>Ga0075423_10005875_pt1 | contig 11486 bp, 9 predicted proteins | sample SoiMethybrSBSTD2_FD_80114 | JGI IMG/M metagenome (GOLD analysis project Ga0075423, IMG submission 80114) | Bulk soil microbial communities from a Populus tree surrounding site in Tennessee, USA - Soil MetaG P. TD hybrid SBSTD2 | ecosystem: Environmental > Terrestrial > Soil > Tree plantation...
ATCGGATTCCAACTACGGACTTCTGGCTGATGGTAATCGGGAAGGGCGCAGTGGACAGGCATGCCGTCGAAGGACTGACGATGGGTGCAAGTTCGCAGACGGAATCATTTGCACACGAACCATTGGAACACCGTTAGTCAAAGAGGAAGGGCTCCGCATGGAACCGTTGCAGGCGAGGAGCAGGACACAACACGTCAGTGCAAGTGCGGATGAGAGGTGATTCCGCATAGGCGAACCCCCAAGCGTTAGATTTGCGAAAGCACCCCTGTGGATTCAGGGGAGGCGAAGTGGCGCGGCGCGCGAATCTCACCGGTCTGCTGGTTTGGCCACCACTTGCGTAGCACGTTTGGTGCCGGTTTTCTCCCAAGTCTCAACTCACTAGTTCATCCATTGCTAAGGAATTGGGAGAAAATTACGCCTTCCGAAAGACACTGCCGTAATCGAAATCAGCGAGCTCTGACCGCTTGCGATTTCATAATCCATAGCGAACCCAAGCAATATAGGCTATGCCGAGCAGCGAGATAGCGATGAGAACGAGTGATCCAATGGATATCCAGTCGGGCTTCTCGTTGCGTTCGGCGGGTTTTGCGTGCTGTCCAGTATCCTCAATTGTCATTGTTACATCCTTGCACTCGACACTCGGGCCGGAAGTACACTTGCAAATTGGCAAATGGGTTGCCAAAGGTGCCGTCAAGCTGCCAAATCAACCTGTGCAAAGGGCTGGGCGCGCGCATAAATTTCAACTCTAACAACACTATTCGTGCAGCGAGTCTGGACGACTCACTACCGTGTCCCACACCGACCCACGCCCCCTTGCACGTCCGACAGAGTTCATGCCGCAGTAGCACTAGTTACTAATTGGCAAGATCTGAGGGTCCGCCCCTTTTTCAGGAACTGGTCGCGGTGAGGTAACGTGGTGAGTTTGCAAAGGAATTTGAGCTGCCCTTCTGAGTTGGACAGCCTCTAGCGGGAGGGGTACACTCCGCACAAGAAGGTATCCTCATAATCGCGCTGATCGCCATGACCTTATGGACCGACAGCCGCGTCGTCGGAAGTTTGAATAATTCCTAAGTCTTCCACACCGTTGACATCCAAAGGGGAACAGCGTGTTCGCGGGCTGTTCGAGCTAATTCTAGTAGAGAAAGATCCGAAAGCGGTGCAGGCACTGGCTTGCGAGCTTGGGGGGCTGTTGATGGCACAAGCGCCACTTGAAAGGCCGAGTGCGCGACAGCTGCTCATCATAGAACACGTCGCCCAAGGCCTGACGAACCGCGAAATCGCCCACGAGCTCGGAATCAGCGATAAGGTGGTCAAAAAGTACGTTAGCGAGATCTATCTAAGAATAGGAGTCAAAAATCGGATTGGACTCGCTCTCTGGTACGAAGAGCAGGTGCATGAGGGAAACCTCCGGCGCACCCTTTATCGATAGCGCGGATGAGTCGCAAAACCCTCCGGAACCTTCAACTCGAGCCTTAGGACTTCTGGGGGCTCATAAGAATGACCTTCGCCGCATTCGTCGCAATGCGCCAGAAACGGTCCCCGGGCCGCCATCGATTCAAACGCATCGGTTTTCTGCCAGTGGAATCTTGTGACCGAATAGCAGATTCTTGCTCTGGTGAGCTTTCGTGTTTTTGCAGATGACGACCCAGCAGTAGTTGGGACTCTCCCGGGATCCACTGTCCTCCTCGCCTCGAAATTTGTACAATCAGCTCCACATTTAACACCGCGCCCTTTCGTCTAGCGTTCGGGAACCATCTCTGAAATGGGCTCCCCGAGTCTCTCACTTCCAAGCTTGTCGTGCGTCGGGGTGTCGCACACATGTCAAAGACAAAATTTTCAGGATTCCTGGTCTTGGGAGCAGGAGCAGTTTTGGGGGGCTTCCTGGGGGGACCAATGGGGCTTGGCCTTGTAGCGGTCTGTCTTGTTGTTGGCTTTGGGCTCTGGTTCGCAGCCGAGGCAAAAGGGGTTGCCGGTCCCGCAGCTGCTCTGAAGCCGCACATCCTGGTTTTGCTGAAGGACGTGCAAGTGCGACCGCAAAGAGCAGGTAAATTTCACGCGCTTGGAGAACCAAATGAGGTTGGGCTAGAGTTTGAGACTTTCGTCCATTGCTGGCTGGTGAACGAATCGGATGTCCCGGTCGCGATAACCGAACAACTCGAATTGAGCCTACAAATCGGCGAGGCATCGATCAGGATTGCCGACTGGGTTCGTGGCGATCTCGAGAAATGGCGACTTGGAAGTCTGGTTCAGGACGAGTGGGACCCGGACATGGTGCATACTCGTCAAGAGCAAATGCCGGAGTTGAGCCTCGAAAAACAGCTTGATTGTGGTGTGCCCCGGGAAGGCTGGTTACACTTCCGATTCGTAGACGTGACTGCTCACCAATTAAAAAACAGTGAATTACGGCTCTCGATTAAGGATGTGTTCTCAAATAATCATGAAGGTCTCGCAACAGGTCCAGTACGGCATCTGCCTGGGAGCGTCTGGCCATGCATTGCGCAAGGTGTCTCGACCACGCAGTCTGGGGAATAAAGTAGCGCCGCATCCGCTATTCGGCCAGACCCTGCTGAAGATTCCACCTTCGCCCGAACCACATTCTTGCACGCGGAGCCTTGCCGTCTCTCTGCCACCCCGTCAGTTGGCGAAATCAGTGTTCTCGACAGCCTCAGTACGGTCTACGAGCACGTGAGCGTGAATGGTGCTCCATCTGATTCAGCTGGTTTCATCACTCTTTCATGGCCGTTATCTGGCTGTGGACGCATCTCCACTGGCCCTCAAGTTTTACAAAAACATCTGTTGTCCACTCGTGTGCTCTAAATGGCTGGCCTTTGTACGTGCCGTTATTTGTCACGCAACCCGTAACGACGGCCGTGTCGCCATATTCACGAACTGAGACAATCTCTCCCTTGAAGGTTTCATGGATCAAATCCCCCGATGCAACCACCGCAAGAAAATCGTCTCTCTTCGTGATGCCAGTTGCCGACACAATGACCCAGTCATCCGTCATGAATCGGCTGATCGCATTTACATCGTTCGAAACGATTGCTCGGTCCCACGCCGCTGATACAGTTTCCAGGTTCTCACCAATCTTTTGTTTCGTTTTTCCCTCGTTGAGCACGGCCTGTTCCACCTCCGTTTTTCAAAAATAATCCAGGGCATGTGCATCGGAAAAGCAAAGAGGGACGACTATTCGTCGCCGAGTCGACCACCTCCGCGCAGCGATAATTGTCGAGAAACCCCGTCTCCCCATCCAGGGTAAATCGCCGCACCGCACGCGTGGCCCCGTTGCAGAGACGTTGGCTTTGGTGTGGGGGTGTGGCAGTTTTGCCGTCCCTTTCTTATACCCCCCCACCGGTTTGACCGCGCCCTTCTGTAGACTCCGTAATATCACTCTGTCCCGCTTAGGCCTTTGTGGCTGGGGCGAGCGAAGCCCCGTCACTTGCTAGGCTTGGGCAACTCTCATCTGAGCCTGGGAAATTGCGCTAACGGAGCGTGTTTGCTGGAGTTTGGCGAGGGTTGAGTTAACCTGCGCTCATGCAAACGGAGCCATCGAAAGCCGCCGGGCACAACTTGGAGGGCTACCGTCAACGCTAAGTTGTTGAATCCACCGTAGCTCAACAGCGGAAGCAAATTTCCTAAACCGCAGGTCGGCGGTTCGACTCCAGCCCGAGGCCTCCACTTTCAAGCGGTGCAACGCGGCACAAAGGGGACTCCCTCATAAGCAGCAGTGGGCGCTTACGAGGCCTTATCTCTAATCGTTGATACAGCGGCTTCAAGTTGTCGCCGCACTCTAACGAACAGCTCGGAGCTCGCGCCGGCGTTGTCTCAGAGTAAACAGAACAGCAAGAAGAAATCCCAACACTCCGCCGAACAATCCGAGAGTGACATCCTGGCCCAGATTAACGCCCTGGACCAGCGAAGCGGGGCTACTGCCACCCGCCAATAAAAAGCCTGCATACGCCAGCGCCGGAATCCAAAGAATCAACCGCATTCGCAAATGCATCGCATCCTCCTTCCTCGACTCTAATTCTTCGATACCTGCACTTTAAAGATGCCACGAGTACACGTGGCACTCGCAAATGGATGCATTGTATCCGGGTTCGTCCCGATCGTCGCGGGTTTTGTTAGCATTTTTCCAAGATTTACCAGTCGCCCTCTTAACACGCTGGGTATTCGCGACGACAGTCCACGTCTGGCACGGGCCAAAATCGACTACGGACGTGGATCACAGACCCTACCTCTATCATCCAGTATCATTGAAAGGATTATGCGCGTCCTCCTCGAGATTTTCGGCCAGACTCTGAGCACACTTTGGGCGCATAAGCTGCGATCCTTCCTCACGATGTTTGGTATTGCCTGGGGGGTTGGATCGCTGTTGCTCTTGGTCGGCCTGGGAGAGGGCTTTCGCTCGGGGAACAGGAAGCAATTCGATTCCCTGGGCGAGAACGTCATGTTCATTTGGGGCGGGCGCGCCCCTGCTATCGATGGCAGTTTCACCGGAATGAAGCAGTATTACCTGACTTATAAGGACTATCTCGACATCCAGGCCAACGCCACTGAGGTCAAGCTGTGTGCCCCGGTGATCCAAAGGAATGACATCCGGGCAGTGAGCGAATTTTACTCAAGCAGCGGCCAGATCAGCGGCGTCCCTCCGAAGTTTAACCAAATCCGCTACCTGCCCTTGGCCTCAGGACGCTGGCTGAATGACATGGATGAAAGCCAGAAACGGAATGTGATCGTTCTCGGCGACGAGACTCGGCGTGTTTTGTTCCCCGGGCGTCCGTATCTGGGAAGCACCATCCTGCTGAACGGCGTGAGATTTGAAGTGATTGGGGCAATCCAGCGCATCGGGCACGGGGAGAACACCAACCAGAACCTGAAGAGCTGGATCCCGTTCAGCAGCATGCGCCAGTACTTTCCCGTGAACATCGACGTGCTCAACCCGATTTCGTTGATTGTGTATCAGCCCAGGACCCGCGCCTTGCATGAAGCGTCCAGGGTGGCGGTGCACAAGGTGATTGCCCGCAATCATGGATTCGATTACACGGACAGCGACGCTTTCGACGAGTGGGACACAGTTCGCACCGTGGATAACGTGGGCAAGATCTTTGATGCCATGAACGCTTTTCTGGGTAGTGTTGGTCTGGTGACCCTTGCTCTGGGCGCGATCGGAATCATCAACATCATGCTGGTGGCAGTCGCCGACCGCACACGCGAAATCGGCCTGCGCAAGGCGATCGGGGCAACCAATGGCAGCATCATGTTCCAGTTTTTTGTGGAAGGAGCGTTCCTGACGCTCTTGAGCGGAGGGATAGGAATGGGATTTGCCGCCGCGCTGATGGCGGCGTTGTCGCGCTTACCATCGCCGCCCGGATTCGATCCTCCCAAGCTGGTGCCGGTGACTGCGATTCTGGCCATCACTTCGCTCGCGATCGCTGGAGTTGCAGCAGGCTTGTATCCAGCTCGGCGGGCCGCCATGCTGGAGCCGGTCGACGCGCTCCGCAAGGAATAGCATGCACCGCGACCTCCTCCAACAAGCCTTCGGCGCGATGCGCCACGATCTTCGCAAGACGATTCTCACCATGCTGGGGATGGCGTGGGGAATCGCGACGGTCGTGTTGCTGCTGGCGTACGGAAACGGGTTTGGGCAGGCGATCACGAATATTTTCCAGAGCTTTGGCGACAAAGCCGTCGGCATTTTTCCAGGCCGTACCTCGCAGCAAGCCGGCGGGAACAAGGCGGGCGTTCAGGTTCGCTTTACCAGCGCCGACATCGAGCTACTGCAGAATGTCGCGCCGCTGATTCGCCACATCTCGCGCCAGTCCGACAAGGACTGTACAGGTCAGTACGGCGCCCGGAATTTTTCTTTACCCGTAAAGGGCGTCGATCCGTCCGTGGCTGCCGTGTGGAACATCAATATGGCAGCCGGACGCTTTCTCGACGATCAGGACAGCTTGGGCCATGCTCGGGTGGCGGTGCTGGGTTCTGAAGCCAAGGACAAATTGTTTTCAGGCATGGACGCGATCGGACAGACCGTTCGCTTCAAAGGCGTCACTTTTCAAGTGATCGGCGTCGTCGCACCGCGCATGCAGGAGGGCGATAGCGATATCAATCGACAAGTGTACATTCCGTACCCCACGATGGACGTCCTGCAGGACAACTACTATCTCGGCGGAATCTGGCTGGACTATCAGGGCATGGACCACGAGAAGATGACCAAGACCATTCGGGAATCGCTGGCGGCGGAGCACAACTTCAAGGCGGACGACATGCGCGCTGTCTTCGTGTTCGATGCCCAGAAGCAATTGGCTCAGTTCCACATCATCACGATGGGCTTAAAGGTCCTGCTCACATTTATTGGAACGATCACGCTGGGGATCGGTGGCATCGGGCTCATGAACATCATGCTGGTGTCAGTGACGCAGCGCACTCGCGAGATCGGGGTCGAGAAGGCACTTGGCGCGCGCAAACAGGACATCCTGTTCCAATTCCTGGCGGAGGCGATGGTCATCACCGCCGTGGGAGGCGTGCTGGGGATTTTGCTGTCGTACCTGGTGTCGTTTTCGGTTGGAGCTCTCACCCTATACAGCGCGATCGCGCAACACGCCGAGGCCGGCGATATCAGGCTGGTCGTCGCACCCAATATATTGCTGATAGCCGTTACGATTCTGGCCTTTGTGGGCGTGGCCAGCGGAATGTTTCCGGCAATACGCGCGGCAAACCTCGACCCCATCGAGGCGCTACATTACGAGTGACGGAAATCCGAATCAGGCTACCTCGTCTTCTCGTACCGGAGGCGCAACCGAGGATTCTCCCTGCAGCCCAAGTCGTTTGCGCGCGTTGAACATCGGACCGCGGGCCGGATGAGTTGGAGCAAAGCGGCTAAAGCCGAATAGTTGCCCCACGTCGTCGTAAATCGCCTCCATCCCGCCGCGCATGAAGTAGGTCTCGTGCCAGAAGCCGGTGCCGCCGGAATCGCGTAGAAATTCCTTCCACCACTGTTCGTGGGGCAGGGAACGCGCCCAGTTTTCCAGCGATTCAAAATCCCGCCAGTATTGGCGCATTCCGGTGTGAACCGGAAACAAGGAATAGTGAATGCTTTCGTGGAGAAGCAAGCCGTCCGGCTTTGGATTGACCGCCGCGCTGATTCTTGGTCCGAACTTAAACAGGGTGGCGAGACCGCGGAGAGTGCGGACTTTCATGCCCAGGTAAATTACGACGAGATCAGGGTAGGAGGAGAGGTCAACAGTATTCCGTTGTGTGTGTGCCATGTTGCTCCTATGAAAAAGATGCAAACGGGGGTTGAATTGGGCCGCAGAAACCGGGTTACACGCCTGTCCGCTGCGTAGGCGAAGTACTTTTGTAGCGCCGGCGTCCCGCCCACATCCGACGGCAGGATGCCCTCGGGACAGCCGCCGAGACGGCGGCGCGACTGCCATCCTGCTTTCATTTTACTGGGTCAGCCGTCCTTAAAGCGCGGGCATACATATCGCTGACTGGTTGTTAGGAGACTCACCTGACATCACAAGACATTGCTACAATTACCGTTCTTCATGCACGCTGCCTGCACTGTCTTACATTCCATTCTCAATTCGAGGAGAGCTTTTCATGCGCCTGTTCAGGAAGTGGTTCGTTCTTTGCCTGATCTGTCTCGCCGTAACGGCGGTCGGGCAGGAGCGTGAGGGCCGGCTTCTGCGCTTTCCGGATATCTATAAGGACAAGGTCGTGTTCGTGTACGGCGCCGACTTGTGGCTCGCGTCAACGAACGGAGGAATTGCGCGCCGCATTACGACGCATCCCGGCAGGGAACTCTTTCCCAAGTTCTCACCCGACGGCAAATGGATCGCTTTCACTGGCCAGTATGACGGCAACTTCAACGTGTATGCGATGCCTGCGGAGGGCGGCCAGCCGAAACAACTCACGTACTACCAGGGAAGCGCACAGCCGCTCAGCGACCGCATGGGTATTCACAATGAGGTCGTTACCTGGTTTCCGGACAGTAAGCGCATTTTGTTTCTCTCCCGGCGTGACGCGACCAATGGATGGATCAAGCGGCCGTACAGCGTAAGCATCGATGGTGGCCTGCCTGAGCCGCTCCCGATGGACCAGGGCGGACTCACTTCGTTCTCAGCCGACGGTACGAAGATCGCCTATAACCGCATCTTCCGCAATTTCCGGACGTGGAAGCGCTACACAGGAGGTCTGGCGCAGGACATCTACATCTACGACATCAAGAACAATGTATTTGAGCAGCAGATACCGCACACGGAATACAGCGACACGTTTCCCATGTGGCATGGCAATACCATTTACTTCACCTCCGACCGCGGGCCTGAGCACAAGCTCAACCTCTACAGTTACGACTTGGCCTCGAAACACGTCGAGCAGCTGACCAAGTTCACGGACTTCGATGTCATGTGGCCCAGCCTGGGTCCGGATGCGATCATCTTCGAGAATGCCGGTTATCTTTACACCTTCGATTTTGCGAGCAAGCAGCCGAAGAAGCTGACCATTTCCGTTCCCGGCGAGAATGGCGAAACGCTGAAGCATTGGACCAGCGTCAGCAAGCTGATTACGGACTTTGATATCTCGCCTGATGGCAAGCGAGCGGTGTTTGCCGCCCGCGGAGATGTCTTCACCGTGCCCGCGAAAGAAGGGAGCGCACGCAACCTTACGCATACTCAGGGAATCCGGGAGCAGGGCGCAACCTGGTCGCCCGACGGACGCTGGATCGCCTACAACTCGGACCGCACGGGCGAGGCTGAACTCTACATCAGCTCGCAGGATGGACTCGGGAAAGAACAGCAGATTACCAGCGGATACAAAGGCTTCAAGTACAACGCCGTATGGTCACCGGACAGCAAGAAACTGGCCTGGGGCGATAAGGATCTGCGGCTTTGGTACGTCGACATCACCGATAAGAAACCGGTGGAAGTGGACCGCGGGAAATACGCCGAAATTACCAACTATTCCTGGTCTCCCGACAGCAAGTGGCTTGCTTATGACAAGCAGGAGGAGAACGGCAACAGTGCCGTGCAACTGTACGGGCTGGCTGACAAGAAAATTACTCCCGTTACCACGAGCTTCACGAACAGTTATTCGCCTGTATTTGACCCAGGTGGAAAGTATCTCTATTTCATTTCGAATCGCGACTTCAACGAAATCCTGGGAAATATCGACTTCGAATTTGCCAATCCGAAAACAGCTCGCGTCTATGTCGCCACCGTGCGAGCCGACGAGCCCTCGCCCTTCCCGGCATTGAGCGACGAAGTCACCATCAAGAAAGAGGAACCAGCCCCCGCTGCCTCAGCGAAGGAAGCAGAAAAGAACGAGCCGAAAGACAAGTCAAAGGAAAAGGGCAAGAAGGAAGAAGAGAAAGCAAAGTCCGAGGAAAAGGACGCCAGGAAGGAGTTCAAGATCGACCTCGATGGTCTTCAAGACCGCGTTGTGGCCCTCACCGTGCCTCCGGCGCAGATTCAGACTCTGAGCGCCGCCAAAGACCTGGTTCTGTATTCCACGACACCGATCCCAGGTTTGTCGGGGCCGTTGCCGGGAGAGACATCCGCAGTCCATTCCTTTGATCTCAAGGAGCGCAAAGACAAGGTCCTCATTGAGAACGTGGAACAGTTTGCCGTTTCCTTCGATGGCACCAAGTTGCTCTATCAGGGCGGTGGAGCGCAACCCAACGGTGGTCCCCCAGCGCCTCGAACGTACGGCATTATCGACACCAAGGCCGGAGACTCTCCGAAGAAAGTGGGCGACGGCGCACTCAACCTTGGCGGACTGCGCGCCGAGATCGATCCCCCGCAAGAGTGGAAGCAGATGTTCAACGAAGTCTGGCGGCAGGAGCGCGACTTCTTCTATGCAGCCGCGATGAACGGCGTAGATTGGGAGAAAGAGCGCGACAAGTACGCTCCACTTTTGCCCTATGCCGCCAGTCGCTTCGACGTCACGTACCTGATGGGCGAAATGATTGGGGATCTGTCCAACTCGCACACCTACGTGGGCGGTGGCGACTACCCCGAATTGCACCCGGTCAATGTCGGGTTACTCGCTGCCGACTACGACGTCGACAATGCAACTGGTATTTATCGCTTCAAGAAGATCTATCCCGGTGCCAACTGGGAGGCCCCGGCGCGGTCGCCGCTGACTGAACCCGGAGTAAAGGTGAAAGAGGGCGACTACCTCATTGCGGTCAATGGGCAGCCCTTGCGCGCCCCCCAGACCCCATTCGAGTTGCTGACCAATACAGCCGGAGACACGGTAACCCTGACGGTCAACTCCAAGCCCAGCGAAGAAGGCTCCCACACCGTGCAGGTGAAACCAGTTAATGACGAAGGCCTGCCGCGCATGCGCGACTGGATCGAGAACAATCGCAAGAAAGTGGACGCCGCCACCAATGGTCGGGTGGGATACGTCTATATTCCCGACATGGGCGGGCCCGGGCTGAATGAGTTTGTCCGGCAGTGGTTCCCGCAGATCCGCAAACAGGGCATGATCATCGACGTTCGCTACAACGGCGGCGGTTTCGTCGATCAACTGATCTTCGCCCGTCTTCGCCGCATCCTGGTGGGCATGGGTTCGGCGCGCAACTGGGAATCGGGGACCGTGCCTCCGGTGGTGTTCCATGGTGCTATGGCCTGCCTGACGAATCAGTACGCTGCTTCCGACGGCGACATCTTCAGTTACTTCTTCAAGGTGTATAAGCTGGGGCCGCTTATCGGAGAGCGGACCTGGGGCGGCGTACGCGGAATTCGTGGGCAATTCCCCCTGATGGACGGCGGTTACATCACCCGGCCGGAGTTTGCGCGATACGACCTGCAAAGCAAGTGGGTGGTGGAGAACAGGGGAGTGGCTCCAGATATCGAGGTCGATAACCGGCCCGATCTGGTCGTCAAGGGTCAGGACCCCCAACTGGAGCGTGCAATCCAGGAGGTCATGAAGGAAATCCAGGCGAATCCAAAGTCGCTGCCTCCCAAGCCTCCCGATCTACCGGCATATCCAGAGGGACCAGGATTGTAGGTCGAACGCGATTTTCGTGAGGCGCGCTGAGGCGACTGATCATCCAAGTGACTAGATCCAAATTTGGAATCGGTTACCTAGTTGGTGTCCTTATGAGTCGAGATCTGCGGAGAACCCGCGGATTTCAGGCCGATATCCCGTATAATGAAATCTTCCATGCCAAAGTATTCGATTGTGGTACCGCTGCATAATGAGCAGGAAAACGTCACCGATCTATACGATCGTCTGAAGGCGGTGATGGAGGCGAACGGCGAGAGTTTCGAGATCGTTCTTGTCGACGACGGATCGATCGATCGCACCTTCACCTTGCTGCGCGAAATCGCTGCCGTCGACAGCCGTGTGACGGTGGTGAAACTGCGCCGCAACTTCGGGCAGACCGCCGGACTCGCCGCAGGATTTGACCACGCACGAGGCGAGTACATCATCGCTATGGATGGCGACCTGCAGCACGACCCCGCCGACAT
>Ga0075423_10005876_pt1 | contig 11485 bp, 11 predicted proteins | sample SoiMethybrSBSTD2_FD_80114 | JGI IMG/M metagenome (GOLD analysis project Ga0075423, IMG submission 80114) | Bulk soil microbial communities from a Populus tree surrounding site in Tennessee, USA - Soil MetaG P. TD hybrid SBSTD2 | ecosystem: Environmental > Terrestrial > Soil > Tree plantation...
CGAAACCCGCTGTCAATTACTTTGTGGAAAAAGCGAAGTAGATCGGCAAGGTCGATCCAGAACCCGCAATTCAAACAGCGGGCATAGAGACGCCGATTCACCAGCGTGTAGTGACGCTCGACCATCATGAAACCTTTACATCTCAAACAATGCATTGACGCGCCTGTCTTCAGACTCTCTCTCTATCGGAGTCGATTCATCACCAACGCCAAGCAACCGGCCAACAATCCTCCGCCAAAAATTGTAGTGCCAAATGAAAGATACGCGCTGGCTCCATTGCCGGGAGGGGACCCGTCAAACAGGTCACGTACGCCTCCCTGTACCATCAACACGGAGAGGGTGAGTAGCGCGCCAATAGAGAACCACCATCGAAATGATCTCACTGGTATCCCCAACACAGAGCGCCAATGGGCCTGAAAACAGCGCCCATCGGCCACTGTAGCCGAGGGTCCAGAGACTGTCAAGAAGACTGACTATTGACTCTCTCGACCTCGGGATCGACGTCTTACAATACTCACGGAGGAATCGAGACGGGAGCAGGCGCAGCTTTCAATCCTCGGTGGAGAAAAACGGACACGCTTCCATTGCCGTTGTCCGCCGTCACGAGTCCAGGCTCTTCAGCCTCCTTGGTTGTCACGCGAAACGTTGCGAGAGCGAAGGGGCCTGGTTTTGTCCGATAGTTTCTCGGCGGATATTCGAAGGTCCCATCGTCACGGCCAAAGAGAATAGAGAGATCACTCGATTGAAGATTGACAATCGCTACATCGGTGCGATGGTCACCGTTGAAGTCGCGAGCGAGCCCAAAATTCGGTCCTGCATCGGCACCGGAATCACGCCCTGGCTGGAACGTCCCATTCCCGTTACCGAGAAAGGTTGTGAAACTATCTTGCACACCGTTGATCACAAGGAGATCACGGATCCGGTCATGATTGAAATCGGCGAAACTCACCCCGAGGGGTCGCTTTCCAGTCCGATAATCGGTGGGAGGGCGAAACGTGCCGTCGCCATTCCCCATCCAGATGGAGACTGCGTTCAACATCGGCCCCCCGTTGGTCACAGCCAAATCGATCTTCCCATCGCCATCCAAGTCGGCCAATGCTACCGATGTGGGCGTATCGCCGTATTCATACTGCGCCCCATGGGTGAATTCACCGGTGCCGGTTCCCAGAAAGACTTTGATTTTGTCGTTGCGCAACGCCACCACGAGGTCGAGCGCCTGATCGCCGTTCAGATCGTCGACGGCGATCGCAATGGGAGTTCGATGCACGGGATAACGCGTCCCTTCCTGAAATTTTCCGTCGGCTCGACCGAAGAGTATGGCCACTTCGTCGGCCCCGGAACAGGCCAAGACCACATCGGGATACGGATCGCGGTTGAACATCCCGAGGGCAAGCGAGCGAGGCTCTTTACAGACATTCAGTTCGACTTGATCGTGAAAGGTGCCGTCCCCGTTGCCTAAGAGAATCGAAAGGGTATTGCTGCCCATGTTAGTGGTCACCAAATCAGTAAAACCGTCCTGATTGACGTCAGCTGGGGTCACGGTCGTCGGGTTCTTACCAACTTTGTAGCTGGCAAAGTAATAGAAGAGATCTGGTGGGGAGTAAGGGTCTTGCTTGGTACAGCCGCTTGCCGTAAACAGAAAACAACTAATCGCCGCAACCACAAGATTCCACGCTCTAAACCTCCTGTAACCGCCTACCTTTCTGATCGTCCACCACCCTTCGATACAGAAACCAGCAACGTGGTGATTCGTCCACATGAACACGCGCCTCTCAACCAGGCCTTCCCGCCTAAACGAGTGTGCCAGTATACAGACCAGCGCTTTCTCCTGGCAATCAGGCCAACCGCGCAATGATCGTCGCTAGCACGCGGTTTCCCCCATCAGGGTCTGCACAACGAGCACTTTTAAACGGGATCGTGTTTGGGGTACAATGCCAGCCTTGGTAAGGAGGAATCCATGAGCAAGATGCTGAAGATTGAGTTGTCAATGTACGGAGTCGCCGAGGTTCTGCATTGGTGTCACGACCGCAACAAGGGCCGCGTCCCCGGAGTGGACACACCAGGCTTCGAGAAGATGAAGGTGTTCTTGGCTGAAAAACCGCAGTCAGGCGATTATTTCATCCTCGATCAGTTTTGGAAGAAGAGAGTGACCTTGGAATTGACCGAAGAAGAGGTGGCGACGATCGATCGCTGTCTCTATGACATCCCAAATTTCGATAACGAACCTCTTCCACAGATCCGACATAAATTTTGGCCACAGGAAGCTGCTGCCCACTAAGCAGCAGGGGGCCATCCTCAAACGGCCCCTGCCTCTACCTCCTAGCAATTCGGCCAGCCTACTTGACCAAGACGGGGCCGAGAGCCGCGCGGAGAACCTGTAGCGTTTTGATTCGAGTTCGCGAGGAACCACCTGACTGGAAGAAGAAACTGCCCATTGCGGGATGCTCAAAAAGTCCCCCAGCAAGGCCGCAGCGAGTGAAGCCCGAGGAGGTACAAACCGCACTTCGTGTGGGCCGTTCGCCCTTTAATAGATCTTGGCGAACGGAAAAACCCCTTCAGTGCTTCCGATCTCTGAGAAGCTTATCTTCAACGTTGAGGGTTTGAACGAAGCGAGAACGAAGCTGGCGGCCTTTTTCAGCATCCTGCCGCTAGAGCGTCCCTTCTCCCTTCAGATAGCTGCGAAAGCGGCCCATCAGATCGGCACCAAGTGTCCCACCTTCCGGTTTCTTCACATCCGGATCGGCAAAATGCCCGCGAATTTCCTGAAGGCGTTTTTCCGCCTGCTCATTCCCCTGCAGACGCTTCGTCTTCTCTAGCGCCGTATCGAATGCCTCAAACGTCAGCTCGTTGTACCCGAAAGAGCGAATCCTTTTGACGGCTTTCATCATTGCCTGATTTCGGAAAGTCGTCAGATGTTCTGAATCAACCTCTTTGAGCCCAAGTTTCCGCGCCCTTCGTTCGGCGGCCTTCCGGATTCCGCTACGCACAAAATCCGGAGCGGTCTGCAATCGCTTCCATGCCTCATCGGTCCATCCGACTCGGCCCTTTGGTGCGTCCCACAGCTGAAGCAACACCGACTCGTCGATACGTGTCACCCCCTGCTCTCTCGCCAAATCTTCGGTGTCACGCTTCAACATGTCGGTCACGAATTCAATGGCGATCTGTGGGGACTGTTTCAATTTCTCTTGAAGCTGAGCCAACGCCCCCTCGCTCCACTCCAACGGAGGAACCGAGGGCTCCCGGAGATCCCCCAGCGCTTCAACTTTTTCGAAGAGTTCAACATTCACCTCAAGATGGCCGCGCTCCCTGGCGATCTCTTCGGCAATTTGCCTGATCATATGACGCATAAACTCTGGAACTGTATTCAGCCGGTCCTTGGCAGCGGCAGTCCAAGGGAGATGGCCCTGCTCCATCTGTGCCGCAGCGGCCGCCATGCTGGATTCGCCGCCCATGCGGCCCATCATTTGGTGCTTAAACTGATCGAGAATGTCCTCTGTAATCTCCGCGTAGCCAAGCTCTCGAGCCTTTTTTTCGGCCAGACGGCGGACCATTCCACGCAAGAATAGCGGTGCCCGCTCTAGACGCGTAGACGCCTCTTCCGTCCAACGGACATCGATCCCAACCGCATCGTGGGAGTCTGGTGCGTTCATGATGAGCATCCTGTTATGACTGGTTCAGGAGTTCCTTCAATTCCTTGCCGGCTTTGAAAAATGGGACCTTCTTGGCAGGGACCGCCACGGTGGCGCCGGTCTTGGGATTCCGCCCTTCTTTCATCCGACGAGCCCGCAGCCGAAAACTGCCAAATCCTCGAATCTCTGTCTTGTCGCCGTTCTTCAACGAATCGCGCACGCAATCAAAAATCGTATTGACCACGACTTCCGCCTGCCGCTTCGTCAAGGTTGTGACCTGTTCTGATACACGTTCGATGATTTGGGCTTTCGTCATATTGGACTCCCCTTTCGTGGTGATGAATCGGCCCGCCCGTCGATCCGACCGCGCTAGAACGCCATGAGATACTTGAGACTAACCCCGGAGTACAAATCCAATTTGGGAAAGAGCGTCGACAATCGCGAATCGATCAACTCTCTGAACGAAAATCGTCGGCGCGGCTCAATGACTTTCGGCACGCCCTCGATGCCGGCCACATCTGCGGCAAGCTGGATTGCAGCCTCGAGATCACCGAGTTCATCCACAAGTTTTGAATCTTTGGCCTGACGGCCCGTGAAGATTCGTCCGTCAGCCAAGGCCTGCACAACCGTCACGTCGAGTCCCCGCCCTGCCGCCACCGCTTCTATGAACTGCCTATGGACATCGTCCATGACCGATTGGAGCAACTCGTGTTCTTCATCACTCATCTTCCGGAGTGGCGATCCTACATCCTTGAAGCGGCCGCTTTTAATCACGACACCTTCGACGCCGATCTTCTTGAGCAATCCTTCGACGTTGGCCATTTCCATGATGACCCCAATGCTCCCCGTCAACGTCCCCGAATTCGCCATGATCCGATCGGTCGCCACCGCAATATAGTATCCTCCTGACGCCGCCACAGAACCCATTGAGGCAATCACCGCCTTATTGTTCTTGTTACGAACCCGCTGGACCGCATCATGGATTTCTTGCGACGGCACAACCCCACCACCGGGGCTGTCGATTCGCAAGACAATCGCTTTCACAGAGGGATTCTCGCCAAACCGCTTCAACTCGCCGATCGTGGATTGCGAATCCAGAATGACGCCTTCGATGCGAATCACTCCAACCCGGTCCTCCATCGAGATGTCGAGGTCGGGGAAAAACAGGTTCATCAGAAAAAGTACGCCCATCCCGATGCCAAGCGCCCAGAGCACTCTACGCACGATCCCTCGCTTGGCCGGTCTTTCTCTTGTGTCGTCACTCATGGTTCCGTTCGCTCACAGCGCCGGAGGCGCATACGCCCTCCGGCATACACTGTGACCTCATAGATCGGATCTACTTATCGTCCTCGTCTTGGCCTCGTTTCCGACTCTGCTTCGCCGCGCGACCCAAACTTTGGTCCAACGCACCTTGTGCCGCATGATATTCATCGACCTTCCGGCGGTCTGTATCCATTTCATGGTCGCGCAGGCTGAGGGCGATCTTCCGTTCTTCACGATCGACCTTGATGATCTTGGCCGTCACTTCATCCATGAGCTTGAATTTCTCTTCGAGTTTGGCCTGTTGGTCGAGACCAGCCTCGCTGATGTGAATCAGTCCTTCGACCCCCCCGTCCAATTCGACGAAGATACCGAAGTCGGCGACCTTGCTGACCTTCCCAACTGCCGCATCCCCAACCCCATACCGGTTGGGAATCTCGTCGTCCCATGGATCGCTCTTGAGCTGCTTATACCCAAGCGACAGCCGCTCCTTTTCCTTGTCGATCCGCAAGACAACCGCCTCAACCTTCTGCCCTTTCTTAAAGAGCTCAGAAGGATGCTTGATATGTTTCGTCCAAGACATGTCGGAAATATGAATCAAGCCATCGATGCCCTCTTCGAGTCCGACGAACGCGCCAAAGTCAGTGAGACTCTTCACCTTCCCTTCGATACGCGTGCCGATCGCATACTTCCCCTCCACCATATCCCAGGGGTTCGGCGCCGTCTGCTTCATGCCGAGCGAAATCTTCCTGCTGGCGGGATCCACGTTCAGCACCGCCGCTTCAACCTGATCCCCGATGGACACGACGCGTGACGGATGGCGCACCTCATGTGTCCATGACATCACGGAAACATGCACGAGCCCCTCGACGCCGGGCTCTAGCTCGATGAACGCCCCGTAGTCGGTCAGGCTCACGACACGACCTCGGACGCGGGTACCGATCGCGTATTTACTCGCCACGCCGGTCCAAGGATCGGCGCTCTTCTGTTTCAAGCCGAGGGAAATGCGCCCGGTCTCCCGATCATACTTGAGGACGCTCACTTCCACCTTATCGCCGATGTTGAACATTTCCGACGGATGGCCGACACGGCCCCAGGACATATCCGTAATGTGGAGGAGTCCGTCGATACCGCCGAGGTCGATGAATGCCCCATAATCCGTGATGTTTTTCACCACGCCTTGAATCAATTGCCCTTCCTTTAACGTAGAGAGGGTCGTCTTCCGTTTCGAATCTCTCGTCTCTTCCAACAGCACCCGCCGAGACACCACGACGTTGCCGCGCCGATGATTGATCTTGATAATCTTGAGAGGGAACGTGCGCCCCACCAACCCGTCAAGGTCACGCACGGGATGAAGGTCGATCTGCGAGCCTGGTAGAAACGCCTTCACGCCGATATCCACCATCATGCCGCCTTTGATCCTCGCCACAATCTTGCCGTCGATGCTTTTGCCGTCATTGAAGAGCTTTTCCAGCTCTTCCCAAATCTTCATCTTGTCGGCTTTTTCCTTGGAGAGAACCAGATTGCCGTCGGCGTCTTCACACTCTTCGATATAGACTTGAAACCGATCATCCACCTTGATGTTCTGAAGTTCCTCCGTGGAGAACTGATCGTTCGGGATCATGCCTTCGGATTTGTAGCCGATGTCGACGATCACCTTGTCTTTGGTCACGGCAACGACGCGGCCTTCCGTAATGGTGCCCTCTTCGAGGTTCTTGAATGTCTCCTCGTAGAGCGCCGCTAAAGCCGCTCGGTCTAACTGCTGGTCACTTGATGGCGAAACCGTACTCATGATGTGAATCCTACTCTTCCGACAGGAGTCGGGTGCTGATGGTTATACACCGGCATTCACTCAGCGTTGCGAATGCCGGCACGAGATTGCCGGGTCGGAGACTCTACGGCACCTAAGGAGGCAATGCGATCCATCACAGTGCGACTGACCTCCTGATAAAACTGCTTGGCCTCGCCCTGCTCCCCGATGCGGGGAAACGTGATGGAATCCCCATAGGAAACGGTCACGGGACGGAAGCGCGGCCACATAGCCCCAGACGGCAGAACGTCGAACGTACCCTTCAGATAAGCCGGAACCACAGGACATCCGGTTTGAGCCACAATCACACCAATCCCGGGCTTAGGGGATTGTAAACGCCCATCAAGGCTGCGACTGCCCTCTGGAAAGATCACCACGACCTTTCCTTCTTTGATCAGCGTGACCGCCTTACCAAACGCGTCACGATCTACCCGACCGGTCCGCAAGGGAATCCATCCCAACCATTGACAGATGGCCCTAAGGCCGGGAACCGGAAAGAGATCGCTACGCCCCAAATACCAGGCCCGCCGCCGCATCCCACAACCCAGGAGGGGAATATCCAGGTAGCTCGCATGGTTCGCCGCGATGATAAAGCCGCCGGTCTTGGGAACCTCCCCAACAACTCGAAAGCGAAAACAGAGCCAGCCGATGGTCCGGCAAAGGATCCACAGGATCCCGTACACAACCGAACTCACAATCGGGCCGCAATCACAACCATCATCTGGTCCACCACCTCCGCGATGGACAACGTTGAGGTGTCAATGAACCGGGCATCCTCAGCGGGAGTCAGCGGAGCGATTGAACGCGAACGATCTCGTGTATCGCGTCCCGCCAGGTCTGCCGACGTCTCTTCAAGTGCCCTGGAATGGCCCGCCGCAACAAGTTCCCGATGTCGGCGTTGGGCCCTGACAGTCGGATCTGCTTCGAGAAAAAACTTCACGTCTGCCGCAGGGAACACATTTGTTCCCATATCCCGCCCCTCAGCCACCACCGCTCCGCCTTGCCCAATTTGCCGCTGGAGGGGCAGCAACCAGGCTCGGACCGCGGGAATCGCCGAGACGACCGATGCTGCCGCCGATACCTCAGGCGTTCGGAGATCGCCGGTCACGTCCTTGCCATTGACCAATACCGTTGCCATTCCGTGATGGAACTGCATGTGGAGCGAAAGAGTGGGTAACAGCGCGGCAACCGCCTCGACATCCGCCGAATCCCGGCCAGACTCAATGACGGCCCAGGCCACCGCACGGTAGAGGGCTCCCGTATCGAGATATAGATAGCCCAATCGAGAAGCCAACAACCGGGCCACAGTACTCTTGCCGACACCAGCGGGACCATCGATCGCCACAATGAGCCGGCTTGCTTGCTTGTCCTGCGCAACAGATCCCACGTCGTGGCCCCGTATTATAGCCGTCACCGGCGTTCAGTCAATAATTCCAAGAGTGTGTGATGAAATGCTGGAAATGATGTCTCAATGCACGTCGTCTCGTCGATCAGCGTTGATGCCGAAGCGGTCAAGCCTGCAATGGCCAATGACATCGCCACTCGATGATCTCCATGACTGCGGCCACGTCCAGCTTGTAATCGACCGTTGCCCTCTGTTGTGCCGAGTCCTCGTACAACCATCCCGTCTGGATGTTCTGTGATCTGCGCCCCCATCGCACGCAACTCCGCCGACACCGTCGCAATCCGATCGCTCTCTTTGACCCGCAATTCTTCAGCCCCGGAGATGGTCGTCTCACCTTCTGCAACCGCAGCCGCCACACAGAGGATAGGAAATTCATCAATCGTCTGTGGGATCAAGTCCGGCCCGATCTCCACCCCACACAGCCGTGCCGACCTCACCCGGATGTCCGCCACCGGCTCGCCTGCCTCTTCCCGCTGATTGAGCAATTGAATATCCGCCCCCATTCTTGTCATCACGCCCAATAATCCCGTCCTGGTCGGGTTGATCCCCACCTGGCGAATCGTTACATCCGAGCCGGGAACAATCGTGGCACCCACAATGAAAAACGCAGCGGCAGAGAAGTCGCCCGGCACGACCAATCGGGGCGCCGCGTTCCACCCAACCGACGGTCGTCCGTCGATCAACAGAGTCGCTCCTTCCCGTCGAAGCCCGATACCCAGAAACTGAAACAACCGTTCTGTATGGTCCCGCGAAAGACGCGGCTCTGTGATGCGGGTCGTCCCTTCGGCAAACAGGGCAGCGAGCAACAAGGCCGACTTCACTTGCGCGCTCGCCACAGGCGAGACGTAGGTGATCGCCCGGAGACGACCCCCCATCACGGCTAAGGGTGCAAGTTCACCACCCTTACGCCCAGCGATCGTCGCCCCCATTTCACGCAACGGTTTGACGATCCGTCCCATTGGACGGCGACGAATCGAATCGTCGCCGGTGAGTACCGTAAAAAAGTCCTGTGCCGCCAGCAGGCCGGTCAGGAGACGAATACCAGTCCCGGAGTTCCCGCAATCAATGAGCCCGCTCGGCTCGGTCAGACCCCAGAGTCCCTTACCATACACACGAAGCTCTTCGACCGATTCATCGATGCGTATCCCAAGAGCCTGGAACGCGCGCATCGTATTAAGACAATCTTCGCCTCGACCATAGCGCGCAACCGTGCTCACCCCATTCGCCAAGGCTGCTAGAATGATGGCACGATGGGTGATCGACTTATCTCCCGGGACGGAAATCGTTCCCAGTAACGGCCGGCCTGGTGTGATAGACAAGGATGCCATAGGGGTGTTATCCAGACGCCGCGAGTCGCGTAGAGAGTTTCTCACGCTCCTGCCTGGCTCGCTCGAGTTCCTTTTCAATACCTGCAGCATCGCCCATTCGAATAAGCTGTTTCAGCTGACTCAATGAACGTTCATACGCTTCAATGAACGTGATCACATTGTCACGGTTCCAGAGAAAAACATCCCGCCACATTTCCGAGGAACTCGCGGCAATCCTGGTCGTATCCCGCAACCCGCCACCCGAATGGCTTGCCAAATCGAGGGAAGGAATCTGTTGATCGCGAATCTCAATTAGGGCATTGATCAACGCAAAGGCCGCCACATGAGGTAAATGGCTCACCGCCCCAAGAATCTTGTCATGGAGATGGGCATCCATTGTGAGCACTACCGAACCGGTTTCCTGCCACATCGTTCGAACCTGCTCAAGGGCTTGCGGATCCGTCGTGTTTGTCGGAGTGATAATGCAGCGCGCACCCATAAAGAGCTGATCCGATCCGGCCGCCACGCCCGTCTTTTCCTTGCCGGCAATCGGATGGGCCCCGACAAAATGGACACCGACCGGCATGGCTCGTTCAGCCTGTTCCACCAGCAAACCCTTCACGCTTCCGACATCGGTCACAATCGCGCCTTTTTTCAAGCAGCACGCCCATTCCGTGAGATGGCGGTCATAAGTATCGACTGGCGTGGCCAACACAACCAAGTCGGCATCTCGTACTCCGTCTTTGGGGTCGACCACATAGCGATCGATCGCGCCAAGCTCGACCGCAGTTTTCAAGTTTTCGACACGCCTCCCAACGCCAATGACCCGTGTCGCCAATCCCTTCCGGCGGAGAATCATACCCAGCGAACCGCCGATCAGCCCCACTCCGATAATCGTGACCTGTATGAAATGCAGTGCCATCTTTCACGCTGGCCCGAGGCCAACCTTCAATCCTGAATCCCTCACGCACCGTTTATCTGATTACAATTCCCGACCGACCGCCACGGCAATCTTTCGCATGTCCTGCATCAATGTCTTGAACTGACTCGGTTTAATGGATTCTTCACCGTCGCACAGCGCACATTCCGGATTTGAATGGACTTCAATCAGAATGCCGTCCGCCCCCGCAGCCACTGCCGCTTTCGACATCGGCGCCACCAGATTCCACTTACCAGTGGCATGGCTGGGATCGACGATGACGGGCAAGTGCGACAGTTCTTTTAACGTCGGGACCGCCGCAAGATCGAGCGTATTGCGATATTGGGTCTCGAAGGTCCTGATCCCCCGTTCGCACAACATCACGTTCTGATTCCCACGAGACATGATGTATTCCGCCGACAGGAGAAATTCCTTGATCGTCGCCGAAAGCCCCCGCTTCAACAGTACAGGTTTGTCATATGCCCCAACCTCCTTGAGGAGTTCAAAATTCTGCATGTTGCGGGCGCCGATCTGGATAATGTCGGCTTTCTCGAGAAATAATTCGATGTCGCGGGTATCCAGAATCTCGCTGACCACCGGCAATCCTGTTTGTTTTCTCGCTTCAACCAGATAGTCTAATCCTTCACGCCCTAACCCCTGAAAGGAATAGGGAGAGGTACGTGGCTTATAGGCGCCACCGCGTAAAATACTCGCTCCGGCCGCCTTGACCTCGTGGGCAATGCCGACCGTGATTTCGAGTCGCTCCACGGCGCAGGGTCCCGCCATGATGATCAGCTTATTGCCGCCGATCTTCACCCCGCTCACATCGATGATTGTGCCTTCACGCTTGAACTCCCGACTGACGAGTTTCCAGGGCGCGAGAATCGGCAACACACTTTCAACACCTGGCATGGCCGTGAGCGGTTGGTTATGCAGGATCCGATCGTCGCCGACGACTCCGATGATCGTCCGTTCCTGGCCGGTCGAGAGTTGCGACTTCAACCCCAGCTCGCGAAGCCGATCGATTATGTGATCGACTTCCCGTTCACTTGCCTCTGGTTTCAGTACAATAATCATGTTGTCCTCACCATGCACTCAATGCGAACGGATCACCCGCTTGAGCGCAGCCAAGAATTCCCTGTTTTCTTCTTCCAG
>Ga0075423_10005877_pt1 | contig 11483 bp, 10 predicted proteins | sample SoiMethybrSBSTD2_FD_80114 | JGI IMG/M metagenome (GOLD analysis project Ga0075423, IMG submission 80114) | Bulk soil microbial communities from a Populus tree surrounding site in Tennessee, USA - Soil MetaG P. TD hybrid SBSTD2 | ecosystem: Environmental > Terrestrial > Soil > Tree plantation...
GCCGGCTAATGCGCCCCGCCGGAGCGCTCGGGGTGGGGTGCGGTGCATGGTGGCTTCGCGAGCAAGGCCGCCAGGCGCCGCACGCGGGCAGCTGCGGCGGGACCCGTTAGCCGATGGACTTTTCCGTCATCACGAACAATTTCCGCTTTCTGATCCTGCAAGGCCTCATCGGCCTCGGTCCGTTCGTCGGCGGCACGCTACGGCTGGCGATTCCCGCGATCCTGCTCGGCTTCCTGCTCGGCATCTTCGTCGGCCTCGCCCGGTTGTCCGCGGCGCGCTGGGTGCGCGTCCCCGCCACGTTGTACGTCGAGTTCTTCCGGGGCGTGCCGCTCGTCATGGTGATCTTCTGGATCTGGTTCATCATCCCGCAGCTGCTTCGCCTGCCGATTCCCGAATACGGCGTCGCACTGACCGCATTCGTGATCTTCGAGGCGGCGTACTTCGGCGAGATCGTGCGCGCCGGCGTCCAGTCCGTCCCGCGCGGTCAGGTCGAGGCCGCCACGGCGCTAGGCATGACAGCCGCGAAGACGATGACCTACGTCGTGCTGCCGCAGGCGCTCAAGAACATGGTGCCGTCGCTCGTCACGCAGATGATCGTTCTCTTCAAGGACACGTCGCTGGCGTCGATCATCGGGTACGTCGATCTCACGAAGGCCGCGCAGATCGTCAACAACCGCGAGATCAAGCCATTCCAGATCTACATCTTCATCGCGGTCGTGTACTGGCTGTGCACGTACTCGATGTCGGTCGTCTCCCGACGGCTGGAGCGCCGCGCGGCTTAGGGCCAGAGCGCGTCGGGGACGAGCCTGAGGCCGGTGAAGGGCGGCAGGTCGACTGCGCCCGCGCCGGCGACACTGACCGCGAGGACGTGGCGGTCGCGTTCTAGCAGGAACGCTTCGATGACCCGAGCGTCTGGATCGACCAGCCAGAGATACGGCGTACGGTATCGCGCGTACAGGCGTCGTTTCACCACCCGATCGACGTGCGCGTGGAGGGTGACAGGATCTCGACGGCAAGGCTCGGAGCGGCTTCGAGTCCGCGAGCGCTCGTGACGATCATCCGGTCGGGCGCGATATAGATAATGTCCGGCTGGACGATCGTGGTCTCATCCCGACGGTCGCTGAGAATGACGTCGAGCGGTGCGAACAACAGGAGCCCAGGCACCACATCCGGGACGTGTCGCATCAGCGCGCGTACGAGGTTCGACAGGATGATCTGGTGCTCGAACGACGGAGTCGCCGTCACGCAAAGATCGCCATCGTGAATCTCGTAGCGCCGGCCATCGTTCGGCAACGCTTGGTAATCGCGATAAGTGAACGCGCTCTTCGGACTCATGCGGATTTACTATTCGACCGCGTAATCGCCATTGTCAACGCCGTGAATCCGATACGCTGCGGTCGATGCCCGAGCTGACACTGCCGAACGGCGTGGGCCTGCACTGGCGCGAGGCCGGCGACTCGAAGAAACCCGCGATCGTCTGGATCCACGGCGGATCGATCGAAGACTCGTCGTCGATGGTGGCCGACCTCGAGCCGTTTGCCGCCCGCGTGCACGCGCTGTTTCCCGACACGCGTGGCCACGGGCTGTCGGACCGGTTCGAGCGCATCGAGGACTACACGTATGCGAAGAAAGCCGAGGACGTGCTGCTGTGGCTCGACGCGCTCGGCATCGAGCGTGCGATCTTCGGCGGCGCGTCGATGGGCGCCGCGCTGTCCTTGTGGCTCGCGGCGCACGTTCCGCAGCGCGTCCGCGCCGTCGTCTCGATCAGCGGTCCGCCGTACGCGCCGCTGTCAGACGACGTCGCGTGGTGGAGGCGGCACCGGCCTCTTGTCGAGACCGGGCGCTTCGAGGAGTACTACGACGCCAACGTGCGGCTACGCGTGGGCGACGACGCGCTGGCGCGACTCAAAGCGCGGCCCGACCGCTACGTCGAGGTCCTCGGCACGCTCCGGCGACACTCCGTGGCGTCGCTGCTGGCACTGCTCGACGAGACATATTCGCGGACCGAATGGCTCGCCGATTGTGTACGCATCCGCTGCCCGGTGCTCGTGATCGCGGGCTCGGAGGACCATTTCCCGACGGTCGCGATGTCGCGCCGGGTTGCTGAGACGATCCCCGGCGCGGGGCTGCACGTGGTGCAGGGTGGCGGACACTTTCCCAATCGCTCGCATCGCGCCGAGGTGCAGCAGGTGGTGGCCGCGTTTCTCGCCGAAATAGGTGTATAAGAGGTGGCCATGCGCATCGTCGATCTCTCGTTTCCCATTCGCCCGCACTTCCGCTGGAAGGTCGAGCCGAAACTGACGAAATCGCATGCAGCCGGAGACGTCTTCCAGTCCACGGTCCTCACGGTGGCCTGCCACGCGTACACGCACGTGGACGCGCCCGTGCACTTCCTGCCCGGCGATCGCGACATCGCCGCCATGCCGGTGGATCAGTGGATCGGCGAGGCGGCGGTGGTCGATCTCAGTCATCTCGGCGACAACGCCGAGGTCACCGCGGCCGAGCTCGAGCAGCACGCTGGGCACGTTCGGCGCGGCGACATCGCCCTGCTGCGCACCGACTGGCCGAAGAAAGTCAGCGTGGAGAGCGAGAAGTTCTGGCGCGACGCTCCGTACACCGGGCCCTCGGCGTGCGAATGGCTGGTGCGCCGCGGCGTCAAGGCTGTCGGCTACGACTATCCGCCCGACTATACGGTTCGCACGTCGATCTTCGAGCCCGCCGTGAAGCTGACACCCGAGCAGTGCACGACGCACCATATGTTCTTTCCTGCTGGCGTGACCGTGATCGAGTACCTCACCAACCTCGACCGGATCGGGACCCCGCGCTGCCGGTTCATCGCGTTGCCGTTGCGAATTGAAGGCGCCGACGGCTCGCCGGTGCGCGCGATCGCCATGGTGGAGTGAATCGGGCGTCGGAAATAAGCCGCTCCGCTCCTGAGGTATGATCTGCCGGATGCTCCGCTCCTGGTTGGCCCTGCTTGCCGTTGTGGCAGCCGCCGCCGGCTGCACCGGCCAGCCGACCGCGTCTGCTTCTGCCGCCGCCGCGCCCGAGAAGCCCGCCGCCGCGGCGCCGCGCGCCGTCAAGGTGTTCCAGGCCGTCGAGCAGCGCGTGCCGCGCACGGTGGCGTCCACGGGCGCGCTCGCCGCAGACGACACAGTCGTTCTCGGCGTCAAGGTGCCGGGCCGCCTGGTCGAACAGGCGGTGGACTTGGGCACTCGTGTGCGCCGCGGCCAGGTCGTCGCCCGAATCGACGCGACCGATTACAAGCTGCGCGTCGAGCAGGCCGAAGCGGCGCTGCAGCAGGCGCGTGCGCGGCTCGGGTTGTCGTTGACCGGCACCGACGAGCAGGTGGATCCCGAGAAGATGTCGATCGTGCGGCAGGCGCGGGCGGTCCTGGACGAGGCCCGGCTGTCGCGCGAGCGCAGCCGCAAGCTGCTCGAGCAGAGCCTGATCGCGCGCGCCCAGGACGACGCCGCGGAGGCCAATCTCGGTGTCGCGGAGGGGCGTTACCACGACGCGATCGAGGAGGTACTCAACCGCCAGGCAACGCTGACTCAGCGCCGGTCCGAGCTGGACCTGGCGCGACAGCAGCTCACGGACACCGTCCTCGTCTCGCCCTTCGACGGCGCGGTGAGCGTCAAGCAGGCCGCGGTGGGCGAGTACCTGGCGGCGGGCGCGCCCGTCGCCACGCTGGTGCGCACGCATCCGCTGCGACTGCGTCTGCCCGTGCCCGAGCGCGAGGCCGTCGGCGTGCGCGTCGGTCAGAACGTGCGACTCACCGTGGAGGGCGACGCGACCGTCTACCAGGGCAAAGTCGTGCGGCTCAGCCCGATCGTGCAAGAGCAGAACCGAACGCTACTCGTCGAGGCCGAGGTGCCGAATCCCAACTCCGTGCTGAAGCCGGGCTCGTTCGCGCGCGCAGAGATCGTGACCGAAGGCTCGCAGCCGGTGATCCGCATCCCCGCGGCGTCGCTCGTGACGTTCGCGGGCATCGAGAAAGTCCTCGCGGTCCGCCAGGGCAAGATCGTGGAGATCCGCGTGCAGACGGGACGGCGCGCGAACGACAGCATCGAGATCGTGGCTGGCCTCAACGCGGGCGAGACCGTCGTGCTCGAGCCGGGCAACCTCGCGCCCGGCCAGGCCGTGACCGCAGAGCGCTAGCTCACCCGTGCAAAAGCTCGCCGAAGTCTGCATCAAGCGCCCGGTCTTCGCGACCATGATCGTGATGGCGCTGGTGGTCGTCGGCGCCGCGTCGTACTTCCGCCTCGGCGTTGATCGCTTCCCGACGGTGGATTTGCCGACCGTCACCGTGCGCGTCGAGTTGCCGGGCGCGTCGACGGAGGAGATCGAGACCCAGGTCACGCAGAAGCTCGAAGAGCAGATCAACACGATCCAGGGCATCCAGGAGCTGCGCTCGATCTCGACGCCCGGCAACTCGCTGATCATCACGACGTTCGTGCTCAGCCGCAACATCGACGTGGCCGCGCAGGACATCCGCGACAAGGTGTCGATCGCGCAACGCAACTTGCCGCGGGAGGTGCTGCCGCCGGTCATTGCGAAGTTCGACAACGACCAGGCGCCGGTGGTGACCATCGCGCTGTCGAGCGATCGGCCGCTGCGCGAGCTGACGGAGATCGCCGACAAGATCGTCCGGCCGATTCTCGAGCGCTCCACCGGCGTCGGCGAGGTCCGCATCGTCGGTGGCCTCGCGCGCTCGATCAACGTGTGGGTGGACGCCGACCGGCTCGCCGCCTACCAGCTGCCGATCACTAGCGTACGCGACGCGCTCGTGCGGCAGAACGCCGACCTGCCGGGCGGCAATGTGACCGCCGGGCTCAACGAGGCGTCGTTGCGGACGATGGGCCGCTTCGCCGACCCTCGCGGCTTCAACGATCTCGTCGTCGCGACGCTGGGCGGCACCCCGGTGCGCGTGCGCGACGTCGGCTACGCCGAGGACGGCACCAAGGAGATGCGCTCGGCGGCCCGGCTCAACGGCGTGCCGACGGTCATCCTCGAGATTCGTCGGCAGTCGGGCGAGAACACGGTCGCGGTCATCGAAGCCGTCAAGAAGAACCTGGCGCGCCTGACGCGGCAGGTTCCGCCGGACGTCCGGATGGAGATCATCCGCGACCAGTCGAAGTACATCTACGCGGCGCTGCACGAGATCAACCTGCACCTGGTGCTGGGCTCCATCCTGGCGTCGCTCGTCGTCCTCGCGTTTATGCGCTCGTGGCGCTCGACGTTCATCGCCGCGGTGGCCATCCCGACCTCCGTCATCTCCGCCTTCGGCATGATGTGGATGCTCAACTTCACGCTCAACAGCGTGACGATGCTGGCGCTCGTGTTGATGGTCGGCATCGTGATCGACGACGCTATCGTCGTGCTCGAGAACGTCTTCCGATTCGTGGAGGAAAAGAAGATGCGGCCGTTCGAGGCCGCGCGCGAGGCCACCGCGGACATCGGGCTGGCCGTCATGGCGACCACGCTGTCGCTGGTCGTGATCTTCGTGCCCGTGTCGTTCATGTCGTCGATCTCGGGCCGCTTCCTCTACCAGTTTGGCCTCACCGCCGCGGTCTCCGTCATGGTCAGCCTGCTCGTGTCGTTCACGCTGACGCCGATGATGTGCGCGCGGCTGCTGCGGACCGAGGACGCCGCCGGCCATGGTGACGGCCACGCGGCGGCGTCGCGACGCGGTTTCTACGCATACATCGATCGCGGCTACGAAGCGTGCCTGGCGTGGTCGATGCGCCATCGCTGGGTGATCGTCACCGTCAGCATGATCGTGCTCGCCTCGACGGTGCCGTTCTACCGGGCGGTGAAGCAGGAATACATCCCGAGCGACGTGGACGAGTCGGAGTTCGAGATGCTCGTCTTCGGCCCCGAAGGGCTGAGCCTCGCCGCGATGGACGAAGCCATGCAGGCGATGGCCAACGAGGCGCGGCAGGTCAAGGGCGTGGCCATCACGCTGGCTTCCGCGGGCGGCGGCTTTCTCTCCAAGGTGAACCAGGGCTACATGTACGTGCGCATGGTGCCGCACACCGAGCGCACGTTGAGCCTGCACCGCATCTGGGACGGCATTCGCCACGGCGATCCACTGGCGGCGTTCCGCGGCAACTACTCGCAGCGCGAGGTGATCCAGGCCATCCGTCAGCGCTACCGCAAATTCTACGCGGCGGGTTTCCGGCCGCAGGTGCGCAACATCGCCGGGTTCAACATCGGCGGCGGCACCTTCGACATCGACCTCGCCCTGCGTGGCCCCGACCTCGAGAAGCTCGCAGAGTACGGCGAGGCCATGAAAGTGAAGGCCCGCGCGCTGGGCGGCATCGTGGACATCGACACCACGCTGCAGCTCGACAAGCCCGAGCTTCGCGTCGTGATCGATCGCGCGCGGGCCGCTGACCTCCGGGTCGACACCGAGCAGATCGCGACCGCGCTCCGACTGATGGTGGGCGGCGACGATCAGGTCTCGCGCTTTCACGACAACAGCGTGAACGACGACTACGACGTGTCGATCCGCCTGATCGACGCGCACCGCAGCGACCTCGGCGTAATCTCGCGGCTCTACGTCTCGCGCGATTCCGCCAGCAACAACATCGCCACCGGTGCTCCCGCTCAGGTTGGACTGGCGCCCGGCGGCGGCCTCGTGCGCCTGGACAACCTGGTGCAGATCGTTCGCACACCTTCGGCGTCGCGCATCGATCGCACCGACCGCCAGCGCGAGGTGAGGCTGCGAGCGGGCAGCGCGCCAGGGTTCGGTCAGGCCGATCGCATCGAGGCGCTGAAGCAGGCGGTCGCAGGCATGAATCTGCCGGTTGCGTACTCCACGTTCGTCACCGGCAAAGCGAAGGAGATGGAGAAGACGTTCACCGAGTTCCTGTGGGTGTTCGTGCTCTCCTTCGCGTTCATGTACATGATCCTGGCTTCGCAATTCGAGAGCCTGATCCATCCGCTGACGATCTTGCTGTCGCTGCCGCTCTCGGTGCCGTTCGCGATGCTCTCGCTCTGGTACACGGGCAATACACTCAATCTGTACTCCGCGCTCGGCATCCTCGTGCTGTTCGGGGTGGTGAAGAAGAACGCAATATTACAGATCGACCACATGAACAGCCTGCGCGCGACGGGCATGGAGCGGTACGAGGCGATCATGCAGGGCAATCGCGATCGACTCCGGCCGATCCTCATGACCACACTCGCACTCGTCGCCGGCATGCTGCCGTTGTGGGTGGGCACCGGGCCGGGCGCCGAGGAGCGACGCGCCATCGCCGTGGTCGTCATCGGCGGCCAGACGCTCTCGCTGCTGCTCACGCTGCTCGTCACGCCGGTCGCGTATTCGCTGTTCGAGGACGCCGCGGCCGCGCTGCAGTGGGCCCGGCCGTCCTTCGCGCCGTGGCGGCGTCTACAGCGCCGGCGCGAGCATCGCGCGTGGCGGCTGCGCCTGTTGCGCCGGCGCGCGCGCCCGGCGTCGCCGCCGATCTCCGGCGGCACGAACGCGTCCGAATAGTCGTCGCGCTCAGCGACGACGCTCGAGAGACACCTCGGCCGATATATCGTGTCGTGACGCGGCGCTCGCCGCGGGCTTGCAGTGGCCGTGCAGGCCGGAGTAGCATGCCCGGCACTCCGAGCGGGAACCGATCAGTGGACGCGAGCGTTTTGCTGGTCGCCGCCCAATCTGCGAGCCCACGTGGTGAACGACAAGGAGGAAGTATGACAAAGCTAGCCGCGATCGTGCTGATGCTGTCATTGGGATTGTTGACCGCTGTGCCGGCCGATGCCCAGACGCCGGCCCCACCACCCGCGTACGGCATGCCGATCACCCTCGAACAGGCCAAGAAGGTGCTGGCCGGCGCCGAGGCCGAGGCGAAGAAGAACAACTGGCCCGTCGTGATCTGGGTATTGGACTCTGGCGGCCAGCCCGTAGCCATGCAGCGCCTGGACAACGCGCAGTGGGGGAGTGTCGAGATCGCCAAGGAAAAGGCGCGCTCGGCGGTCGCGCTGCGCCGGCCGACCAAGGCCCTGCAGGACCTCGTCGCCCAGGGCGGCGCGAACCTTCGCCTCCTGAACCTCGGCTACAGCGTGCTCGAGGGTGGCATTCCGATCATTGTCGACGGCAAGATCGTCGGCGCCGTCGGCGTCTCCGGCGTCACCTCGCAGCAAGACGCGCAGATCGCCCAGGCCGGAATCGATTCCCTGAAGTAGCGGTCGGAAAGACGGTGTGGACGCGCCGGGCCCTGACCGGCGCGTCCTTGGCCGACTTATTTCACGGCACCGGCCGTCAGGCCCGAGACGTAGTAGTCGAGGAAGAAGACGTACAGGACGACGATCGGCACGGAGCCCAGGATCGCGCCTGCCATGAGCTCGCCCCAGAAGTAGATGTCGCCACGAATCAGCTCGCTCGTCACGCCCACGCTCGCCGTGATCTGCTCCGACGACGAGGTGAACGTCAGCGCGTAGATGAACTCGTTCCAGGACAGCGTGAACGCGAACAGCACGGCGCAGACCAGCCCGGGAATCGCGATGGGCAGCACGATGCGCCAAAGCGCCTGCACCCGCGTGGCGCCATCGACCATCGCGCATTCCTCGACTTCCTTGGGCACGGTGCGGAAGTAACCCATGAGGAGCCATGTGCAGAACGGGACGAGGAACGTCGGGTAGGTGACGACGAGAGCCCACTTCGAATCGGCGAGGCCGATCCAATTGATCACCTGGGCCAGCGGCAGGAAGAGCAGCGACGTGGGCACCAGATACGTCACGAAGATTCCCGTGCCGAAGCTGTTTACGCCGCGGAATTTCAGCCGCGAGAGCGCATACGCGGCGATGGTGCCGATGATCACCGACGCCGTTGTCGCGAGCACGGTGACCATCAGGCTGTTCTTCGTCCAGGTGAGGAACTCCGTCTCCCACAAGAGCTTGGTGTAGTGCGCGAGGGTCGGGCCCTGCTTGATGACCAGCGGCACCGCGTACCGATCGTACAGCTCGCGATCCTGTTTCAGCGACGTCAGCGCCATGTGATAGAAGGGGAACAACGCGAAGACGAGGAACGGCACCAGCAGCACGTGCATCAGCGCCTTGTTCCAGAACTGGCGGCGCGACATCAGTAGGCCTGCTTCCGCACGAACCGCAGCTGCGCCCAGACCACGAACATCAACAGCGGGAACAGGTACAGCGACACCGCCGCGCCCTCACCGATGCGGCCGCTCTCCAGCCCGATCATGCGCGAATAGGTCGCGAACAGGTGCGTGGAATTGATGGGCCCGCCGTGGGTCAGCACGTAGACGATGTTGAAGTCACTGAACGTGAAGATCGTCGAGAACAGGACCACCACGGCGAGGACCGGCTTGAGCATGGGCAGCGTCACGTACCAGAAGCGCGCCCAGGGCCCCGCGCCGTCCGACTGCGCCGCTTCGTAGAGATCCTTCGGAATGGCAACCAGGCCCGCCAGGATAGTGATGGCGAAGAACGGCAAGCCGCGCCAGATGTTCACGGTGATGACGGCTGCCATCGCATAGTAGCTCTGGCCGAGCCAGTTGGGCCCCGGTGGGGACAGAATCCCCAGCGCGATACCGGTCCAGTTCACCACGCTGTAGAGCGAGTTGAACATCCACCACCAGCCCAGGGTCGACAGCGCGGTGGGAATGACCCACGGCAGCAGCACGGCGCCCCGGATCAGCCGTTTGAACCAGAGCTGCTGGTTGAGCAGCAGCGCCAGCGAGATGCCGAGCACCAGCTTGAACGCCACCGAGACGCCGGTGAACACGAACGCGTTCTGGAAGGTCTGGCGGAAGGCGTCGGCGTCCCAGAGCCGCACGAAGTTGGTGAGGCCGATGAAGTGGCTGGGCCGGCCGATGAACGCGTTGGAGACGGAGAAATAGAGCGCGATGCAGAACGGATAGGCCACGAGCAGCAGGATCAGGATCATGGCGGGGGCGATGAACAGCGGCCCCAGGACGCGCTCGCGGTCGAGGATCTCGCGCACGCGCGCGCGCCACGGGAGACGCGCACGCGCGCCGGTGACGGGCAGGGTCCCGATGGCCACGGCTAACCCGCCAGGATTTTCTTCATCTCGGTCTCGGCCCACGCGAGCGCGTCCTTGGTGGGCGTGCCCGTCACCGCCTTGGCCATCATGTTCGGCAGGAGGTAGGCGTTGGTGATGAGCTGGACCTTGTCCGACGGCGGCGCTGGCCACCCGTAGGTGTGATACTCCACGCCCTCACCCTTCAGCGCCGCGTACTTCGGATCCGTGCGGAGCACCGGATGGTCCTGCAGCTTGGCGTACGCGGGCAGATTGAAGGCGTCGCCCGACATGATGTACTCGTCGTACGTCTCTTTCTTGCCGAGCAGATAACGGATCCACTCCTTCGACGGCTCGATGTTCTTGCTGAACTTCCAGATCCCGATGTGACGGGGCGTGTCGGTCTCGAAGCGGCCCGCAGGGCCGCCGAGGCTCCGGTGGTGATTGATGCCATCCGCGGTCACGAGCTTGCGCTGCTTGGCGACGATGTACGCGCTGACCGGATTGTGGATCCAGCCCGCCTTGCCCTGCTGGATCGACTCGTTGTTGCTGGCGTCCGACCACGACAGCACCTCAGGCTCCATGCAGTCGCGATACATCTTCTGGTACCACTCGACGGCGCGCGTTGCCTCCTTGGAGTTGATGCGGACGGTCTTGCCGTCCTTGTCCACTTCCATGCCGCCGAAGGACCACAGCACGGGGCCCGCGGTCGAGATCGAGTCGTAGTTCTGGCTGATCGGGATGCCGACGGGATTGCCGATCTTCTTCAGCTCCTTGCCGACCGTGTACAGATCGTCCCACGTGTCGGGCACCTTGAGGCTGTGCTTCTTGAATAGATCCTCGCGATAGGTGGCCACGAACATCCCGTGGTACTGGGGCACGGCGCGCCAGACCCCGTTCACGTAGGCGCCCTCGTACGACGACGAGATCGCCTTGCCGTACTTCTTCTCGAGCTCGCTCACGACGTCGGAGACGTCGACGAGCTGCGGCTCGTACAGCCACGGGAAATGCATGCGCATCTCGATCAGATCGTGTCCCGCCTGCGTCTGCACCTCGGACGCGTACTTCGCCTGCTGCGGACCCATGTGCGAGATGTGATCGATCTTGAGCTTGATGCCGGTGTCCTTCGTGAAGCGCTGGCCGATCTCCGCCAGCTTCTTGTCCGAGTTCGGTGCGAAGTTGTTCCAGCACAAGTAGCTGATCTCACGGGCCTGGCCCACGGCCGGCGCCGTGCGCGTGGCCAGAATCCCCGCGAGACCGGTGGTGCCGCCGATGACGAACTGCCGTCGCGAAAGCGGAATCATGGAGCCTCCTCTCGACCGCAAGGGTCGGGAGATAGTTGTCGAAACGAGTGACGGCGAGAATAGGACCGGTGCCGCAACCTGTCAAGGAACAGCGGTCAGGCCGTCATGATCTTCTTCATCTCGTTCTCGGCCCACGCGATCGCGTCTTTGGTCGAGGTTCCGGTGACCGC
>Ga0075423_10005879_pt1 | contig 11481 bp, 14 predicted proteins | sample SoiMethybrSBSTD2_FD_80114 | JGI IMG/M metagenome (GOLD analysis project Ga0075423, IMG submission 80114) | Bulk soil microbial communities from a Populus tree surrounding site in Tennessee, USA - Soil MetaG P. TD hybrid SBSTD2 | ecosystem: Environmental > Terrestrial > Soil > Tree plantation...
GCGAATTCGCCCGGTCGAAGTCCATCACGGCGCGCCGCGCGCCGTCGCTGCTGCCTGTCTGGACGTTTGAGCGCGACCCGGCCGCGACCGCGCGGCGTGTCATGGCCGTCGTCCGCCTGGTACACGGCCCCTCGGGGCTGCCGCACCCGTCAAGCTCGGCCGGGCGTTTCCGCCGTTGACCATGTGGCCTCTGGCCTGGGCGGTCCCACCGGTGGCATAAACGCAGCTTGTCCGTGGGGCCGCGGGCAGTGGCCGAGCAGGCGCCGGCCTTCGCGCGGCGTGCCCCCTTTGCGCGACCGGCGCTGGTGAACGGCGCCGCAGGCGTGGTCGCGGACGCGGACGGTCGACTGCTTGCGGTGCCGGGGTCCACGGTCAGGCACGACAGGATCGTGGAGATCGACATCCTCGCCGACTCCGCACGCCTGCACCGGCTCGACCTGGCCACCCTGGACAACTGACGCTCAGCGCCTCGGCCACGCCGACGACGCACGCTCTGATCCTGGGTACCATGGACCGACCTGCTCGCCGCCGACAGCGATGCGCAGCTGACGCTGCTTCTGGAGCTGTTGACCGCATGCACCAGATGTCACACCAACAGCTCGCCGGCCTGGACCAGGCCACGCCCAGCACCGACACCGCGACCTCATGACCCACCCGCGCGGTCCGGAAGGCCCGCCCGGTCGCCAGCGGGCAAGAGCCCGCCAAGAAGCCGACGCCGCCCAAGAGTTCCGGCGAAAATTGACCTCGGTAACGTGGCTGCGGAGGCAGGAACAGGCTCCTCAGGTTCTGGACTGGACAGAGGGGCGGCAGTCGGGTATCCGAGGCACACTCTAGGAGGCGCCCGTCATGGGCCGAACTGGCGCGCTCAGGCACAGAGCCGGGCGACTGGGGGAGCGGGTTCCGGTTCAGCTCACGTCGTTCGTGGGCCGCTCACGCGAGCTGGCGGAGCTCGAAGTAGCCTTCGGCGCCGCGCGCCTCGTCACCGTCGTGGGACCGGGGGGAAGCGGCAAGACGCGTCTTGCGCTTGAGTTCGCGGTTCGTCGCCGCGCTGTGTCTTCGGATCTGCAGTTCGTGGACCTGACCCCGATCACGGATCCAGCCCTGGTGCTCGTGTCGATCGCGACCGTCCTCGGTGTTCGCGAAGTGGTCGGCGAAGCGCTCCAGGACACGCTGGCGCGACGTATCGGCGACCGCAAGGTCGTGCTGGTGCTCGACAACCTCGAGCAGCTGCCCGCGGCCGGGTCGGTCATCGCGGCACTGCTGGCGGCGTCGCCGGGCCTGCGCGTGCTGGCCACCAGCCGCGCCCCGCTCCACGTCCGCGGGGAACGCGAGTATCCCCTGGCGCCGCTGCAGCTACCGGGCCCCGCGGAGCTCGCGTCGCTCGACGACCTCGCTGAGGTCGAGGCGGTGAAGTTGTTCGTCGAGCGGGCCCGGGCCATCGACCCGGCCTTCGCGCTCACCCGCGAGAACGCCGTCGCCGTCGCCGGTATCTGCGCCCACCTGGACGGCTTGCCACTGGCGATCGAACTGGCCGCGGCCCGCACCCGGCTCTTCACGCCAGCCGCGCTTCTCGCCCGCCTGGACCGGCGGCTGCCGGTCCTGACGGAAGGACCGATGGATGCACCGATCCGCCAGCGCACGCTCCGCTCCACGATCGGGTGGAGCTTCGACTTGTTGGGTGAGCGCGACCAGCGCGTCTTCGCCTCGTTGGGGGTGTTCGCCAGCGGATTCGCGCTGGCTGCTGCGGAGGCGGTCGCGATCGACCCGGCCGATCCGAATGGCGGGTCTGACGTGCTCACCAGCCTCAACCACCTGGTCGAGCAGAACGTCTTGACGGTCGCCCCCGATGTGGAGGGCGAGCCGAGATTCCGGATGCTGGAAACCATTCGCGAGTTCGCGCGCGATCAGCTGCTGGAACCGGACCGGGTCGGGCTGCGGGACCGCCACCTCGCGCACTTCGTGGCCCTTGCCGAGCGGTCCGAGCCCCAACTTCGGGGACCTGACCAAGCAGCATGGATCCGCAGGCTCGCGGCGGAACAGGCTGACATCCGCGCGGCGCTCGCCTGGGCGCAGGAAGCTCACCGCGACGAGTCGATGCTCCGGCTTGCCGTGGCGCTCAGGCGTCGCTTCTGGCACGACGCCGGCGGCTTGGGCGAAGGGTTGCGATGGCTTGAGGCGTCCCTGGCTGCGGCAGCTGATGCGCCAGCCGCGCTCCGCGTGAAGGCCCAGCAGCGCGCGGCGTGGATCCTCTGGGAGATGGGCGATAGCGAACGAAGCCAGGAGCTGTTCGAGGCCAGCCTTGGGGCGGCGGACGACGATGACCACCGGAGCCGGATTGAGGCGCTCATCGGTCTGAGCCATCGGGCGCTCGGTACCGGGGGACCGGAGCTCGATGCCGCCGCGGAACGGATGGCTGCGGCCATCGAGCACGCACGCCATGACGGGACCTCCGGCGTCCTGGTCGAGCCGCTGCTGGTTGCGGGCCAGCTTGCCCAAGCGCGCGGAGACCCCGCCCGGGCGCGGGCGCATTTCGAGGAAGCGCTCGACAAGGCGCGTGCGGCCGGGGATGTGTGGGGAGCCGCCAGCGCGCTCACCCAAGGTGGCGCGCTCGCGCTCGCGGAAGGAGAGCACGCACAGGCAGAGACGATGTTGGCGGAGAGCGTGCGCTTGTCGATCGAGAGCGGTGAGAGAGCTCTCGTCTTCGCGCATGCCACCGCCGCGTTGACCCAGGCCCTGACGGCACAGGGGAAGCTGGAGGCGGCACGATCCCGGCTTCGTGAAGGCAGCGGCGCCGTCCGCGGGGCGGAGAACCCTCCCGGCGACAGTTTCATGGTCGAAGCAGCGGGGGGGTGGCTGGCGTCCGCCGGGATGCTGCCCGCGGCCGTGGAAGCCTGGGGCGCAGCCGACACCTACCGGACGGATCATCGATGGCCGGCCATACCGGAGGAACAGCGGACCCGCCGCCGGTTGTGGGCGGCGACCCGGGAGACACTCGGGACGGTCAGGTTCGAGACGCGCTGGGCCATAGGTCGGTCCAGGGATGTGCGAGAGGCACTCGAACTCGCGATGGTCGCTGTCGAGGCGGCCGACCTCCAGGATCTGCCCGCCCCGACGCCTTCCCGACGAGGCCGGTTCAATCTCACGCCACGCGAGCAAGAGGTGCTGGCGCTCGTCGCGTCGGGCATGTCGGACGGGCAGATCGCCACGGCGCTGGTGATCAGCAAGAAGACCGCGTCGGTCCATGTCGCCAACATCAAGGCCAAGCTGGGTGCCTCATCCAGGGTGGAGGTCGCGACGATCGCCCTGCGGGAGAGTCCCACCTGACGTCGGCCGCCCGGTCGTGGCGAGCAGCCTGCGGATGGTGGCGACACCGCGACGAGCAAGGGATCGCCAGGGGCGCCTGGCTTGCGGGACCTCCCGCCGGTGCTGTGACTCGTGATAGGCCCAACCGCGCAGCATGACGCTCGGGAGTGGAGTCAGCTTCCAGTCGTGCATCTCGGTCTCCTTCGCTCCCGCGATTGCGTTCGAGTCCACCTTGGAGCCAAGGAGGCCGGGGCACATCGGACGGCTCCTTAGGCCGCTCCTCATTTCCGAGCTCCCGGATCAGGGCTTGGGCGTTGCAGGCACTCGCGCGGCCAGCGTGCCGTCGCCCGCTGCACACATGTGGGTGCTAGGGGATTCGGTCACTTCGAGGCGCTCGCGCGTTCCGGTGACATGATCACCTCACCAGTCGAGGGTCGACCGGGTGATGCTGCTCCAGCAGTCGCACCCGCCGATCCTGGTCGGTGCCGGCAGCCGATGGATGCTCGGGATCGCCGGCCGGGAGGCCGACATCGTCTGCAGCTGTCGGCCCTGGAGGCACAAACAAGCCGGGGACGTACCCTGCCAGGCCGTGATTCGCCGCGGTGACCATGATCCCGAACGCCTCTCCACTCAACACTGGCATCTACCTGCACCTACGCCCTAGGACCACGCTACCTCAGCACCGCTCGAGAGCACCTTCTCGACCCTCCAGCAAACTCACCCGACCGACCGTTCCACCCGACCAGCAGCGTCAGGCGACCCTGAGCGCCGGGCTTCTGCCCGGGCCGCGCGGCCGCGGGTGAGCCCGGGAGCGAGGCCGCGGAGCCAGCTGGGGAGGCGGCGGTGCGCTGGATCGCGGCTGGCGGCGGCGAGGGCCGCCAGGGCGAGGCCGAGCAGCAGGGCCCAGCGCCGGTGGGTGCCGTCCCAGGCGGCGCTGTCCGGCGGGGCATACAGGGTGGCCTGGGCGGGCAGCAGGAACCCGGCGCTGGCGAGCGCGAGCAGGGCGGGCGCGGCCACCACCCCGCCGCGCCGCTCGGGCGCCAGGCGCGACCCGGCGGCGGCCAGCGCCAGGGTGACGGCCAGCAGCGCCGCCGCCTCCAGGGTGAGCGCCGCGACCGGCAGCGGCAGCCCGGGCTGGACCGCCCGGACCCGCCAGACCACCGCGATCCACCAGGCGGCCGTGGCCGGCAGCAGCAGGACCACCCGCAAGCTCCGGCGCAGCAGCAGCGACCCGGCCACGCCCTCGGTGGTGGGCTCGCTGGGATCGTCGAGCAGGAAGGCGCAGCCGAGCGCGCCGACCGTCATGGCAATCCGCAACCACAGCACCAGGCGTTCCGCCGGTAGCTCCAGGCCCGGCCGCACGGCGAGCGCCAGCAGCCCGAGGCTCAAGGCGAACCCGGCCAGCGGCGCCGCCCAGCCGACCGCGCGGGCGGTGGGGACCAGCAGCGCCGGAACGAGGCGCAGCTGGCGTCGGAGCCACGGCATCAGCACAGGTTCTCGCCGAACTCCGGCGCGGGCGCGCGGTGCGGTGGGGGCTGCACGCCCACGAGCTCGCCGAGCCGCTCCAAGGTCGTCGCCGGAGCCATCAGCAGGTCCCAGTTGCGCCACACCGTCTGGGCGACCTGGTCACTGGGGCGCTCGAGCAGGGCCAGCGCGAACTGGCCCTCGCGCATGCCCCAGACGACGTCGTCGGCGTCGACGTCGTTGGTGAACGTGATGAACGGGAGGCGGCCGTCGGTGACTTGCTGGCGCAGCCCTACCGCCGCGTGCGAACTCGCCCGAGCGGCTAGCCACAGTGCCACCACTGCCCGGGCCCCGCAGCCCTCCCCGGGAGCGGCCATCTCCACCGCCGGACCGGAGCTCGACTTCGGCTGCTCGCCGTCCGGCTCCAGCACCTGGTAGGGCGGCCCGATCACCCGGGCGGCGACGTTGCTGGCGAGGCGCGCCTGTGAGGTGGCGAGCGCCTGACCGTCCCGCCCCCAGATGGTGCCGACCGGGGCGACCGGTCCGTTGTCGCCACGGCCACTGCTCTGGGCGTCGGCGAGACGATCCTCGTCCTGGGCCAGCCGGCCCCAGCCGATACGCTGCGCCACGGTGACCGGCGCCGCTCGCGTCGCCGCGGCCGGCGGCACGCCGGCCAGCACCGCCCGCACGGTCGGCTCCCACAGGGCGATCTGCGGCTCGAAGCCGGGGAACACGCAATAGACCGCCGGGCCGCGCTGCTGGCAGACCTGGTGCGCCGTCGGGTTGCTGGCCGCGGCCAGCCGCTGTGCCGCCAGCGCTGGGGAGGTCGGCCTGGTCTGTGCCACCGCCGCGGCGGTGGCGACCGCCAGCGCCGCCACCACGACCGCGCCGGTGACGGCCCGGGCGCGGCGCCGTGCCCGCGCCTGCGCCTGGCTTCGCCATACGGCCAGTGCGCCCAAGAGGATGGCGGCGCCCAGCAGGTAGACCAGGTGCCAGGTGGCCGGCCGGCCGAGGAGCGCGACCGGTGGCGGGTCGATGGTCACCGGCCGCAGCAGCGTGCCGAGCCAGACCCAGGACCGCTGGTCGTGCCCGCCGACATACAGGTCGGCCAGGGTCAGCGACCCGACCGCGAGCCCGACCAGGACCAGCGGGGCGACCGCCACCGACCGCCAGACCCGGCCGAGCAGCACACCTAGGCAGCCACCGAGCACGATCAGGGCCGGGCCGGTGGCGGCCTCCGCGATGTGGGGGGCGCCGACGCTGCCAGGCACACCCGCCAGCCAGGTCAGGTCGACAACGACCAGGACACCGCCGAGCGCCGCCAGCGGCAGCACCGACAACAGGTGCGCCAGCGTCCGCCGGGCCAGGCTCAGCCGGGTAGCGCCGTAGAGGTCGACGGCGCCGTCGCGGTGCGGGCGCAGCACGGCCAGGTTGGTGGCCAGCAGCGCCGCCGCGGCCAGCGGGGCCAGCGGGAACTGGGTGGCGATGTCGGCGTAGTGGAGCACCGGCACGGTGCCCCTGCCCCAGCGCCACAGCAGCCACACACTCAGGGCGGTCGCGGCGAGCACGGCGGGGTGGCGCAGCAGCCGCCCGCTCTCGACCGCCGCCAGGGCCAGCATGGACCGGCGGGAGCGGACCTCGGCCGGGACGTCACGCGGGACGCCGGCGGCGGGCGGGGGGTCGTCGTCGTGCTCGCCGGTGGTGGTCATGCCGCAGCCTCCTCGACCTGGTCCCCGCCGAGCAGCAGCAGGTAGCCGTCCTCGAGGGTGGGCTCCAGCAGCTCGGCGCCTGCCGGTGGGTCGCCGATGTTGCGGTGCTGGCCAGTGCCGGTGCGCCAGGCGGCCAGGGCGCCCGGGTCGCGTTCCTGGCTGTGCCACACGTGCCCCCGGGCCAGCCCGGCCAGCTCCAGCGGCGTCCCCGCAAAGCGCAACCTGCCGAGGTGCAGCACCAGGACCTGCTGGGCGAGCGCGACCACGTCCTCGGTCCTGTGGGTGGACAGCAGCACGGTGCGGCCCTCCCCGAGCCGGGAGACCAGCTCACGGAAGCGCAGCCGCTGCTCGGGGTCGAGGCCGGCGGTGGGCTCGTCGAGCACCAGCAGGTCCGGGTCGCCGAGCAGCGCCTGGGCCAACGCGACCCGCCGGCGCATGCCGCCCGACAGCGCCTTGATCTGCTTGCCCCGTACCGCGTCCAGCCCGACCAGCTCCAGGACCCGCCGCACCTCCTGGTGGCGGGCGCGCCGCTGGTGCAGCTCCTTGAGGATGGCCACGTAGTCCACGAACTCGAAGACGGTGAAGCGGGCGTGGAATCCGGGCTCCTGGGGCATGTAGCCGAGCCGGCCACGCAGGTCCAGCCGCTGGTCGGTACGCCGGGGGTCCAGGCCAAGGGCATGGACGGACCCGGAGTCGGGCGCCGACACGGTGGCGAGGACGCGCAGCAGGGTGGTCTTGCCCGCCCCGTTGGGACCGAGCAGCCCGGTCACGCCAGGCACGAGGTCGAGGGTGACCCCGTCGAGTGCGCGGGTGCGCCCCAAGGTGATCCCCAGGTCGCGGACCCGGACGGTCGGAGCAGGGGCGGTCATCGCAGCCTCCTTGCGGCGAACCGGGGAGTGGTGTCGAAGCCGCGGGCGGACTCAAAGCGGCCGCGGCGAACCAGCAGCACGCCAGCGCCGAGCAGCGCCAGGGCCACGAAGCCGACCTGCCCGGCCACGGCGAACAGCACCGACGACGGCGCCGGAGGCATGACGGTGACCACCACCGCCAGGATCCAGGCGCCGGCGGTGATCCCGAAGGCGCGCAGCGGCTCAACCGTTGTGGCCAGCGCCAGGCTGCACGCGGTCAGCCCCAGGGAGGGCAGCAGCCAGCCGGCCGCCCCCGGGCCGAGCTGCGGCAGGGCAAGGCTGGCAACCGCGGCCAGCAGCGTCGCGGTCCCCAGCACCGCAGCCGCGCGCAGCAGCAGCAGCCGGAAGCTGCCAAGCGGCGCGGCCAGCCCGATCTCGTAGGTGGGATCGATCCCGGGCCCGTAGGCCACGGCGATGCCGGCCAGCGGCAGCAGCGGCGCGACACACAGGAACACGAGGTTCGCGTCCTGGCCGGACCGGGTCCAGCCGGCCGCCACCGCGAACCCCAGCGCCGCGGCCACCGCCAGCAGCCACGAGCCGCGCAACGCCGGGGTCGCGGCCAACAACCTGGCCGTGTGGTCGGCCACGCCAAGGCGCACCAGCAGCCGCTCGGCCACGCCGGCGCGGGGTTGGTCCACGGCGTCGATCAGCGCCGCCCGTACGCGCTCCAGGCGCGCCGGGTCGACCAGCGCCCCCGCCTGGAACCTGCAGGCGGCACAGCTGGTCAGGTGCGCCTCCACCGACCAGCGGGCGGCGGCGTCCAGGCGTTGGTCGTCATAGGCGGCCAGTAGCGCACCGTCGGCATGCCAGGCCCCCGTGGTGTCAGGCCCACCCATGGTCGTGCCTCCCTCCCTGGCTCATGCCAGCTCCTGACGCAGCCGCGCCCGCGCCCGCCGCGCCCGGGTCTTGACCGTGCCCGCCGGGATCCCCAACAGCACGGCCGCCTCGCGGGTGCTGAGCCCGTCCAGCACGGTCGCCTGCAGGACCGCCTGCAGCTCCGGCGCGAGCCGGTTCAGCGCCCGGATCACGTCGCGCTGCTCCAGCGTGGCCAGGGCCTGCTCCTCGGCGCTGGCCGCATCCGGGACCCGCCGGCGGCCCAGCAGGCCCGCCAGCCGCCCCTGGGCGGCGTCGCCACGCTGGGTGTCCAGCAGGCGCCGGATGGCGATCCCCCAGATCCAGGCGCCCACCTCGCCCCGACCACGGAAGCGGCCGGCGTCGCGCCACACCACCAGGAAAGTCTCCTGGGCGACCTGGTCGGCCAGGTCTTGAATGGTGGTGCGCTGGCGCAGCCGCACCAGCAGCCAGGGGGCGTGCTGGTCGTACAGGACCCCGAACGCCTCCGGGTCCCCCTCGGCCACCGCCGCCAGTAGCTCGGCGTCGGTCGGGACCCGATCGGGGTTCGCGGTCATGCCTAATTGTCGGAGCAGACGCCGCCGCGGTTCACGCAAGCCGCACGGATGGCCCGCCACGGGTGCGCAGCCCCATCCCCGAGGTGGGCACCGCAGCATGGTCGGTCCACCACTGATCGCCCAAGAACCGTGGCCGACCACGGCCGTACGGTCAATCCCGTGCGACCGACAGACATGACCCTGAATGCCTCCAAGTCGACGCCGGGGGGGCGGCGTCCTCGGTGGTGCCACGGCGGCAGGAGGCGTCGGCCTGACATAGGCCAATCAGGGTGTCCGTGATGCCGGATGCGTGCGATGGGTGGAGACCGGACCATCGGAGGGTTCTCACGCCTTCCAGGAGGTCCGGTCTCATCTCGTTCCTCCTGTGGAGTAGAACCCTGAGGGTGAGCCGTATCCAGAATGTTGGCGCGGCTCCGTCTCACTTGTGAGGGCGCCGGTTCCAGGGGCCGAGATGACGAGATAGGGAGGGACGAGATGAAGTACATGATCATGACGTTCGGGGACACGTCCGGGCTCGAGGGCAAGTCGCCCGAGTGGATCAAAGAGATGATCGAGTTCATGCAGCGGATCGACGTCGAGCTGACCGAGTCCGGTGAGCTGGTGTTCCAGCAGGGGCTCGCCGACCCGAGCCAGGCCAGGACGGTCAGGGTCCAGCAGGGCGTCCCCGTGGCCACCGACGGGCCGTTCGCCGAGTCGCGGGAGTCGCTGGTGGGGTTCTGGGTCGTGGACGTCGAGAACCAGGCTCGCGCCGTCGAGATCGCAACGCGGATCAGCCGGGCTGCCGACGCCCCGATCGAGGTCCGCCAGTGCATGGACGCGCCCCCCGACGACGTCATGGAGCAGATCAGCACCTGACGGCCGACGCTGGCGTCGAGGACCTGCTGCGGGAACTCGCTCCGCGGGTCCTCGGCGTGCTGGTGCGGCGCTATGAGGACTTCGCGGTCTGCGAGGACGCGGTCCAGGACGCCCTGGTCGCCGCCGCGCTGGAACCGTCCGACCAGGCGGTGCCGTCCGGGCGGGACGACTCGCTCGCCCTGCTGCTGATGTGCTGCCACCCCGCGCTGCCGGTGTCCTCCCAGCTCGCGCTGACGCTGCGCGCGGTCGGCGGGCTCACCACGGCCGAGATCGCCCGCGCGTTCCTGGTGCCCGAGGCGACCATGGCCAGGCGCATCAGCCGCGCCAGCAGCAGCTCCGCAGCGCGGGCGTCCGGTTCGACCCTGCCACCTGCGGCGGAGTGGGCCGGCGACCTCGACGCCGCCCGCCTCGCCTACCAGCGCGCGGCCCGGATGACCACCAACCTGCCCCGAGCAGCGCTACCTGACCCTGCGCCGCCCGGCTGAGCTGACCAGGCAGCCCGCTGCTCGGCGGCGGCTCGTCTTCCGTGCCAGCATGCCACACCAGGTAGAGGCCGCTGAGGCACACGGTGACCGCGCCACCGGGATCGCGGTCCCCGGGGAACGCCTGCAGCGCGACCAGGTCTGAGAGCGTCAGCATCGTCGCGGCCACCAGCGCCGAGGTGGGCAGGTCCACCGCACCCGAGCGGGCCAGGCGGCGGGCCACCTGCGGCGCGGCCAGCGCCACGAACGCGATCGAGCCGGTCACCACGGTCACCATCGCCGTGGGACCGACGCTATGAAGGTCGCCGTTCGTTTCTCCTCTTATCGCTGCGCCGGTGGGATGGCCCCTGGTCGCTCCGGGCCAGTAGCGGCGGCCGGTGGCCAGGGGCCGATTCGGCAAGCGGGCATCCCCTAGATGGGCCCAGTCCGCGAACTCCTCCCCGTCCGGCGTGTTGATCCTCGCCGTCGATCCGGACCAGGACGGTCGAGGTCTGCAGACCGCCACCGGACCTGCGGGTGACGAGCACCGCCCTGTGGTTGCCCGCGACCAACCGCTGTGCGTCTGTGGGTCGTCCAGGCCCACGCGCCCTCCCTCGTCGCCGAGCTCAGCCGGTCTGGGCGCTGTGCATGGTTGCGCATGCCGACTCGCCAGCTCTCGAGCGACTGGCGGAGGATCGTAGTCAGGGCCTCCCAGCCTTCGCGCGACCGCGAGCAGGTGCTGCTGCTTCTTGCGCCCTCGACGCGTAAGGCTCGAACCACTCGATCGTGGCTATGACCTGCCGAGATCGAGCCGCACGGCTCTGTAACTAGACGGATACGTAACCAATAGGATACGCTCGGCTCGTGGAGACAGTGCTGAAGGCGATCGCCGAATCCCGGCGCCAGGAGATCCTCCGCTTGCTCTGGCAGCGCGAGCGGGCAGCTGGCGATGTGGCCGCGCACTTCGACATAAGCCGGCCGGCGATCTCCAAGCACCTGCGGATCCTCAAGGAGGCTGGGCTGCTGGAGGAGCGCCATGCGGGGACTCGGCGCCTGTACCGAGCCCGGCCGGAGCGGCTCGCCGACGCCCGGAGGTTCCTCGAGAGCTTCTGGGACGAGGGTCTGGCGGCGATCAAGCGGTCAGCCGAGGATGATGCGCGGGGTCGGCGGGCCTGATGGCGTCCATGGCGCACGAGCCCGAGGAGATCGTCCGTGAGGTCCGCATCGCTGCAAGCCCCGAAACGGTGTTCCCCTACTTCACCGACGCCGACAAGCTCGTCGTGTGGAAGGCCGTGCGTGCCGACCTCGATGCGCGCCCCGGCGGCGTCTTCCAAATGGACGTGACCGGGCGAGGCGACGTCGCACGCGGCCA
>Ga0075423_10005880_pt1 | contig 11480 bp, 10 predicted proteins | sample SoiMethybrSBSTD2_FD_80114 | JGI IMG/M metagenome (GOLD analysis project Ga0075423, IMG submission 80114) | Bulk soil microbial communities from a Populus tree surrounding site in Tennessee, USA - Soil MetaG P. TD hybrid SBSTD2 | ecosystem: Environmental > Terrestrial > Soil > Tree plantation...
ATCGCGGGGCGCCTGGCCGCAGCCGCGGCAGCGTTCTCGTCGTGGTCGCGATCGCGCTATTCCTGCCGATGGCCGCGGTCCGCGGGGCGCTCATGCCGACCGGCCCCGCGTCGCCGGCGCAGTCGCCCGCATCAGGCCCGCAGGAGTTCACCGGCACGTGGGAGGTCCATCCCTCGCGCGATCCGGCCCAGGTCCAGCTCACCATTCGCAGCGGCCAGTCGACGCATGGCAGGACGATGGCGCTCGCCGATCTCGAGCGGCTGGCGGGAACGACGCTGGCATCAGCCTCCACGGTCCATTTCCCCATCCGCCGCGACGCGGGCACCTTCACCATCGACGGTCTGTGCCGCAACCGCGCGTGCGCCGGCACCTTCGTCTTCGAGCCCAGCGCCACGTTCGGCGCGGAGCTGGCGAAGCGCGGCATCGGCCGGCCGACGCCGCAGGACCAGTTCTCTCTCGCAGCCTCCGACATCGGTCTCGCGTACCTCGATACGCTGGCCGCAGCCGGCTACGCGACGCCGGACGTCCGCACGCTGGTCCGCGCGGCCCAGCACGGCGTCGACGGCGGATACGTCAAGGACATGGCGGCGCTGGGCTATCGCCTCGGCACCCTCGACGTGCTGATCCGGCTCCGCGATCACGGCGTCGATCCCGAATACGTCCGCGGCATGGCGGCGAACGGCCTCGCGAAGCTGTCAGCCGACGACCTCGTCCGCGGGCGTGACCACGGCGTCGATCCCGAGTACGTGCGCGGACTCGCCGCGCTTGGTCTCCGCGGGCTCGGCCTCGACGCCCTCGTCGGCGCCCGCGATCATGGCGTCGACCCCGAGTACATCCGCGACATGCAGAGCCTCGGCCACAAGCTCACGATCGACGGTTACACGCGCACGCGGGATCACGGTGTGGATCCGGAATACGTCCGCGGTCTCGGCTCGCTCGGCTACGGGGGTCTCACGGCCGACGCGCTCATCGGGGCGCGCGATCACGGCGTCGATCCCGAGTACGTGCGCGCGATGGGCGAGCTCGGCTACAAGGGGACCCCGCTCGACTCGATGATCCGCATGCGCGACCATGGAGTCGATCCGACGTACGTGCGGCGGCTCCAGCAGCGCGGCATGGCGAACCTGAGCGTGGACGAGATCATCCGCCGGCGCGACCGCGGCGACGATCGATAACCGGTTCAGGCTGCCTTTGACGCGTGATCAACGCCTCTCGAGCGGCGACTGCGTGAGTGCCGTGGTGTACGCGTTCTGAAACACACCATCGGGATCGTGCGCCAGGCAGATCTCGCGAAAGCGCGCCAGCTTCGGATAGAGCGGCGCGATCTCCACCGCTGTCAGCGGGTTGTACTTCCCCCAATGCGGGCGGGCCGAGTAGAGCCGCGCGAACGCCTTCGCCAGAAAGCCGCACACCGCGTAGTACGGCTGGCGTCGGCGCTCCGGCTCGAAGTTGAAAAGGCTGATCGAATACCGCTCTTCGCCCTCGGTCATGGCGAGGAGAGTCTCCTCGGCCAGCACACGGCGGAAGAAGATGAGGTAGTGGTGCACGTACTGATTCGCGAGCGCCGTGTATTCGTCGAGCAGGCCGGCTCGCGTGAGCTCCCCGCTCAAACTCGCGCTGACGGCCGTATTCGCGCCCGCGAAGAACGGAATCGCTTCCTGAAGGAACGCCGCGGCTGACCCGAGGTGCCGCTTCGGAACGAAGAGCTCCATTTCCACATGCCGGTAGATGTGGTGATGGCGGGTGTGCAGCGTCGAGATCGTCTCGCTGCTTCCGGTGACCGGCAGCGAGCGCATCAACGGTGGCAGCGCCTGCTTCCAGAACTCCGTGACGGCCCTCGCCCCAACCAGCCTGGCGCCTCCCACCACCGCCTTGACCAGCGCGTGCATCCCCCACTCGACGACGAGCACGTCGAAGGCCCGGACCCACCGCAGGCGCCGGAGGGCGGCGGCGTCGGGCTCGGGCGCCCGGCGGCGATGGTAAGCGAACCACCGCCACCCGTAAGGAAAGACCAGGAACTGCTGCTGTGGCCAGTCGGCCTCCTGGGCGAGCACGGACTCGAGAGAGTCGTGCACCCCCATCCACTCATCCATCCAGAACCGCGGCACGACCTCGATCGTGAGCTCCAGGATGACGCCCAGGCACCCGAGGCTGGCGCGAGCGGCGAGGAGGTCGTCTCCACCGTGAATCGTTTTGATGAGGGGTTGTCGGTTGGCGTCATAGCACGCGAGCTTCACGCTGCGTACGAAGCTGGAGAGGCTGGCGCTGCCGGTGCCGTGAGTCGCGGTGGCGGTGGCGCCGGCGATCGTCTGCCGCGTGATGGCGCCGAGCGTCGGCAGGCTGAACGGAGTCCCGCGGAGCGCTGCCAGGATCTTCTCGATGGTGGCGCCGGCGCCTACGCGCGCGACGTGGCCCACGGTCCCCGGTTCGACGGTGACGTCCGAGAAGTGCGCGAGGCTCACGAGAACGTCCGTCGCCTCGACGATGCCGCTCCAGGAATGTCCTGCGCCCTGTACCCGAATCCGGCCGCCCTGGTGCCGTGCCAGGATCCCGAGCACTTCCTCTTCCGTGCGAGGCGTGTAGCGGTGCCGGGGCTCGTAGGAAATGTTCTTCCCGAAGTTGTGCACAGCGTCTCGCGAAAAGCTCCGTCCCTTGCCGCGATCGGACTCTCAACGACAGTCGATTGCGCTCTTCACCACGCGCCGCACGATCTTCGTCACCTCCTCGGGCGTGGCCTCGAGCACCCGTTGGCGCAGCAGGCGCAGTCGCGGGACGAAGTCCGTTCCTGCCATCAGAAACATCATATCGATCGCGTCGTCTCTGACTTGCGTGATGCGGGCACGATCGCACACGAGCGTGCTGCCGCACGCGGTGACCGTGAGTCCATTCGTGAGCGGGATCAAGTCTTCAATCGTCATGACGTCATCCTCGGAGCGCAAGAATACCAGCGCGCTGGCCTCGCCTCGGCCCGACGGTGCCCTGATGGACTATGGTGACCTGTCATGACTATAATTGGTCATGAGTGAGGTCGGCGTCGCGGACTTGAAGGCTCGTCTCAGCGAACATCTCCGCTCGGTGCGGAACGGCGGCACACTCACGGTGCTCGACCGCAACACACCGATTGCGCGGATCGTTCCGTACGCCGCCCAACCGCTCGAGATTCGCAAGGCGACCCGGCGGCCGCGCGATCTGAAGCTGCCACCGAGACCTGCGAAGCGCACCGACAGCGCCGCCCTCATCGTTGAGGATCGGCGCCGCCGGTGATCGCGTACATCGATACGTCCGCTCTCCTGCGGATCGTCCTGCGTGAGCCGGGGGCTCTCGACGATCTGAGGACGTACGACGGGCTCGTGTCCAGCGAACTGATCGCGGTCGAGAGCGCGCGCACGATCGATCGGTTGCGGTTGCAGGGCGCGCTGACAACCGAAGAAGCGGCGGCACGACTCCGCGTCGTCAATGAATGGCTCGAGGCGATCGATCTCGTGCTGGTGCGCCCGCCGGTGCTCAGCCGCGCCAGCGAACCGTTGCCGATGCCCCTCGGAACGCTCGACGCGCTCCACCTCGCGACCGCGCTCATCTGGCGCGACCGCCTCGGATCGCTACCGACGATGGCGACGCACGATACCGCCCTCGGCCTGGCCGCCCAGTCATTCGGATTCGATGTGCGCGGAATCTGAGACGTCCATGACCAACCTCACGCGGAACACCCGCACCGAGACCGAGGCGGTCGCCCCGAGGCTGATGGTCATCGGCGGCGAGGCGCGCGAAAGCGTAAACGGCGCCTTCATCGACGTCGAAAACCCTGCCAACCACACGATCGTGGGGCGCGTCCCGCGCGCCACGGATGCCGACGTCGAGGCCGCCGTTCACGCGGCGGCGGCGGCGTTCGAACAGTGGCGAGGCGTCGTGCCGCGAGATCGCGGCCGGGCGCTCGTCCAGATTGCCGACGCGCTTGACGCAGATCTGGAATCGGTCGCGCGACTGCTCGCGCTCGAGACCGGCAACGCCATCCGGCCGCAGGCGCGCCCGGAGGTCAAGGGCGCCGCGGACGTCTTCAGGTATTTCGGCGGCCTGGCCGGCGAGATCAAGGGCGAAACGATTCCCCTGGGCGAGCACGTGCTCAGCTACACACGCCGCGAGCCGATCGGCGTCGTCGGCGCGATCGTGCCCTGGAACGCTCCGGTCGTGCTCGGCGCGCTCAAAGTCGCGATGGCTGTCGCCGCCGGCAATACGCTGGTGCTCAAGGCCGCCGAGGACGCGCCGCTCGCGCTGCTGCGCGTGGCGCAGATCTGCGGCCGGCATCTGCCTCCCGGCGTCCTGAATCTGATCACCGGCTACGGCGCGGAATGCGGCGCCGCGCTTGCCCGTCATCCCATGGTGCGCAAGCTCTCCTTCACCGGATCGACGGAGGTCGGCAAGAGCATCATGCACGCCGCCGCCGACCGGATCGTGCCCGTCTCGCTGGAGCTTGGCGGCAAGAGTCCTGCTCTGGTCTTCCCGGACGCCGATGACGACGGCACGGTGGATGGAGTGATCGCGGGCATGCGGGTGACGCGCCAGGGCCAGTCGTGTACCGCCGGCTCGCGTCTGTTCCTGCACCGTTCGATCTTCGAGTCCTTCCTCGCGAAGCTCGCCGCAAAGCTGGCCGCCTTGAAGATCGGCGATCCGCTCGACGAGTCCACCGACATGGGGGCGATCATCAGCCGGAAGCAGTTCGACCGCGTCTGTCATTACATCGACGATGGGTTGCAGCAACCGGGCGCTCGTCTCGTCATCGGCGGACTCCCGCCGAAGGAGGGACCGCTGGCGCAGGGCTACTTCGTGCAGCCGACCGTGTTCGCCGACGTCCGGAACGACTGGCGGATCGCGCGCGAAGAGATCTTCGGCCCGGTGATGGTGGCGATCCCGTGGACTGACGAAGCGGACGCGATCCGGATGGCGAACGACAGCCACTATGGACTGGCGGCGTACGTCTGGACGCGTGACCTCGGAAAGGCGATTCGCACCGCGCACGCCATCGAATCCGGATGGGTCCAGATCAACCAGGGACTCGGCCAGTTCCCGGGACAGTCCTACGGCGGCTACAAGCAGAGCGGCATCGGCCGCGAGTACTCGCTCGAAGGGATGCTCGACAGCTACACCCAGCGGAAGAACATCACGGTCAGCCTTCGCTCGCCGTAGGCGAGCAGGGGGTTCCAACCCTGGCCCCTCTTTCGCCCGTCCAAGTTGGTCTGATGGAGGGCGCATGAAATTCCGGCTCGGAGGCCTGGAACAGGCAAAGGAACGCGTGCGCGGCGCCCGCCGTGGAATGTGGTTGGACGTCGTCGCCCGGGACGTCCGCTACGGATTGCGGCAGGTTCGACGCAATCCGGCGTTCTCGGCGATCGCCATCGCGACGCTCGCGCTCGGCATCGGCGGGATCACGGCGATGTTCAGCGCCTTCGACGCCGTGCTCGTGCGGCCCTTGCCCTATACCGACGCAGACCGTCTCGTGATGGTCTGGGACTGGGAGACGACCGAGACCGACGTCACCTCGAGGTTCAACTCCACACCCGCGGAATGGATCGAGTGGCGCCGCCTCAACACCGTCTTCACGGATCTCGCCTGCTCGCAGCCGGCCGACGCAACGCTCTCCGGCGGCGGCGAACCCGAACTGGTCTCCGCGCGGAAGGTGACGTGGACATTCTGGAGCGTCCTTGGCGTGCAGCCCATGCTCGGGCGTGTCTTCACCGAGGAGGAGGACAACAAGCGCGTGCGCGTCGTCGTCATCAGCCACGGACTGTGGCAACGCCGATTCGGCGGCGAATCCGACATCGTCGGGCGTGCCATCTCCCTCAACGACGAGCCCTACCAAGTGATCGGCGTCATGCCGCGGAGCTTCTACTTCATGCCCTCGCGCGAGATCGACATGTGGATGCCGGCATCGTTCCCGCCCTGGATGCGTACGAACCTTACGTGGCATGACTCCCAAATCGTGGCGCGGCTCAAGCCCGGCGTCACCCTGGAGCAGGCACGGCAGTCCATGGCGGCGTTGAGTCTGCAGGTCACGGCGAAGAACTTTCGCGGCCCCCGTTCGGTGATGGTCCTGCCTCTGCGGCAGGAGATCGCCGGCAGAACACGAACTGCACTGATCCTGCTGCTGAGCGCGTCGGCGGCGCTCCTGTTGATCGCGTGCGTCAACGTGACGAATCTCCTGCTCTCGCGCGGCGCGGTGCGGGGCCGGGAAGTGGCGGTGCGCGCGGCACTCGGCGCCGCGCGCGGCAGGCTGGTCTCCCAGTTCCTGACCGAGAGCCTGGTGCTCACCGCGCTCGGTACCCTTGCCGGACTCGCGGTGGCTCTACCCGCGATGCGATTCCTCGAGCGACTCGTGCCCGAGGCCATGGGCGCCGCGCGCCTCACGCTCGATTGGCGCGTGCTGGCCTTCTCCGCAGCCGCGGCGGCGGGTGCGACGTTGACGTTCGGACTCGTGCCCGCCTTGCGGGGATCGCGTACCGCTCCGCAAGACGCGATCCGCGACGGTGGACGCGGCACGGCAGGCGCGCGGAGCCACTGGCTCCAGCATTCACTGATCATCGTCGAAACGGCGCTCGCCGTCGTGCTGCTCACATGCTGCGGCCTGCTGCTGCAGACCTTTCAGCACCTGCGGAACAAGGAGGTCGGATTCAGAAGCGAAAAGCTCCTGACCTTCGAGACTCCGCTCTTCCGCTACAAGGATTTCAACCGGCGCGTCGCGTTCATCAACGCCGAGGTCGAGGCCGTGCGCGCGATTCCTGGCGTCGTCAACGCAGGTGCGATCAGTCGCATTCCGTTCACGAACGCCGCCGACGCGACGTTCTATTGGCTGGAGGGACAGCCCAGGAGCCAGATTCCGCAGCAGGTCGCGCTCATACGCAACGTCAGCCGCGACTACCTTGGCACGGTGGGGGCGAGCCTGCACGAAGGCCGCTTCTTCACCGCGACGGATCAATCGTCCAGGCTGCCCCTGGCCATCGTCAACGAACCGTTTGCCGCTCGCCATTTCCAGGGCCGATCTCCCCTCGGCCAGCGGTTCAAGTTCGGAAACACAGGGGACCAGGGCTACTGGTACACGATTGTCGGCGTCGTGAAGTCGATCCGGGAGACCGGCGTGCTGGACGAGATGAAGCCCGCCGTCTATCGGCTGCACGAGCACTGCGACCAGATCGGCAGCATGCTCAACGGCATCGTGGTTCGAACAGCCGGCGAGCCCGCGTCGATCGCCACGTCGGTACGTCAGGCCATCTGGTCGGTCGACAGGAACCAGCCGATTGCGCGCATCCAGACGATGGAGGCGATCGTCGATCGCCAGCTCTCGACGCCTTCACAAAGCACCGCGCTGTTGAGCGCATTCGCGCTCCTCGCGCTGGTGCTCGCAGCGCTGGGCATCTATGGGGTGCTCTCCTATGCCGTCGCTCAGCGCACCAACGAGATCGGCGTACGCATGGCGTTGGGTGCAACCTCCAGCCAGATCATGCGCTCCTTTGGCGGGCGAGGCCTGGGTGTGACGCTCACCGGACTCGCCATCGGTGTCGTCCTGGCGGCGATTGCGTCGCGCTTGATGAGTACGCTGCTCTACGGCTTCCGCCCCGACTACGTCACGACGGTCGCCGTGGTCTCCGTGATTCTCGTGGGGGTCGCTGCACTGGCATGTGTCGTTCCCGCGCGCCGCGCCGCGCGCATCGATCCGATGATTGCCCTGCGCCAGGAATAGCGGGAGCGACGTTCAGTTCTCCGGACGATAGAGCGGATCACTGAGTATTTTCCTGAGTCCGGTGCCCCTGCGCCAGACCACATCGTTCTTGAGCGCACTGATTCGCCAGCCTGACTGTGTATGCTCTGCTTTCGCCGTCAGCACACCGCCGGCGAGGAAATAGTTTTCATCCTTGTCTGGCTCGCCATAGCCGTCCGCCCAGAGATGCAGAGCGATCAGGTTCCCCCGAACATGAGCCGTCGCATCATCGAGCCGGACATCACAGCCGGCAAGCAGATGCTGGGTCGCTTTGAAGCGCGTGAAGCTCTCTTTCTGGTTGCTGAGGATGTCAGCCGGGCCGTGAAGTACCGAGCCATTTGGTCGCTCGATCCTCACGTCGCTGGTGAATATGGACTCCATCGTCTCGAGCGTAAAGTCCTTTTCATCGAGCGCTCTGAAATACCTGATGAGTAATTCGTTGATGGCAAATTTCTGTTCGTAGTCGGGCATGAATCTGTTTCTCCGATCGAGAGCCGGCCGCTCGCGCGCTACGCGAGCGGTTCCCCGATGAGCAGCCGATTCTTCGGCGTGATCGCGCGGGGAATGGTCTGCGTCCAGACGCGGTATCCGCTTTGCTCGAGCCGCACGGCGCGCATCACGTCAACCGCCAGCGACTCTTCCACCCATCCTGACAACGAGCCAGTCCGGTTCAAGGCGAGGTCCTGACAACACGGGAGCACGGCGACGCGCGCACGGGCGGCGGCCGCGCGATCCAGCACCCGGTCGGTCAACGCTCCGCAGGCGTGGCTCGATACCACCAGGTCGCCTTCGCCGAGTGACACCGACTCGAGCGGCTGATTAGTAGACACGATGCGGCCGGCCAGCCGCGGCCACGCCTCGACAAGCACCGCGTGGAGGCGTGCGACCGATTTCGGCGGCGCCGTGTCCACCAGGAGCGCGCCTGGCGACGTGTCGTCCAGGATCAAGAGCGCGTGTGACAGCAGCCCGTGTCCCGACGCCAGATCGACGATGCGTCCACCACGGAAGCGCCGGCGGACACGGCGGGCCATCTCCCATGCCTCGTAGAGCTCCTTCCGGGGCAGACAGCCCGCATGGCAGACCGCGCGCGCCAGCCGTGCGAACAGCGCGTCGCCGGAGAAGCGCCCCAGGTCTCGGTCTGTGAGCCTCGCCTTCGACGACATCGAGAAGACGCGCCCGGTGGTCGGAACGCCCATCAGGCCAGAGAATATAGATAATCAGCCGGCAGCGAATCGAGGAGGCAGGATGGATCTCACACGGCGTCGCTTTCTGGCACGTGTCGCGGCAGCCGGCGGAGCGCCGCTCGTGTATGAGGCGATGACCGGTCTCGGGCTCCTCGCCGCGCCGCAGGCGCAGGCGCCCTTCGGCCTGACCGGCCGGGTGTCCGGCGTCCGCGTCGTCATCCTCGGAGCCGGACTGGCCGGGATGACCGTGGCGTACGAGCTCGGCAAAGCCGGGTACGACTGCCGCGTGCTCGAGGCGCGGGCGCGGCCGGGTGGCCGTGCGTTCACGGTGCGCCGCGGGACGGTCAGCGAAGAAGACGGTCCCGGCCAGACCGCCGCGTTCGATGAAGGCCTGTACTTCAACGCCGGACCGATGCGAATCTCGCATCATCACGAGCTCACGCTGGACTATTGCCGGGAGCTCGGCGTGGCGGTGGAGACCTTCGTTCCCGATTGCGAGAGCGCCTACCTGTTCCAGACCAGCGGCGCGCTCGCGGGGAGGCGGGTCCGGCTTCGCGAAGCCCGGGCCGACCTCGACGGCTACATCGCCGAGCTCCTGAGCAAAGCGCTGCCGCAGGCGTCACTCGATCAGCCGCTGACCGAGACGGACCGGGAGAGGCTGCTCGCCTACCTTCGGGGTCTCGGCGCCCTCGACCAGCAGCGGCGGTATCGCGGTTCGCCGCGGCGTGGTCCCGGCGACACAGGCGGTTCGTCGCAGCCGCTGGCGCTCGGCGAGGTGCTCGGGATTCCGGGCTTCTACGTGCAGACCGACTGGTTCTCGCAGCCGACCATGATGCAGGTCGCCGGCGGCATGGACCGCCTGCCGGCCGCCCTCGCGGCGCGGCTCGGCGACCGCGTCGTCTATCGCGCGGCCGTGCGCGAGATACGGCAGGGCGAGCGCGGCGTGTGGGTGATGTACGCCGGCCAGGACGGGAAACCCAGGCGCGTCGACGCCGACTATTGCGTCAGCACGATCCCGTTGCCGGTCCTGAACGGCATCGACAAGGATCTGTCGCAGCCGGTGCGGTCTGCGATCGCCGCCGCGCAGTACGACGGCGCGGGAAAGATTGGCCTCCAGTTCCGCCGCCGGTTCTGGGAAGAGGATGATGCGATCTACGGCGGGCGGTCGTGGACCGGCCAGGAGATTGGCCAAATCATCTATCCCTCGCATGGCTTCACCGGGAAGAAGGGGGTGCTCGTCGGGTACTACCTGGATTTCAAGAGAACCATGCGTGGACGTCCTCCTGCCGAGCGTCAACGGATGGCCCTCGAGCAGGGCGCACGCCTCCACCCGCAGTTCACGACCGAGTTCGAGACGGCGTTCGCGGTCTCGTGGGCCGACGTGCCATGGAACCGCGGGTCATGGAGGTCCGAGTTCGCGGCCCTTCAGGAGCTCGCGCCACTCCGCGACGCCGACGGCCGCGTGCACTTCGCCGGTGACTACATGACCGACATGAGCTCCTGGATGCAGGGCGCGTTCGAATCGGCTCGCGAAACCGTGACAGCGATCCACAAGCGTGCGCTCATGCGCGTTTGAGTGCTCGAGAGGAGGAATCATGATTGTTCGCGTCGCATTCGGTACTGCCGTCGCGGCATTGACGCTCGCGGCCGCGGGATCGGGAACGCTCGCACAGTCGCGCGCCGCATCGGATGCGTTGCTCGGCCGATGGGATCTCGTCGTCCAGCGCGGCACACAGACGTCGCCATCCTGGCTCGAAGTGGAACGGTCCGGCACGGCCACCCTGGTCGGCCAGTTCGTGGGCTCCGGCGGCAGCGCGCGGCCCATCGCCAAGATCGAGTTCACCGACGGCACGTTCCGCTTCGCCATCCCGCCGCAATGGGAGAGCAATCCGCGCGACATCACGATCGAGGGAAAGCTCGATGGCGATCGCCTCACCGGTTCGATGACGATGGGTGACGGTCAGACGGTGACCTGGTCGGGTACCCGCGCGCCGGCGCTGCGGCGAACCGGACCGCCGGCCTGGGGCAAACCGGTCATGCTCTTCAGCGGCAAGTCACTCGACGGGTGGCAGCCCCTCGGCCGGCGCGAGAGCCAGTGGAGCGCGGCCGGCGGCATCCTCCAGAACGCGAAGAGCGGCGCCAACCTCGTCACGCTTCAGAAATTCGAGGACTTCAAGCTGCACCTGGAGTTCCGCGTGCCCAAGGGAGAGAACAGCGGCGTCTACCTGCGAGGCCGTTACGAGCTGCAGATCGACGACGCCGCCGGCCTCGCGCCGTCCTCCCATCATCTTGGCGGGCTCTACGGCTTCATTGCGCCGAGCGAGAACGTCGCGCGCGCGGCCGGCGAGTGGCAATCAATGGACGTCACGCTCGTGGGCCGGATGCTCACCTACCAGTTGAACGGAACCACGGTCATCTGCAATCGCGAGATTCCGGGCATCACCGGCGGCGCGCTCGACAGCGCCGAAGCGGACCCCGGGCCGCTGTACCTGCAGGGCGATCACGGTCCGGTCGACTACCGCAACATCGTCGTCACTCCGGCGAAGTGA
>Ga0075423_10005883_pt1 | contig 11479 bp, 9 predicted proteins | sample SoiMethybrSBSTD2_FD_80114 | JGI IMG/M metagenome (GOLD analysis project Ga0075423, IMG submission 80114) | Bulk soil microbial communities from a Populus tree surrounding site in Tennessee, USA - Soil MetaG P. TD hybrid SBSTD2 | ecosystem: Environmental > Terrestrial > Soil > Tree plantation...
GCCGCCCTTGATCAGGATGCCAAGCCGCGCGGCCTGGGCGACGCCCGCGATGAAAGCGACAGGCGCCGCCAGGATGAGCGGGCATGGCGTCGCCGCGACCAGCACGGCGAGGCCGCGAATGGGATCGCCGGAATAGAGCCAGGCGCTGCCCGCGACCACGATCGTGATGGGAAGCAGCAGCAGCGCATAGCGGTCGGCCAGCCGAATGAACGGCGCCTTGGTGGTTTGTGCGGCATGCACCATGCGCACGATTCCCGCATAGGTGCTCTCCCCGGCTGTGGCGATCGCGCGGATCTCGAATGCCTCGCCGGCGTTGACGGTGCCGCTGCGCGCCGCTTCCCCTTCCCGGCGCGCAACTGGGATCGGCTCGCCGGTCAGCGCCGCCTCGTCGATCATGGCGCTCGGGCTGGCGATGAGCCCGTCGACCGGGATCACCTCGCCGGCGCGCACCAGGATGATGTCGCCGATCGCGACCTGCTCGACCGGAACATCGGCGATGGTCTCTCTCTGCCGACGATGCGCGATGCGGGGTGCGCGGTCGACCAGGGACTTCAGGTCACGCTCCGCGCGCGTGACCGCGAAGTCCTCCAGCACATTGCCGCCCGCATACATGACGGCGACCACAACGGCGGCGAGATTCTCGCCAAGGGCAAGCGCGCCCGCCATCGACAGGAGTGCGATCGCGTCGACCCCCATGCGGCCCGCCATGAGGTCGCGCACAATAGAGATGAGGAGGCCGATCACGACCGGCACGGTTGCGACCGCCCAGATCCCATTGGCGAGCACCGCGTGACCTGCAGCCCAGGCCACAAGGCCGAGCGCGAGCCCGCTGAGCGCGACGGCGATCAGCCCGCGGCGGACGAGGCGTTCTGGCGGGACGATCCACATGCGCTGCGGTGCTCCCAAGGCCGAGCTTGCCATAGGAGGCGTTTGTACGGGCCAGTTGACCTGCATCAAAGAGCTTGGACCGGGATCGGGAAAATTTCTATCGCGGCGAGCCAGCCCATAACCGAATGCCGACGTTGTGGGCTGATCAGCTATTGCCTTGCAATTGCTTTGTTGATGGAGAGGATTCTTCTTGCGCCAAACTCGCTTCTAAAGCGCGTAATATTGCGTGTTGCGTGATAATCGATCGAGTGCGAGGCATGGAACAACCGAAGTTCACACCCGAGGAGCGACGGCTCTTGTGGCAGATTGCTGCGCAGGCACCCACGAAATATTTCTTTTCCCACGCGTTCTTTCTGTTTCCACCGATTGTGTTTGGGATTTATGGAGTCGCAAAGCATGACCCCAGTGCCATCATTACTGCATTCCTGATTCTTGTCCTTGTCGAGCTATGGATACTTTCCCACAATGCGCGGAATTCCAGACTGCTGAGCTCCATTTGCGCCCGAATTCTTGCGCTGGAAAAGCGCGATGATGAGCACAAGTGATCGTGGAAATCGGCAGATTGAGATCGCTAATGATCGATCCCGCCGTTCCTATGGCTGCGTCTTGACGCGTGTGAGCACCGCAGCCTTGCGCTCGATATCCCGATCGAGCCGCTCTTTGAACGCATCGGCGTCAGCATAAAAGTCGGCAGGCTGCGCGGCGCGCTTGGCGACGGTCTCGTAAGCCTCATCCTTCGCGGCACCCGCGCAGGCGCCTGCGAGCTTGTCGATGACGCCCGCGGGTGTCGCCGCTGGCGCCAGCAATCCCCCGAAGCTTGCCGGGCTTACGTCGTAGCCCTGCTCCTTCACCGTCGGAACGTTAGGGAAGGCCGGGTGGCGGGTCTCGGCGAACACGCCGAGCAGGCGGATGTTCTGCCCGGCAGCGCTGCCGAGCACGATCGAGGCGACGTTGATCTGGCCGCCGATGAGGTCGGTCAGGACGAGTGGCTCGCCGCGGAACGGAATGTCTGCGATGGCGATGCCGGCAACCTGGAGAAACTCCTCCATGGCGAGATGCGGGATCGTCAGCGGACCCTGGTGGCCGTAGTTGAGTGCGCCAGGTCTTTGCTTCGCCATTGCGACGAGATCGCCAATCGTCTTGATCGGCGAGTCGGGGCGGACTGCGAGCGCCATCGCGTTGGTGAAAGTCTGGCAGATCGGCGCGAGCGCATCGGGCTTGTAGCCGGTGTCGGCGCCACGCGCCTGCGGATAGACCGACAGCACCAGCGCTGGTGCGAACAGGAGCGTGTAGCCATCGGCTTCCGCGCGGGCGGCGGCGGCGGCCCCGAGCGCGCCGCCGGCCCCTGCCCGGTTCTCGATCACGAATTGCTGCCCAAGCCGGCTCGACAAGCCAACCGCAAGTGCGCGCGCGAGCACATCGGTGGTGCTGCCTGCGACGTAAGGATTGACGATGCGGACGACGCGGCTGGGGTAGTCGGTCTGCGCCTGCGCGGCGGTGGTCGCGAGCAGTGCGCCAAACAAGGCGATGTATCTCGAGATCATGGTCTGAATCCGCTGTGGCTCTTGTAACGCACCGATCAACCCCGCATCTCCTTCACCACCTCGGCGATGCGCGCGGGCTCCGTCACCGGCAGGGAGCAGCGCTCGCCGACGCAGATGAAGGCTGCAGGCTCCCGGGTCGCCTTGATCTTCTCCTGCGCTGGGTGCGCGGCCGAGAGCGCCTCGGCCGTCGGTGCGCGCAGCACGATCCGGTCGAGCGCAGGCAGCGCAAGCGCTGCCGCAATGAGTGCGTCGGCCCCCCTGCCCTCGCCCGCCACCACGATCTCGGCCGCGCGCAGCCGCAGGTCGAGCGCATTGAACAAGGCGAGGTGCATGAAGATGTTATCGGCCGCGAACGGGACCACGCCATCGAACAGCTTGTCGGCCTGGGCACGCCAGGCGTCCTGGCCGGACACGACTGCGAGCCGCAGAAGATTATGGGCCGCGACCGAATTCGGATTGGGCGTGGCCTCGTCAGCAGTCGCGTTCGGCCGCACCACCAGGCCCTCGGCGTCGTCGGCGGTGAGGAAATAGCCGCCGGTCGCGCGATTGGCATAGTGGCGGTCGAGTGCGCCTTGCCAGGTGAGCGCACGCTCAAGGTAAGCACGCTCTCCGCTCGCCTCGTAGAGAGCGAGCGCAGCACGGATCATGTTGGCGTGGTCGGAGGCGAGGCCAGGAAACAGCAGCTTGCCGGCGCGCCAGGAATGTCCGAGGCGGTCGCCGCGGTTCATATGACCTGCAATGCAAGTGAAGGCGCGCGCCGCCATCGCAAGCCATTCGGGCTCACCGAACGCCACGCTGGCATTGGCAAGCCCCGCAATCATCAGGCCGTTCCAGTCGGCCAATACCTTGTCATCGAGGCCTGGTCGCACCCGTGGCTCGCGCGCCGCAAGGAGCCGCTGGCGCAGTGTTGCCAGCCGCGCCTCCTCCTCTTCAGTTGCCGGCACTCGCGCCAGCCGATTGAGAATGTTGTGGCCTTCGAAATTCCCTTGTGATGTCACGTCATAGTTGCGCGCGAAGAAGGCGGCGTCCTCGGCCCCGAGGAGCTGCGTGATCTCGGCGAGCGACCAGACATAGAACTTGCCCTCCTCGCCTTCGGAGTCGGCATCGAGCGAGGCGCTGAACGCGCCTTCGGGGGTCGTCATCTCGCGCTTGAGCCAGGCGACTGTCTCCCGCGCACGCTCGCGATAGAGCGAGCGGCCCGAGCGCTGATAGCCGAGCGCGTAGAGTTCCAGGAGCTGCGCGTTGTCGTAGAGCATCTTCTCGAAGTGCGGCACCAGCCAGCGCTCGTCGACCGAGTAGCGGGCGAAGCCGCCGCCGAGATGGTCGTAGATGCCGCCCTGCGCGATGCGCTCGAGCGTCAGCTCGACGGCGTTGAAGTAGCGCGCCTCGCCGGTGCGCTGTCCGGCGCGCCAGAGAAACTCGAGCAGCATCGGCTGCGGGAACTTCGGTGCGCCGCGGGTGCCGCCATTGACCGGGTCAACGACACCACCCAGTTGCTGCGCGGTGCGATCAAGCTCCGCGCGCCCGATCACCACCCTGCCCTGCGGCCGCGCGCTGTCGGCGAGCCGCGCCATCAGGGCCGAGCGGTTCTGCTCGACCGCTTTCGGATCCTCGTGGAAGATGCGCGCTACGTTGGCGAGCACATCCACGAAGGCGGGCTTGCCGTAGCGGCTGGTTTTGGGGAAATACGTGCCGCCCCAGAACGGCTCGCCCTTTGACGTGAGGAACATGGTGAGCGGCCAGCCGCCGTGCTCGCCCATGAGATGCAGCGCCGACATGTAGATCTGGTCGATGTCGGGACGCTCCTCGCGATCCACCTTGATGTTCACGAACAGGTCGTTCATCACCTTGGCGGTGGCTTCATCCTCGAAGCTCTCGTGTGCCATCACGTGGCACCAGTGGCAGGCCGCATAGCCGACCGAGAGCAGGATCGGCTTGTTCGCCTGCTGCGCTTCCGCCAGTGCCGCAGGCCCCCACGGCCACCAATCGACCGGATTGTGCTTATGCTGCAGGAGATAAGGTGAAGTTTCCTGCGCGAGGCGGTTTTCGTGGTCGGTACTGGGGGCGGACATCACGGGTTCCGATCGTGGCTGGGGCGCAGGAGGATAACGCGCGAAAGACCCGATCGTAGCATGCAGTCGAGCCGCCGCCTGTAGCCCGGATTGAGCGGAGCGAAATCCGGGACCGATGGTGCGCCTTGCTCGGCCGCTCCCGCATTTCGCCGTAGCGCGTCGGAAGACGCGCGTAAACGCGCTTATGGCTCAATGCGGGCTACAAGCCGAGGCCCTTCCGCCGGGGCGCTATTTGGGCTAAGGGCGCCGCAAATCCTGACAGGCCCCAATCCCGCATGATCCGTCTCGACAACATCAGCAAGCAGCACGGCCACCAGATCCTCTTCATCGAAGCCTCCGCGGCGCTCCAGAAGGGCGAAAAGATCGGGCTCGTCGGCCCCAACGGGGCCGGCAAGTCCACGCTGTTCCGGCTGATCACCGGCGAGGAGCAGCCCGACGAAGGCCAGCTAGCGGTCGAGCGTGGCGTGACCATCGGCTATTTCAGCCAGGATGTGGGCGAGATGGCTGGGCGCGGCGCGGTCTCCGAGGTGATGGACGGCGCCGGTCCGGTGAGTGCGGTGGCGGCCGAGCTCAAGGCGCTTGAAACCGCCATGGCGGACCCCGACCAGGCCGACGATATGGATGACATCATTTCCCGCTATGGCGAGGTGCAGGCCCGCTTCGAGGAGCTTGACGGCTATGCGCTCGATGCGCGCGCCCGCGAGGTCCTCGCGGGCCTCGGCTTCAGCCCCGAGATGATGGAGGGCGACGTCGGTGCGCTCTCGGGCGGCTGGAAGATGCGCGTCGCGCTCGCGCGCATCCTGCTGATGCGGCCCGACGTGATGCTGCTCGACGAGCCGAGCAACCACCTCGACCTTGAGAGCCTGATCTGGCTTGAGCAGTTCCTCAAGGGCTACGACGGCGCGCTGATGATGACCTCGCACGACCGCGAGTTCATGAACCGGGTGGTCACCAAGGTCGTGGAGATCGACGGCGGTTCGCTCACGGCTTATTCGGGCAACTACGAATTCTATGCGCAGCAGCGCGCGCTCGCCGACAAGCAGCAGCAGGCCCAGTTCGAGCGCCAGCAGGCGATGCTCGCAAAGGAGATCAAGTTCATCGAGCGCTTCAAGGCGCGCGCCTCGCATGCCGCGCAGGTGCAGAGCCGGGTGAAGAAGCTCGAGAAGATCGACCGCGTGGAGCCGCCGCGCCGGCGCCAGACGGTGGCGTTCGATTTTCCGATCGCGCCGCGTTCGGGCGAGGACGTGGTGAGCCTCAAGAACGTGCACAAGCGCTATGGCACCCTCAGCATCTACGAAGGGCTTGACTTCATGGTGCGGCGTAAGGAGCGCTGGTGCGTCATGGGCATCAATGGCGCCGGCAAGTCGACGCTGTTGAAGCTCGTCGCCGGCGCGACCGAGCCGGACGACGGCAGGGTGGCGCTCGGCGGCAGCGTGCGGATGGGCTACTTCGCCCAGCACGCCATGGAGCTGCTCGTTGGCGAGCGCACCGTGTTCGAGACGCTGGAGGACGCCTTCCCGCAGGCCGGCCAGGGTTCGCTGCGCACGCTCGCGGGCTGCTTCGGTTTCTCAGGCGACGACGTGGAGAAGAGGTGCCGCGTGCTCTCGGGCGGCGAGAAGGCTCGTCTAGTCATGGCGCTGATGCTTTTTGACCCGCCGAACTTCCTGGTGCTGGATGAGCCCACCAACCATCTCGATATGGCGACGAAAGAGATGCTGATCGCGGCGCTCGCGCAATACGAAGGCACCATGCTGTTCGTCTCGCACGACCGCCATTTCCTGGCCGCGCTGTCGAATCGGGTGCTGGAGCTCACCCCGGAGGGCATCCACCAGTATGGCGGCGGCTATACGGAATATGTCGCGCGCACCGGCCGGGAGGCGCCGGGGCTGAGGAGTTGAAACGGCGGTGCGGCAAAAACGACCGCCGTTGATAGCGCGGTCCGGACATCTCGACGCAGCTCAACGCTCCGGGTATCGTCGGGCAACAAGAAACAAATCTTGATCTGACCGGAAGCCTGCGAGGGAGGAAGCGATGCGCGCATTCGTGGCGCTGAAGTCCGTCTGCATCAGGGCAATAGGAATTCTGGCTGGCATCGTGTTGGTGATTGGCGCCAGCGCTCCAGCGGCGGCGCAGGCACCTGGGGCTATTCCCAACCTCTCCTCCTCGATCGATCAGGCCTGGACGCCATTGGCGCGAGACGGCCGCATCGCGCGCTACGGCACCGGCTGGTTCGATCCACCGGCCGGGCTGCGCGGACCGATCAAGCAGCATCCCGACTATCCGCTGCGCGGCAACGAGACCGGCCGGCCAACGCCGGCGCTTGGCAACTACAAGGATCCGATCCTCAAGCCGTGGGCGGCTGAGAAGATGCGCGTGTCGAACGAGGAGCTGCTGTCCGGCAAGGTCGGCATCCCGTTCCTGCCGCAGTCGCGCTGCTGGCCTGGAGGTACACCCGGTCAGCTGCTTTGGACCACGGAGCCGGTCTACATCATTCAGACCGCCAAGGTCGTCTACATGGTCTGGCAGCGCGACCAGTGGGTGCGCCGCATCTTCCTCACCGACCGGCATTCGCAAGAGGTGAAGCCCTCATGGTATGGCGAGTCGATCGGCCATTACGAGAACGGTGAGCTGGTGGTCGACACCATCGGGCTTGCGGCGCATCCGCTGGGCGTGCTCGACATGTTCCGCACTCCGCACACCGAAAAGCTGCACGTGGTCGAGCGCTTCAAGGTCACGGCCGACAACAAGTTCCTGGAAGCTCTGATCAAGGTCGAGGACGAGGACACGTTCAACGAGCCCTGGTACGCGACCAAGCGCTGGAAGCGTGACCCCTATGATTGGCGCGAAACGATTTGCGCCGAGAACAGTGGCGACTATTTCAACGCCAACCTGGTGCCGATTCCCCGCGCGACACGGCGGGATTTCTGACGCTATCGCGCAGAGATGGCGGCGCCTTCCGCTCAGGCCCTTCCCCACACCGCGTCGGCGACCGCGATGATGCGGTCGAACTTGCGCCACTGGTCCTCCTCCGGGATCACCAGGTGATCGAGGCCACCGAAGCCGCATTGCGCGCTGAGCGCGAGCTGATCGAGCGGCAGGTGCCGGCTCGCCTCGTCAATGCGCCGCCGCAGGAGATCGAACGGCTCCAGATCCGGCCGCTTGGTGGTGACGAGCCCGAGCACCGCCACCGTGCCCTTGCGCACGTGCTTGAGCGGCGCGAAGCCGCCGGAGCGTTCGTCGTCGTATTCCAGCAAAATCCGATGATGCTTGAGCTGTGAGAACACCGGCTCCGCGATGCCGTCGTAATGTCCTTCGCGATGCCATTGCGGCGTGACCTTGCCGGTCTGCGGATCGATGGTGCGGGCGTTGCCCTTGCAAAGGTGAATGCCGAATGTGACGCCGTCGAAGCCTGCGATCACGGCGTTGTCGGCCGCGATCGAACGCTCGAGATTGCGCCTAGGGTCCTCGCCACGCGAGCGCATGCGGTCAAGCGACACCTGGTCGACGTATGCGGTGTAGCCGGGCGCATCGATCTGGATGTAGCGGCAGCCGGCCTCGATCAGTTGGCGGATGATGCCACGAGTGATCTCGACCACGTCCGCCATGAAGGCGTCCATGTCGCGGTAGATGGCCTGCGAGGCTTGCCAGTCGAAGCGCTGCGAGATCCGATCCGGGCTCAGCACCGTTGTCTTCACCGGCCGGTCGGTGAGTGCCGCCGTGAACTGATATTCGGCGAGCGGCACATTGCGAGCGAGCCGCAGCGGCTCGACCACCTTGCGCCGGGTCACGATGGCAGGCCCGGGCGCGCTGAAGTTCTGCTCCGCGCGGGCGAGCGGCGCGGTGGTGACGCCCTCCATGGCGCGGTCCTCGGCCGCAACCTCGAAGCCCGAGACGGACGAGCCGAAGCTCTCCTGGAAATTTCGCCGGCGCAATTCGCCGTCGGTCACGACCGGAAGTCCGAGCTCGGCCTGCTTGCGAACAATAGCGCGGATCGCCTCGTCCTTGGCGCGCTCGAGCTCGGCTTCCGATGCGGCTCCCTGCTTGTACCTGCCAAACACTTCCTGCAGCTTGAGCGGCGAGCACAGGCTGCCGATCTGGTCGACGCGAATGGTTCTCAGGTCAGTCATCGCACTCACTTGCCGGAATAAGCCGCGCGTACTTTCTCGATCAGCGCGGGATTGGTTGCATAAGCCTTCCGGACGATGCCTTCGACGAAGTCCGGAGCGATGAACTCGACCACGAACCCCTTGCTGGTGGCATCGGCGATCAGCGCCGGGTCCTTCACGGCGGCCTCAAAGCCCTTGCGCAGGAGCGCAAGGCGCTCGGGCGGCAGATCGGGCGGCGCCACGAACGGCCGCGACAGCGCGACGCTGCCAAACACGATGGTGAGCATCTGCCGCTGCTCGTCGGTCTTGGCCCGCTCGAAGGCGGTCGGGATTCTCATGGCGCTCAGCTCCGGGTCGCCAACTGGCGCAAGCTGCATCATCACCCGCATCTTCTTCTCGGATACCCAGTGCGGCTTCTGTCCCTTCAGGCAGGTCCAGCACCAGCTCGCGACGCCGTCGAGCTCGCCGCGCTCGATCGCGAGGTTGACCTCGGCCGAGCCCGGGTAGCCGGCGATCACTTTCATCCTGGTGCCCAGGATGGCGTTGAGCGAATGCGGATAGCCGGAGGTCGTCGAGCCGGCACCGGATGTCCCGACGGTCATCTCCTTCGTCATGAGGTCGTCGGCCGAATAGATCGGAACCGTATGCCAGACGGCTGCGATCGGTGTGAACTGCTCCATGCTGCCGAGCCAGCTGAACCGCAACGGATCGAAGTCGACACGTGCTGAGGTGAGCAGCGAGGTGAAGGCGGTGCCGTGCTCCAGCGCGGCGAGCTCGGTGCCGTCGCGCGCCGCGCGCGCCTGCAGATGATTGGCGAGCACGACGCCGCCGGCGCCCGGCATGTTCTTGACCACGATCGTCGGATTGCCTGGCAAATGCCGGCCAAGATGACGCGCCAGCAGACGGGCATAGAAGTCGTAGCCGCCGCCAGGAGTGCCGGCTGTATTGAGAGTGATGGGGCGGTTCTGGTAGGTCCAGCTCTGCTGCGCCTGGGCGGAGCCGGTGAGGGCGCTGATGAGCATGAGACCGGTGAGAGCTTTCAAGAAAGAGATTGTTTGTCTCATGGCTTGCGCCTCGAAGCTTTGGGCAGGGCGTGAGTAGGGCGGGGACAACGCCACGGCTGGCCTGCATTATATACGCATGATCAAAGAGAGGAGTTCGCATGGCCAAGGGCTATTGGATCGCACACGTCGATGTGACCGATCCGGAGGGCTACAAAGACTACCAGGCCGCGAACGCAATTGCGTTCCGCAAATATGGCGCGCGCTTTCTGGTGCGCGGCGGCGGTGCCGAGCAGCCGGAGGGTCGGCTGCGATCCCGTCACGTGGTGATCGAATTTGCAGACTACGCAACCGCGCTCGCCTGCTATCGCTCACCCGAATATGAGGCAGCGAAGGAGAGGCGGCGCGGCAAGGGCAACATGGACCTCGTCATTGTGGACGGTTACGACGGAGCGCAGCCCTGATGTGCCATCGCTGCCGCTACCGTAAGGTCACTCCTGCGCGGCGGCTGCTTTAGCTTCGGGCGGGACGATCGCCGTCCAGCAGCGAACTACCTACCGCCCGACCTCCCTCGCTGCCGTCTCGATCCAGCCACCGATGTTCTGATAGCCGCTATCCTGCATCATGTCGTATACGGGCACGAACTTGGCCAGCGTATAGGTGTGGCCAATCGGAAACTCCGCAACATAGCGTGGCAGCGGCACCGCTTTCGAGTGATCCTCATACGCTTGCCACTTGAACACCGGCAACTGCGTCGCGGGATCGAGGGTCGGCACGCCTTCGACGAGGATGTAAGCTCCGTCTTGGCGCCGATGCAGCCCAACAAAGTTAAGTGGGTTCATCCCGAATTCGTCAGGCTCTCGACGCTCGAGATGTTTGATGCTGTTGATGTGGATCGCAAACAGGCCCTTCTCATCAATTACCGAGCGCGCTATTTCGTATCGAACCCAGCGACTGAACCAAGTGGACGTGCCGATAAGGACACAGACCGTAGAACTGAATTTGATGCCATTTCGCATCAAGGTCTTGAGGCCTTCATCGGTGTTGATGTTGCGACTCTCCCATATGCTTCGGTCTTTAAATTGCCTGCTCTTGTTGACCTCCGGTGCGCCGAGCTTGCCGTTCTGCCGCACGTTGTTGACGCGCATAATGTCCGCGAACGAGAACGCAAAGTAGACCATTCGCCGCCGTTCGCGCGGCTCCGGTGGCCTTGGCGCCTCCCGCACGCTAGGCATCGGTGGGCCTGACAGTGCCGCGGCCAGCGCGATCCTGGTCGAGAATGGCGTCGAGGCCTGAGGAGCTAAGAAGCCGAACGGGGGCGGGTTAACTGGTGGCGCGGGGGGCAAACTCACTAGAGATCTAAGAGACGCGCCGGGTGGCTGAAAGCCTGCAAGCGCCTCACCGACTGCAAGAGGCTGCGGCTTGTCGAATGGCTTGGCAAAACCCGAAATGGCCTCGCCGAGCGTTAATGGCGCTGCCGGCGGATTCAGCAGTAAGTCGACCAGTCGTTTGCCGCCAAGGTCAAACAGACCATTGAAATTATCGTCGGCCATCCGCCGTTCCTTTCTCATCCCCTATCTTCAAATGCGTTGACGCGACTCTCCGGGAAGGATGAAGGCCAACTGCGGCTGTTCAAGGGGAATCGCGTCCAACCCACGTTAATTTTCCGATACGAAATCGGGGGCGGCCAGATAATCTCAAAGGCCTTGCTCGACCATGGCCACCGCACGTTGGCCCAGCGCGTCGATCTGCGTGCGCGGAAAACCCTGCAAGGGCCCGTCAATCACCAGCATGGCAAAGCCATGGACGGTTGACCAGGCGAGAAACTCCGCGCCCAGCCGGCGCTCCTTCGGGAGTACATCGGCCGC
>Ga0075423_10005884_pt1 | contig 11478 bp, 9 predicted proteins | sample SoiMethybrSBSTD2_FD_80114 | JGI IMG/M metagenome (GOLD analysis project Ga0075423, IMG submission 80114) | Bulk soil microbial communities from a Populus tree surrounding site in Tennessee, USA - Soil MetaG P. TD hybrid SBSTD2 | ecosystem: Environmental > Terrestrial > Soil > Tree plantation...
AAAATTACGACGTCCCGGATGGGCATCATCGGGAGTTTCTTGGTTTCAAACTTCTCTTTCGGCTGGGTCACCTAAAATCAGCTCCTGGCTCGTAGCTTCTCGCTCCTAGCTTTGTCCTTACACCTAAGTTTATCAGCCCTGTCCATACAGAGTTTGCGGTGCGCTGTGCTGGGTATTGTATGTCGCAACTCTGGCTTCTCAAGCGGGTTTGTCTGACGCGGCTGCAAGCTATTGGATATGCCTGCGAATGACGGGGCATATGCTCACCTGGAAAGCGAAGAGCTAGCAGCCAACGGCTAAGAGCCCGTCCTACCCGGCCTTGTCCATCATAGCCAGCGAAACATCCCGCTTTTCGACCATTTCGCGAGACACTTCGAATTCTTTCACCTTCTTCTGGCTAGGTAAATGGTACATGAGGTCCAGCATCAATTCTTCCAGAATCATGCGCAGGCCGCGGGCCCCGACCTTGCGCGCCATGGCCTGCCGGGCAATCGCCCTGGTGGCTTCTTCGCTGAACTTCAGGCGGACATTTTCAAACTCAAATAAACGCTGATACTGCTTAATGATGGCGTTCTTGGGGCGGGTCAGGATTTCAATCAAGGCGAACTCATCCAGGTCCTCAAGCACCCCGACCACGGGTAAACGCCCTACGAACTCGGGGATTAGCCCGAACTTGATCAGATCCTCGGGCTGCACGTCGCTCAGTAACTGGTAGTTGCGCTTGCTGACGTTGACGCTTTCCTCGGCTTCGACTTCCTCTCCGGTCCGGAACCCGAGCGACTTCTTCCCTACGCGCCGGGAAATAATCTTTTCCAGGCCCACGAACGCCCCACCGCAGATGAAGAGAATGTTCGTGGTATCGACCGGGGTGAACTCCTGGTGGGGGTGCTTGCGTCCACCTTGCGGCGGAACGTTGGCGATCGTCCCTTCCAGAATCTTCAAAAGGGCCTGCTGGACGCCCTCACCTGACACATCTCGCGTGATGGACGGATTCTCATCTTTTCGCCCGATCTTATCGACCTCATCAATATAGATGATGCCGGTCTGGGTACGTCCCACATCACCCTCCGCTGCCTGGAGCAGCTTCAGGATGATGTTCTCGACGTCCTCACCCACATAGCCGGCTTCGGTCAGCGTAGTGGCATCCACGATCGCGAATGGCACATCGAGCATGCGCGCCAGGGTCTGAGCCAGCAGCGTCTTGCCAGTCCCAGTGGGACCGATCAACATGATGTTGGATTTCGTCAGCTCTACGCCATCGCCGCTCTTCTGGCGATTCATGAAGATCCGCTTGTAGTGGTTGTAGACCGCGACCGCCAGCTTCTTCTTGGTCTGCTCCTGTCCGATCACGTACTCGTCCAGGAATGTCTTCACCTCTTGGGGTTTGGGAAGCTGGTTGGGGGTGGAACTTTCCGGGGCCGCCGAACGGTCGTCTTCCAGAATGGAATTGCAGACCGCCACGCACTCGTCGCAAATATAAGCCCGGGGATAGTCACTCGGTGACGAGATCAGCTTCGCCACCGCGTCCTGTGATTTATGGCAGAACGAACAACGCAGAATTTCTTCGGTGCCCGACCGGTTTTTCACTCGGCTTTACTCCTTCACAAATTGCCCCAGCCTGTGCCCGCCCCGAGGCTCCTTACGCCCGGTCGGCAGACCAGCCTGCTTCCTCGCCGAGACCTCCTAACAAAGCTGACCGGCGAACGCCGATCATACCGCTACTTGGTCTTATAGATGATATCGTCGATGATTCCGTATTCCTTAGCCTGCTGCGCGTTCATAATGAAGTCACGCTCTACATCCTTTTCTACCTTGTCCAGCTTCTGTCCGCTATGTTTCGAAAGTAACTGGTTGGTGATTTCCCGCATCCGCAGGATCTCCCGGGCATGAATATCAATATCAGTAGCTTGCCCGGACAGCCCTCCCATCGAAGGCTGGTGTATCAAAATTCGGGAATTGGGCAGTGCCAGCCGCTTCTTCGCTTCACCTGCGGCCAAAAGTAATGCCGCCATAGAGGCAGCTTGCCCGATGCAGATCGTGGTCACGTCGTTCTTCACGTACTGCATGGTGTCATAAATGGCCATTCCGGCCGTAATGGATCCACCTGGCGAGTTGATGTACAGCTGGATATCTTTCTCGGGATCCTCCTGCGCCAGAAACAGCATCTGCGCAATGACGAGGTTGGCGATGTTGTCGTCGATTGGCGTCCCGATGAAAATGATGTTGTCGCGCAGCAGGCGCGAGTAAATGTCATAGGCGCGCTCTCCCCGCCCGGTTTGCTCGATCACCATCGGGACCAGCATCATTCTTGGATCGTTCACAGTCACCTGCCACACTCCTTCCCCGTCTACCGTTTTCACCTGCGGGGAGGATCGAAAGTGGTCCGCGAAATTATGCGGACTGGTGATACAAAAAATTGAGGGTCTTCTCGTTGCGGATTCTGTTCCTAATCCTATCGAGGGCCCCATCGCGTGTCAAACGCGCGCGCACCGCTTCCGAGGTTTGTTTCGTCTGTGTGGCGAGCGCTTCGATCTCCTGGTTGATTTCGTCATCCCCGACCTCGATTTTTTCGAGATTGGCAATCTTGTCGAGCAGCAGGGAAGCCTTCACTTCCTGCACCGCCTGGTCACGCTGACCTGCCCGTAGGCGGTTCAGGTCCATTTTCTTCATGTCCTCGGGCCGCATTCCCTGCGCCGCCAGGGCCCTCAGTCCCCGCTCCAGCCGGACGTCGATCTGACGATCGACCATTGCTTCCGGCACGTCGAAATCATTGCGCTTCACCAACTCCGCCACCAGTTTGTCCTTTGCCTGGTGTTCGGCCGTATGTTTGCGCTCCGCTTCCATATTTTCGCGAATGCGCTTCTTCAATTCGTCAATGTTCGAAAATTCACCCAGTTCCTTGGCGAAGTCGTCATTCAGTTCCGGCAGATTCTTCTGCTTCAGTGACAGCACTTTCACGGTGTAATCGAACGTTTGCCCCGCAAGCCGCTTATCCGAAGAGTCTTCGGGATACTTCACTTCGAAACCCTCCTCGTCTCCAGACGACGCCCCGCGCAGATGCTCGGTGAACTCCGGCATGGTGTTTTTTCCGCCGATCTCCACCAGGACTTCGTCCATGTGCACAGGCTGACCTTCGCCGGACTTCGGCTTACCGTCGAGGGAAACCTGGGCAAAGTCTCCGTCGCCCAAGGGACGGCCCTCGATGGCGGTAAAGGTGGCGTGCTGTTCGCGAAGATCGTTAACCGCCTGCTGTATTTCCTCGTCAGTGACCGCGATCTCGGGTTTATCCGCGCGCAGTTCCTTGTAGTTTTCGACCTTCACTTCGGGGAGGACTTCAAAACTCGCCTTGAAACGCAGAGGTTCGCCCTCATGAATATGCAGGTCGGTGACCCGCGGCTGCGACACGGGGATCAGCCCCTGCTTCTCGGCTTCCTGCCGGAAGTAGCGGGGCACGAGCGACTCCACAACGTCCGTCTTGATGTCTTCTGCGAAACGCTGCCGAATGATTGAGGCAGGCACATGACCCTTGCGGAAGCCGGGCAGGCGGGCCAGTTTCTGGTACTTCTGAATCAGCGCTTCGGTCTCGCGCGTGACTTCAGTTGCCGGGATTTCAACCGCAATCTCCCGCTTGGTACTGTCTTTCGTTTCAGTGGGGCTCACTGTTACCTTTCGAAAATTTCTTTTAGGAGGATTTCCCCTTCAGGCAGGAGGCGAGGCTGAGCCGCCCCGCTGCAATGGATCAGTTTAAAGAGTGGAAGAGAGAGGCGTCAAACGTGAAAGGTCGATGCAGGTGCCATTCTTCGATCCTGCATGCAGAAAACGGAATGCAGTCGGGCCATCAGCCCCTTTTATTGTGGAAGCGCATCCCATCCAATCCTTGAACTGCGCCGCTCGGAGCAATGTACTTCTGGTGTCACGCGCGGGTTACTCCCTTACAATTCACGAATGGACTCCCACAAGTGAACGACACACGACCCGGGGTCAAGACCGCAGAATCAAAACAAGCCGACCTGCAACTTCCTCGATGGCTGATCGTCTTGAACCGCGAAGTAATCACCTGCACCCGCTGTCCGCGGTTAGTTGCTTACCGCGAGCGGATCGCTCACGAAAAGCGGCGAGCGTATCGCGAGTGGGATTACTGGGGGAAGCCCGTTCCAGGTTTCGGCGACCCTAATGCACGTGTTCTGATCATGGGCCTGGCACCTGGAGCCCATGGCTCCAACCGCACCGGACGTCCCTTTACTGGCGACGCGTCCGGTAACTTCATGTACCCCGTTTTGCACGAGACTGGCTTCGCGAATCAGCCTACGGCTACCCATCGCAACGATGGACTGCGGCTCCGTGACCTCTACATCACTGCCGCTGCACGCTGCGCCCCACCTGACAACAAGCCTTTGCCAGAGGAACTGGCCAACTGCGCACCTTTCCTTGATCGCGAAATTGAAGGTCTTAAGAAACTGAAGGTAGTAGTCGCGCTCGGGAAAATCGGTTTCGATGCCTATTTGAACTACCTGAAGCGGCGTGGACTGTTGGTGAGCAAAGGACTGTATGAGTTCCGGCATGGGGCGCGCTACGACATGCCGGACGGCACCGTGCTCCTGGCCTCTTACCACCCTTCCAACCAGAACACCCAGACGGGCAAGCTGACACGGAAAATGTTTGTGGAAATCTTCAAGCAAGCGGCGCGGTTGACCGATAGATAACCACGGCGGGTGACCGCAGTGACTGGTCCCTGGTGCGACCTCCAGTGTAGGCGAGGGTCCCAACCACCCTCGCGAGGACCGGCGCGGCCCCGCCGAAATTATCGCGGCTGTTAGCTGAGTCGAGGCCGTTGGCTTTTGAGGTCAAAAGGAAACCGCAGCGCGTGCTGAGTAATTTCGCAGAGCACGCGGAGAAAAGCTCAACTGCAAAGGACACAAACAAGAGCCGCGAATAAAGCAAAGCCCACGACCGACGACCGAAAACCGTCGACCGACGACGAAAAGACTATCCCACCAAGACCGGCTCCGGCTGTAAGCGTATTCCCCAAGTCTTTTGCACGCGTTCCTGAATCTCGTCCTTGAGTGCCAAGATTTCCGACGCGGTGGCTCCCCCGCGGTTCACGATCGCCAGGGCATGCTTGCGTGAGATGCCAGCCCGGCCCTTGCCGTATCCCTTGGAGAATCCGGAATGTTCCACCAGCCATGCGGCCGACACTTTGTGTTGCGCATCCAGGGCGGGGTAGCTGGGAATTTCGAGTCCTTTCGCGCTTGCTCGCTGCTTCAATTCGACGAATTCTTGTGGCGAGACCACAGGATTCTTGAAGAACGACCCAGCGCTGCGAGCGTCTTCATCGCCTGGAGTAATCAGCATCGACTTGCTTGCCCGAATCTCGCGTACCGCTCGGCGTACCTCGGGCAGAGTGGGCGTGTGCTTCCAGTTCGCGAAGTATTTCTGCAGATCAGCATAAGCAATGCGTGCGTCCCAGCCATGCTTCAGTGCGAACGTCACCCGCAGAATCACGTACCGGGCGCGCTCGCTGGTATTGAAAATGCTCCTGCGATAGGAGAATCCACAATCTCCTTTCTCGAATTCCTGCTCCTCTCCCGTCTTGAGATCGAAAGCCACAAGGGAGTCGATCGTTTCCGCGACTTCCTGCCCGTACGCCCCCACATTCTGCACCGGAGTTCCACCAACGCTTCCTGGAATTCCGCTCAGGCACTCAATGCCCGCGCATTTGTGCGCGACGGTAGCCGCGACAAACTCGTCCCAGTCCTCTCCCGCGCCCGCATCGAAATAAACGGTTCCGTGTCCATGCCGATGATTGATGCCACGGATTGCAACCTTCAGAACTAATCCTGGCCAGCCTCGATCGGAAACGATCAGGTTGCTCCCGCCGCCCAGCACAAACAAAGGGAGCTTGTGCGAATCCGCGTACTCGGTTGCTTCGTGCACTTCGCGTGTGGTGGTCGCCTCGACGAAGTAGCGCGCCGGTCCACCAACACCCATCGTCGTCAGGGGCGCCAGCGCGACGTTTTCCTGCATCAGCATCGGGAGGTCCGGCATCAGAAGACCGTCCAGACTACCATCCCGTGTGTGCACACGAGGTGCGTGCATCGGCAGGAGCGCTCTGCTCATCCAAGTCTGGAATACAATCAGAAGCCAAGGAGCCAGAATGTATCCTGAACTCATGCTCATTCCCATGCGCGAAGAACTCACCAAGGCCGGCGTGCAGGAACTGCGCACCGCCACCGAAGTCGACCGCGCGGTCACCAGCCAGCCCGGCACAACCATGATCGTGGTGAATTCCGTCTGCGGCTGCGCCGCTGGTCGCATGCGGCCCGCCGTACGCGCAGCGCTACAGCACTCGGTTCGCCCGGATCACGTCTACTCAGTTTTCGCAGGACAGGACAAAGAGGCCACCGAGCGCGCCCGGTTCTATTTCACGGGATATCCCCCCTCATCTCCGTCGATCGGCATCCTGCGCGACGGCGAGCTCGTGTACATGCTCGAGCGCAGACAGATCGAAACCCGGGAAGCACCGGCCATTGCCGCCGACCTCGTCGCCGCCTTCAATCAATTCTGCGCAAAGGGCGCTGCTGCCGGACAATAGCGGCTGCCCCTAAAAACTTCAAAAAACTGTCATCCCGACCGAGCGAAGCGAGCGGAGGGACCTTGTGTTACTTTCTCCCCGCAACACGGGTTATCGAGGGCTGCTCCTTTGTGTGCCTTCGTGTCCTTCGTGGTTCATGCCTTTTGCATTCCGCGGGAAGATACAACTTCTTTTCCTCTCCTCGCTCCCCATGTTCTAATGCGCACCCGAGGCTCCTCAATGACCCGCATCGCCGCCTTCTTATTTGTTCTCACAACCAGCGTGTTTGCCACTGACCCCTGGCGCTCTCCGACTCGTCAGCAAGTCGACGCCCTGTACCCCGAAATCAAGACACTCTACGAAGATCTCCATCGCAACCCCGAGCTTTCGTTTCACGAAGAGAAAACGGCTGCCAAGCTGGCAGACCGCCTTCGCCAGCTCGGCTTTCAGATCACGACCAACGTTGGCGGAAACGGAGTTGTCGGCGTACTGAAGAATGGCCCGGGTCCGACCGTAATGGTGCGCGCCGAACTCGATGCGCTGCCTGTCCTCGAAAAGACTGGACTACCTTATGCCAGCCACGTCACGACCCACAACGACCAGGGAATCGAAGTTCCCGTGATGCATGCCTGCGGTCATGACCTGCACATGGCCGTTGCGATAGGCACCGCAATGCTTCTCGCCCAGCACAAAGACCGATGGCACGGAACGTTCCTCTTCGTTGGCCAGCCGGCCGAGGAACGCATCAAGGGCGCGGCCGCCATGCTCAAAGATGGCCTGTACACCCGTTTCCCGAAGCCTGACGCGGTCTTCACCATCCATGACTCCACGCTGTTTCCCGCGGGCAAGGTTGGCTTCACGCCCGGATACGCCGCTTCGAACGCCCATTCTGTCGACGTGACCATCTTCGGCAAAGGCGGTCACGGATCCGCTCCGCAACTTACCGTAGATCCGATCGTGATTGCCGCTCGTACCATCCTGAGCTGGCAAACCATCGTTTCCCGAGAAAACAATCCGCAGGACCCCGCCGTGATCACCGTGGGTACAATCCATGGAGGTACGAAGAACAACATCATCCCCGATGATGTGAAATTGCAGCTCACCGTTCGTTCCTACAAGGACGAGGTCCGCAAGCACCTGCTGAGCGCTATTGAGCGTGTCGTCACGGCGGAAGCCGCCGCCGCGGGCGCCGAGAAAAAACCTACCGTCGAAGTAGTCGAGTCCGTAAGCGCCGTGTATAACGACCCTGCACTCACGCAACGCTTGGCCTCCGCCCAGGAGCCAGTCCTCGGCAAGGACAACGTCGTGCAGGCTGCTCCCATCATGGCCAGCGACGACTTCGCCGAATACTCGCGCGCCGGTGTTCCGTCGGTTTTGCTGAATCTCGGAGCAGTCAATCCCGCAAGGTTCGAAACTGCGCAGAAAAGCGGTGAGGTTCTTCCCGGACTTCATTCCTCTGGCTTCGCCCCGGATCCCGAACCGAGCCTGAAAACGGGGATGCTCGTGGAAACGACGGCTGTTCTAGAGTTGCTGGCGAAGTAGATGCGTTCTGGAGACGGTTTGCGGTGCAGTCCGAACCGCTTTGAAAGGGCCCGGCGCTTTAGCCGGGCCGTACGCTTCCCTTGAGAACCTCGGGCTTTAGCCCCTGCGGTTGCATTCTTGGGTCAACGACGGACGCACGCAATTTGTTGTACGAAACCTGTGACACAAGCTCATTCTGGAGGGTCGATCTGCGGAGGTTCTAACGGGATCCCTCTCATCCCTGCGACGTTACAGTGTTCTTGGTCGAGAGGGGCTTCACATCCGGTTCGACCCACTCGCTCTTGGCTGTCACCGACATGACCCGCTCCCGCGTGTAGTACTCGAACAGAATGTCTTTTGAGCCAAAGCGAGTGATCACACGGTTTACCCTGTCGATGAGCGAAACATCTTCGGACACTTCATTCAGGTAGTTACCGATCAGTTCCATCCAGAACCGTGTGATGGTTTCGTGATAGCGCTGTCTGCCGTGATGTGCGATGAATCGCTGGAGGCCCGCCCGCGTATGGACAAGTGCTTCGCAGACGTCGAAGTGGATCAGGTACCACGCAGCCACGGTCAGATGGCTGGCATGCGCGAACTCCTCGAGTTTGATCTCACATCGTTCGAATCTCTCAACCATCACTTGAATGTCGCCTTCATCCTTGTAAGTAGCATCCATAACATGATCCTTCGGGGCAAAAAAAATCGCCCGCGCGCAACTGCGCACGGGCGTTTGGTTCGGTTCCTTACTCAGGTTACGTCATCGTAGACGGAATGTCTATCGCCATCTGCAAATCCAAAAAAGTGAGACCAAGAAATCAGCCTTCTGTGCCTCTGTGGTGAAAAGCCCTTCCGAACACGCTACTTCCGGATTGGCCCCGTCAGCAAAAACGACTTCACAACAATATTGTTCGGCTGCTGTCCCACTGGGATCATCGTCAGCAGGGAATACTCCGTGGGCTCCAGCCTGCGCGGTCTCCTTTTCTGGATCACGGTCACGTCTCCCGACTGGGAATCCAGGACCAGCAGATAATTCTGATTCTGCGTAAGCGCCAAGCCATCGGGCTGGCTGCCCACGGGGAAAGTGGAGATGATCTTGCCGTAATCGATGTCGTATACCGCGATGCTGTTTGAGCCGAAGTTGCTCACATACAGCCGCGAGTTGTCGGCGGAGACGATGCCGCGCACCGGTTTGGTCCCGATCAGGTAGCTGCCCCCCACTTCGTTATTAGTGGTCTCGATGATGGAGATACTATCGGACCCGAAGTTGGTCACGATCAACTCGCCTCCGTCGGGCTTCAGCGCCAGGTCAGCGGGAGTTTTTCCAACATCCAGAAACGCAAGCACCTTGTCGCGCTTCAGATCGATCGAAGCTACCTGCCCCGAGCCTGTGCAGGCGATGAAAGCCTTACTCGAATCGGGCACGATGGCAATGTCCTCGGGTTGCTGACAAAGCGGCAACGTCGCCCGCACCGCCAGCTTGCCGGTGTCGATCACCGAAACCGTGTTGTCACCGCGGTTGCTCACGACTGCTGTCGTACCATCCGGCGAAACCCGCGCCAGTCCCGGCGAGGCGCCCACGCGGATGGTCGCAACCACAATATGCCGTTCCAGGTCGATGACCGACATATTTGCCGAACCGGAATTGGCGACATACGCGCGCTTGCCATCATCGGAAACGTCGATGAAGTAGGGCTTGCCATGCACCCCGATAGTTGTGACCACCCGGTTTCGCTCAGCGTCGATTACAGTCACATTGTTCGACCCGGTATTCGCCACGTAGATTTCGTTCTTCTTGCCGTTGGCAGCAATCCCGGTCGGCTCGTTTCCTACTGTTAAGGACTTGATGGCTTGAAAACTGAGGATGTCGATGACAGTGACCGTATTACTTTTTCCGTTGGTGACGTAAGCGTACTCGCGGTACTGCGGGCCATAGTTGGGAAAGGCGCGCTCCCGGAAATACCACCAGGCAAGCGCTCCGGCCACCGGCAACAGCACTGCGATCAGGAGGATCTTTCTCAACGGAGTGACGGGTCCTGGAGTGGAAGATTACGATATGGGGGAGTGGAGGATCAATAAAGGTTAAACGCTGTTTCGACCGATATTCGCACGGGAACCGGGAGACCATCCTTTGTCGCAGGCTCAAACTTCCAAAGCTTTACAGCTTTGAGCGCTTGTTCATCAAGGCCACTCCCTGCGGCGTCCCGTATACATAGATCTGTCGTTTGTCCGTCCACACCGACAGTCAGGCTCAAAACGGCGATTCCTTGGCGTTTAGACTTGCGAGCCTCTTCCGAATACTCGGGATCTGGTAGGTACAGCCCCCGGGGTGCTTGGACCGGTCCGCCAACGCGATACACACCCGACGCTATTTCCGCGCACGCGGGCCGCTGGTCGCTGAGTTCGCGGTTGTATTCGAAATAAAAACGTATCTCGATCCACTTGTCTTTGCAGGTCGCGGGCAAAGGGGGATAGGGAGCCGCATCTTTGACTCCATTCCAAGCTATATCATCGAGTACCTTGCTTCCTGAGGATTGGTGCAGTTTTACATCTCGCGGCGCTCCGCTTCGCTTGATAGAAAGATCAACTACCGCCGTTCCTCGCTCGACATTCTCCAAATCATTCCATTGCGGGATGCCGGGATACCATTTTGTTCGCACCCGGCCTAAAAGATCGAGTCCATAGCGAGCGAGTTCGTCACACGGAAGGCCCGACAAGATTTCGTAAGAGCTGGCCTGGCGGCTGTGATCCCTGCTCGCTTTCGAGCCAGATAGCCCTGAAGAAGTGTCTTGACCGACAAATGTCACCGGCAGACAACAACACGGCGAAAATCAGGAAATACCGCATTAACCCCTTCACTTCGTACTACCGCCGGTTCAGTTTCCCGACGACGAGCCAGCCGAACTTGGAACCAGTTCCCCTGCCCCAATCGTCACAATCTCCCTCCCCACCACCGCCGCAATCTGCCGCACTTGCACCATCAGATCGTCAAACTGCTCCGGATACAGCGACTGCATGCCGTCCGATAGCGCCTTATCGGGATTGTTGTGCACTTCGACGATCAACCCATCCGCTCCGACCGCCACCGCTGCGCGCGACAACGGCGTGACCTTATTGCGCTTGCCTGTCCCGTGGCTAGGATCGACCACGATGGGCAGATGGCTCAGCCGCTGCACCGCTGGCACGATGCTCAAGTCCAGTGTGTTGCGTGTGTGATCGGCGAAGGTCCGCACGCCGCGTTCACAGAGCACCACGTTGTAGTTGCCTTCGCTCATGATGTACTCGGCCGCCATGAAGAACTCTTCCAGCGTTGCCGACATGCCGCGCTTCAGCAACACCGGCTTTTTAGCCCGCCCCGCGCGCTTGAGCAAAGAGAAATTCTGCAT
>Ga0075423_10005885_pt1 | contig 11478 bp, 9 predicted proteins | sample SoiMethybrSBSTD2_FD_80114 | JGI IMG/M metagenome (GOLD analysis project Ga0075423, IMG submission 80114) | Bulk soil microbial communities from a Populus tree surrounding site in Tennessee, USA - Soil MetaG P. TD hybrid SBSTD2 | ecosystem: Environmental > Terrestrial > Soil > Tree plantation...
GTTTACGATGCACCCAGGAATATTCTGCGCGCGATTCCTGGAATCCAGTTGGTCGAGATGGCACGCAATCAACGATGGGCTTGGTGTTGCGGTGGTGGTGGTGGTGTGCCGGAAGCAGATCCAGAGTTGGCGCAATGGAGCGCGACAGACCGCATGCGCGAGGCGAAGGAAACCGGTGCCGAGTTAGTGCTAACTTCCAGCGCACTGTGCCAACGTTCCTTCGCTGATCTCAAACAACCGGCGCTGCCCGTCCAGGACTTGCTCGAATTCACTTATCAGGCACTCCGATAATGCTGAAAGAAGCTCACTTCACGCCGCAACGCATGTTGGCACTGCTCGGTCTGAAGGCCGACTCTCTTGGTCCCTATGCCTTGATCCCGGGACCCAAAGAGCGCAGCGAGATGCTGTTAAAGCTGCTGGACAATCCGCAGAAGAATTTCACGTTTTTGGACTACGAGATGCACAGTGGATCGCTGGAGGGCAAACGAGTCACCGTTGGCAATGGCGGACGTTACGCGCCGGACACGGCGATCACGACGGAGATCCTGTGCGGCGCAGGGGCGCAATCGCTGATCCGCGTCGGCAGCTGTGGATCACTCCAAGAGCATGTGAAGATCGGCGATCTGGTGATCGTCACCGGCGCCCTGCGCGGCGAAGGCACGTCGCGTTACTACGTGGCGGACAATTTTTCAACGACGGCTCACCGCGACATCATCGAGGCGCTGAAAACCGCTGCAGACAGTCTGAAGGCGCGCTATCATCTTGGCCGGATCTTTACGACCGACGCGCTGTTCCAAGAGACGCCGGAACTGATTCAGCAACTGAACGAACAAAACATTTCGAGCATCGACATGGTCACTTCGGCCTTTCTCACCATCGCTCAAGTGCGCGGCAAGAAGGCCGGCGCAGTCCTCGCGGTATCCGATGAGTGCCTGCACGGCAAGTTTGGCTTCCGCGATCCGGCGTTTCTCGAAGCCGAACAGAAGACCATCGAAGTAGCGCGCCAAGCGTTGCAGTATCTCTAATTCGTTTCGCTTTAGTTTTGAGCTAATGACGAACACCACACAAAGCCCGCTGTTTGAACCAGTGCTAGCGCACGGAACCGGTTTCAAGATACTCGATGAATCTCTCGTGCCCGAAACGATCGCGTTCATCGAGGTGAACGACGTAGCGCAGGCGCTTGACGCGGTGCGCGACATGAAAACTCGCGGCTACGGCCAGGTGCTGACGTTCTTGTATAGCGGTGCGCTGATGGCGCAACGTTATGACGGTAAAGAGGCTGGACCTCTGCGTGATCGGATTGCGGAAATGACCCGGCAATTCTGCGCGGTGCGGCCGACCTTCGATTTCGCCGGGCTCGGCTATTTCTTTGAAGAGTGGTTTAAGGAACTACCGGCTGGCGTCGACGCTGGGGAAACCATCGCGAAGCAAGCTCGTGAATTGGCCGGGCAAATTACTCGCGGGCGTGTCGCGCGCGCCGCCCGGGCGGCTTCAATCCTACCGAACCCGGCGCGGGTGATGACGCACTGCAATGTTAGCGGTGAATTGGTCGCGGTGGCGCATTTTTGCAAAGAGCTGGGTAAGGCCTTCACCGTCATCGCCACAGAAACCCGACCTTACTTGCAAGGCTCGCGCCTGACCGCGTGGGAGCTCGCGCAGGCGGGCGTGCCGGTGTCGTTGATACCAGATTGCGCCGTGGCCCAGGTCATGGCCGAAGGCGAAGTCAACGCCGTAATTGTCGGCGCCGACCGTTCGGCGCGCAACGGTGACGTGATCAATAAGGTCGGTACCTACCCGCTGGCGCTGATGGCGAAGGAGTATGGGGTGCCATTTCATGCGTTGGTGCAAGATCCGCGCTCGGTGGAAACTGCAGATGACGTGGCCATCGAGGAGCGGCCGGCGTCAGAAGTGCTTTTTTTTCAGGGGCAGTCGTTAATCGGTTCGAGTGGTCGCGGAGTTAAAACCCGTTATCCGGCATTCGATGTGACGCCGGCGGCGCTGATTTCCCATCTCGTCGGCTTTGACGGTCTCTATACCCCGGAAACTTTCCGCCAGAAATACCAGACGGAACCAAAAGCCGGCGGCAGTTGTACCAAGCAGAGCCGAAAATATCTTTTGATTTACGGTATCCCAGGCGAGAGTCAATACAGTTACTTGATCAGCGCTTTGAAGGCGGCGCAGAGCGAAAGCCTTTTGGTTCCCGAAATGCGGCCGGAGCTGTGGGGCGCACAAGTGGTGGTACCGCGACTGCTTGAGCGCAAAGCATCGGCCACTTTGATTGCTGACAACATGATGGGGACACTGTTTGCACGGGGTGAAATCAGCAAGCTGTGTCTGTTCTATGATGGCCTGAGCGCGGTGGGCCCCACCGGCATTTGCGGTTCGCTGCTCGCTGTCCGTCTTGCGCGCTTGCACGGTGTTTCCGTCGAATTGCTGAGTGGGGAAAAGCCAAACGGCGCACCGATCGACCGCGACGTTTCAACATTTCTGGGCAAAAAGATTTGTCCCGCAGGTGTTTCCATTCGCGCCGTCGAAGCGGAAGCGCTTCCCTGGGGATTGTTCAGAGAGTAAAGAGACCGATGATCAAGCTTGAGCGCGAAATGATTCGCTGGGGCAAGACGCTCTTTGAGCGTCGGCTCGTCAGCGGCTGGGGTGGCAATTTAAGTTGCCGACTGGGTAAGCATACTTTTTTGATCACCGGACAGCACGCGCCGCTTGGTTTTCTCACACCAAAGGACTTGGTACGCATCAACCAGGACGGAAAACCGGCACCGAAGAACCGGAAAGCTTCCAGTGAAACGCCGCTGCATATGGCTGTTTATGCCCGTACGGAGGCCCAAGTCGTCGTGCATGTCCACCCCCCGATGGTTTTGGCATTTTCGCTGACGCATGAAACTTTCATGCCGATCAGCTTCGAAGAGAAGTACACCATCGGCGAGGTGCCGATCATTCCGCAGGACACGCCGACGGTGACGAAGCCGGATAAAGTCATTGAAGAACTGAGATATCACCCGGTAGTGATCATCAAAGGTCACGGCACTGTGGCCATCGGCAATAGTTTTCAAGAAGCTTTTCTCCTAACGGATCTGCTCGAGGAAGCGGTGCGTTGCCAGTTTTTCAAAGAGGGCGTTTCTACCAATCGAGAGGCGGAAATACAGTCGTCAAAAAACGGCCAGCGGCCGGCCGCCGTAAGAAAGCGTTACAAACTGTTTTCCAGAGACCATATGACGGCTTTAGTTGACGCCGCGAACGGTGATGCGCAGTTTCGACTTGACGGCGCAGAAAGCCGCCTCACGACGTCTCTGACGCTCTTTCTCGATGAGTCCGAGAATGCCTGGACCGTGAAATTCGTCGATGGAGAAATCACCGAAATGGCTCATGGCGATGACGGCGACTTTCTAATCAGCGGAGAGGCGGAGTGGTGGAAAGCGGTTTTCAGCAATCGGATCGACGCGTTTCTCGCCACGCAGCAGGGTAAACTTAAACTTAAACGCGGCGAGCTGGCGCAACTATCGCGCTGGTACAAACCTTTTCAGAGGGCATTCGAGCTATGGCAAGCGATACCGGTTTAGTAGGTTTCTTCGCGGCTGAAGTTCTGGAGAAAACCGCTCTGCGTCAGCCGCACAAGACGGCGATCATCTCAAAGGAAGAGGAGTTGACTTTCTTTGAGCTGAACCAGCGAGTTCACGCGCTGGCGCTGCATCTGCAAAGGGAGGGGGTTCGACAAGGCGAGCGAGTGGGAATCTTATTGCCGAATTCGCCCGCCATCCCGCTGAGCTACTACGCGACGCAGAAAATCGGCGCCGTGACCGTCATCCTCGACGCGCGGCTTAAAGGCAAAGAGCTCGAAGCAGTTCTTAAGGACGCTGATCTCACACTGCTCATCGTTCACAAGCAGTTGTTTCCGGAAGTCGAAGAAGTTTTCCAAACGATGGTACCCGTTCCCGTGTGGGTCGTGGACGGCCTCGGCGAGCCCAGCTTCGAGAAGCGACTCTCAACCTCCGCCGGTTCGCTGGTAGCGCCGCGGTTAGAATCGGACACCGACGCATTGATTCTTTACACATCGGGAACCACCGGCGAGCCTAAGGGCGTCGTGTTAAGCTACGCAAATCTCGCGCAGTATCCTCGGGTCATGGGTGCGATGGGTGTCACCGATGCTGCGACGATCCGTGGCTGCATCTTGCCCATGTCCCATATTGTCGGCCCGGTGGTTTGCAATGAGCTGGCCGAAAGAGGTTACACTCTGGTAATCTTCGATCAGATCAATCCAATCACGCTCCTGGAAGGCATTCAAAAATATCGAGTCAACGTTTTCGAAAGTGTGCCGATCGTTTTTCAGCTCCTCTTAGGCGTAAAGAATCTCGCCAGCTACGACACTAGCAGCATGAAGATTGCGGCGATGATGGGCACCAGCATTCCGTTTCCCTTATTGCGCGCTTTTCAAGTCGCCCAGTCGCATATCAAAGTGATCCAAGGGTACGGCCTGACGGAAACTTCGCCGATGATCACATTGGTCGAGCCCGATCAAGCCCAGGCGAAAATGGGCAGCATCGGCCGCGCCGTGCCGGGAGTCGAAATAAGAATCGTTGACGAAGCTGGCAAGGAACTCGGTATCAACGAGCCCGGTGAGATCACCACCCGTGGCCCGCATGTCATGAAAGGCTACTTTCGCCGACCCGACGCCACGGCGCAGCGCATCCGCGATGGCTGGCTCTACACGGGGGACATCGGTAAGCGCGACGCCGACGGTTACTACTATCATCTTGGCCGGCGCGACGACATGATCATCACCGGCGGTCTCAACGTTTACCCGGCCGAAGTGGAAAACTTGATTTACACCTACCCGGGCGTGCAAGAAGCAATCGTCTTTGCGATTCCCGATTCAAGGCGCGGCCAGGTGATCGGCGCCGCCATTGTGCCGCGGCCGGGATCGAGTATTGTTGCAAAGGAGTTGTTGGGGTTTTTGCGCGCCAACCTGGCCAATTTCAAAGTCCCGGGCAAGATCGTCATGCGCGAAGCGTTGCCACGCACGTCCTCCGGCAAGACCATTCGGGACGCGGAAGCGCTGCTGTCCAAGGCAAATTCGATCTAACCACAAAGGGCCTAGCGCGGCAAAAAGCCGCAACCGAAGAAGACAATTGAAGACAAAGGGCACAGGGCAGCCTGTCCCCTTTTCAGTCCGATGAAACCCATGACTCGGAAAAGACCCATCTCGCGCAAAGGCGTAAACCGCGCCAAGGGAGCAGCAATCACGTCTCACCGGGGTTCCATCGGCGAATCTTCCGGCGTGGCTGGCCGCGAAGAAGAATTACTCTGTTCGATACAGAGTGCCGCTGGCCTGATTCTCGCCGTGACGGAAAATCGCACCTGGATCGAAGTTTTTTTCGAAGGCGATTTGATGCACACCAGGACTGTTAATCTGCCTGGCGGCGTGCTGTTCAATATTTACATCGAAGAGATTCCGCACAAGACCACGGTCTACGAGCATCCGCGCACGATGATTTTTTTTAACGGTCCTTGCGACCTGCGCGTGACTCGTGACGGCGACAAAGTGATCGTCACAGGCGTCCCGCCAGAGCAAAACCGCGTTTAAGGCGAATCGTTATCGCCCACCTTGCCATCGGTACAGTGCGGACGGCCGCTGACGACTGACGTCGCGGCACTAGTTGACGGGGCATCATCGATTCCTGTTCGGATTTCAGGTAAAAAGTATGCGTGATTGACCTAAGGCAGTAGGCGGCTTAGCTTTATTTAAAGCTTTTAAGAACCCTGCGAAGGAGAGTTCGCGACCGTGCCGCACCACGATCCATCGAAGGCGACCTGGGCTGGACCACCCGTGAATCTCGCGTTAGCGGAAAACACGGTCGATGTTTGGCTGATTTCATTGACGCCGCCGGGAGACTCCTATGCATCGCTAACCGGTCTCCTTTCATCCGCGGAGCGAGAGCGAGCGGCGAGATTCAAGTTTGATGTACACCGGCGACGGTTTGTCATTGCCCATGCCGCACTGCGCTCGATCCTATTGCAATATCTGAAGACCGCACCGACGGACTTGCAATTCGTTGACAGCATCAATGGCAAGCCAAGATTAGCCGCCGAACTTGCCGGGAGCGGCGTTCAGTTCAATCTCTCGCATTCTTATGAGGTGGCGCTCCTTGGAGTGACTCGTGGCCGTGAGATCGGCGTCGATATCGAACTCGTCAAAGAAGATTATGCTTTCGACGAGGTGGCCGCGCGATTTTTCACCGCCAAGGAGTTGGCAGCGTTCCGCGCTCTGCCGGTTCATTTGCAGCGGCAGGCCTTTTTCAAATGTTGGACCAGCAAGGAAGCCTTTCTCAAAGCCAAGGGCACCGGGCTATCGGGAAAATTGGATGAGGTGGAGATTACACTAGCCGATGACCAACGCGTCCTTATTCATACGAGTGTGCCTGGGTGGACGCTCATGGAGCTCGATCCCAGCAACAATTACGAGGCGGCGTTGGTCGTCGAAGGCGGTCGTTTGCCGATCAATGGCTATCGTTGGCAGCCGATAAGCGCATGGTGACCGCAAGACGAAATGCCGATCACTTTCCCCGTGCGCTGTCATGCTCGCCGCAGCCGCATCAAAATTGCTACACGGCGTAGCTAAACCGGCGTCTTTCACCTGCAGTGTTACGGTGACTCTACTTCTGTAAATTTTGAAAATGCCGGAAAGAAATCAAAAATAATCTTGCCTTTTTCGCTGCCGCGGTTTTTGATGATGTGCAAAGTCAGCGCTTGATTGGGTTCGGTGAGTGTTTTGTTTCGTTCAGGATCTTTTTCCAGGACGAGAATGACGTCCGGGCTGGCAACTTTTTCACTCCATGTCTGGGGTTGGGATTCAACGATCGCACCAAGATTGGGCCAGATTGCGAATATGGGCACTTTCAAATTTACCGCGGATTCTTGGAGTTGCTCAGCGATGATTGGCAGACGATCCGCCAACGCTTGATCGCGCTGGCCGAGGCGCTGGCAGTCGTCGATGACGATGAAGAGTTTTTCGTTATTTGCTGTAGCGCGAAGCTCGCCGATGTATTTTTCAATTTCCTGCAGATCGATATTCGCTTCGCACTCAACGATGTAAGTTAGATCGAGCCAACTTTTTGCTTCGCGTGCAGTTTGTTTCAATTTTTCCCAGCTGGGCGGCAGCTGTTCAGAGTCGCCATAGTGGGTTTTCGGAACGCCGTACCAGTGAAGCAGGTACGCACTGCCGCGCCGGATCTCGCGACTTTCCAGTCCGCTTAAACGCGCCAGGGTTTTGATTCTCAGTTCCTTGCTCGTTTCGGCCAGAGTAAAAAAGACTCTCGGCACGTTGTTGCGCATGACCAATTGATCAAAGAGCTGCTTGGCTAGCGAGGTTTTTCCGCATGCCGGCGGTCCGATGAGTAGGTAAAGGCCAGGCAGGATTCCGTCCAGCGCGCGATCCAAGTTGGCGAAACCCGTCTCCCAGCCGGAAATTTCCTTTACGATATGCTCTTTCTCTAGCTCGCCCAGGAAAGATTCTAGCTGCTCTGCCTCGGATAGAATGGGGTATTTCGCGGCCATGTAACTGGGACGGAGACTAGCCATTTTGCCGGCTTGCGGCAAGGCGCAGTTTATCATTGACAGACCCTGGGCTTCCATATTACCGGTTAGCCATTCGGAGCCGTTATAAGTGGGTTCAAAACAGGAGGTATCCGGCCATGGAAGAAAAAAGGAAAGGGACGAAGCTTTCGCGACGTTCATTTCTCAAAGGAATCGGCGGCGGTGCCATCGGCACCGCGGTCATTTCGGCGGGACTTATCAAATCCGATCCGGCTGCGGCCTATTCGCCGGAAACAGTCGGAGCGCGCGGCAATCGAGCGGCGATCACTCTTAAAGTTAACGGCAAAGCATACCGCATCGAAGTGGAACATCGAAGCACGTTGGCTGAAGTGCTGCGCGATGAGCTGGGTCTCACCGGAACGAAGATCGGCTGCGATCGCGGCGAGTGCGGCGCCTGCACCGTGATCATCAATGGGCGTAACATGTATTCCTGCAGCCAGCTCGCCGTCTGGATGGAGGGCAAAGATATCCTCACGATCGAGGGCCTAGCGAAAGGCGACAAACTCGATCCGCTGCAGGAAGCATTTATCGAACATGATGGACCACAATGCGGCTTTTGCACTTCCGGTCAGATCATGTCGGGTAAAGCATTGCTGATGAGAAATTCCAAACCCAACGAAGCGCAGACACGGCGCGGCCTGTCCGGCAACCTCTGCCGGTGCGGCAACTATAACCGTGAAGTGGCCGCCGTGCTGGCCGTGGCGGCGAAGGCGCGCTAAGGGAGGTTTTTATGGCACAAGCACCGAAAGAATTTTCCATTGTCGGAAAAAGAACGCCGCGCATCGACGCTTACGAGCGCGTTACCGGGCAAGCGCATTACACCGGCGATATTCAGCTTCCCGGCATGCTCTACGCGCGCGTCCTGCGCAGCAACGTGCCGCACGCAAAAATTGTCAGCATCGATATTTCCAAGGCGGAAAAACTGCCGGGCGTGAAAGCGGTCATCCATCATGAAAACGCCAAGGTGCCGTGGTCGAGTGGCGGCCACACGCACCAGCGCTTTATCTTTAATAACCCCGTGCGCTTTGTCGGCGACGCGGTTGCGGCGGTCGCCGCGACTGATCGGCATATCGCCGAGGACGCGCTAAAGCTGATTGACATCAAGTATGAAAAGATCCCCCACGTACTTGATCCCAACGAGGCGTTGAAACCCGACGCGCCGAAGATCTCAACCAATGGTAATCTCTCCGTCGGCAAAGGCGCCTTCAGCGCGCCCATCGAAGAATCCTGGGGCGATCTAGAGAAGGGCTTCAAAGAAGCCGACCAGACTTTCGAAGATACCTATATCACCAAGCACACCAATAACGCCCAGCTCGAGCGGCGCGTGAGCATCGCCAAGTGGGATGCCGGCAAGCTGACCGTCTATGCCTCCACGCAAGGCGTCTCCAACGCGCGCACGGATATCGCCAAAGACTTCGGCCTGCCGCTGAGCAGAGTGCGGGTGGTCTCGAAATACATGGGCGGTGGCTTCGGCAACAAGAATCAGGCCCAGGACTACGATTACATGGCAGCGGTCTTGGCCAAAGTCACCAACCAGCCAGTCAAGCTTGAGTTCACCCGCGAGGACGACTACATCGGCATGCATGGTCGCTGGCCTTCGGAGCAGCACTACAAGATCGGCGTCAAGCAGGATGGCACGATTACCGCCGTGCAATTGGATGCCGTTACCAACATGGGCGCGTACCGCAAGCAGAGCGGCAACTTGAGCGGCACCGACTTCTACAACATCCCAAACTTCAAGAAAGTCATAAAGCCGGTTCATACCAATACGGTGGTCAGCGCCAATTATCGCGCGCCGGCCTATCCGCAGTCGGTCTTCGGGTTTGCCTCTTTTCTGGATCACATCGCCTATGAGCTGGGGATCAATCCGATAGACATGTTCATGCGCAACCGGATTCAAAAGTACAAGAGCAAGCTGCCGTTCACTTCGAACTATCTCGAGCAGTGCATCATCGAAGGCTCCAAGCGCATTGGCTGGAGCGAGAAATGGCATAAGCCCGGCGCCGCGGCCGGTGTCAAAAAGCACGGCATCGGCATGGCGCTTGGCGGTTACCCATTTCGTCCCGGATTAGGCGCGGCGACCATTCGCATCAATCCCGATGGCAGCGCGCACTTGCTGGTGGGCGTGACTGACATCGGCACCGGCGCCAAGAGCACCATGGCGATCATCGCCGCGGAGGCGTTGGGGATTCCGCTGAACCAAATTCAAGTCACCAATGGTGACACGGATGTCACGCCTTATTCCGTCGGCGAGTCTGGCAGCCGCACGACATCCTTCACTGGTCATGCGGTGATCGCCGCGGCGGAAGACGTGCGGAAACAAATTTTCGCGCTGGCGGCGCCGGAGCTGAAGGACAAAGCAGAAGAACTGGACTTGCGTGACGGCCAGGTGTTTGTCAAGTCCAATCCGTCACAGAAGATTTCGCTCGAGCGCGCAGTGGCGAGAGCGGGCGAGCTGATCGGACGCGCTACGACGAATCCGGAATTCAAAGACGTCGAAGGCAAAAGCTTCTCGGCTCATTTTGCCGAGGTGGAAGTCGATACCTTGACGGGGCACGTGAGAATTACGCGTTATGTGGCGGCCCACGACAGCGGAAACATTCTCAATCGCATGCCGGCGGAGAGCCAGATCATGGGCGGCGTCGTGCAAGGCATCGGCATGGCGTTTAGCGAAGAGTTGATCATCGACAAACTCACGGCAACGCCGATCAATCCGAACTACCGCGACGCCAAAGTGCCGACCCATCTCGAAGCGCCGAACGTGGAAGTGATCTTCATCGAACACTACGACCCCTACGGACCGTTTGGCGGCAAGGTCGTCGGCGAGCCGCCGATTACCGCCGCGGTGGCGACTATCTCCAACGCGATCTTCAACGCCACCGGCAAGCGGATTAAAGAACTACCCATCACACCGGATAAAATCCTGCAGGCCCGCCAGGTCTGATGGAGGAGGAACGGTTATGAAGAGCTTTCAAAATATCGATGTCAAAAGCGTCAAAGAAGCGGTCGGTCTGTTGCAGAAGTTTCAGCAGCAGAAAAAAGTCGCGGCGGTGGTCGGCGGCGGCAGCGAGTATCTGCAGCTGATGAAAGATCATGTCGTCGAACCGGACTACATCATCAATTTAAAGACTATCCCGGGGCTTGACTACATCAAGGAAGAGCGCGGCGGTTTTCGCATCGGCGCCTTGGCGAAGCTCGCCGACATTGAAGAGCACCCAGCAGTAAGAGAAAAATTGCTGATTCTGTCCGATGCCGCAGGCGAGGCGGCTTCACCGCAGATTCGTAACGCCGGCACCATCGCAGGCAACATTTGCCAGCGGCCGTTCTGCTGGTATTTCCGCTCGTCGAACTTCACCTGTCTGCGCAAAGGCGGTCAGGTTTGCTATACGGTGACGGGAGATGGTCGATTTCACGCGATCCTCGGCGGCGGACCGAGCTACATCGTCCATCCCTCGGACACCGCGCCGGCGTTGGTCGCGCTCGACGCGCAAATCAAGATCGCCGGACCGGCGGGTGAAAAGACGATTCCCCTGGAAAAATTCTTCCTTCTGCCCTCTGTGGATTATAAGCGCGAAAATGTTCTCAACCCGGGAGAGATCGTCACGGAAATCCATGTCCCGATACCACGGACCGGAAGCAAAGGTTTTTACCACAAGGTCCGTGAGCGGCTCGCGTGGGATCATGCCATCGTCGCAGTGGCAACGATTGTCGAAAGTAATGCCGGCATGGTGCGCGATGCGCGCGTAGTTATGGGCGGAGTCGCACCGATCCCCTGGCGCGCGGCGAAAGCGGAAGAATTTCTCCGCGGTAAAAGAATGGATGAAGCCAGCGCAAAGCAAGCTGGCGCGATTGCTCTCGAAGGTGCCAAACCACTCA
>Ga0075423_10005888_pt1 | contig 11477 bp, 10 predicted proteins | sample SoiMethybrSBSTD2_FD_80114 | JGI IMG/M metagenome (GOLD analysis project Ga0075423, IMG submission 80114) | Bulk soil microbial communities from a Populus tree surrounding site in Tennessee, USA - Soil MetaG P. TD hybrid SBSTD2 | ecosystem: Environmental > Terrestrial > Soil > Tree plantation...
ATGAACAACGCAGGATTTTCCAGCGGATTATGGCCGCAGAGTGCATCGAGAACCATGAAACCGTTCGTCTCCGCAAGGATGGCAGCTCGGTTGATGTTTCACTGACGATCTCCGGAGTCAAAGATGCCGAAGGCAAGATCGCAGGCACATCGGCAATTTACAGAGATATCACCAGGCGAAAGCGCGCCGAGGCACACGAAAAGACACTGATGGCGGAGCTCGATCACCGCGTCAAAAATGTGCTGAGCCGTGTGGACATGGTCCTTACGTCATCTCGCAATGGCAGCAGCTCCATTGACGAGTTTACCCGATCGGTGAAAGGGCGCATCCAGTCCATGGCAGCGGCCCATTCTTTGCTGAGCCAAAAAGGATGGCACGGTGTCGGACTAGAGGCTCTTATACGTAACCAGCTTGCGCCGTATGCATCCCACGCGAACGTCGCAATCGACGGAACGGATGTGATCCTCACCCCAGCCGCGATTCAGGCAATGGGAATGGTCCTTCACGAACTGGTCACCAATGCTGCAAAATATGGCGCCTTCTCTGTGCCCAGTGGAAGTGTGGCGGTGAGCTGGGATCGCAAGCAGAACGGACATGCGGCAAATCTCGTATTCGTATGGCGCGAGTTCGGCGCCCCACCGAGTGCGGTTGAGTCCAAAACGGGATATGGGACTCGATTGATACGCGAGCTGGTGCCCCACGAGCTCGGGGGGACGGTCGATCTCGAGTTCGCTGCAGAGGGTGTGAACTGCAGAATTGAGCTTCCCCTGCCCCTGAGCAGTGAACCTCCTCGCTGAGGCTGCGTGACGCAAACCAGCGCCGACGGCAGTGATCGACCGGCGCACCTCATGACAGCTTCTGGCCCGAAGCGGCCGAAAGCGATGGCTGCTTGAATGTCGGCTAGTGGGGGAGCCCGACTGACGCGGCAATCGCGACCCAACATTTCCTAACGCCCGATGTGCGAATGCCGATCGGCGCGAGCGCTGCTTTGGGCTATTCGCTATTTGGCTCACTCGACCTTGCTATGGTGCCGATTCTTGACGTGCGCTGTCGCCAATAGTACGAGTCCATGGGGCCACGGCCAGCTTTTGTTCTCACGGCCGATAATGACAAACGTACGGGTTGGGGGAAGTAGCGACAATATCCGAACAAGGGCTGCATCAGACGACAGCGCTTTGCGCTTCGGCTGGGCGGCTATCGACGCGCAGCGCCCGGATGAGGCGGAGCGCGTTGCGCGCGCATTGCTGAGCGAGCATCCGCAGCATCTGGGCGCGCTCCATCTCCTTGGGCTTGCGCTCCTGATTCAGCAGCGTCCACGCGAGGCGGTCGGGCCGCTAATGGGGGCTGCGCGCGACAGCGTCGATCCGCTGCTCGAGACCCACTATGCGCTCGCGCTGCGCGATGTGGGACGCAAGGAGGAGGCGATCACGTGGCTTGAGCGCGCGATCAGCCGCCGGCCCGTATTCGCGCCAGCCTTCCACGAGCTTGGCCTCATCCTTTGCGGTCTGCGCCGCTACGACGAATCCGAAGCTGTCCTCAAGCAAGGGATCGAGCTCGCGCCGTCAGTGTCGGACCTCTCGGTCGAACTCGGCGGTGTCTATATCTGCAGAGCCGATCCGGCAAACGCCAAGGTCGCGTTCGCGCGCGCATTGGCGCTCGCGCCGGGCTATGTGCGCGCGCTGCACGGCTTCGGCACCGCGCTCCTGCTCGAAGGCGAGTGCGAAGGCGCCGCCGAGCAGTTCCGGCGCGTGCTGGCGCACCGTCCTGACCATCTTCGTGCCCGGCTCGATCTCGCCCACTGCCTGCTCGAACTCGGGCAGTTCGAGGCGGGCGTCGCGGAATTGCGGACGATCGTGCGCGCCGCCCCACGGTGCTACGGCAATGCCCTCAAGATGCTGGCGTCCGCGCGGCGCGGTCGGCTCTGGCTGCGCCCCAGCGTAGCGGCCTCGTACCTGCAGGCCATCGATGTCCTCAACTCGGCGAATGAGAGCGCAGATCACGGAGACCTCGGATGACCGAAGTCGCGTCGGGCATGAACATCACCTTCCGGTGCCCGCCGCAACTCGAGCCTATCCTGCCGCGGCCATCGCCGGCGCTGCTCGGTCTTCCGGACTGGTTCAAGGCGTTGCCCGCCTCGGTGTTCAGCCGCGTGCTGCAACAGGAGCAGTTCACCGTCAAGAAATGCCCGCCGTTCATCGATGCGATGACCTACGGCTTTCTGATTCCACTGGTGACCGACATCAAGGTCGAGGATGACGCGTTCGAGTGGGATTTCGAGTTGCCCGCGGGCGCGATCGCGAGCCATGCGCGCTCGCCGCTCGACTTTCACGACAGTGCGCAGGTTGCCGGCACGCCGTTCTTCAGAGACGACACTTTCGTGATCAAGTTCAACAATTTCTGGACGATCGAAACGCCGCCCGGCCACTCGCTCCTGATCACTCATCCCATCAATCGCCCCGACCTGCCGTTCAAGACGCTGACCGGGCTGATCGACACCGATCTCTACAAGGACAACTTCATCAACTTTCCGGCACGCTGGCGCGACCTATCGTTTCGAGGCGTGTTGCCAAAGGGCACGCCGATCGCGCAGTGCATCCCGGTGAAGCGCGAATTCTGGAGTGCAGTGTTCGGCACTATCACGGGCGACGCGGTCGTCCGGCTGCAGGACACGGCCGCCGCCCTTACCAGCGAGCGCGGCGTTTACCGCCGGCAGTTCCGTGCGCCCAAGCGTTAGTGCTCCCAAGCGTTAGTGCGCGTCATCGCGGGAATAGCGGCGCGTCCACGCCAACTAAGCTCGACCTGATCGACCTTTCGCCGACGAAAGGCCGAAACGCTGCAACTATCTCGAATCCAGACTCGTAGTGGTTATGCCGGATCCTGCGCACCCTCTGGCGTCAAACAGATCATCAGCCCGGCTGCACCGGCTCCACGACACATGAAAGACGGTACCCGTACTTGTGGGCGACGTCCTGTAGCTCCTTTGCCTTGGCGTCTGCGACCGCGGCCGGATAGACGCCGCATTCGGCCTTCCCCTGACGGTAGGAGTGACGCATGAGCAGCATCGCTCCTGCGCGATCCATGTCGAATATCCTTTCCAGTGCGGGCATGAGGAACGATATCGGCACGAAATCATCGTTGAGAAGAAGCTGCACCCGGAACATTGACGGACCGCTGGCAGCCGGCGCGGGTTTAATCGTACCGGGTGTGAGGGGCCGTCCGGCGTTGCCCCGGATCTCCTCGATGCCGCCGCTGAAATAAAACGCGTCGGCGGGCAGATCGTCATAGCGCCCGTCCAAAATATCGCGGCATGTTCGAAGCGATTCCGCGAGGCTGACCGTCGCGCCGGAGCGCTTGTGCCAGGGCTCGGCGACGAAGTACGGCTGGGTGAAATAGTTCTGCAGTCTCAGTGCGCGTTCGAGCATCAGCGCGTCAGTTGAAGTCTGGTCGGTCGCTCTTTCGGCGTGTTGGCCGGCGGCCGACAGCGCCGCGATCGCCTGCCGCGCCCGTTCCGCGACTGCGACGTGTTCGTCGCTGAGGACATTTGTCTGAAACAGGCGCGACCGCGAGGTCAGCACGTCCACAGCGGGATAGATGCGGGCGCCGGAGAGCTGGCGCGAGAAACGAATGACCACATCGAACGGGTCGAGCGGTGACAGCCGGCTCGTCGTCCACGGCCCGTCCCCGGCGCGAAGAAAGAAATGCTGTACCTCGCCGCGCGGAATATCCGCGAAGCCGTCCTCCTTAAACGCGTCCGACAGTGACCACCCGGGCGGCGCGTCCCGCCACAGCGGTTGCAGCAGGAACAATTTGACGCCGTCGGGGCTGTCCTTCAGCTTGTAAGTCAGCTCGTGCAAGGTGACGTAAGGCCCGGTGTTGAGCTCGCCCGCAAGAATGGTGGTGCCGTTGGCGACGAGCGGACACATGACGTCGATCACCTTGATGCCGGTCTCCAGCAATCTCGCGGCACCGGCCGCGACCGGCGAGGGGCCTGCGAGTTGTGGCAGGATTTGCGCGAGCTCATCGAGGTTCACGGGCGTCTCGCTCTGATTTCCGGAACTCAGCACCGTGCTGCCTCGCGGCAAACCATCAGCAGGTGATAGGGCGATGCCGCGCACGACGCCGCCAGCCGGCCGCTGGATCACCTGCACGGCGATGGCGCGCCGGTTGGCCTCGTCGCTCACCGCGAGCTCGCTCAGTATGTCGGGCAGGGAGTTCGGATCGAACAGTGCGTCGATAACAGCGCCGTTCGCTTCGATCAGACGGCCGATCCGGTTGGCGAAATCGTCGGGCAAGGCGTGGGCGTGAAGCGTCTCATTGACCATGACCAGCATCCTTTCCTTTAATTTTGAACGGGCGGCATGCAGGCGGTTGTTGACCGTCGCCACCGGCAGGCCGAGAAAGACCGCAATGTCCTGGTGCGAGCACTCGTGGATGAAGAACAGCGTCGCCGGTTCCCGCAGCTTGTCGGGCAGCGCGGCTATCGCCGCCAGCGCCATCGCCGCTTGCCGACGCTGCTCCAGGAGGCGATCGGGCAGCACCTCCTCGCCCGGCAAATCCTGGGCTTCCGAGAGCGGCACGGTCCGCAGCGTTCTTTGGCGCAGCACCCGGAACGCCTGGTGTCGGACGATGCCGCGCAGCCAGCCCGGAAACGCCGCGGGGTCGGCAAGGCTTGGCAGCGCGGACCATGCCGCCACGAAGGCTTCCTGCACGACGTCCTCGGCCTGGTGGAAGTCATTCACCAGGGCCAGCGCCGCGCCGAAGGCCATATGCTGGAAGTGACGCGTCAGGTCCACGAAGGCCTTGACGTCGCCGCCGCTTGCGCGGCGGACCTGTTGCTCGTAATCCATTTCCGGTCCCTCACACTTCTAAAGTGCCAGGAAACGGGTGTCGCCTTTAACATTTTAAGTGAACGCTCCACGATCGCTTGATGCGCGGGCGAGGGCAAAGCGCCGGGCGTGGTTGCAGCCTCTGGCTCCACGTGTGTGAATGGCGCCCAACGTCATTCTGCTTCTGACCCATAAGAGCACCAGGCACCTGCGCGTCCACGCCAATTGAACTCGACCTGATCGACCTTTCGCCGACGAAAGGCCGAAACGCTGCAACTATCTCGAATCCAGACTCGTAGTGGTTATGCCGGATCCTGCGCACCCTCTCAGCGCAAGGAGCGGTTTGTGCTGGCGTCAAAACAGCGTGGGGAGCGCGTCGACCATGGACCTGCCGATTTGGGCTTCGCCGCTTTGGTATGTGGTTCCTGCGGCCGTTCTTGGCGTCATGCTCTATTACCTTCTCGGTGGGGCACGGCAGCGCCTGCTCGCGGAGTTTGCTGACGAACGAGACCCGGTGAAGCGCTGGGCGAGAGGCGTGTTCGGAATCATTACCGGCGGCCCCGACTATGGCCACGGGGACAAGCGGGACCTCCTCCTTGGTCTGAGCAAGTGGTGGGGCATCAACAACACCACGCAGTTTCAGGACCGCTTTCGCGAGCTCAATGCCGAGCGGCCGCAAAGCAAGCCGGAGGCGGCGTGGTGCTGGGTGCGGGCCGTCAACCTTGCCCGCATGGCCGCCGGAGCGCAGTTCATCGGCAAGGACGACTCCTGGCGCCTCATCGTCCCGTTCCTGGTCCGCATCCAGCACGTCTTCGCAGGCTGGGAAGAGCTCGGGAAAAACTATCTGTTGGCGTGGGAAGCCTGGCTGCACGACCGCGGGATCAACCGAGAGGACGTCGAGAATGTGAAGGAGAGCATCGAGACGCTGCGCGAGGATGTGTGGCGCGGGCTGGCGTTCAATCAGCCACTACAATTGGGTCAGAGCAAAGGGAAAGGGAATTCTGTAACCGACGAGCTCCGAGCACTCTGGTACGCCTTCGCGGCTGCAATCGTCTGGGCCATCGACCATAAGAAGCTCCTGTTTGTCGCCTGTTTGCCGATCGCTGCGGTCATCGTGTGGGCCAACGCCTTCCGTCTGGGGTCCGCGGCCGAAAAGGATCTCGTCGGCAACTGGCTCGGAGAGCTCTCGGAGAGCGGCTCCCTTGACGGCAAGAGGTACGATGCCCAGCGCTTTCTAATCGTCATCCGACCCGATCGAACCGCAACCCAAACAATCCGTTGGTACCTCGGCCGGCAGAGGCAAGACGAAGTCGTCACGCGTTACGAATGGACCGTGAGCTACGAATGGGGGGTCAAGGACCTCGTATGGCGCCGGGTCTGCAAGGAGAACCCCCCGGGCTACGAGTGCGGAAGTGAGGCATACAGAATCTCAATAAAAGATAGTGAGCTGTACTATAGCGGCTTGGGCAAAGGGCGAGGGTCCACCACCATGCGCAAAGTCGCGTCGGACTACCGGCTGCCGTAGCAGTTCGCAGTCGGTGCTGTTCTGCCAGCGGAGCGTCAGATGCTCTTGATCACAACGAGAAAGTGCCACGACTATGGCCACCCGGAACTGACGCTCGCCCTCGATTCCACGAGCCTGGAAGCGGACGCCCGCTGGTTTGCCGGCATCCTGGAGCAGATGGTTCAGTCGGGGTCTCGCTTTCAGCCCGGCCAATCGCTCCAGATCGGATGGAGTGTTGTCTGGTTCATGGCGCTGCCGAACAAGACCTTGGGCTTCGAAGAGCCCGACATGAAATCAATGCCTTTGGTCCGGCAGCCAGGATTGACAAATTCGCTACGGCATCTGCGCCTTCACAAGGATACATTGGAGAGTGTGCTCAGTTCAGACGTTCTCTCTCTTCCATCACTCCAGCAAAGCTGTCTCATCTGCACGCGTTTGGCACATTCGGGTTCATTCTTTATGGATCGCCGCCAGCCGCAACGCGCAGACTCGGGTTGGTTCATTGGATGCCAAGCAGACGAGCATGACCACAATGACCCGACAGCGCTAAGGACTGTATCCCTTTACGAGGCAGTAGCTGCTATGTGCCCTCGCGCGCTTCCATATCTTGCGTTCCCGGCAGGGGCCACCATCGCTGTGGATGAAGCGCTGTCATTCTTCATGGACGGCGAGCCGCTAAAGGTGCGGGAGGGATCATTCGTCGATGCACAGCGTCGCCGGAACCTTAAGTAGCAATCGACTTACTCGACCTTGCTCAGGAGATTGGCGTCGCGGGCGAGCCGCCACCGGCCATCCTGCCCCTTGCGCAGAATCGTAAGCGTGTAGCCGGCGCGCCGCATCGGCGCACCGTCGGGCGGTGTGATCGTGAGCGCGATGTGGTTGCGCAGGTAGGCGATGTCGCCGAGCACGACCAGCTCGCGGATGTCATTACTGCCCGCCATCCGGACGCCCGTCATGCCTTTCGAGGCGGCCGCGAACGCCTCCTTGCCGAACGGCTCGCGGCCCGGGACCATGAACACTACGTCATCGGTCATCAGGCCGAGCACCGTGTCGATGTCGCCGGCCTGGCTTGCCGTCATCCAGGTTGCGACCAGCTCGCGAATGGCGCGTTCGTCATCGGTCATGGTGGCCTCGTGTTCAGCGATCCATTGCATATATCTCGGCCGGTCTGCGCGAGGAAACTGATGGCTGATCAAACGCAGTACTCGGTGTTTGGTTCGCGCGCCGTCCTACAAAGATGACTTGTCGTTTGTATGGGCCAGTACGCAATCTTATACGGTTGTCCTCATTGTTGCGGACTCGTAAAAGCGCATAGGGGTGCACGTCTCGCGCTGACGGAGGCATCGCAGCACATGTCGACACAACAACACACGCCGACAACAGACGCTCAGCCAACAACGAATGTTCAGCCACATGCGTGGCTGCACGGCGGCGCAATCCGTACGGCGTCGGATGTGTGCCTTGCCGTTATTCTGCTGATCGCCGGAACGGTAGCCATCCAGGCCGCTTTGCGTATTGGTCTTGGCAGCGCGGCGCGACTTGAGGCCGGGAGCTATCCGCTTGTCATCGGCTCGTTGCTGCTTGCCATCGGCATTGCGACGCTGCTGCGCGCTCTCGTTCTTCGCAAGGTCGAGCATGGACGCTGGAGTCTCATCAGCATCGCCGTGATTGCCGCGGTCATTTTGGCTGTCCAGCTCGCAATAGGGCAATGGGGCCTCAATGTTGCGTTGCTGTTTGGGCCGGCGGAATTCGGGGCGCTCATCGTGTTCCAGCTTGCGCTGGCGATCGCGCTGGTGCGCTCGTCGCGGATCCGCGCAATCGGCATGGTCCTGCTCGGATTGCTGATCGCGACCATCGGTCCCGACGTTGAGACCGGGGTCGAGCGCTTCACGATGGACCTCGACTCGCTGGCCGATGGTGTGATGGTTTCGACCGTGGTGCTCGGTTTTGTCGCTGCGGATGGCCTGCTCGGTGTCGTCTCGCCGTCGCTGCTGCTGGCGAGCTATGCGCGCAAGGTTGGGCATCGGTTTGCTACCCGGGTGCGCCTGCCGATCGATCTCATCTTGCGCGTTGCTTGCGCCTTGCTGATCGCGGCGGCTCTCTATGCGGCCTATCTGCTCGACGGCAGCGAATGGCCTCTCGAGCAGATCGCCGTTTTCGCCGCGTTCGGGGTGGCCTGTCAGATATTCGACTGGAATCGGCTGGTGTTCCTGCTTGCGCTGAATGTCGGTCCGCTGCTCGAAGAGAACATCAGGAAAGCGCTCCTGATCGCCCGGGGCGACTTGACGGTCTATTTTGCCCGTCCGATCAGCGCGACCGTGCTGGCGCTGGCGGTCGCAATCGTGCTGCTTGCGCTCATGCTGTCGGCGAGGTCGATGCTCAGCAGGCGACAACCTGCGAGTGGGTAGCATCAGGCGCGCGAGCGGCGCCGAAACGTGAAGGTGTCCAGGAGGAACTGAAGGAAGCTCCTGCGGCCTTGCTCAGCCACCACGATGGCAGGCAAGCGGGCAGCATCCGGCGCAGGGAAGGGGGCGGCCGCCGGTGGCCGGGCAACGGATGGTGCAGTGACCGGCGCGGTCATGCTGAGTGCGCGCGGTCCGACATTGCGTAGGAACAACTGCTCAAGCGGCAGCTCGAGCTGCTCGATCGCCGCCTCAAGCGGCAGCCATTGCACCGCCTTGATGTCATCGGTCGGCTTTTGCCCGGTCTTCCTTAGCGCTTGCATGCCCCAGAACTCGACCAGCTTGAGTCTACGTCCGACCTTGTAGGAGATCGCGCCGAGGTAGTCGTGGATCTCGACGTTGAAGCCGGTCTCCTCCACCACCTCGCGCTCGGCGGCCGTAAGCGGGGCTTCCTTGCGCTTGAGCTTGCCCTTCGGGAGCACCCAGGCATCGTCCTTGCTGCGCTGAACCAGGGCGATCAGCGGGCGCGGCCCGCTTCGCACCACGATACCGCCCGCTCCCATGATTGGCGTCCGCGCCATGAATGTCCTCGAATGTCTTCTCAACCAGCGACTCAATTCAAGTTTATCGCACCAGCGAGGTTCCGCGAGCAGCTTTGCATTTGCGCTTCACATTGTCAGGGGTACGCTGGCTGGCGCCAATGTGCTCACACCGGACAAGGAGCCAAGCCATGACGATCCAAAGCGCATCGCCTGCAACCGAAGAGCCCTCGCGCCGCGATCTGGTCGCTGTTGCCGTAACGGTTGCAGCCGCCGCCGGCGCCGCCAGCGGCGCGCAGGCGCAGGGCAAGGCCGATGTGCGCTATTCGAACCCGCCCGGCATGTCGTCGCCGCCGACTTACAGCCATGTGGTCGAGGTGAATGGGCCCCATCGCACCGTCTATCTCGCCGGCCAGACCGGCGCCGACGCGACCGGCAAGGTGGCAGCTGATTTCCGCGCCCAGGCCGTACAGGTGTTCGAGAACATCAAGGCTGCACTTGCCTCCGTTGGCGGCAACTTCGACAACGTGGTCAAGCTCACCAGCTATCTGACCAACATCGAGGCAAATGCTGCCGAGTACCGCACGGTGCGCGCGTCCTATTTCCCGAACCGCTCCACACTGCCGGCCTCCACACTGCTGCAGGTGCCGCGGCTCGCCAATTCGGCTTATCTGCTTGAGGTGGAGGTGATCGCGGTGTTGCCACCGCGCGCGTAGCGAACCAACTCAGTGCGCCCGAGTTGAAAGATCGTCATGCACCGATTGAAGTGAGGGCGTGAGGCGTTGTCCGGGCTGTCCGCGCGTCTCGCCAAGTAGGCTCAAGGGGTTAACAGCAAAAGTTCAGCTCAAGGATGCGGTCTCACCATGCATGTGATGCGCTACGTCATGAGCCGGATATTCGTCTTCTGGCTTTCCGTCGCCATCCTGGTGTACGGATGGTTCAATCACACGAGGCTCGTGAATGGCGGCTACGGCGCCAGCGAAGCCTTCGTCAGGAGCCTTACAAGGGTGGATGAGACTGGCAAGACCGAAACAGTGGTCTTGCATATTCTCCACTTGGACGACCTGGTCGTGATCGGCGCCATCATGCTGATGGTGACCTTGCTACTCACGGCAGCGCGAAATCTGACGCTCGGGTCCGGTGAGCGCCGCATGACGGTGATTAGGGCCATTGCGCATGTGTTGGTGTTGTTGGTGCTGGCCTATGCTGCTCTTGCGGTCGTCTGGTGGTACGACGCGCCGTTGATCAACGCTTTGTTCGATGCCAGCCGAAACCTGATCACTCGAGTTGCCATGGCGATTGATCCGCAGGGCAGGCTTGAGCTCGTCCTGCGGTCGCTCGGGGTGGCGCGCCATCTCGTCGTGGCGTGCCTGATGCTGGCGCTCGCGCTGATGTGGGAAATCACCAAGGCGGCGGGGCGCGGTGCCCGCGCACGGTTGAGCGCCAGCTCGTAGGTGGCACGTCGGCAGGCTTCATCACTTCGGCTTCACGGTCGGATAGATGTCGGCGCCGTAGTATTCCCGAATCTCGGCGATCTGGTCGGGGCCGGGCGGCGCGTATTGCAGGCGCTTGCTGGTGAACGTGCCGCCCATGATGCGGTCGAGCTTCACCGCCATCTCGCCCATCTTCACCAGCGTGGTGATGCCGTTGAGGATCGGCGCGCCCGACGGCGTGGTGTAGACGCCGGCATGCGCCAAGAGCGCCATCACCACGCCGCCGGCCGCGATCACCACCTCGGCGCCGGCATCGGTGTTGGCCTTGGCGGCGGTCTGGAACTGACCGATGAGATCGCGCTGGACGTCGGCGTTCTCGAACCCCTCGTCGAGGTTGAGAATGCGGTCGGTCTTCATGCGGTTCACGGCGGCGAGCCGGTCCTTCAGCCCGTAGTGCACGACGTTCTCGACGATGCGCGGGGTGAACTTCTCGTTGATGGTCACGAGCGAGAAGTTCGCGCCCATCATGCAGGCGACGTGCAGGCTCGTCTCGCACAGGCCGAGCACCGGGAAGTTCGCGATCTCGCGGCACTCGCGCAGGCCCGGGTCCGCGATGTTGCCGATCAGGAAGGCGTCGAACTTGCGCTCCATTGCGGTGTGCACGTTCTCCATCACCTCGCCGGTCTCCAGAAATTCGAGATAGCGATACTGGTCGGCGAAGCCGCCGATCTTGGTGATGCCGTGCACCTCGATCTCGGTGTCGGGGTCTTTGA
>Ga0075423_10005889_pt1 | contig 11474 bp, 10 predicted proteins | sample SoiMethybrSBSTD2_FD_80114 | JGI IMG/M metagenome (GOLD analysis project Ga0075423, IMG submission 80114) | Bulk soil microbial communities from a Populus tree surrounding site in Tennessee, USA - Soil MetaG P. TD hybrid SBSTD2 | ecosystem: Environmental > Terrestrial > Soil > Tree plantation...
CGGCCGCGAAGACCCAGTTCGACGCGGTCCTGTCGCTCGGGGAGGATCGCTCCACGGGCGGTGCCGTTGCCCCGGCCACTCCCCCGGGCCCGGGGCCCGCGACGCCCTCTCCGCACGACCTTTCAGCCGTGGCGACTCCGGCGGACGTCCTGGCCGACGAGCTCGATCAGTCCGGTCCCCCCGGCGGGCGGCGATCCTGGACCTCCATCCCCCGACCTCCCCGCGACAGCGAACCCGCGGCCGAGGCCGCGGAGGCGGCCGCGCCGAAGCGTCTCGCTCTCCGGGTCTCGCCGCGCCTCGCGATGATCGCGGGCGCCGCGCTCGTCGTCGTCGCGGCCCTCCTTTTTTTCATGCTCCGGTCGCCGCGAGGTGAGCCGCCGGCCGCGAACGTCGCCTCCGGCGCCACGCTCGAGCACGCGACCCAGCTCTTCCGCGAAGGAAAGATCGAGGAGACGACCGCGGAGCTGCGGCAGATTCCGCGCTCCCATCCCGACTACGCCCGCGCGCAGAAGCTGCTGGCTTCTCTCGTCGACGCGAAAGAGCCTGCCGCGGGCCCCCCGTCGTCGGAAAAGGCGTCGCCTCCTCCACCGCCCGGAGAAGCCGCGTCCGCAACGGATCCCGCGACGCTCCGCGCCGAGGGTGAGAAGGCGCTCGCGGACAAGAGATACATCGACGCGCTGAAGAGCTTGAGCGCCGCCGCTCCGCACTTCGCGGGCGACCCGACGTTCTCTCAGGAGATCGGCGCGGCGACCGAGAAGGTGAGCGAGCTGACTCCGGCCGTGAAGCTCTACAACGACGGGGAATACGAGACGGCGATTCCGATCCTGTGGCGGATCTACCAGGCCTCGCGGGACAACAAGGACGCGCAGTCGTACCTCCTCCGCGCCTACTACAATCAGGGGATTCTCCAGCTCCAGAACGGTCTCTACGATCGCGCCCAGCAGTCGTTCGGCGAAGTCCTCGGCCTCGACCCTCAGGACGTGGAGTCGGCGCGCCACCGCCAGTTCGCCGAGCGGTATCGCAATGGAGAGCTCGACCTGCTCGGGCGCATCTACCTGCGGTACATCTCGCCGCGGCCGTGAGCGGTCCTCTCCCGCCGCGCGAAGCGGCTCCCCCGCGCGATTCGGAGCTCGCCGATCCGCTGAACGATTTCCCGCTTCGCCCCGAGCCGCCGCTCGATCTCGGCGCTCCCGCGCCCGAGCCGTCCCGCTCCGAGGCGACCTCCCCGGGACTCCTGCCGGACCGGGCCCTCGGAACGGCGGCGGACGTCGCGACGTCCATCCTGGTCGTGCTCGTCGCTCTCCTCGCGGCTTTCGCGGCGCGGGGGCGGACTCCGCGAATCTCGGGGCTCGGGTGGGCGGCACTCTTCGCCCTTACCGTGTCGTTCTTCGCCGTCGTCGTGCCCCTCGTGCTCTTCGGCCGGACGGTCGGTATGGCGCTCGCCGGACTCGTCGCCCGCGACGACGGCGCCGGCCGTCACCTGACGCCTTCGCAGGCCGCCCGCCGCTGGGTGGGAACCCTCGCAACGATCGCGGGCGTCGGGCTTCCGCTTTTCTGGACCGCCCGGGATCCCGCCGCCTCGACGCCGGCCGATCGCCTGTCGGGCCGGACGCTGGTCCGCGACGGTTGACGGATCGCTCGTTGCGCGTCGCGGTCGCGCAGATCGACACCACCGTCGGGGACTTTCCCGGAAACTCCGAAAAGATCGTCGCGTACGGACGCCGGGGCGAGGAGCAGGGAGCGGACCTCGTGCTCTTTCCGGAGCTCGCCGTGTCCGGTTACCCCCCGAAGGATCTCCTCGACCGGCGGTCCTTCCGGCGCGAGTCGCAGCGGGCCGTCGACCGGATCGCGCGCGCGTCGGGCTCGGCGGTCTGGCTCTATGGCGCGCCGGTGGAAAACCGCGCACGGGCCGGCCGGAAGGTCTTCAACGCCGCGGTCGCGGCGAGGCGGGGCAGGCGCGTCGGGGAGTACCACAAGCGACTGCTTCCGACGTACGACGTCTTCGACGAGGGACGCTACTTCGAGCCCGGCCGCCGGCCGCCGCTCGTTCTGCGGGTGAAGGGTCTCCGGGTCGGCGTCACGATCTGCGAGGACATCTGGAACGACAAGACGTTCTGGAAGCGTCCGCTGTATCCCTCCGACCCCGTCGCCGAGCTCCGGCCGCTCGACCTCGACCTTCACGTCAACCTCTCCGCTTCGCCCTACACGCTCGGAAAGGACCGGCTGCGGCGCCGCTTCATGGGACAGATCGCGCGTTCGACGAAAGTGCCCCTCGTGGTGTGCAACCTCGTCGGCGGCAATGACGGGCTCGTGTTCGACGGTGCGTCCACGGCGTTCGACGCCCGGGGCCGAATCGTCGGGCGGGGGGCCGCATTCGAAGAGGACTTCTGGACCATCGATCTCCCCGGCGGGCGCGCCCGGCTGTCTTCGCCCGACTCCGACGTCGGGGGACTCCGAAAGGCTCTCGCGCTCGCGCTTTCCGATTACGCCGCGAAGGTCGGGTTCCGCGAGGCGGTGCTCGGTTTGTCCGGCGGAGTGGACTCGGCAGTGACGGCGGCGGTCGCGGCCGAGGCTCTGGGTCCCGGGAAGGTCCTGGGAGTCGCGATGCCCGGCCCGTACTCTTCGGAGGGCAGTCTGCGCGACGCGCGCGAGCTCGCCCGGCGGCTCGGAATCCGGTTCACCGAGATCCCGATCGGACCGGTGTTCGAGGCCTACCGGCGTACTCTCGCGCCGGCGTTCGGAGAGGGGGAGTGCGTTCCCGCCGAAGAGAATCTCCAGGCGCGGATTCGGGGCGCGATCCTGATGGCGCTTTCGAATCGCTTCGGCTATCTCGTGCTGTCCACCGGCAACAAGTCGGAGATCGCCGCCGGTTACTGCACGCTCTACGGCGACATGGCCGGCGGTTACGCTCTCATCTCCGACGTTCCGAAGACGCTGGTGTACGAGATCGCGCGAGACATCAACCGCACGGGATCGAGATCGGGGTCCGATCCCGAAGGGGCCAGATCCCGCGCAGACTTGATTCCCGAGCCGATCCTGACGAAGGAGCCGTCGGCCGAGCTCTCGCCGAACCAGAAGGACAGCGATTCGCTTCCGCCGTACGAAAAGCTCGATCCCCTGATCGAGGCTCTCGTCGACCTCTCTCTCCCCGTCGACGTCGCGGCTCGCCGGGCGAGAGTCTCCCCGAAGATCGCGCGTGAGATCGCCCGGCGCGTCGACGCGAGTGAATACAAGCGCCGTCAGATGCCCCCGGGCCCGAAGGTGACCGCGAAGGCTTTCGGAGAAGGGCGGCGGTATCCGATCGCCCATCGCTTCCGTGTCTGACCAAGTCGAGGGCGCCGCCTCGACGGCCTCCGGGACCGCCGAAAAGTACGTCTGGAAGGAGATCCCGGGCTCCTCGCACGACCTGCTCCGCCGGCGAATCCTCGCGCTCCCTCCCGGCTTGAGACTGCTCGATCTCGGAGCCGCGGGGGGCCACCTCGGCCGCGCGGTCCGGGCGCGGTGCTCCTATCTCGCAGGGGTCGAGCCGGACCCGGCGCTGCCGCGGTCCGCGCGCGAAGGCTACGACGACTGGCGCGAGGTCGATGCCCTGCACGCGGGCGAGTGGGACCGGCCATTCGACGTCGTCGTGTGCGCCGACGTGCTCGAACACCTCGCGAGCCCCGCAGCGATGCTCGCCCGAATTCACGAATGGCTTCATCCGAACGGAATACTCCTCGTGTCGCTGCCGAACATCGCGAATGTCTCCATCCGCACCGCTCTCCTCTTCGGCCACTTCCGATACACCGACCGCGGGATACTCGATCGCTCCCATCTCTCGTTCTACACGCGCTCGAGCGCGCGACAGCTGCTCGAGCACTCGGGCTTTCGCGTCACCGCCGTGGATCCGACGGCGATGCCCTACGAGCTCGCCCTGCCGGCGGCCGCACGGTCCCCGCTCGTCGGCCCCGTGCGGCTCTTCGCGAAGGCGAGCGCCCGCGCCTGGCCCACCCTGTTCGGATACCAGTTCGTCTTCGAGGCCATTCGGCGGTGAGCCGTCTCCCCGGCGGGAATCGGGCCTCGCTCGTGGTGCCCGCGTACGACGAGTGTGCCCGCATCGAGCGGGCCATGGCCGAGATCGCGGCGTGGCGCGAAACGCGGCCGGGAGGTTGGGACTGGGAGGTGATCGTCGTCGACGACGGCTCTTCCGACGGCACCGGTGAGCTCGCGCGCCGCGCCGCGACGGACGCCGGACTCCCGCTCGAAGTCCTGCGGCACGATCGCAACCGCGGGAAGGGAGCCGCGATCCGCACCGGCGTGCTCGCCTCGGCCGGCGATCCCGTGCTCGTCAGCGACACCGACCTTTCGACGCCTCTGGCGGAGTGGGTGAAGCTCGCGGAGCGGCTTCCGACCCATCCGGTCGCGATCGGGTCGCGGGCGGTCGACGAAGCGCTCGTCCGCCGGCGCCAGCCGTTCTACCGACAGTTCATGGGCAAGAGCTTCAACGCCTTCGTCCGGCTCCTCGCGGTACACGGAATTCGCGACACGCAGTGCGGCTTCAAGCTCTTCCGCGGCGACGTCGCGCGCGAGCTCTTCTCGGTCGCGCGGATCGACCGTTTCGCCTACGACGTCGAGATCCTGTACCTCGCCCGCCGGCGCGGATATCCGATCGCGGAGGTCCCCGTGCTCTGGTTCAATAGCCCGGAGAGCAAGGTCGCGGTGGTCAAGGACTCGTTGCGGATGCTGAGGGATCTCGTCCGGTTGAGGTGGATCCACCGGGGCGCGTAAAAAGGGGTCAGACTTACTTCGCTTCCCCCGTCGACGGGATTCGTGTGAGCTCCGCCGTTAAATCGAGCTATCCCCAATTTTTCCCGTCTCCGGTCTCCCGTCTGCGAAAACGGGCACCAATCGCACCGCGACCGCCGCCGCGACGAGGGGCGCGAGCGCCGCGACCGTCCGGAAGAACGCCGTCTCGACCAGCCACGTCGGGCCTGCCACCGCGAGCGCGGGCAGGAACAGGTAGGCGCCGAGAGCGCAGGCGGCGAGGGCGAAGAGACGCCTCCCCGCCGGCGAGGGGCGGCCGGCCGCGATCAGCACCCCGAGGGCGGCGAGCCCGAGGAGCACCTCCGGAGGAGTCCCGCGCCGGACGGCCGCGAACGTCTCCCCCATCCGGCGGACGAGCTCGTCGGGTCGGCGAAGGATCGAGAAATCGAAATCGGACAGCGGCAGATGGCCGCGCAGCAGACGATGGCCGGCGGCGACGAGCGCCGCGGGAAACGCGATGAGCGCCGCGGCGCGCGCGAAGACTCCGCGGCGGGAGAACGCGGAGAACGCCGCGACGACGAGGCCCGCCGCGACGAAGAAGAGTCCCTCGTTCTTCGTGGCTGCGCACACGAGCGACGCGAGAACGAGCCGGCGGGACGCTCCGGGGTCGGTGCGGTCGATCCGGTCGCTGAGCGACGTCCCGAAGAGGAGCAGGGCGAACGAGAGCGGCACCTCCGCCATGCCGGTCGTGAATCCGCGGTAGAGCGGCTCGAATTGCGAGAGCAGCGCGGCGGCGCCGAGAGCGAGCGGCCGGGACGCGCCCCGGCGGCGCAGCCACCCGGAGAGCGCGAGCAGGGTCGCGACCTGGAGGGCGGGAAAGAGGAGCGCCATCGCGTGGTCGTCCCATCGCCCGAGCAGGCCGGCGATCCCCGCGTAGAGAAACGGGATCCCCAGCGGGTACTCGGGGTGCGAGAACGCGAGAGACCTCCACAGGAAGAGCCGTCCCGGTACGCGCCCCTCGGCGAAGAAAGTCTTCCCCTTCAAACCCCAGATCGCGACGTAGTCGTTCGCCCACATCGGCTCGGTCAGCGCCCGCAGGCAGTAGAGCGCGACCCCCGCGATCAGGATCAGCGCGAAAAGCGCGGTCGCAAGGTCGAGCGGACCGCTCGAGGCGGCGATCGCGCGGCCGCGCAGTCGCAGGATCCGGGCGGGAAGCACGGCGAGCGACGCGAGCAGGAGAAACGCGAGCCACCCGGGCCGGATCCGGATCGCGAACGCGAGAGGCACGGAGAGCGCCGTGAGCGTGAGTCCGGCCGCGAGGCCCCAGGCCAGCCGCTCGGCGCGCGCGCCCCGCGGGACGAGCGCGGCCGCGACGGCCCACCCGACAGCTCCCGCGACCGCGAGGACGGCCGCGACCTGGAGGAGCGATTCCGCGAACGCCATCACGGCCGAGCGAGGAGCGTTCCGCCCGGCAACTCTGCGACGATCCGGAACCCCGGCGGGGGCGCCACGCCGTACACCGCGGCGAGCCAGCGGGGCGGAACCTGTCGGGGGTTCATCAGGACCGGCGTTGGAGCGAGCGCGTACGACGCGAGATAGAGCGCCTGCGTCGAAGGGCGTGACGTCAGAATCGCAACGCCGGGCGCGTCCCGCGGCAGCCCGCGCCGGAGGGACTCGACGAACACGAAGAGTTCCCGGTCGAAGGCGGTCCCCGACCCGCCCAGCCGCCGGGCTGCGAGCTCCAGCCGCGCCGACCGCGAAAGGAAAGCGACGCGTCGCCGCAGCTCGCCGGGCGAGTTGGCGAGGAGGAACAGGACGAGCAGAACGGCGCCCGCGGAGAGAGCCGCGAGCTTCCGCCCGCTCACACCGGGAGCGGGTACGCGGCGCAGAGCTCCGCGACCGTCGCGCGGACCTCCTGCTGTACGGCGCCGTCGCCGCGCGATTCGAGGACGCGCGCGATCGCGTCGCCGATCGTCTCCATCTCGGGGGTACCCATTCCGCGCGTCGTCACGGCCGGCGTGCCGATCCGGATTCCCGAGGCGACGAGCGGCGGTCGGGTGTCGAACGGGATCGTGTTCTTGTTGACCGTCAACCCCGCCGCCTCGAGCATCTTCTCCGCTTCCTTACCGGAGAGCCCGGCCGCGCCCACGTCCACCAACATCAGGTGGTTGTCGGTCCCGCCGGAGACCAGACGCAGCCCGCGCGCGGCGAGTCGAGCGGCGAGCGCTTTCGCGTTCTCGACGACGCGCCGCTGATACTGCGCGAATTCGGGCGTTCCCGCTTCCGCGAAAGCGACGGCCTTGGCGGCGATGACGTGCTCGAGCGGTCCCCCCTGGACTCCCGGGAAAACCTTGCGGTCGAGGTCTTTCGCGCGGTCGGCCCGGCAGAGCACGAAGCCTCCCCGCGGACCGCGGAGCGTCTTGTGGGTCGTCGAGGTGACGAACGCCGCGTGCGAAACCGGCGAACCGTGGACTCCCGCGAGCACCAGCCCCGCGATGTGCGCCATGTCCACCATCAGAACCGAGCCGCTCTCGGCCGCCACGTCGGCGAAGCGGCGGAAGTCGATCTCCCTCGGGTAAGCGGACGCGCCCGCGATGATCAGGCCCGGCCGATGCTCGCGAGCGAGGGCCGCAAGCTCGTCGTAGTCGATCCGCTCGTCTTCGCGCCGCACGCCGTAGGCGACGACCTTGTACTCGAACCCGGAGTAGGAGAGCGGGTGGCCGTGCGTCAGGTGTCCGCCGTGAGAGAGGTTCATCCCGAGGATCGTGTCTCCGGGCTTCAGGACCGTCATGTAGACGGCCATGTTCGCCTGCGAGCCGGAGTGCGGCTGCACGTTGGCGTGCTCCGCTCCGAAGAGCGCTTTGACCCGCTCGATCGCGAGCGTCTCGATCTTGTCCACGAATTCGCAGCCGCCGTAGTAGCGCCGTCCCGGATAGCCCTCCGCGTACTTGTTGGTGAGCACGGAGCCCTGCGCCTCCCGCACCGCGCGCGAGACGAAGTTCTCGGAGGCGATCAGCTCGAGGCCGGCGTCCTGGCGCCGCTCTTCTTCGTGGATCCAGCGCGCGACCTCCGGGTCCACGACTTCCAGGTCGCGGTCGAGGAACGCCGCAGCGGGCGGAGTCAAGGTCGTCCGGTCCATGCTTCCCTGCCTTTTGCGAAATCTCTATTCCGTCACGAGCTCGCGATACTCCGCGATGCAGTAGCTGTCGGTCATCCCCGCGATGTGGTCCGCGATCGCTCGATAGAACTCGGGGCGCGGCCGGTAGTTTCTCTCCGTCTCGCCCTTCACCTCCGGCAGGGGGACCTCTCGGAGGAATCGGATGTTGAGCTCCTGGCGGAGCACCTCGAGCACCGAGTCCGGGAGGAGGCGCGGGTTCTCGGCATACGCGCGAAAGAGCCCCGACACGACGCGCCGCGCGCGGCCGTCGTGCCTCGAGACCGGGAACGAGTGAATGATGTGGCGATAGACGAACGCCCGCAGCTCGGCGTAAAGGCGTTTCCCCTCGTCCGAAAAGCCGACGAGGTCTCCGGGCAGATGGTCGCGCCGCGCGAAGAACTCCTCGGGTGTCGAAATCCGGCCCGCCTCGAGCCACTTCTCGATCCGCGCACGGGAAGCGGCGACCAGGTCCGAGATCAGGGTCGCGATCATGCCGCGGATGAGCGAGGCGCGACGGACGGCCGGGTCGCGCCCGGATCCCCGCGCGGAGCGCGCGGCGCGCGAAACCGCCAGTGTTTCGATCGCATCATCGTCGGCGAGCGCGATCCCGTCCTCGAGGTCGTGCGTCTGCTGCGCGATCTCATCCGACCAGTTCACGACCTGCGCCTCGAGCGTCCCCCCGGACTCGAACCGCAGGCCGTCGGTGAAGTCCAGCGGGAACGGAAAGTCCCTCTTCCAGGTCGTGTGCTTGAGGATCCCCTCACGCACGTCGTCGGTCAGGTTCAGGCCCGGCTCCTCGTAACGGCGCTCGAGCCGGTCGACGACCCGTACCGACTGGTAGTTGTGCTTGAAGCGGCCCGCGTCCGGATGACTCTCGCGGAGGAGCGAGTCGAGGACGGTCTCGCCGGAGTGGCCGAACGGCGTGTGACCGAGGTCGTGCCCGAGCGCGACCGCCTCCGTCAGGTCCTCGTTCAATCCGAGCGCGCGCGCCACGCTTCGCGCGATCTGGGACACCTCGATCGTATGGGTGAGGCGCGTGCGGAAGTGATCTCCTTCGAATGGGATGAAGACCTGGGTCTTGTGCTTCAGGCGGCGAAACGCCCTCGAGTGGATGATGCGGTCCCGGTCGCGGACGTACTGGGTCCGAAAATCCTCCTCTTCGGCGGAGAGCGCGCCGCGGGGCCGGGTAGCGCGCGAGCTGCGCGACGCGAAGATCGAGAGCCGCTCTTCCTCGAGCCTCTCGAAGTGCTCCCGCGTGACCGGCGATGTCGCGACCGTCATTCGTCCTCGAATCGTCCGGAGAGAAGCAGAGTGCGGGCCTCCCCGACGAGATAGAGCGAACCGGCGACGATTATAGGGGGCGCTTCCGGATCCTGCCGCTCGAGGAGCTCGGTCAGCGCGAATTCGAGGCTCGAGACCGCAACGGCGTCGGACCGCGCGGCCCTCGTGCGCGAGAGGAGCTCCTCCGCGGTCGCGGCGCGGGGTGTCGGCGCCGTCACGAGACGGACGGCCGAGGCCGACGGAAAGAGGACATCCGCCATCGCCTCGACGTCCTTGTCCGCCATGGCTCCGAAGACGAGGACCGCGCGGCCGGCGAGATCGACGTCCGCGAGAAATCGGGCGAGCGCCTCGGCGGCCTGGACGTTGTGACAACCGTCCAGCACGACGGTGCGGCCGCGAGCGGCGAGCCGTTCGAGACGGCCGGGCCACCGCGTCGCCGCGATTCCCGGCGCGATCGCCCGGGCCGAGAAGCCGGAGAGGTCCACGGCAACGAGCTCCGCGGCGCGCGCCGCGAGCGCCCCGTTCTCCGCCTGGTGCGCCCCGGCGAGCGGCGTCGCGAGATCGTAGTCGCCGAGCGGAGTCGACAGCCGGAAACGCGTCCCGTCGAGCGACGTCGCGACATCCGAGACCGCCGCTTCCTTCGCGGCGTCGTGGAGCACGGCGCCCGTCTGGCGCGCGGCTTCCGCGAGCGTCGGCCCCGCTTCGCCGACCCCGGCTCCGACGAGCGCCGGCCGGCCGGCCCGGAAGATTCCCGCTTTCTCGCGGGCGATCGAGTCGACGGTGGGCCCGAGCTCCTCGACGTGGTCCAGCCCGATCGACGTCACGACCGAGACCGCGGCCGGCGCGACGTTCGTCGCGTCGAACCGCCCCCCGAGTCCGACCTCGTAGATTCCGAGCTCCAGGCGCCGCTCGGCGAACGCGACGAAGGCGGCGGCCGTCAATGCCTCGAAGTACGTGAGCGGAATCTCCGGGGCGGCGTCCGCGGCGCGGAAGACAGGCTCGAGAACCGCGTCCAACTCTTCGGCCGATACGTCCGCGTCGCCGACCCGGATCCGCTCGGTTACGCGGGAGAGATGCGGCGACGTGTACAGACCGGCGCGAACGCCGGCGGCCGCGGCGATCGCCGACAGGGTGGCAGCGACGGAGACTTTGCCGTTGGTCCCCGCGACGAGCACCGCCGGGACGGCCTGCTCGGGGCGGCCGAGCCGCTCGCACACGGCGTCGATCGTCGCGAGGCCGAGCTTCATTCCGCGGGGGGCGAGGGATTCGAGGTGGGAGACGGCCGCGAATCGGCTCAGGCCGCCCGCCAGAGGAGCTGAAGACACCGGACGAGCGTCTCCTTCATCTCGGAGCGGTCCACGAGGAAGTCGAGCATTCCGTGGTCGAGGAGGAACTCCGACCGCTGAAATCCCTCCGGCAGCGTCTGGCGGATCGTCTGTTCGATCACGCGCGGTCCCGCGAACCCGATGAGCGCGTTCGGCTCCGCGACGTTCAGGTCGCCGAGCATCGCGTACGACGCGGTGACCCCTCCGGTCGTCGGATCCGTCATCACGGAGATGAACGGGATCTTCGCCTCCGCGAGCCGCGCGAGCGCGGCCGAGATCTTCGCCATCTGCATGAGAGAGAGGATTCCCTCCTGCATCCGTGCGCCGCCGGACGTCGAGACGATGATCAAGGGATGTCTCTCGGACAGCGCCCGCTCCGCGGCCCGCGTCACCTTCTCGCCGACCACGGAGCCCATCGATCCGCCGAGGAAGAAGAATTCCATCGATCCGATCAGGACGGGAATCCCTCCCATCGTTCCGGAGGCGATCACAATGGCGTCGGACTCGCCGCCGTTCTCCTCCGCCTGCTTCAATCGGTCGCGGTAGCGTTTCGAGTCCCGGAACTTCAGCGCGTCGACCGAGCGCAGGTCCCCGTCGAGCTCCTCGTACGTCTCGTCGTCGAAGAGCATCCGCAGCCGCTCGCTCGCCGAGAGGCGGAAGTGGTAGCCGCACTTCGTGCAGATCTTGAAGTTCCTCGCGAGCTCCTTGTTATAGAGGATCTCGCGACAGTTGTCGCACTTGACCCACAGGCCTTCGGGGACCTTGCTGCGCTTCTCGCGGGGCTCCTTGGGAGCCCGGTCTTTTCGGAACCACATGGGGAAGCTGCGTATCGTAACGCAGCCATCCTCGACGACCGCGACCTGGGACTTCGGACCCGGGACTAAGGGCTGCTGGGCGCGTAAGGAACGATCCGTCTCCGCCCCTGCGCATCGACCTCGATCCGGCTTTCAACGGAAAACGCCGCCCTC
>Ga0075423_10005892_pt1 | contig 11471 bp, 10 predicted proteins | sample SoiMethybrSBSTD2_FD_80114 | JGI IMG/M metagenome (GOLD analysis project Ga0075423, IMG submission 80114) | Bulk soil microbial communities from a Populus tree surrounding site in Tennessee, USA - Soil MetaG P. TD hybrid SBSTD2 | ecosystem: Environmental > Terrestrial > Soil > Tree plantation...
CGGTGGTCACCGTTTTTTTAAACGAGGAAATCGCCGCGGGCGGGCAGGGAGCTCCGCTCGTCCCATTCGCGGACTTCGTTCTCTTCGGGCGATTCGCACCGATCGCGGTCCTCAACATCGGCGGGATCGCGAACCTCACACTCATCCCGACGCGTGATGCAAATGATGTGACCGCGTTCGACACCGGTCCCGGCAACATGGTCATCGACGGCGTCGCCGCGCTCGTCGGTTTGACGCACGACATCGACGGCGCCGGGGCACGGCGCGGCAGAGTGGACGACGAGGCGCTCGCGGAGTTCCTCTCCCACCCCTACTTCGGCAAGCGCGCGCCGAAGAGCACCGGGCGCGAGCAGTTCGGTCAGACCTTCGCGCAGCGCCTCGTCGATGTCGTCACGCGGCATCACGGCTCGCACGACGACGCGCTCGCCACCGCGACGGCCCTCACCGCACGCACCATCGCCGACGGCCTTTCGCGCGAGTCGCGCACCGCGCCGGCGCAGCTGCTCATCGCGGGCGGCGGCGCGCGCAACCCCGCGCTCGCCGCGGCGATCGCCGCCGCGGTCGCGCCGGTCGCGGTGACGACCACGGACGCGCGCGGGATACCAGCCTCGCACCGCGAGTCGATCGCCTTCGCGATCCTCGGCGCGTACCGGCTGCGCGGCCTGCCCAACACGCTGCCGCGCGCCACCGGTGCGTCGCGCGCCACCTCGGGCGGCGCCCTCCACCTTCCCTGAGCGCGATAGGGTGACCGCATGAAGTCAGGACTCGTCGTCGGGATCGATGCCGGCGGCACGAAGACCCGCGCGTTCGCGGTCGACAGCGCCGGCGAGGTCGTCGGACGCGGCGCGGGCGGCGGCGCGAACCTCCTCTCTTCCTCGGATCCACAGGGCTCCATCGGCGCGGCGCTGAACGAGGCGCTGGGCGGACGCCAGGCCGAGGCAATCGTCCTCTCGGCTGCCGGTGCGGATCGCAAGATCGATCGCGAGCGCGGCCGCGACCTTCTCGCGCGCGTCGCGCCGGCCGGGGCCCGGCTGCTCGTCACGCACGACGCGATCGCCGCGCTCTACGCCGGCAACCCCGCGGGCTGCGGTGTCGTGCTCATCGCGGGGACCGGCTCGATCGCGTACGGGCGCAACGAGGAAGGCGACGAGGATCGCGCCGGCGGATGGGGCTACCTCATCGGCGACGAAGGCTCCGCGGTGTGGTGTGGTCTCGAGGCGCTGCGCGCCATCGCGCACGCGATCGACGGCCGCGGCGCGCCGACGATGCTCACGGACCTCCTCTTCCAGGAGCTGCACGTCGGCGAGTTCCAGGACGTGCTCCCGCACCTCTACGGCAAGCCGCATCCCGCGCCCGCCGTCATCGCGGCGACGCGCGCGCTCGCGGTCGCGGCCGCGCAGGGAGATGCCGCGGCGAACTCGATCCTCCAGCGCGGCGCGGTCGCGCTCGCGCGCGCCGCGAACGTCGTCGCGCTCACACTCGCGCTGCCGAGCGGCCCCGTGTATCTCGCGGGCGGCGCGTTCGAGAGTCTCCCGCTCCTTCAAAAGCTCGTGCGTCTCGAGCTCCTCGGGGTCCTCCCGCGGGCAAGCGTCGAGCCGGTGCGCGAGGAGCCGGCCATGGGCGCGGCGCGCATCGCGATGGAGCTCGCCTGGAGCACGCGATGACGGGGGAGCCGCGGCCGACAGGCAAGCGAGGGCAGCCCGACGACCCGCAGGTCGTGGGGGGCACGAGCGCAGCCCGTATTGGCGTAGCCAATACGGAAGCGCGCAACCCGCGCGCGGCGAAGCTCGAGGCGCTGAACACCCGCGAGCTCCTCGAGCTCATGAACGACGAGGACGCGACCGTGCCGGGCGCGGTGAACCGCGCGATCCCCGAGATCGCACGCGCGACCGATGCGATCGTCGCCGCGTTCGCGAAGGGCGGCCGCCTCCGCTACGTCGGCGCCGGCACGAGCGGACGGCTCGGCGTGCTCGACGCGAGCGAAGCGCCGCCGACGTTCGGCGTCGAACCCGAGCTGGTGCACGGGATGATCGCCGGAGGCGACGGAGCGCTGCGCCGTTCGATCGAAGGCGCCGAGGACGACGCGCTCGCAGGAGCGCGAGAGACGCGCGAGCACGTGCGCGCGAGCGACGTCCTCGTCGGCATCTCGGCGAGCGGCCGCGCGCGCTATGTCATCGCGGCGCTGGTCATGGCGCGCGAGATCGGCGCGCACACGGTCGCCCTCACCTGCGACCCGAGCTCGCCGCTCGCGCTGGGCGCCGACGAGGCGATCGTCGTTGACGTCGGGCCCGAGGTCCTCGCCGGTTCCAGCCGGCTCAAGGCCGGGACCGCGACGAAGCTCGTTCTCAATATGCTCTCGACCGGGTCGATGATCCGCGCTGGGCGAACGCGCGGCGACCTCATGGTCGACCTGCGCGCGACGAACGCGAAGCTCCGCGACCGCGCGCTGCGGATGGTGATGGAGGTCACGGGGCTCAGCGAGGACGAGGCACGCGAGCGTCTCGAGTCGACTGGCTGGAGCGTCCGCAAGGCCATCGGCTGATGGAGCTCATCGTCAACGCGGACGACTTCGGCTACACGCCCGGCGTGACGCGCGGGGTCGTGCACGCGCACAAACACGGCATCGTCACGGCGACGACGATGATGGCGAACGCTCCGGACACCGCGGGCGCGGGTCGCGCCGCGCGCGAGACGCCCACGCTCGACGTCGGCGTGCATCTCGTCTTCACCTACGGGCGGCCGCTGCTCGGCGCGGGACGCGTGCCGTCGCTCGTCGCTCAGGGCGGGCTGTTCTGGCCGGTCGACGACCTCATGCGCCGCGCGCAGCCGAAGGCCGAGGAAGCCATCGCCGAAGGCCGCGCGCAATACGCGAGGGTCCGCGATCTCATCGGCCGCGAGCCGAGCCACATCGACACGCACCACTGGGTGCACGATCTCCCCGCGCTCGAAGACGCCGTCCTCGCGATCGCGAAGGAGACCGGCGCCGCGGCGCGCGCGCACGACGGCCGGCAGCGTGCCCGATTCCGCGACGCGGGCATCCGCACGACAGACCGCTTCGTTCGCGAGTACCAGCACACCGGCAAGATCGGCGTCGAGCGTTTGCTCGCGCTCGTCGAGAGCCTCGCCGAGGACGCCGGCACCATCGAGCTCATGTGCCACCCCGGCGAGCCGGACGCCGCGCTCCTCGCGGGCTCGAGCTATGCGGAGGAGCGCGGGATCGAGCTCGACGCGCTCACCGATCCTGCCGTGAAGGACGCGCTCGCGCGTTTGAACATCGATCTCATGAACTACACATCGCTGTCATGAAGAAGGCGCTGTGGGTGGTCCGCGACAAGATCACGACCTCGCCCGAGATCGACGACCTCATCGAGGCGGCCGCGACGCGCGGCATCTTCGACATCGTCCCGCAGATCAGAGGGCGCGGCGACGCGTACTACGCCTCCGCGCTCGAGCCGCGGGCCGAATCGCTCGTCGAGCCGGCCCTCGATCCGCTCGAGCGGCTCATCCGCTACGGCGGCACCGCGGGCCTGCGCATCCACGCCTGGGTGAACGTGTTCTTCGTCTGGTCGCATCCCGAGCGCGCACTCCCGAAGGACCGCGCGCACCTCGTGAACGCGCATCCCGACTGGCTCCTGCGGCCCGACGGAGTGAGCACGCTCGATCCCGCAGGCGGGAAGGACTTCGAAGGGATCTACACCGATCCAGGCAACCCGGCCGCGCGCGAGCACACGCTCGACGTGTACGAGGACATCGTGACGCGCTATCGCGTCGCCGGCCTCCACTACGACTACGTGCGCTACCCGCAGGTCACCTACGCGACGAGTGCGGAGGACCACAAGAACGTGACGACGCTGGTGCGTGAGAGCGCCGCGCGCATCCGTCGCGCGCGACCGAGCGCGGTGATCTCCGCCGCGGTGTTCCCCGATCCGCCGGTCGCACGCGATCGCGTGTTGCAGCGATGGCCCGAGTGGGCTCGCGACGGCCTTGTCGACCTGTTATGTCCGATGGCGTACCGGCGCGACAGTGCCGAGGTCGCGCGTCTTCTCACCGCGGCGCGCGCCGCCGCGCCGAAGACCGAGCTCTGGGGAGGCCTCATGGCGTACGACGGCGAGGTCGAGACGCTCAAGACACAGGTGCGCGCGGCGCGTGACGCCGGGTGTGAGGGCGCGATCCTCTTCGCGTACGACCCCGCGAAAACCGAACTCTTGGACGCTTTCGCTACCGCCTGAGCGCGCGGCATATCATCCTCGCCCGTGCCCGAGCAGCCGACACCAACACCGGTCGCAGCCGCCCCCGCGCCGGAGGAGCCGAAGCCCGATCCGCTCGCCGCATCGGTGGCGTCAGCGATCGGCAAGCTCCGCCGCGATGCGGGTCTGTCCGAGCGCGCCGCGGCGAAAAAGCTCGGCACCTCGCAGACGCAGCTGCGCCGCATGGAAGACCCGCGCTACCTGCCGTCGCTGCGGTCGCTCGCACGCGTCGCCGGGGCCTATGGCGCGAAGCTCGTCGTGAGCTTCGAGGCGCCCGACGAGAAGCCTGTGACCCGGGTCGCCGCGCCGAAGCCCGCCGCGAAGCCAGCCCCGAGCGCCCCGGCCAGGGCTAAAGGGTCCGCGTCACCTTCGAAAGGCCGGCGGGCTTCTCCGGGTCGCGGCCGTGCCGCCGGGCGACGTGCACCGCGACGTGCTGCGCCACGACGGAAAGCGCGATAGGCGCGAGCGCCTCGCTCACCGGCGCCTCGAGGAGCACCGCGTCAGCCACCCGCTCCGCCAGCTCCCTGTCGTTCGTGATGGCGTAGACGCGCGAGCCGCCCTTCGCGAGCGACGCAGCCATGCGCTTCGCCTCGCTCATCGTCGCGCCGCGTGACGCGAACATCAGCACCGGCGTCCCGCGCGTCGCGAGCGTGAGGGGCCCGTGCTCGAAGTCCGCGCTCGAGTAGGGCTCGGCCCAGATGCGCGCGAGCTCTTTGATCTTGAGCGCACCCTCGAGCGCAGCGGAGTAGTCGTACCCGCGGCCGAGCACGACGAGCACCTGACTGCGGCCGATCTTGCGCGCGATCCGCGCGGCGTCGTCCTCGAGCGCCACCGCCTCGGCGACCGACTCGACGACGCCCGCGAGCGAGAGCCCCGCGCGCTCGCGCGCCTGCGCCGTCGCCGACGCGAGGAGCGCGAGGGCCACGAGCGACGCGGTGTACGTCTTCGTCGCCGCGACGGCGCGCTCCGGCCCGCAGCGCAACAGGAAGCTCGCGCCCGCCGCGCGCGCGAGCCGCGACCGCGCCTGGTTCGTGATCGCGAGCGTGTACGCGCCGTCGCGACGCGCCGCCGCGACGACCGCGGCGACATCGGGCGAGCTGCCTGACTGCGAGATGCCGATGACCGCGCCGCCACGGAAATCCGGCGCGGCCCGATAGCGCGTGACGAGCGACGGCGCGGCGGACGCGGTGACGATCCCGGCGACGCTCTCGAAGAGGTATTTGCCGTACGTCGCCGCGTTGTCGGACGAGCCGCGCGCGGCGAGCGTGAGGTGCGTCGCGCGGGCGATGCCCGAGCCGTGGGTTCGCGCTTCCGGCCAGCCCTCGTCGAGCAGGCGGCGGACGACGTCGGGCTGCTCGGCGATCTCGCTCCGGAGCGACACAGCCCGATGATGGCGTAGTACGACCGGGGCAGGACTAGCGTCCCGCTTGTCCGCTCGCCCGCCTCGTCCGAGGATGCCACGCGTGTTCCGCAGCGACTCCCGTGGGCGCCTCGCAGACCGTGTCGCCGCGCACCTGCGGGCACAGCTCCCAGGCGACCACCTCGTGCTCTCCCGCTATGCGCCACGCGACGGTGGACCCATGGTCCCCGTCGTCGTCATCGGCGGGTCAGGCCTCGTGGTGGTCGAGCCGCGGGACGATGAAGGCGAATTCGCGTGCTACCAGGATCACTGGTACCGCGGCGTCGGCGTCGTCGCCCATCCGCTGGGTGACGCGCCATCGCTCCGGGCACGCGACAACGCGCTGCGCGTGAAGCGCGACCTCGGCACCGGCGGGTTCATCAACGTGAACGTCGATGCCCTCGTCCTGCTCACGCGCGGCGATCCGGTGGACGTGCGCGGTTCGTGCGTCGCCGTGATCGGCGGGCTCGACCCGCTCGTCCGTCATCTGTTGCAGCGCGCCTCGATGTACGCGACGCCCGAGCGCACGCACGCGCTCGCGCAGGCGCTCGAGCACCCGATCCGCCTCGCGCTCAGCTAGGGATCGCAGCGAAGAGGTCGGACTCGAGCGTCCCGCCTGGATCGGGGTACTCACGCAGGTACGCCTCATCCGCCAGCACCGATGGCATCGCCTCGCGCGCTCGTTTCCACTGATTGAGGTCTGGCGTCTGTGTGCGGTGCGCCTCCATCGCGCTGAGCTTGCGATCCATGAACGGACGCACGTCGATCGACGCGCCGAGACGATCGCGGGTCCACCGCTGCGGCTTCACCTCGAGCGTCTTCATGTACTCGGCGAACTCGGGCATGAGCCGCTCGAGGCTGTCGACGAGCTCGGCCTGCGCGACGAAGCGGTAGACGCGCTTCACATGGAAGTGAACGCCGAGGTCGGGCCGGTACCGCTCGACACCCGCGAGCTCGATCGCGCGAAGCGCGCGCTCGCCCGCGGCGATGTGGTCCGGGTGACCGTATCCGCCGTCCGGACCCCAGGTGATGACGACGTCCGGTCGGATCTTCCGGATCCAGCGGACGATGTCGTGGACCACGTGATCAGGCTGGACGCCAGCGAGGCCGCCATCGGGGTACTTGAGGCACGTGGTCGAGGCGAGCCCCATGCGCTTTCCGGCCTCCGCGAGCTCGAGCGCTCGAGCGGCGCCGACCTGCTCGCGCGGGACCTCGGGTGCGCCGTCACCGCCGGCCCAGCCCTTCTCGCCCTCGGTGAGACACAGGCTGTGGACCGCGATGCCCTCCTGGGCGTACTTGATGAGCGTGCCGCCCGTGCCGAATGTCTCGTCGTCGGGGTGCGCGAGGATCGTCGCGAGGACGCGCGTCATCGCGACCGACTCTATACGGCGCGCACGTATGCTGCGGCCGTGAGCGGGACGGCGCGCATCGTCGTCGTCGAGGACGACACGTCGGTTGCGGAGCTCGTGACGCTGTACCTGCGCAACGCGGGGTTCATCGTCGAGCACGCGCCCACAGGCGCGCGCGCACGCGCGCTCTTCGACGAGGTGAAGCCCGCGCTCGTGGTGCTCGACCTCGGCCTCCCCGATGCGGACGGCTTCGAGCTGCTGAGGGAGCTGCGCGCGCAGCGCGACACGCCGGTCATCGCGCTCACGGCGCGCGCCGAGGACGCGCAGCGCATCGCGGGACTCGACGCGGGCATGGACGACTACATGACGAAGCCGTTCAACCCGAAGGAGCTCGTCTCGCGCGTGAGGGCGATCCTCCGCCGTGCGACGGGCATGCCGGGCGGGGGGCGGGTGCTCGCGGTCGGCAACGTGAGCGTGGATCCGGCGCATCACGAGGTGCGTGTCGGCGAGACCGTCGTGAGCCTCCGCGCGAAGGAGTTCGAGCTCCTCGAGGCGTTCTGCCGCCAGCCGGGGATAGTTCTTACACGCGACAAACTTTTGGAGGACGTCTGGGGTTTCGCGTACCCGGGCGAGACACGCACAGTTGACGTCCACGTGAAGCAGCTGCGCGACAAGCTCGCCGGCGCCGACGCGCGCATCGAGACGGTGTGGGGCGTCGGGTACAAGCTCGTGCCGCCCGGCGGCTGAGATGCGCAGCGTCGGCGGCCGCCTCTTCCTCTCCTATCTCGCGGTGGTCGTCGTCGGGCTTCTCGCGGCATCGATCGCCATGTCCGGGATCCTCGTCCGGTACGAGAACGAGACGATCCAGCTCCGCCTCACCGAGCTCTCCGCGCCGCTCCTCACCGCGATGAACAGCGCGCTCCGTCAGGGTCAGCAGCCGCGCGAGGTCATCGACTCGCTCGCGGAGCAGGCGAATTCCGCGAACGCCCGTCTGCTCATCCTCTCGAACAACCGGCGCGTCCTCGTCGACAGCGATAACGCCATGGCGAACCAGACGCTCCCGCCGCCGACATCCGGCAACTTCGGCTCGTTCAATGACAAGGACGCGCAGTGGCTCTTCGTGCAGTCGGTCTTCCGGCCCGCCGCGACCGGCGTGAACCCGGCGATCATCGTCGTCGGCCGGCCGCGCGCGGCCTTCGCGGACGCGCTGCGCGTCCTCTTCCCGGCCCTCGCCGCCGCGGGCGCCGTGGCCGCGGGATTCGCGCTCATCGTGGCGGGCCTGCTCTCGCGCACGATCACGCGCCCACTGCGCGAGCTCGCGGGTACCGCGCGCCGCTTCGCGAAAGGTGATTACCGCGCGCGCGTGCCGGTGGCCGGACCGACCGAGGTCGCGGACATGGGTGGCGCCTTCAACGACATGGCCGCGGAGATCGAGCGCGCACGCGGCAGCGAGCAGGCGTTCCTCGCCGATATCTCGCACGAGCTACGGACGCCGCTCACGTCGATCCAGGGGTTCGCGCAGGCCATCGCCGACGGCGAGGCCACCGGTGCCGCGATCACGCCGGCGGCGAACATCATCCAGCGCGAGTCGCGACGGCTCATGCGCATGGTCGAGGGACTGCTGCAGGTCGCGCGGCTTCAGGCCGGCGCGCCGGACCTCGCGAAGGAGCGTGTCGACGCGTCGCAGCTGCTCGCGAGCGCGCGGACCGCGCTCGAGCCGCAGGCGCACGACGCGGGTGTGCGGCTCGTGTTCGAGCCGGCGGACCTGCCGACGCTCCGCGGTGATCCCGATCGCCTCGCGCAGCTCTTCCTCAACCTCATCGACAACGCGGTGAAGCACTCGCCGCGCGGGGGCAGGGTGGTCGTGAATGGCTCGCGCGCGGACGGCCAGCTCGTCGTCACCGTGCGCGACGAGGGCTCCGGTCTTCCGCAGGGTGCGGACAAGCGGCTCTTCCGGCGCTTCTACCGCGGCGACAACGCGACGCAGCGCGACGGCGCGGGACTCGGCCTCGCGATCGCGCAGGCCATCGCCGAAGCGCACGGCGGATCGATCTCCGCGCGCAACGTCGACGCGGGCGGCGCGGAGTTCACCGTGAGGCTGCCGGCGGCGTGAGCGCGCGCACGTGGCGCGCGGACTGGGACGCGCTCATGCGCGGCGACGGCTGCCCGATGTGCGCTTCCCGCGGCGCTGCGGAGACCGAGCACGGCATTCGCGTCCTCGAGGGTTCTTTCGCCGACGTGTACCTGCAAAAGCGCGCGCCGCAGCGCGGCTACGCGATCGGCATCTGGAAGCGAAGCCACGTCGCTGAGCCGACCGATCTCTCGCGGGAGGATCGCGACGGCTACTTCACGGAGGTCTTCGCTGTCGGCGCGGCGCTGAGAAGGCTCCCAGCGCCGGGCCGCCCATTGCCAATCGAGCTGACCTAGCGGTTCCCGGCGAGGACGCGATCGGGATCGAGCGCCTCCGCGACCGCGTCGACCGCGCGCATCCCGGTCTCGCCGAGCCGGCGCGCTTGCCACTCGCGATGGTCGCGACCGATCCCGTGGTGATGCGATGCCGTTGCGCCGTTCGCGAGCATCGCATCGAGCGCCGCGCGCTTCGCGGCCCACCAGCGGTCCACGGCATCGTCGCCGCCCGGAGCGACGAAGGTGAAATACAGCGACGCGCCGGTCGCATACGCGTGCGAGAGATGACACAACACGAGCGCGCGCCCCTGCGGATCGAGCGCCTTCGAGAGCGCCTCACGTACCGCGCCCTGGACCGTGCCGAGGTTCGTCCAGAGCGTCGACGTCTCGAGCGAGTCCGCGATCGTCCCGCGCTCCAGCAGCGCGTCGCGGAGATACGGCGCGTCGTATCGCGTCGCGTACCAACGGTCGTATGGCGCGGAGCCGAGCGCCTTCCCGCGCGCGCCGATCGTCCTCCCGGCGCCGTCGAGGGTCAGCGCGACCTCGGCTGCCGTGCCGCTCGCGGCGACGAGCAGCAGCGCACCGTCGGTCCGGGCGAGCATGCGCGTCTCGAACGGGTCAGACAGACGAACGAGCGCCGGCACCGGACCGACCTGCATGAGCGAACGGACCGCGAACGCGCCTTCTTCGAACGAGGAAAGGAGCCACGCCGCGCCGGCCGTCCGTTCGGGCGCCGCTCGAACGCGCAGCGCGACGTCGGTGATGACGCCGTAGCGCCCCTCGCTCCCCACGACCATCTGCAACAGATCGGGACCCTCGGCCGACGGCGGCATCGCGGGGATCACGATCTCGCCGCGCGGCGCGACCGCGTGTAGTCCGACGACCAGGTCGTCGATGGCACCGACGCCGGTCGAGAACTGGCCCGCCGAGCGCGTCGCGACCCAGCCGCCCACGGTCGAGCGCTCGAAGGACTGCGGAAAGTGGCCGAGCGTGAGCCCGTGCCGCGCGAGCGCATCTTCGAGCTCGGGCCCGAGCATGCCTGCGTCGGCGGTCGCGACGAACGAGATGGGATCGACGTCGCGCAGCGTCGCGAGCCCGCGCAGCGACAGCGCGACGTGCCGCGCGTCCGGGCCGGCGACGCCGCCCGTGACCGACGTGCCACCGCCGAAGGGCACGACGGCGAGGCCGAGACTCGTGCACACGGCGAGCGTCTCCGCGACGTGCTCGCGCGAACGCGCGGTCACGACGGCGACCGGCGGATCGCGGACGACGCCGCGCTGCGCCAAGGCGAGCTCGCGATACGACTGCCCGATCGCGTGACGCGCACGTGTCTCCGCGTCATCGCGGACCGCGTCGCGCCCGAGGCGGTCGCGCAGCTTCGCGACGAGCGCCGTGTCGCTCGCGGGCAGCGAGGGCTCTCGCGACGCCACGTCCTCACCGCGCCAGGCCTTCTCGATCTGCGCGATGAGTGCCGCGGCGTCGTCCTCGACGCGCGTTGGACGCGCGCCCCAACCCCACCACGCCGCCGTCGCGGTCCGCACGCGGTCAATCTAGGCTGTCGGCCGTGGGACTCGGCGGCATCGTCAGAGGAAAGCGCACCGTGCTGCGTACGCCGACGGAGGACGACCTCCTCGCGTACGCGAGGTGGATGGCCGACATGCGCGTGCGCCGGCTCGCGCGTCCGTGGCACGAGCCGGCGATGCCGGCGACGTGGAAGGAACGCCTCACCGAGCAGGCGAAGGACAAGAACACCGTGCTCTGGTCCATCGATGCGGACGGCCGCCTCGTCGGTCTCGCGCACGTCGTCTTCGGTTGGGAACCGCATCGCGATGGCGCGCGGATCACCCAGTTCCTGATCGATCCGGATCTCTGGCGCAAGGGGCACGGCTGGGACGCCGCGCTCGCGCTGCATCGGTTTCTCTTCGATTACTCGGACCTGCGACGCGGGCTGATCACCTACACGGCCGACAACGGCGGTGCGCGTCGCATCGCGGAGAAGCTTGGGTACCAGGAGTACGCGCACAAGCACGAGGTGCATTACCGCGACGGGGCATTCGTCGACGAGTACGA
>Ga0075423_10005895_pt1 | contig 11470 bp, 6 predicted proteins | sample SoiMethybrSBSTD2_FD_80114 | JGI IMG/M metagenome (GOLD analysis project Ga0075423, IMG submission 80114) | Bulk soil microbial communities from a Populus tree surrounding site in Tennessee, USA - Soil MetaG P. TD hybrid SBSTD2 | ecosystem: Environmental > Terrestrial > Soil > Tree plantation...
CACCCGAGACGAAGAACAGCTCACGGCCATCGCCGCGCCAGCGCGGATCGGTGCCTCCACCGGCGGAGACTTGCCAGCGCGACGTCGCGTTCGCGAGGTTGCGCACATACACTTCCGCGCTCCCCGATTCGAGCGACGTATAGGCGAGCCATTGGCCGTCGGGCGATACCTGTCCCTGCATTTCGTCGAACGTCGTCTGCACGAGTGGCGTTGTCTTCGATCCGTCAGGCGTCACGACCCAGATGTCTGAACCGGTGCCGCGCTCATACGTGTGATAGACGATGCCGCAATCGGGCATCCAGTCGGTCGGATACTTCGCGTTGCCACTCTGAAGCAGCAGCGAATCGTGCCCTGTCCCGTTCGCCGCGCTCTGGAACAGATCGTGAAGTCCGCCGCGGTTCGACCGAAACACGATGCGCTGTCCGTCCGGCGACCAGACCGGGGAAGCATCCGTCGCGGAGTCGTACGTGATGCGAACGTTGGCACCGCGCTGCAGATCGAGCACGCGCACGTCCGGGCGATGCGTTTTCACGTCGACCTCGGCGACCGCGAGCTGATCGTCCTTGGGCGACAACCGGAAGTCGACGTATTCGGACGGCAGGCCGACGGTGCCAAGCCGCCGGCCCGCGGGATCCTCCCAGACCAGCTCAGCGCTGGCGACGGCGCTCGCGTACGCGAGGACGCCGGTATTCGACGCCGAGAACGCCGCGTGAAAATTACTGGAACCTGCGACGCGATCGATCACCGGGACCGGATCGCCGGACAATCGCAGCGATCGCCAGTCGAAGGGCGCCGCCATCAGCGCCTCGTCCGCAACGAACAACAATCGATCGGGCGCCGCGAACACCGCACTCAACGCCGAGGAGAGCAACCGCTCTGACTTCGACGGCGCCTGCAGGTCGGCCGCATAGACGGCGTGCGTCTCGGGCGACGTGCTCTGCACGAAATAGATGAAATGTCGATCGTCGGGGAGAAACTGCGGCCAGCGGTGCGAGGCCTCGTGACGCGAGGCGTCCACCTGCGTCAGGGCCACGGCGTCGCCGCCGCCGGCGGGAATTCGATACAACCCGCTTTGCGTCGTGGGGGCGAACACGATTACGCCGTCATGACTCCATGCGCCGCCGCGCCCATTCGGTGCCGGCGCGAGCACGCGCGCGGGGCCGCCCGCCAGATCGATCCGGTTCAGCGATCCGTTCGCGAAAAATCCAATCGATTCGCCGTCCGGTGACCAGAACGGGTATTCCGCACCTGAGGTGCCCACAATCGGATGCGGCTGGAGCTCGTCGAGCGGCCGAATCCAGAGTTGCGAAGCGTCATGCCCTGCCGCCGCCACGAACAGCAGCTTGCGTCCGTCGGGGGACAGCGCGAACTGCGGCGTCGGCACCGAGGAGGGTGTCGGCGTGAAGCCGCCGCCATCTGGCGGATAGACCGAAAACGACAGCGGCATGGCAGCCGGCGGGACCGCGCGAAACGGTCGCGCAAGCACCCACACCGCCGCGGCTCCGGCGAGCGCTGCAGCCGCGATCGGCAGAAAGCGTCGGGACGATGATTGACGCGGTGACTGGTCCACGCCGCGCGCCATCCATCGCAACACCTCCACCATGTCGCCGGCCGCATGCCAGCGGGCTGCCGCGGTCTTCGACAGCGCCTTCTGGATGAACCAGCCGAGCGACGCCGGAAGCTCGGGTCGGATCGACGAGACGGACGGCGGATCGTCGTTCAGAATGGCGTCAATGACTGCGGCCGGCGACTCCCGCTCGAACGCGCGTTGTCCGGTAGCCATTTCGTACATGACGGCGCCGAACGCGAACAGGTCCGATGCCGCGTTCGCAGGCTGCCCTTCGAGCCGTTCCGGGGCGATGTACTGCACCGTGCCGAGCAGCGCGTGCTCCGACGTCAAGCGCAGCCTCATCGTCGTCGCGGGATCTTCGTAGACCGCTGCCGCCGGAATCGACGCGGCATCCCGCAGCACGGCGAGTCCGAAGTCGAGCACTTTGACGCCCGACCCCGTCAGCATGATGTTGGACGGTTTCAGATCGCGATGGATGATGCCGTTGCTGTGGGCATGGTCGAGCGCCTCCGCAATCTGGATCGAGAACCGCAACACGTCCCGCACCGGCAGCGGACCGCGCGCGAGCCGCCTGGCGAGCGTCTCGCCGGCGACGTACTCCATCACCAGAAAGCGCGTGCCGTCGTCGCGCCCGACGTCGTGGAGCGCGCAGATGTGCGGATGATTGAGCGAGGCAACGGCGCGTCCTTCCGCTTCGAGCAGCGCGTCGCTGTCGAACGCGGCGAGCGTGCCGCCAACGAGCTTCAGCGCAACGGTGCGATCGAGTCGCGTGTCGCGCGCGCGGTAGACCTCGCCCATGCCGCCGGCGCCAACCGGCGCGACGATTTCGTACGGGCCGAGCCTCGTTCCGACTGGGAGTGCCATCGGACCTCAGCGTCTGACGCTGGCGTCGCGCAGGCCGAGGTTCTTCAGCAGCCGGTGGAGGTAAGTCGGATTGATGCCGAGCAGCCTGGCCGCGGCGGTGTAGTTGCCTCCCGTGCGATCGATGGCATCGAGCACGAGCTTGCGCTTGGTATCCATGACGCCGCGGTGGAACGGCGCGTCCGGCGAAACGGACCCGGCCGCGTGTCCCGTGATCGATTGCGGCAGGTCGCCGACCATGATGCGTTCCGATGACCCGAGAACGACGGCGCGTTCCACCGCGTTTTCGAGCTCGCGCACATTGCCGGGCCAGTCGTACGCGCACAGCGCATCCACGGCATCACGCGACAGTTCGGCGCGCCGGCCTCTCGCGTACTTCGCCGCGAAGTGCGCCGCAAGCCGCGGGATGTCGCCGCGGCGGTCGCGCAGCGGAGGCATCGTGAGGCTGACGACGTTCAATCGGTACCAGAGATCCTGACGGAATCGTCCGGCCGCGACCGCGGCTTCGAGATCCAGGTTCGTGGCAGCGATGACGCGGACGTCGACCTTGATCGTGCGCGTGCCGCCGACGCGCTCGAACTCACGGTGCTGCAGCGCGCGCAGCAGCTTCGCCTGCAGCGACGGCGCGAGGTCCCCGACTTCGTCCAGGAACAGCGTTCCGCCGTCTGCGGACTCGAGCCTGCCCTTCTTCAAGGCGAGCGCGCCCGTGAACGCGCCCTTCTCGTGGCCGAACAACTCGCTTTCGAGCAGCGGCTCCGTGAGCGCCGCGCAATTGATCGCGACGAACGGCCGCCGGGCCCGCGCGCTGTTGTCGTGGACCGCGCGCGCGGCGAGCTCTTTCCCCGTGCCCGTCTCGCCCCGGATCAACACCGTGCAGTCAGATCCCGCGACTTTGCGGATGCAGTCGTACACGTCGCGCATCGCGGGCGTATCGCCCACCATGTCGTGCGACTGCCATGTCATCCGGCCGCTGAGGAGCTCCGTCGCAACGGCCGACGACACGTCCGCACCGCCAGCCGGTCGCGCGCGCGACACGTTCTCCGCAGGGATTCGCGTCGTCAGGTCGTCGGCCCCGCTCTCATCCGCGTCGGCGGGCTGCGCGTCGCCTTCCGAGTGCAGGAACAGGAAGACGGAATCGCCGGCTCGAATGCGATCGCCGTGCGCGAGCGCGTGCTCGCGGACGGGGATGCCATTGACGAACGTGCCGTTCGCGCTGCCGAGATCGCGGAGCGTGAAGTGTCCGTCCGCCGACTCGACCGCGCAGTGGCGCCGCGACATCAGGTGATCGGGAATGCTGAGCTGACTCGACGGATCGCGGCCGATGGCCGTCGTCGCGCCATTAAGAGGAACGGACTCGCCGCATAGTGGGCCGGAGAGGATGACAAGCCTGCCGCGCATACACATCCGGCGTTTGCGACAAGCAAGACGACTGCCGAGCTGCCAGCTCGAGCGCTGCGCGCCGCGGACTATAATCCAGAGAGTGCAAGCTATTCCTGTGGACCTCATTCGGGGCCGGAAAAAACGCACCGGCGAGCTTCCGCGTGTTCCGAAGCCCGAGTGGCTGAAGGTGCGCGCGCCGGGGTCTGAGAACTACCACCGCCTCAAGGCGCTGATGCGTACGCTCAACCTGCACACGGTGTGCGAAGAGGCGAACTGCCCGAATATCGGCGAGTGCTGGCATCACGGAACGGCGACGTTCATGATCCTGGGTGATACGTGCACCCGGTCGTGCGGCTACTGCAACGTGATGCATGGCGCGCCGAAGCCGCCGGACGAACGCGAGCCCGCGCATGTCGCGAGCGCGATTCACGCCATGGGCCTGGCGCACGTCGTCATCACGTCGGTCGATCGCGACGACCTCCCAGATTTCGGCGCGGGCCATTTCGCGCGGACGATCGCCGAGACGCGCGCCCGGATCCCTGGATGCAGCATCGAAGTGCTGATCCCCGATTTCAAGGGGGACGCGGCGGCGCTGCACACCGTGCTGGATGCCGGGCCCGATGTGCTCAATCACAACATCGAAACCGTTCCGCGTATGTATCGGATGGCGCGGCCCGGCGGGCGCTACGACCGCGCGCTGCAGTTGCTCGATCGATCGCGGACTCACGCCCCGTCCATCCCGACGAAGTCGGGGCTGATGGTCGGCCTTGGCGAAGAGCTGGACGAAGTGATCGCGACGCTGCGCGATTTGCGCGCGGTCGGCTGCCAGATCGTGACGATCGGTCAGTACCTCCGGCCGTCGCTCGCCAACCTGCCGATGTCGCGGTACTACACGCCGTCGGAGTTCGGCGAGCTGAAGCGCGTCGGCCTCGAGCTCGGGTTCGGCCACGTGGAATCCGGCCCGCTGGTTCGATCGTCCTATCACGCACACGAACAGGTACAGTCGTTAGGCGTAGCGCGCGGTTTTCAAACCGCGCCAGGCGGGGTCTGAAGACCTCGCCCTACGGCGTGTCGCTTACCCGCATCCACAGCGAGATCGTCTCCTGCACACGCTGCGAGCGCCTCCGCACGTACTGCGCGCAAATCGCCCGCGAGAAGAAGACTGCGCATCGCGACGACGTGTATTGGGGCAGACCGGTGCCCGGCTTCGGCGATCCGAATGCGCGTGTGCTCGTGCTCGGGCTCGCGCCGGCGGCGCACGGAGCGAATCGCACGGGGCGCGTTTTCACGGGCGACGGATCGGGCGACTTCCTCATGCGCGCGATGCATGCGGCGGGCTTCGCGAACATCACGACATCGCAGCGAATCGACGACGGGCTCCGGCTGACAGACGCCTACATCGCGGCGGCCGTGCGGTGCGCGCCTCCTGATAACAAGCCCTCAGTCGAAGAGATCGCCGCCTGCCATCCTCACCTCGTCAATGAAGTGGCGGCGCTGCGCCGCCTGCGTGTGATCGTCGCCCTCGGAAAGATCGGATTCGATGCCGCGTGGCGTCTGCTCGCCGAGCGGGGCGTGCGCGTACGCCCGAGGCCGGCGTTCGGTCATGGGCTCCTTTACGAGCCGGATGGAGGGCCTGCCGTCATCGCCTCGTACCACCCAAGCCGGCAGAACACGAACACGAGGAAGCTGACGCCCGAAATGCTGAAGGCGGTCCTTCAAACGGCGGCAACGATGGCGGGGCTTTAGCCTCGCCCTGCATCCGGCGCCTGAATTGCACCCGTTCGCCCTGGAGGTTAGTTCGATGCGTACGACCTGGGCAGTACGACTGGCCGTCCCGCTTGCGGCGTCAGCGTTGATGATCGGGTGCACGAAAGGGAACCGGCACGACGAGGCGCAGCGGGAGCGGCTGGGCGGCGCCAAGTACGAGATTGTGAACCTGAAAGGATGCGTGGAGAAAGCGCCTGGCTCCGACGAGTATGTGCTGAGGCAAGTGCAGCTCCCGCTGCCTTCGGCGCAGATCAGCGATACGGCGACGAGCGTGCGCGGCCTGACGATCACCGAGGGCTCGTGGGTAAAGCTCCGCGACGGCTCGGATCAGCTGAAGGGACAGCTCGGTCAGATGGTGTCGGTCACCGGGACCGTCATCGATGACGGCCGGAACACGATCGGCACGACAGGCAAGGCGACCGAGCCGAAGGAGGCCGAGTCGCCGGTAGACGCGTCCCGCGCGGCGAAAGACGAGTCAGGGACGGCGAGAGCCAGAAAGGAAGCCGGACCTATCGGCCAGGTCAGCCAGTCGAACGGAAACGTGCCAGAGCTCGTGGTCGAGCGGGTAAATCCGACGGGGCAGCCCTGCAGCAGTCAGTCGCCGAACGCGACCGGCCGCTGATCGGGTCAGGCCCCGGTCTGACCTTGATCTGACCCCGGTCTGACCCCGGTCTGACCCTGGTCTGACCCTGGTCTGACCCCGGTTTGACCCCTCTTGGGGCGGTACACGTGCGTGGCGTGGCCGAAGAACACCTCGGCCGCTTCCATGAGGGTCTCCGACAGCGTCGGGTGCGGGTGAATGCTCATCCGCAGGTCTGTCGCGTTGGCGCCCATCTCGACCGCCACGACCCCTTCCGCGATCAGTTCGCCGGCGCCCGGGCCGACGATGCCGACGCCGAGCACGCGCTCGGTCTTTGGATCGATCACCAGCTTGGTCATGCCGTCGGTGCGATCGAGCGTCAGCGCACGCCCGGACGCCGCCCACGGGAACCGCGTCACCGTCACCTCGCGGTTCTGTTTCTGCGCGTCCGTCTCCATCAGCCCGCACCAGGCGACCTCGGGGTCCGTGAAGACGACGGCAGGGATCGCAAGCGGCTCGAATGCGACGCGCTCGCCCCCAATCGCTTCGACCGCCACGCGCCCTTCGTGCGACGCCTTGTGCGCGAGCATCGGCTCGCCGATGACGTCGCCGATCGCGTAGATCGACGGCTCGCCCGTCCGCCTCGAGGGATCGACTTCGATGAAGCCGCGCTGGTTCACCTTCACCTTCGTCTTCTCGAGGCCTGGCACCGCGGAATTCGGGCGGCGGCCGATCGAGACGAGCACGCGGTCGAAGGTGCGCTCTTTCTCGCCCTCTCCGTCGAGGGAAACCGCGATCCCGTCTTTCGTCTCCTTCATACCGACGACCTTCGTGTTCAGGAGCACGGCCTCGCACATCGATTCGATCCGCTTCGCGAGCACGTTGACGAGATCGCGATCTGCGCCCGGCAGCAGCCCGGGCGTCATTTCGACGACGGTGACCTTTGCGCCGAGCGCGGCGTAGACGGTGCCCAGCTCGAGGCCGATGTAGCCGCCTCCGACCACGAGCAACGATTTCGGAACGTCGGGAATCTCGAGCGCGCTCGTCGAGTCCATCAGCCGCGGACTCTGAATGCTCAAGCCGGGAATCGTCGACGGCCGCGATCCGGTTGCGATGATGGCGTGCTCGAACGTCAGCGTGTCCGATTTACCAGATTCGCTGCTGATCTCGAGCGTGTGCGTGTCCCGGAAGCTCGCCGTGCCCTGGATGTAGGTGATCTTCCGCTGCTTCGAGAGCTGGCCGAGTCCGCCGGTGAGCTGGTTGACGACCTTCGTCTTGAACGCGCGGACCCGGTCGATGTCGATCTTCGGCGCGCCGAACGCCACGCCCCATGCCTCGGCGTGCCTGGCTTCGTTGATGACGTCGGCGACGTGCAGCAGCGCCTTCGAGGGAATGCAGCCGCGATACAAGCACACGCCGCCTGGATTGATCGCGGGATCGACGAGCGTCACCTGCATGCCGAGATCCGCGGCGTAGAACGCTGCCGCGTATCCGCCCGGGCCGGCCCCGATGACAACGAGCTGCGTGGAGGCCGGCATTACAGCGCCAGCACGAAAGGCTGCTCGAAGGCCTCGGCTACCCAGCGGAGGAAGCGCGCGCCGTCGGCACCGTCGATCAGGCGGTGATCGTAGGAGAGCGAGAGCGGGAGCATCAGCCGCGGTTCGAAGCTTTGTCCGTTGTAGACGGGCTCGTAGCCGCCGCGCGAGATGCCGAGAATCGCCACTTCAGGCCAGTTCACGATCGGGGTGAACGAGGTGCCGCCGATCCCTCCGAGGTTCGTGATCGTGAAACTGCCTCCCTGCATCTCCTCGAGTGAGAGCTTCCCGCTGCGTGCCTTTTCGGACACCGACGCGAGCTCTGCCGACAGCTGCAGGATGCCCTTCTGGTCGACGTCGCGAATCACGGGAACGAGCAGGCCTTTCGGCGTGTCCGCCGCGACGCCGATGTGGACGGCGCGCTTGTACACAATCTCATTGCGCGACGCGTCGACCGACGCGTTGAACTGCGGGAACTTCCGCAGCGCCGCCGCCGCAATCTTCAGCGCAATGGCCGTCATCGTCAGCTTGCCGCCGGCCTTCTCGGCCTGCGGCGCGTACTGCTTGCGCAGCGCTTCGACCGCGGTGATGTCCGCCTTGTCGTGCTGCGTTACATGCGGGATGACGTTCCACGCGTGCGCCAGGTGCTCGGCCGTCTTGCGCCGGATGTTGCTCATCGGCTTCCGCTCGACCTCGCCCCATCGCGAAAAATCCGGAAGCGGGGCGGCCCCCGGCGCGGCGGCGCCGCCTCCGCCGCCGTTCGCGAGCGCAGCGCGGACGTACTCCTGCACGTCCTCGGGGCTGATGCGGCCGCCGGGGCCGCTGCCGTTGACGTGCGCGATGTCGACGCCGAGCTCGCGTGCGAGCCGCCGCACCGATGGCGCGGCAGGCGCCGCCGGACCTTCCGCCGGTTCCTCCTGCGGCGCGGCCGGCTGCGGTGCGCGCGTGCCGCGGCTGATGTCGACGACCTCTCCGCGTTTGGGCTTCGAGACCGATTCCGTCTGTTGCGCGTCGGGTTGTTCCGCGCGCCCGGTCTGACGCTCCTCGGCCCCCTTCTTCGCCGCGGTTGCCGACGCCGCTGACGGCGACGCGTCGCGCGTCTGCTCGGTCGCCTTCTGGCTCATGCCGCCTTCCGCTGCCGCCTCCGCGGGCTGGGGTTTCGGCTTGGCACCCGCTTCCCCTTTTCCGTTCGTGCCGGTCGCGGCGGCCGCGCCATCCTCGACCGTCAGCACGACCTGGCCGACCTTGATCCGTTCCCCCTGCTTGACGCGAACGTCTTTGACGGTGCCCGCGACGCTGGAAGGAACTTCGATCGTCGCCTTGTCGGTCTCGAGCTCGAGCACCGGCTGGTCTTTGGCGACGGTGTCCCCGGCCGACACGAGCACACGGACGACATCGCCGGCGGTGACGTTCTCGCCGAGCTCGGGAAGTTTGAAGTCAGTAGGCATCGCGGCTCTGGTCTTGTCGTGTTCGCGGTAGTTAGGTTTTCGCAGGATTCGGTTTCTCGGGATTGATCTCGAAGTCCTTGATCGCCTGCGCGACGACCTTGCGATCGAGCTGGCCGTCTTTGGCCAGCTCCGCGAGCGTGGCCAGCGCGACGAAGCGCGCGTCGACCTCGAAGAACTCGCGCAGCCGCTGACGGTCTTCGCTGCGGCCGAACCCGTCGGTGCCGAGCGATCGCATGCGCCGCGGCATCCACTGATCGATGGAGTCGGGCAGCACCTTCAGATAATCAGACGCGGCAACGAGCACGCCGGGTGCATCCTGGAGGCACCGCGCGACGTACGGGACGCGGGGCGTCTCGTTCGGATGGAGCATGTTCCAGCGATCGCAGGCATGCCCATCCCGATAGAGCTCCTGATAGCTGGTCACGCTCCAGACGTCGGCGCCGACGTCGTACTTCTCCAGCAGCTTCGCGGCGGCGACGACTTCGTTCAGAATCGCCCCGCTGCCAAAGAGCTGCGCCCGCAGTTTCGCGTTCGGGTTCGCCGCGGGCTGCAGGCGATACATCCCCTTCAGGATCCCGTCGCGCACGCCGTCCGGCATCGCCGGCATCGCGTACTGCTCGTTCATCACCGTCAGGTAGTAGAAGATGCTTTCCCCTTCGCGGTACATCCGCCGGATGCCGTCCTGGATGATGACCGCCATCTCGTAGGCGTACGCAGGGTCGTACGAGATGCAGTTCGGCACGGCGAGCGAATACGCCTGGCTGTGGCCGTCCTGGTGCTGCAGGCCCTCGCCCGCCAGCGTCGTGCGTCCGGCCGTGGCGCCGACGAGGAACCCGCGTACGCGCGAATCGGCCGCAGCCCAGATCAGGTCCGCCACCCGCTGGAACCCGAACATCGAGTAATAGATGAAGAACGGAATCGTGTTCACGCCGTAGGTCGCATACGCGGTCCCGGCCGCGATGAACGACGACATGGATCCCGCTTCCGTGATCCCTTCCTCGAGGATCTGCCCGTTCTGCGCTTCCTTGTAATAAAGGAGCGTGTCCATGTCGACCGGCTCGTACTTCTGGCCGACGTGCGAGTAGATGCCGATGGCGCGGAACAGCGATTCCATGCCGAACGTGCGCGCCTCGTCGGGAATGATCGGGACGATCAGCTCGCCGATCTCCTTGTCGCGGAGCAGCTTCGCCAGGATGCGCACGAACACCATCGTCGTGGAAGCCTTGCGCCCCTCCGTCCCCTTGGAGAACTCCTCGAACAGCGCGTCGATCGGGGCGTGGAGCGGCTCGACGCGAACGCTGCGCGTCGGCACGTACCCGCCGAGCGCCTTCCGGCGCTCGCGCAGGTATTGCAGCTCGGTGCTGTCATCCGCCGGCCGATAGAACGGCGCATCCGCAATCTCGTCGTCGGAGATCGGAATGCCGAAGCGGGTCCGGAACACGCGCAAATCCGACTCGTTCAGCTTCTTCTGCTGATGGGTGATGTTTTTCCCCTCGCCCGCTTCACCGAGCCCGTAGCCTTTGATCGTGCGCGCGAGGATGACCGTCGGCTGGCCCGTCGTCTCGACCGCGGTCTTGTAGGCGTTGTACACCTTCACGGGATCGTGGCCGCCGAGCCGCAGCCGTTTCAGCTGCTCGTCCGACAGGTGCTTGACCATCTCGAGCAGCCGCGGGTCGACGCCGAACATGTGCTCGCGCATGTACGCGCCATCCTCGACCGCGTACTTCTGGTACTGACCGTCGACGATTTCTCCCAGCCGCTTCGCCAGCAGACCGTCGTGATCGTTGGCGAGCAGCGGGTCCCAGTCGGTCCCCCAGATCACTTTGATCACGTTCCAGCCGGCGCCCCGGAAAATCGCCTCGAGCTCCTGGATGATCTGGCCGTTGCCGCGCACCGGCCCGTCGAGGCGCTGCAGGTTGCAGTTGATGACGAAGATCAGGTTGTCGAGCTTTTCGCGCGCGGCAAGGCTGATCGCGCCAAGCGATTCCGGCTCGTCCGTTTCGCCGTCGCCAAGGAACGCCCAGACTTTCCCGTTCGACGGCTTCTTCAGGCCGCGATCTTCCAGATAGCGGTTGAAGCGTGCCTGATAGATCGACATGATCGGCCCGAGCCCCATCGAAACCGTGGGGTACTCCCAGAAGTCCGGCATCAGCCACGGATGCGGATAGGACGAGAGTCCGCCGCCAGGCGCGAGCTCGCGGCGGAAGTTGGTCATTTTGTCGGCGGGAATCCGGCCCTCGAGAAACGCGCGGGCGTAGATGCCGGGCGATGCATGACCCTGGAAGTAGATGATGTCGCCGCCGCCGTCGGTACCCTTGCCGCGGAAGAA
>Ga0075423_10005896_pt1 | contig 11469 bp, 12 predicted proteins | sample SoiMethybrSBSTD2_FD_80114 | JGI IMG/M metagenome (GOLD analysis project Ga0075423, IMG submission 80114) | Bulk soil microbial communities from a Populus tree surrounding site in Tennessee, USA - Soil MetaG P. TD hybrid SBSTD2 | ecosystem: Environmental > Terrestrial > Soil > Tree plantation...
AAGAACTCTGTGGTCTACTGGAGTGCATGATCCTTTTTAAACTTGTCAAAGGTCAGATCAACATGCTACAAACTTCCTGCCGACAAGTCCTGCATAGGGCGCTTAACTCAGCGGTAGAGTGCCATCTTCACACGGTGGAAGTCACAGGTTCAAGTCCTGTAGCGCCCACCACTCAATTCTCTCCAAGTTCCCCCAATCGCCGCCTGACCTCTTAATGGGTCCGAAGACTCTTGCAATCTGAGGCGAGTTGTTCCTTAAGCTGAAAAGGCAAACAGGTTGCGTAGCGAATCTGAGTCGGGCGATCACTGCCACTGCCGCGAAACGGGAGAGACCAAACTTTAAACCGGGCCCCGGGAAACGATTCAACAAACTCCTCACACCCCCGATTTCCGAGCTTCCATTGCATAGCTGTGAAGCGCCAATCGATCCTGAGTGCTTGAGAGATTTCTGGAAAGACGCTATCTAAGATTTTGGCCAGGTCTCCAATCGATGTCGCTTCGATTAAGCCGCCAACTTCATCCAAGGCCCTCTGCGGGTCTACGCCGTTGAGAGCCCTCAACCGTGAAATGATCCCTTCATGATTAGATCCTGACATTCGTATGACTCCTTCTTTGACAGCTTTATCGATCTGAGAGTTTGGTCACATTAGCCGAATGTCCTGATGAGTCGAGCAGAACCTTGAGGTTGGTCCGATACTCCCGATGAAGGCTTTCCTCACGGCCGGATGCGGCTGTTGATTTTAGCCGCAGGTTTCGGGGCGGGATCACAGCCCAGCAGGGCCTTGGTGGCTCAGGGTACTACGGTGAACTGAAGAGGAGGAAATTAAAGGGGATTCTTTGTTTTTTGGGTGCTAAACCGCAAGATTAGATCGTGAAGGTATAAGGCGGATGAATGACATGACTTATCTGCCAGCACGGCCTGCAATTGTTCGTCTGCTCGGTCGTAATCTTGAATGAAGAAATAGTTGTAGCCCAAAAGAAATCGGGCATTCAAATTGGTGGGATGCTTGTGGACATAGTTCTCCAGCTTCTGTAGCTGAGCATCAAACTCTGAGGGATTGCTGTAGAAGTCTCGCCGGTTAATTTGACTTTCCGCATATTTTGGATAGATTTCGAGACCCTTCAGGATGGCTTGAGTCGCCTCATCAAATCTTCCCAGGGCAAAGAGAGAATCCCCGTAGGCAATATGTACCACGGGCACGTCCTGTTGCGTCTCGATGGCTCGCTTGAAAAGTTTGGCCGCCATGGAATAGTCGGACTTCTTGAAAAAGGACGATCCGTAGTTAATCAGATCGTCCACAGGCAATTTATCCGTCTCCTTCTCATTGAAGTTTTCAAGGTTGGCAACAGAGTTTTGTTGTTCCACAACCTGAATATTCTTCAGGAAGTAGCTAGCAAAGAAATTTTCTTTGTCAGCGCGCAGGATCTCGGAAAATGAGCTTGAAGCCGTGGCGAAGTTGTTGGCAAAAAAATGAATATATCCGTACAGGAGCCGAGGGATGCTATCCCCCGAAGCCTTCGCCTGTTTCTCCAGGTCGCTCAGGACCGGTCCAGTGAATAACGGATCTTGGAAAAACAAAAGAGAGTTGTGACTACGAGCCCAGTCCGGGTAGATTTTGAGGCCGCTTTCTATCGCTTCCTTCGCCTCAGCATAACGATGCAGGTAGATCAGGCTGTGTCCAAGCCCAAAAGGTGCAAGGACCAGTTCTTCATCCAGCTCAATCTGTTTTTGAGTCTCGTTCCGCTCCAGGCTCGATAGCCGGAGACGCAGGCGCTCATTTAACTCACGATAATATCTTTCCGCGGCGGTAAAGTTCCGCATCAGAAAGGTCCGTTCGGCCTTACCAAGCAGCTCTTCGCTGGAAAACTTGCCCAGGTCCATCTTTTCTTGAGACAAAGACGTCCCGCAGGCAAGTGCTAGAACCGAGAACCATATTGGAATGAGAATCAAGCGAGGGCAGCGCATGCTAACCAGTCGAAAACACTCAACAATGCGATGACGAACGGCTATTTGTTACCAGCAATCTCGATGGGAATTTGAACTGTCTCCACGGAGCGACTGCAGTATTTTTCCTTCTCTGCACAATAGAAATAAACGAACTTTCCACTCAATGAGTATTGGCCCGGCTCCTTTGCCTGAGTGGTCCTGACTTGGAGAGAGATCGGTTTAAAAGCGTTAAAATACTCGGGATCCTTTCCCTGGCCCTCTTCAACAAAGTTTGTTTCACCCTTAACCTCAAACTCTGGTGCCGGAGTGATTTGAAGCTTGGGTGAAGGCCTCTTCGGAATCTTGAAACCTTCCTTGATGACCACATTGATGTTCACGGTGCCGCTGGAGTTGGGTGGCCACGGTTTCGAATGAGTCTGGAGCTGGAGAATTCCTGTTGGGAGAGATTGCGGATATGAAACCAAGGAGAACCCAAGCATGAGCAGGAAAGCCAAAGCCCGTTTCATAGTAATTTCATCTGAGCAGATTTTCGTCTCAAAGTCAATCGGCTAAAAGCGTTGACATCAATTTGCAAGCCTCGTTATGATTAAGTTTTTTGCCTTCTGTGCTGCATTAGTCTGAGCAGGCACGAGCATGTCGACCCGAATCCTGACTCCTGCGAACCAGCTGACCATTTTGCGAATGGTGTTCATTCCCATTTTCGTGATTCTGCTGGTCTACAACCAACTCGGCTGGGCATTCTCGATATTCATTCTGGCAGGTGTTACGGATGGACTGGATGGATTAATGGCACGGCTCCTCGAACAAAAGACCTCGTTGGGTGCCTACCTCGACCCCATCGCCGATAAGCTGCTGCTCACAGCCTCTTTCGTTGTGCTGTCGATCAGCAGTCTAGGACTACCCAATGTTGTGCCTCTCTGGCTAACCATTCTCGTGATCAGCCGTGATGTCATTCTGATCGCCAGCGCCCTGATTATTATCATCAGCACCGGGCACCGTGTCTTTTCCCCTTCGATCTACGGTAAAGCCACTACTTGCTTTCAAATCCTCACAATCCTTTTGGTACTCTTTCTCAATTACAAGACGGTAAGTCTTCCACATCTCTCTTTGGTCTATCTCGTGACCGGTGCCATTACCGTGTTTTCGGGACTGCACTATATCTACCGCGGGAAGAAAATGGTTTCAGAAAGTGCTGCCCCGGCATAGGGAGTGTCTCACGTGTCGACAATGACGCAGGCTTTAGGAGTGCTGGTGCAGACTGTGGAGGAAGGCTCCATTGCCCAGGAAGTAGGGATAGAGCCTGGAGACCGGCTACTGGCAATTAACGATCGCCTGATCGACGATGCGCTGGATTATCGCTATGTCGCGAATTCTTGCGAGCGCGAAATGCTGTTGAAAGTGACCAAACCTTCGGGTGAACTCTGGGAAATCGATATCGAAAAAGACGAAGAGGAGGATCTTGGAATTGAATTAGAGGGCATCCAGACCCGAATTTGCAAGAATAACTGCATCTTTTGCTTTGTGCATCAACTCCCCCGAGGAAAGCAGGTTCGCCGCACTCTCCGAGTAAAAGACGAGGACTTTCGACTTTCGTTCCTGTTCGGTCACTATTTGACTCTCACCAATCTTTCGGAGGCGGACTTTCAGCGCATCTTCGAACAGCGGCTCTCCCCTCTTTACGTTTCCGTCCATGCCACTGAGCCGGGCCTTCGCCAGTATCTGCTCCAAAACCGAAAGCCCGATGATCTCCTGGGGAACATTGAGCGACTGGTTCGTGGCGGCATTCAGCTCCACACTCAGATTGTCTTAATGCCCGGGATTAACGATGGGTTGCATCTGGAGCGTAGCGTCAGCGACCTGCTACAGTTTTACCCTAATGTTCTGACGGTCTCAGTTGTACCTGTCGGCTTGACAGATCACCGAAAGGGTCTGCCCAAGTTGAAGCCGGTCGATATTCAATACGCCCGGGACACTATCAGCCATGTCTCCAAGATTCAGAAGAGGAATCTCGAAACCCACGGCACTCCGTTTTGTTTCCTGGGGGATGAGTTCTACATTTTGGCTGATCACCCGATCCCACCTCGATCTCACTATGGCGATTTTCCGCTGGTCGAGAACGGTGTGGGTATGATTCGTAACTTCCTCGATGAATTTGCAGCAGCCATGAGAAGAAGGTGGACTCGAAAAACCAATGACGTTCGTGGAACGGTCGTTACGGGCAAAATCTTCTTTCCGGCTCTTCTTCAGAGCGTGGAACAAATGAATCGCAAATTCGGCATTGATCTTCACTGCTTGGCCGTCGACAACTTGTACTTTGGCGCGGGAATCACCGTGGCGGGCCTCTTGACCGGAAGTGACATCTTTGCCGCTGTAAAGGACCGTCTCCACGGGGATTTTTTGGTTGTTCCTTCGGAGTGTATGACCGGGGAGAACGGTCTGTTCCTGGACGACTGGGTTAGGACTGACTTGGAAGAGCGGCTCGGACTCCCCGTCTTTGGTGGCGGTTATCACATGGATGAGTTTTTCAGGCAGGTCCTCTCGGCAGAGCGGGCTCACCGAAGACAAGCTGTTTTTTCCTCCCCTTGATATGCGGACAAAAAGACTAGCATTTGCCGGAGGTACTGCGATCACCCCTTTTGACGAGATCCCGAACTCGATCGTGGTTCTGGATCAGCATGGGATCGAGTTTGTGGGACCCTATCAACATTACCGGGGAGATCCAGAGCTGGAAATTGTCAATATTGCAGGCAAGTATATTACTCCGGGCTTTATTGACATCCACATTCACGGCGGCGCCGGCAGTGATTTCATGGATGCCACTCGGGAAGACTTTGAAACCATTTGTCGTTTCCATTTGCATGGGGGGACAACCGCCTTGCTGGCTACAACAGCGACTGCGCCTCTGGAAGAAATCCAGGCCGCCCTCAGGATGGTGAGAGAGGTTCGGCAAAACCCGGTAGAGGGAGCCCAGGTGTTGGGAGCTCACATCGAAGGCCCCTATCTCTCGATGGCAAGGCGAGGTTGCCACCTGAAGGAGTACGTGCGGAATCCGGAGAAGGCAGAGTGGGAACAACTCCTCGAATTCCGGGATGAAATCAAACACATCACTCTGGCTCCCGAGATTCCAGGCGCACTTGAATTGATTCGAGACTGGTCGCTCAAGGGAATCAACATCTCCGGTGGACATACGGACTCGACCTACGGCCAGATCATGAAGGCCGTGGATCAAGGAATGGTTCATGCCACACACATGTACTGCGCCATGTCCACTGTTTCACGGCCTCACCCTCCTCACCGCGAAGGCGGTTGTGTTGAGACCGTTCTCGAGCGGGATGAAATCAGCACCGAGCTGATCGCTGATGGCCGCCATTTGCCACCCGAATTGCTTCGGTTGACGGTCAAGGCCAAAGGTGTAGATCGAGTGTGCTTGGTTACAGACGCGATGCGCGGAGCCGGCATGCCGGACGGGTTCTACACGTTTGGCCCAAAACATGGGCAGAAAACCCAGGTCAAGAATGGGGAAGCACTGATGCTGAATCTAAGCAGCTTCGCCAGCAGTGTCGTCACCATGGATGTGATGGTGCGGAATGCGGTCAATCTGATGGGATTGACGCGGCGGGAAGCCATCGCCATGGCGACCATCAACCCTGCTCGTCTGCTGAAAGTGGCTAATCGCAAAGGCAGTCTGGAAGCTGGCAAGGATGCCGATTGCGTTGTACTGGATCGAGATTTTCAGGTCGATCGAACGGTCATTGCAGGAAGGATCCACGAGCGTGTGAAGAACTGAAACTGATTTGCGCGCTAGACGAATAGAATGGCTGTTTATCTTTGTCAAAGTGCTCCCAAGTGCTAAAATTAAACTCTTGAAGTCTTTGTCTCGCATGCTTCCTGACAGTCAGGCCGGAGAAAGAGTATGGACAAGAGAAAGTTGAAATTCTTAATCGGGTCTCTGATCATCGTGGTGTCCATCGCGTGGATAGCGTTCAGCGGCTTCGACGAGAGCCTAGCCTACTATAAGACGGTTGACGAATTGCGCGCCATGGGTGCAAAAGCTTCCGGGAAGCGGCTGAGAGTGGCCGGCAATGTTGTTGCCGGGAGTATTGAGAGAATCTCCAACGGATCCTCCAACACCGTCAAATTCAAACTGGAACAAAAGGGAGAGATTCTCCCCATCAAATACGTGGGCACAGACCTCCTGCCCGACACTTTCAAGGATGGAGCCCAAGCTTTAGCAGAGGGGCACTTGATTCAGAGCGGTGAGTTCGAGGCTACGAAAATCCAGGCCAAGTGTGCCTCAAAATACGAGGCAACTTACGGCAAGGGTGCGAAGACCAGCTAATCCGGCGGACTTTCTTCGGAGACGACACGAGCATTTTCGAGCAGGGATTTGTCCTTTCAGTCTTTTCCCTTCCTGACCGGGACACCTGAAGCCCGCACTGGATAATTCGAGGCATGAACACTATGGAAACCACAGTCAGCAATACTGGCCAGTTTTGCCTCCTTCTGGCATTTGGTCTGGCTATCTACTCGATGGTTGCATCGTTCCTGGGTGGGAAACTGGGACACCGCCGCCTGGTTGAGACGGCCGAACATGGGGTTATCGCGATCTGTACCATGGTCACTCTCGCGGTATTCTCACTGTGGTACCAACTCCTGGTCGGCAACTTCAATCTTAACTCGGTCGCGATGACGAGCAATCGCGCCATGCCCTGGTATTACAAGTTCGGAGCGCTTTGGGGTGGCCAGGAGGGTTCTCTGGTGTTTTGGTGCTGGATCCTGAGTCTCTATTCCTTCGTCACGGTCATTGTGCACCGCAACAAGAATCGCAATTTGATGCCCTATGCCGTCAGTGTCATCTGCATGGTGACCACCTTCTTCCTGCTCATCAACAATTTCGTCGCCAACCCCTTTGACCAAATTGGCGTGTCCCGAGCCGGTGGGCCTCCCACGCCCTTTACTCCCATGGATGGGAATGGCCTGAATCCCTTGCTTCAATACTGGGCTATGGTGATTCATCCCCCGATTCTCTACAGTGGCTACGTGGGATTCACCATCCCCTTCGCTTTTGCCATTGCCGCCTTGATGACGCGTGATTTGGATGAGGAATGGATTCGCACCAGCCGCCGCTGGATGATGGTTCCCTGGCTGTTTCAGGGAGCGGGAATCTTGTTGGGCGCAAAATGGGCCTACATCGTTCTGGGATGGGGTGGATATTGGGGTTGGGATCCTGTCGAGAATGCGTCCCTGATGCCGTGGCTGACTGGCACGGCTTTCCTGCATTCCGTGATTATGCAGGAGCGCAAAGGCATGATGAAAATCTGGAACATGATTCTCATCCTTTCCACGTTCTTACTTTGCATTTTGGGGACTTTCCTCACTCGCAGTGGAATTGTCTCCTCCGTCCACGCCTTCGCTCAGTCTCCCATCGGCCCCTATTTCACCGGGTTTCTTCTCCTCTTACTGGGACTGTCGCTCTATCTGCTGTTGACCCGCGTAGAGTCCCTCAAAAGCGAAAACCGCCTGGATGCAGTCCTGTCGCGGGAAAGCAGTTTCATGTTTAATAATCTCGTCCTGCTGGCGACGGGGTTTGCCATACTTTGGGGCACGCTCTTCCCCGTTCTTTCAGAAGCTTTGACCGGAGAGAAGAGATCTGTGGGGGCTCCATTCTTCAATAAGATCAACATTCCCGTCGGACTTTTTCTGCTGTTTCTGACCGGCGTCGGGCCGTTACTGGCTTGGCGCAAGACCTCCTTTCAGAGCTTGCGAAAGAACTTTACGATCCCCACTCTCCTGGCCCTGATCGCGGGCGGTCTTTTTCTGCTCCTGGGAATGCGAAACTTCTACTCTATGGTTTGCCTCATGCTCTGCGTCTTTGTGCTGTGCACGATCATTTCGGAGTTTCATCGTGGAGCTAACGCTCGCCGTAAACAGGGAGAGAGTTACTTTGAGTCACTTTGGACTCTTACTTTCCGGAATACACGACGCTATGGCGGTTATATCGTGCACGTCGGCATGGTCTTCATTTTTGTGGGTCTGGCCGGCGCCGGGTTCAACAAGGATGTTCAGCAGGAAATGTCCCCAGGGGACAGCCTGAACCTCGGCAAATACACCATTACGCTGGAACAGGTCAAGAGTTCCGACAATCCCAACTATCGGGCGGCTACGGGGCTGATGACCGTTTACAAAGACGGGCAGCTGGTAGACACGATCCTTCCTGAAGCGCGGTTCTACAAAGCCAGTGAACAGGGAACGACGGAAGTGGCTCTGCGATCAACCTTGAAGGAAGACCTCTACATAGTCTTCTCCGGGCAGAATCAGAACAGTCCCAAGACCGTTTTCCGGGCCTATTTGTTTCCACTGGTTTCTTGGATATGGATTGGCGGTGTAGTTTTCGTTCTGGGAACCTTGATCTGCCTGATACCCAGCAAGCAGGGGCAACTAAAGGTCAAGGCGGCGGCCGGAGTGCAAGCCGAAGAACTGGTGAAGGCCTGAGAAGATCAATGTATCTATCAGCGATCAACGCTGCGACCTTTGCTTGTCCCCCCTTTTCCAAGGGGGGACTTGAGGGGGGTGATTTCCACTCTTGAGTCAATGCCTGGAGCAGACAACCTTCGACCCCCTTGCAGTCCCCCCTTGGAAAAGGGGGGACGAGCTACAGGGAGACAATAGCGCCTTGGTAGCCACCGCGAATCCGTTTTTGAATTCGTCGTGGGTCTGTGAGCGTAAACTGGAAAAGTCCGCGGCGAGAAAGACGCTCGCCATTGCTACCCAGGCAAACTTCACGTCGCTGCCCGTAACTAGGGCATTACGACTGTCGTTGCCTTCAAGTAGACTTTTCCGATTCTTCCTACTGATATTTCTGTTTCTACCCTCGAATCTCCTCTCGCAGGCCATGACCCCCGAAGTGCATCAGATAGGCGACAGGTTGGCCTGCCAATGCGGAAACTGCAACAACCAGGTCTCCACCTGCCCTATGCTGAATTGCCATTCCGCAACGCCTCTCCGTGAGGAAATCGCGGGAATGATCAAACAGGGAATGAATCCGGAACAGATAGTGAAAGCCTTTGTTGCCAAGTACGGGAAAGTTATCTTAGCTGCCCCTCCAGCAGAGGGTTTTGACATGATGGCCTGGACGCTGCCCTTCATTATGCTTCTTCTTGGATTCATCGTAGTCTACCGGCTGATTAAGACGTGGTTGAATCGCAAGCCGCTGCTGGCCCCAAGCGTCGGTGGCCCCGGAACGATTCCTGAGAGCTATCAGGACCAGATTGATCGTGAGCTGAAAGATCTGGACATCTGAGAGAGGGAGATCGAAAAACAGTGACCTGGGTCGTTCTAATCTGTGCTCTGGTGACAGCTTGCGCTCTTTTCTATGTATTTCGGCCCTTGATCGCCGGAGGCGCCAGTCCTTTCTATCTCGACTTGGAGAGCACCTCCGGTTCTCTCAAAGTATTGCTCAGGAAAAAAGAGACTATTTACGAAAACATCAAGGATTTGGAGTTCGAATACAAGATGGGCAAGCTTGCAGAAGAGGATTATCAACGCTTGCGCGACGACTACTCTCGAGAGGCCTTCGGGATCATGAGCATGATTGAGTCTGTCCAGCCGGAAACCTTGGCCAAAACAGGCAAACCTCAAGTGGTTGCCGTCTTGAAGAGCGGCAAGAAATCGAAGAAGCCCAGCTGACACAACCTTCTGGTCCCCATCAAGGAATCCACCCTTCACCCGCCCTCCGCGACCGCCGTCGCTTCGGGCAACCTCTACCCTTGGGAGAAGGCGGTTATCAAAAAAGGGACATACTTTCCCCTCGCCCCATTGAGGGAGAGGGGCCGGGGGTGAGGGACAGCGGCTAAACAGGAATTGTCAATGCAAATGTGAGACGCTACACCAGGTTCTGCGATCCCAACACAGCAGCAGCGGACCCTTTGTGCAATAGCTTCAGCTTCCCCTTAAAAGCCAAAAGAGGTGGGAAATGAGACACGCTCAGCAATGAATTTGTCTGCCCGTTACTTGCGCAACTCTGCGCTTGGCTTGCTGACCGTCATGGCCAGTCTGAGCAACACAACCGGTCTGATGGCTCAACGACCAATCACCGGGCGAATCGTCAATGGAACCACCAATCATCCGGCGGCGAACCAAAAGGTTGAACTCCTTACTCTGGGAGAAGGGATGAAGACGGCCTCTGAGGCACTGAGTGGCGCGGATGGATCATTTACATTTCCTCCCATCGAAAACGTTCAGACTCCCCATTTACTCTTGCGAGCCATTTATCAGGGTGTCAACTACAACCTTTCGGTCTCCTCTCACGAGGAAATGGATAAGCCCGTCACGTTGACGATCTACGAGACTACCCAAAAATCAGATCAGATAAAGGTTTCTCTACCCGTTATGCTGGCGCAGGCGAGCCGAAATGCCTTGCTTGTGCAGCAACAGTATCTCTTAGCCAATGAAACAAGTCCTAAGAAGACCCTGATTGGTTCGCAAGGGACTTTTTTCTTTGACACTCCGCCGACCTCAGCCATTTCGGAGCTGAGCGTTGCCGTGGTCGGATTGGCAGGAATTCCACTTCCTCAAACCCCGACGCCGAGGAGCGAAGGAGGCTATGAGATCAGCTATCCTATGAAGCCGGGCGTCAATGAGATTCGCATTTCCTATCGGGTGAGTTACCCGACCAGCCAACGGGTCTTCAAGCATCGTCTCTTCTACGGGACCAAGACAGCTCGGGTTTTGATCTTGCCGCCCGACCTTCAGGTCTCGGGAGTTCAGGTCAAGCCGGATGGAAAAGATTCCCAAACCCAGGCAGCGATGTATCAGGTCAGCGAAATACCCAAGGGAGGACTTCTCAGTCTGAATATCCTGGGGGAAGCACCGGAAGTCTCTATGGGCGACGACGGCGGCCGTGAAAGCGAAAGTACTCAGCCTCAAGTCAAGGTGGTCCGCCTTCCCAATCCAGTCTTCGAGAAGAAGGAGATCATTCTGGCATCTCTAGGAGTCTTTTTCGCTTTGGCAATCCTGTACGCCTTGCGCCAGCGCAGCCATCGACCCAGTGTGTCGACGACCGCTACGAAAAAATCTTGATGTATACGGACTCCTATACCTCGGCGCTCCGAATCGAAAACGTAGTGAAATGGTTTGGACAAAACAGCGCGCTGGAAGCTGTCACGATAGAGGTTCGCCGCGGCGATTTCATGGTCTTGTTGGGGCGCAACGGAGCTGGCAAGTCCACCTTGCTGCGAGTCATGGCCCGAATTGTCAAACCGAATCACGGCCAGGTCGAGATTTGCGGGATGGACGTGCGGCGCAATCCCGAAGCGGCGCGGCGGCGTTTGGGTTTTGTCGCGCACAGCAGCTATCTGTACAGGCATTTGACCGCGCGGGAAAATTTGAGGTTCTTCACCCGCCTTTATGGTGTTGAAGACCAGGAACAGAGGGTTCAGACGGCCCTCAAATGGGTGGGCCTTGAAGCAAGCTCTGACCGTCCCATAGTCGGGTTTTCGCGTGGGATGCAGCAGAGGCTGGCCA
>Ga0075423_10005899_pt1 | contig 11465 bp, 7 predicted proteins | sample SoiMethybrSBSTD2_FD_80114 | JGI IMG/M metagenome (GOLD analysis project Ga0075423, IMG submission 80114) | Bulk soil microbial communities from a Populus tree surrounding site in Tennessee, USA - Soil MetaG P. TD hybrid SBSTD2 | ecosystem: Environmental > Terrestrial > Soil > Tree plantation...
AGCCGTAAAAACAATAAGAGCTTCCTCAAGAAGCCTTGACGGCGAATGGGCAATCGATAAACCGTCCATAAGCGGCGAATGGTACTCTGTCCTAAGCAAGACACAAAACCATCAAGCAGTTTCAGACTTTCTCGTGAGCAGGTTATTTCTGTTCCTCTAATACGTTCACTCAGGACCCTTGCTTGGCCAATCGGTGCCAACATGTAATCCTGGATTTTTGTTAGGCGCTTTCGAGCAGCAGAGAGATTCACTAGTCTGTCAACCGTCAATGCTCCAATATGATTTCCCGAGTGCTGGCGGTATCGAACAAGTGGTTCATCTATGTACCCAATTCGACCACACGCAGCGGCGCAAATTGCCAACCACCAATCGTGCAGAATGACTTCATTGGGAATAGGAGTGACGAATTCCAAAAGATTGCGATTGATAACCACAGCACAACCGGAGACGACGTTCTGAGTCAAGAGAACGTGTATGGGGTTGTGTGACTCATGCCTTAGGTTTTCGTAACGCATGAAGGACGGATGTATTTGATGGAGCTTTTGATCGACTACTTCCAAGTCCGAGTAACACAACAAAGGCGTACCAGGCCCATGTTGTCTCTCCATTTCCCGTAGAGACTGAAGCTGTCTTGCAATCTTATGAGGTAGCCAAATATCATCCTGATCGGAAAAGAAAATTGCATCGGCGCCCTCTTCAAGAGCAACACGCATCAGCTCCCCGAAATTCCTCGCAGCGCCCAAACGTCCTTTCGTATCATGAACATAACGAATTCGCTTGTCTTCGGCGGCAAACTTTTTAAGAACTTCCCTTGTATTATCTTCGGATTCATCATCCCTTACCAACAAGGTCCAATTGGATACAGTCTGTCTCTGAATACTCCGGATCTGCTCTGGTAACAACTCGGCTCCATTGTAAGCAGCCAGCAGGACGACGATCTTCCGTGACGTCTCTGCAACCAGGCAGGCTGAGGCATCGTATGTCGGCATAGCGGTCGTAATCATCGCTAAAGGAATGCACCATAATGTAAGCGCTAAGGTACTGGCAAAACCCCTAGGTAAGTTACTGAACCTTTATTGATCCATACATAAGGTGGGTTACCTGATATTATCCAAGTTTTTCAGTTCATTATGGAGTTTACCCAGCTGCTGTTCCCAAATAGACTGAAGTGAAAAAATAATGAATCCGGGATGCGCGGGAGCGGGGGCTATGCGGCCTCCGGGTGAACATCAAGAATCAATAACCGCGAGAGACGACAAGCTCCACTCTCGGCGGCCATGCAAGGCTAAAGTCCTGATGGTCCAATGTCAGGTTCGGACTGTACGCGGGGTCATTCAGTAACAGGTCACCCCAGCGCTGCTTCATGTAAATGGATTCTTTTGAAAACCGTAATTGCTTTTCCGCGGTATCCTCATCACCACGTGTAGCAGATTCGTGATGGTACAACTCGGCATAGGGAGTATAAATGTTGCGATAGCCGGCTTCTCTCACGCGCAGGCAAAAATCGACATCGTTAAAGGCGACTTGAAGCGCTTCGTTGAAGCCACCGATCTTCTCAAAGGTTTCTTTTCTCACGACAAGACAGGCCGCTGTCAGGGCGCAAATTGACTGAATGAGGCTTGCCCTGCCGAAATAGCCCTTCCCGCCACGTTTGAGATACCGATGAGCATGCCCTGCGACACCTCGAATCCCTAAAATGACACCTGCATGTTGAAGCGTGTCATCTGGATACCAGAGTCGCGCCCCCACAGCACCAATCCCGGGGCGCAGAGCATGGCTCACCATTTCCGAGAGCCAGTCGGGCGTGATCACTTCCAGGTCGTCGTTCAGTAAACCTATCACTGTTCCGGATGCGGACGCCACGGCCGAATTGATGAGCTGAGAATAGTTAAATGGACGGTTATCGCGAATGATGTGAACCCTTGAATCCCCTTGTATCGACTCCAAGTATCGAAGAGTCTCCAGGTCGTCAGAGCCGTTATCCACGAGGACGATTTCATAATGCTGGTAGGTGGTCTTTTCGAGGATACTTCCCAAGCATCGTCGAAGGAGACGCACGCCGTTTCGAGTAGGAACAATCAGGCTAACCAATGGGACAGACTTTGGTAGCCGATAGCGAACACGGTACATTCGCAAATCCATGAGAGGTTCGACCCCCCCATCGCTTCCTCGGCGCTGGAGATGCTCGTTGATAGCTTTTGCACCAGCGTCCAAGGCGTAAGGCTTATCGGCGCGCCCGCTCGCGGTGCTTGCCGGATGAATGCGCCAATGATAGAGAACACGAGGGATGTGGACAATTTGCATGGGGTCAATTCGCTCCAGACAACGGAGTGCAAGGTCATAATCCTGCGCACCCTCAAAGCCTTCTCGCAACCCACCTAGGTCAAGAACCAGTTTGGTACGATATACGCCAAGATGGCATATCATGTTGTGCGAATAAAACAGGTCCTCGTTCCAGTCGCACTTGAAATACGGATCTGACCTTCTACCCGCTACATCGATTTTGTCCTCGTCAGAATAAATGAGTTGGGCGTCGGGTCGACGGGCAAGCGCGTCGAGCACCCAGAATAGCGCGTGTTCGGCAAGCAGGTCGTCATGGTCGAGGAACGCGATGAATTCTCCCGATGCAATTTTCAACGCGCTATTGGAAGCCGCCGAGATGTGACCATGGTCCTTGCGGAATACGAGTTTGATGCGGTCATCTTCCGCTGCATACTGCTCTAACATAGGACGTACGTGAGCCTCCGATGAGGCATCATCCGCAATACAAAGCTCCCAATTGGGATAGAGCTGTTTCTTCACCGATTGAATGGCCTCCATCAGCCACTGGGGTTTGGTGTTGTAGGTAGGCATCACGACGGAGACCAGCGGCTTATAAGAGAATGCCTCAATACGGGTTTGTATAATGGTGCGTGCGTCGTCGGTGAGTGTGTCGTAGCGTCTGATCCATTCCATGTAATCGATGGATTGACGATGCAGGGAAGTTAATTTACCGACGACTCCGGCAAGTCCTTCTCGGCGATACAGTCGCCAACACTTCATCAGTGCAGGCTTGATGCCCCCGCTTCGTTTCATCGCGTCGTAAAAAGAGGTAGGAAGGTTCATGCTACCCTTACAGACACCTAGACATTCGTCAATCAGTGGCAGGTGATGGAGCCCTATGTCCCTTTCTTCATAAGAACGAACCTGCCTCCCAAGACTCGTAGGGCTTCCACGGATATTGACTTAAACTTCTCACGGACATGCGGATAGATTTCATTCAAATACTTTTCATTGGCAAACAGATTTGGCGTAAACAATACGTCAAATCCGTTCTCCTCAAATACCGACTGGAATTGCGTATACCGCCACCGGTTGCCACAGGACCAGCTCACTTTTTCCAGAAGCTGTGAAAAGTCTTCATCCGCAATAGTCAGATAGTCGAGAGGCCGTTCAAAGTTACGATGATCGCGGAAATCGATTTGATGGAAACCTATTCCGCCCGTCTTCGTAATGCGTCCAAGCTGTGCTATGGAAGCGGGGATGTCCGCCAGGTGCTCGAATGTAGCGTTGGAATAATGAATGTCTATCGAACCATCAGGCAATTCATATACGTCTTCTAAGCCTATCTTCATCGTTTTCATGCCGTCGGCATCATGCGCCTGTCTTTCTATCACCTGGTCAAGCGCTGCCGTATTGATTCCTGGAAACTTTTCGATGGCAGCATTTCGCAAACAGAGGTAAAAAGAGGGGTGGAAATGCTTATCCCAGTCGCAGAGATACTTATCGACGAGTATCGTCCGAGCACCGAGACCGATAAGAATCAACGGGAAACCAAAATCCTGACCTGCACCGATTTCCAAAACTGTTCTACCTTGAAGAAATCCTTTTCCGCCTGGCAGCAAACCTATCAGTGTGTTTGCACTGTGGATCGCAAAGTCCACTGCTTCATTACACTGACGCTCAAGTGGATTTCCTTGGGTCCAGCCTTCTGGCGGCTTTCGTTCTTCAGCAATCGGAAGTCCACGTAGCCACGCGAGGACATAACTTATAACTCGATGTAGAGAGAGATATGATCGACGGCAGTCTCTATAAGGTGTCATTCGTTAGGTCTGGCTGACCATTTGGTCGCACCTGCCGAATAAACTCCAGCGAATAGTCTATCAACGCCTTGAACGTTTTCCGCCGCTCTTTCAATATGCTGCAGACAATGATGAATACTAGAGTCGTACGGTGGCGACTGTTTATCGCCGTCGTTGCGATTGCAAATGTTGTCCTGGTTGTTTTTGCACTTGGGACCTTCTGGGCCGAAAGGACACTCGACGCTCAAAACTTCGCCCATAACTCAGGAAATTGTTTCGTCTATCCGATCACTCTCTTTACTCCAAGCGACACGATGGAATCTACAGCATCAAGGGTAAAAATCTTCGAGGATGACACATTGCTGGAGCCCGGGCACGCGCAGCACGAAGCCATTCGGCAGATAGGACAAGGACGATTCTCGCACTGGGGCGAACAACTTTATATGTCCTCCTCAGACAACTCAGATCCACGAACCAACGGTCGAGTGTATAAAATAGTCTACCCTCTCAGACCGCCCTCTTCGGTCATAGGTATCTCGCTTCTATTAACCGCTTTTGTGCTACCTTTCGCAGCACCAACTCGTGAGCGGCGGAAAACAATCTATAAGCGCTTTCATTTTCCTATCATGGCGATCAGTTTCAGTGCGGTTCTCCTACTGATTCCGATGGAAATGTTCCTGAGGACAGATTACTCAAAGGAGCATGTGTTCGGTGCATTCCAGCGACTGCCTTCGAAACTTCAACCGACCGTGAATGAACAAGGATACCGTGATAGGGAACATGAAAGAGACAACCATGACGGCTCCATCAGAATTGTCATTCTCGGCGATTCCTTTACCTTTGGTGATGGAGTTGCAGATGACGAAATATACCCTCGGATCTTGCAAGGCCAGGTAGGAGGCAATGTGGAAATTATCACCCTTGCCAGAGATGGATGGGGAACTGCAGATGAGTTGGCAGCACTCCGACGCGACGGCTTTTCATATCATCCCGATATCGTGGTAGTCGGAGTGGTGACTAATGATCCTAGTCCTCGAATCACCGAACCTCAGGGGCAGTCCGCCCCTTGGATTGTATTCCAGAGCATCACGCCGAATATGATCCTTTTTCGGTTATTAGATTTCCGTCTTAACGTACTGGCTGAAAATTCGGGCTGGAAGTATGGCTACACTGACTGGGAAAGAGATCTCTATGATCCTGGCAAGCGGTATCGTGGCGCATGGGAGAGAACGGTCATGGAGCTATCGCAGGAACTTCTTTTGCACAGGATCTCGGCCTACGCCTTCCTTCTCATCGGTCCCGCACAAGCTAATGAGCTGAGTGCCTGGAAATTCAAGATTCTTGATGATGTATTTTCCAAGGCTGGATTCAGCACCCACAACCTCTTGGAATCATACACCTCAACATTCCAGGGAGTAACTCCAACCTCCCTTTTTGCCCTGCCTGACGATCCTCATCCTGGACGCGAAGTGCATAAATTCTATGCAAACGAACTTTGGAAGGTCCTCAAACCCGAGACCGAGAAGCGAGTAAAGAGCCTGGGACGCTGAAAAGCCTTTTTGACAGTGCGGGCAAGGAGATTAATTTCTCGAACGAGCTGCTTTTTCCGCTAGAAAATCAATGATGGCTTGCCGATCTGATCCCCCGAACGCAAGTTTTCCAGTCACTTGGCCGTCTTATCTGCTGCAGACCCATATCATGAAACCACCCCTCCACTTCTTCAGGGGAATGAATGCCGTGATACTTCGGCGAGTACCCATCGAACGTGTCTAGAATGTCGTTCTCTACACCCAAGCCCTGCGTAGAAAACGGGAACACCCGACGAACCAATCCCACAAGCGGTCGATCCAACCGCGCTTGCGCCCATGGTACAAACCAACGGCACCAGGCATAAAACATACGGGACGGAATCTTATTAACGAAGCGAATCCATTCATTCCGAATGAGATAGTCACCCTCTTTCGGATATACCCAGATCGCGATGGATCCACCCGGCTTAAGAAGTGGAACGAGTTTTTTGAAGTAGGCTTCAGTGTCGGGGGTATGATGCAACACACCGATAGAGAAGATGGCATCGAAGCTCTGGGGTTTAAAGGGAAGCGCTCCGATGTCTGCCTGTGCGATCCACACATTCGGTCGGTCTACAAAATTCTTATATGCAGCTTCGACGGCATAACTCAGGTCGACACCAATGACATCTGCTCCCCACCGGCTTACAACATCCGTATATCGACCCGCTCCAACGCCTGCGTCAAGTACAAGCTTGCCCCGAAGATCGCCTGGTCCAAACCCAGTCTTCTTTATAAACTGCTCTTCCGATGACCGGTCGCTACGAAAGCAGTCGAGTTGCGTACGATAGTGGGTATTCCATTCAAAACTAAATGAACTCACATAGTCATCGCCGGCAACAAACCGTGGTACCGCCCTAATAATTGGGAAACGGCCCGTCTCGGATATGAACTGACCTTCTTCCTTTCTCAAGCTTGCACCCGTAATGGGATCACACAAAATGGGCATGACCCGATCAAGAATGGGCTTATCCATGACTATGTAAGTTCCCTGACGTGATAACGACGACCATTTGTCCGAGGATCAGAATTGTCTCGAGTCGAGAAATACACTTGCGCACCCCAATGTGAAAACCTCCCGCCGCCGCCCTCTCGAATGTCTTCATGCCCGCAATGCGCTGGCCCTAAGAGGCGGTCATCCTCGCATACAACAAGCCGCGAGGCTCCGTCCTTATCAGACAACAGCTCACACGGCAGTGTTGCTATCCAGCAGTTCCCGTCATCGTGTTGGATATCCCGCAATTCCCCGGCGTAGGGGGGGCGAAATGGCCGGCGGATGATCTTACCGATTCCCTCCGCCTTGATGCGGCCCGCAATGAGAAGCCACAACCCGACGATCAGCAAGTAGATCGAAACCAGGACCACTTGGCCGAAAATAACGACGCTTCCTGGCCGTGATTCCGTGTTCATTGGAACGAAACGCGTTTACTTTGAGAAGCCCTTGCCAGCACATTCATGACTTGTCACGAACAAGCTGTAGATACCGGGTCACCATAGCATCTGGGGAGAACATGGTCGTCATTCGTTCCTGTGCGGCTTTACCCATTGCGCGTCGCAGTTCCGGAGACCCCAAGACTTCGATACAGGCCTTAGCCATGCCATTCACATCATCCACTGGCAATAGAAAACCAGTGTGACCGTCCTTCACGCAGTCAGGCGTACCGCCTGTCCTCGTGGCAACAACGGGGACTCCCAGCAGTTGTGCCTCCATGACCGCATTTGGCATTCCTTCAAATGCAGATGTCAGCAGCAGCAATGAGGCGCAACGCATCAGGGTTGATACGTCTTCTCTCCGCCCTAACAATGTCATTTGCTTTTCGAGACCAACTTCTACAATGCAATCTTGCATTTGCTGATGCATAGGGCCTAGCCCAGCAACAAGGACGCGTAAATTTGTAATTTCCTTTGCGATGCGAGCGCACACTTCAATAAACTTTAGCGGACGTTTTTCCTCTGAGAGTCGGAATACGCCTAAAAGTACAGGGGTCTCTTCTGAGATATTTAATGCGTCCCTAAGCCGTTGGATCTCCTTGTCAGATGGTATCGTGATGCTGTTCGAATCAATGGCATTTGGAATCCAGCACACACGGTCAGTGGAGATGCCCATCCATTCGGCATAATCAGTATTTGCTTCATGCGAATTTCCGGAAAAACATATCTGTGGAAAGTTAGCTACTGTCCTGTAATACCGCCAAAACCAGTCATTTCTCAAATAAGAAAAGTGTGTGGGATTGTAATTGCGAAAAGATAGTACGGCCCGTGGTATTCCACTGATCAATGCCGCTGTCGCGGCAAGAAGGTTGGGGCTGTCGAGTTGAGCAAGAACGGCTTTCGGCTTCAGCGAATGTAATAGTGCAATCAAACGGAATAATTCCCGTTCATTAAAAGGATGCTCTCCTGCAACAAGCGCTTCCATAATAGAGAGGGGAACGAAGCGGGCGAGGTGGGCAACGTTAGGCGTCGGCTGTTTACGTAGTTCCATCACCCTGACATTTCTATCGGTTAGCAAAGAAAGGTAATGCCCGTTCGGTCCAGTAAGATCCTCAATGGAAAGAAACACAACATCCTCGCCACGCTGATTCAAGCCAATCGCAAGGTAGCACCATTGGCGTTCGGCGCCGCCTGCGGGGAGTCCATGCGTAAAAACCACAATCGGCCCTTCATTCCGTGCGGCATGCGCAGCTCGCTTGTCGTGAGGCTTAAGTGTTTCCAATGCTATGGCCAGCCCGTCTAATGTCCCCCGCGGGACTAACCTACAGACATACTCGAGATAGCGTTCAACGTCTGCGCTGTGCTCGACGACCCAATAAGAATGCGTCAATAGGCGCCGCAATCGCGTCGGAGCGAACATAATTTCCCCATTCCAAATTGTATACCGGCCATCTCCGCGTTCAGTAATATCTACGTGCGACGAGGGCAGCGGAGGCAATTGCGAGAGACCCTCAAACAAGAGATACCGATGTGACATCTCCTGATCCTGATCGAACCGGACGTCGCGAAGGTGGCCAAGCGGCAACATGCGGCCTCGTCGTAGAGTTTTCGTGAGCACTTGCTTAATGGATCGGATTCGTTGTTTCCAGCCTAAGCTAGCAGCCGCTCTAATACGCAAAGAGCAGAAAGCTCCCAGGCGTTGCCATTGGCTCTTAGGGTGAATGGTAATTCTCACGTTGGTTCCGAGCGACAGATAAGGATGTGGATATTCGATTTCCCGAATACCCAGGTCAGATAACTTACTCAGTGCTAACCGATCGATCGTTTGCGCCACATCTACATCTGCAATGCGAAGCCGTGCTCCTCGCAGCGCGGCCAATTCCTTGCCGTGAACCCCCCGCCAACCACTCCAATCAGGCATTGCAACAAAATCAGGCGCATCAAGACCCTCGCTCTCAGGAGTTGTGCTTGCTCTTTCTGAATCGTCCAGCATCTCTTCGACTAAGAAGTAGGTGTTGGTATTCAGCCGTCTTGCTAACAGCTTCTTGCTGGACAACCTCTTCGTCATCGAATAACGAGCGGCCATTTCCTGTCCTTCTCGACGTGCATTGTCCAAGCGAGCTGGATGATGACGAAGCCAAGACTCTAGCATCACCAGTGACCATAGCTGGTAAGTGGAAAATCCGTCTTTCGATCGCTGCCGCTTCAAAAAACTCTCTATGGAGCTTCTGTCAAGGACTTCTTTAAGCCGGCCGTCTTCGCGATCAAGCAAAGTTGAAGCGGCCTTGAGAAGCGAATGCCTGGCCCACGTTGACATTGGTATCCCAAATCCCCTTTTGGGGGCATCGACCAAAATGCGCGGCAAGTAGCGGTACGCGACTTCCCGTAGGAGGAGTTTACCGACACGATGACGATAAAGCACATCTAGAGGTAATCGTTCGGCGAAGCGTGCGATCTCAATATTGAGGAATGGCGTGCGCACCTCAAGACTGTGTCGCATGCTCATGCGATCGACTTTTGCGAGGATAGCTCCAGGCAAATAGTTATCGACGTCTGTCTTTCTCAAGCGGCAAAACAAAGGGACAGTTTCATCCGTCAATTCTGATCTCAGATTCTCAATATGGTTCTTTAGCCCATTGGGGACGGAGCCGAATAATTCCTCGATATACCTCTCCGTCGAAACGAGAATACGGTTGGAATAATAGGCCGTTCCCGGATGCCAGTTCCGGGGATGCGACTGTTCTTCATCAAGAGTTACAAAATAGCGATCGTAGCCTGAAAACAGTTCATCACCGCCATCACCGGACACCGCCACGGTCACCTGTCTGCGGGCAAACTGCGCCAGCAGATACGTTGGCATGCAGGAGCTATCGCCATTCGGCTCATCCAACTCCCGGCCAATGTCGGTCAAGAACGCTCCAGGATCAGGGGCAAGAATCTGTTCGTGATGGTCTGAGCCTATCGCTGTGGCCATTTCCCTAGCAGCCACATGCTCACTTTCCGGTGCATTTTTAAACCCCATGGAGAACGTTTTTAAAGGCAGGCCTAATTTTTTCCGGATCAGGGCGCAAACCGTGGATGAATCGACACCGCCTGAAAGGAATGCGCCGAGTGGGACATCAGAGATTAGCCGGCGTTTGGTGCTGCGAAGCAGGATATCCTCTAATTCGTCGGCAAGCGGTATTATTCGCGTGTTCTGAAAGCCCGCCTTCCCAGGACAGAACTCGAAAAACCGACTGATCTGAGGAGGCTGTTGAAGTGCCAGGCGCATCCATGAACCGGGTGGTAGTTTCTTAACGGATCGATAGATTGTGCGCGGAGCGCCGATGTATTGGAACATCAATACCTCGGCCATGGCATCAAGGCTGACCTCCGCATCGAAATTCGGCAACTGCTCCAGCGCTTGCAATTCTGACGCAAAGGCATACATGCCGCTGGAAAGCTCGAGATAGTACAGCGGCTTTTCACCGAAAGCATCTCGCGCAAGAAGGAGCTCGCCGGACAGTGTGTCGAATGCCGCAAATGCGAACATGCCATCTAATTTCGGCAATGCCTCGATCCCCCAAAAGGCGATCGCTTCTATCAACACCTCCGTATCTGTACGCCCTCGAAAACGAATGTTTTTCGTCTCTAATTCCCGCTTGAGTTCAGAGAAATTGTATATTTCTCCGTTGAAGGTAATGACCCAGCGGCCGTTCGCGCCAGTCATCGGCTGCCGTCCGGATTCAGAGGTATCGATGACGCTCAGTCGACGATGACCTAAGATGCAACGCCGCTTCTCGTCGACCCAGATGCCCTCGGCATCGGGACCGCGATGTACCATCTGGTCCGTCATTCTCCGAACAAGGTCTGCGCCGCTACTTGCGTCTGCGGCGACCTTATACAGCCCGGCTATACCACACACTTCGACCCCTCCACACTCGGCTTACCATGCCGAATACCGTCAAGCAAACAGACGGAAACACAATTTCCGCGGCCATGAGCGTGATGAACGGTGCTTGTGCCACCAACCGCATTTCAAGAACTACAAGAGGAGACATCGGCGTGATCCAAACTCTGAGCGTCTCTCCGAGGCCGAAGAAGGGAGTCCTACGAGTGCGCGCCTTGCCTTCTGGCGAAGGCGACGAGCGTACCGCCAAAACCAATGTGCCTCCGCTTAGGGTCTTCCGGCACATGAGGCCCGCAAATCTGGCTGAGAATCTCGACATACTTCTCCATAGTGCACATGCCTTCTTGGGATACGGCGGCGCTGTCTTGTTTCAGACCGATGAAATCCCTTTTCATTCCAGCGATTACTTCTCTCAACTTTTTGAGTTCTTCCATCGGCTCTCTTGCAGCGGAGAAATCCACGCTATGAACCGCGTCGCATTCGAAACCATAATTCGCTAAAAGCTCTCTTAATTGC
>Ga0075423_10005900_pt1 | contig 11465 bp, 5 predicted proteins | sample SoiMethybrSBSTD2_FD_80114 | JGI IMG/M metagenome (GOLD analysis project Ga0075423, IMG submission 80114) | Bulk soil microbial communities from a Populus tree surrounding site in Tennessee, USA - Soil MetaG P. TD hybrid SBSTD2 | ecosystem: Environmental > Terrestrial > Soil > Tree plantation...
CGCGCGCCAGCTCGGCCATGCACAGGTGCCGGAAGGATTGCTGGTGTCGCCCAAGGAGGTCGAGAGCTTCCCCGACGACCAGCTGGTTCTGCTCACCACGGGCAGCCAGGGTGAGCCGCTGTCGGCGCTGCGTCGCATGGCGCACGGAGAGCACCCTCAGGTCGTGCTCCACTCGGGCGACACGGTGATCTTCTCCGCCACGCCGATCCCGGGCAATGAACTCGCCGTGAACGAAACCGTCGACCGCCTCTACCAGATCGGGGCGACCGTGATCACGACGCAGGACGCGCCGGTGCACGCCTCGGGCCACGGCTGGACGGAGGAGCTGAAGCTGATGCTGAACCTGACCGAGCCGCGGTACGTGATGCCGATCCACGGCGACCACAAGCGCCTCTACCTGCACGGCAAGCTGGCCGAGTCCGTCGGGATCGAGCCGGAGGCGATCTTCCGTGGGCGGAACGGGCTGCCGCTCGAGATCGACGAGCGGGGCGCGCGCTTCGGGGAGGAGCAGGAGTCGGGCATGGTGTTCGTGGACGGCGTCGAGGTGGGGGATATCGAGGACGTCGCGCTGCGCGACCGGCGCGCGCTCTCGGCGGACGGCATCTTCATCGTGGTCGCGACCGTCTCGGGACAGGACGGGCGAGCGCTCGCGCCGCCCGAGGTGATCTGGCGCGGCGTCCCGTTCCTGGCCGAGGCGGACGGCGTGGTGGAGGAGATCCGCGACACCGTGGAGGCGTCCCTCTCGCACGCGGCGAAGGACGAGGTGCGCGAGATCGGCCTGCTCCAGGAACATCTCCGCGAGGACGTGGCGGCGTTCATCTACGAGCGCCTACGCCGGCGCCCGATGGTGCTGCCCGTCGTGGTAGAGGTGTAGGGCAGCGGGCGTCGAAGCAGGCTTTCGGCCGGCATGACCGCCGGCCGACCCGACGATGGCCGCCCGCAAGACCGCCCGCAGGAAGAGGAAGCGCAAGGCACCTCGAGCGAATGTGCCCTCGTTTCGGCTGCCCAAGCTCTCCGAGCTCGACCAGTCGCGTCGCGATGCGATCGGCCTCGGCCTCGCGGGGCTTGGAGCGCTGCTCGCATTCGTGTTCTACTTCGGCTGGGACGGGGGCCGCGTCGGCCATGTCCTGTCGGACGGCCTGCGCTTCTTCTTCGGCGCCGTCGCCTACCTGGCGCCGCTGGTGCTGCTCGGGGCGGCCGCCGCGCTGATCCTCCAGCGCAGCGAGGGCTCCGAGGAGCGTCACCGCAGGCTCGGCGTCACGCTCTTGGCCTGTGCGCTGATGCTCGGCTATGCGGCCGGCACGCTCGGCCTCGGGCCCGCGTTCCACGGCACGCGCCGTCTCTTCGACCCCGATCTCTTCATGGACCGCGGCGGACTCGTGGGGGAGACGCTCTACTGGGCGATCTCCTCACTGTTCTCGCGGGCCGGCGCGCATCTCGTCTTCGTCTTCGCGTTCGCGGCCGGCCTGCTGCTGACGAGCGGCGTGTCCGCGGCTTCGCTGATCGAACGTGCACGCCGCCTCGTCGCACACGGCGCCGGCGGCGTTCGGGAACGCCTTGCGCACGAGCGGGAACAGGCGCGCGAGGACGCCGCCCGCAGCGCGTGGTACGACGAGCCCGAGGGCGAGCCGGAGGTTCGCGCGCTCCACGAGCAGGACGCGGCCGAGCCGCAGTCGTCATTCGCCGCCGAGGAGGATGCGCTCGAGCAGGAGGAGCCCGATCCGCTGGCTCGCATCGAGCGTGAGGTGGTGGAGGCCGAAGGTCCTGCGGACGAGTTCGAGCAGCCCACCGAGGAGATCGAGGTCACGCCGATGGGCAACCGCCGCTCGGCGGTAACCGAGTCGGACGAGCTCGACTACAAGGTGCCGGAGCCGTCGCTGCTGAAACGCTCGAACGGCAATCAGAGCCCCGACGCCTCCAACCAGGACCAGGTGGCGCGTTTGCTGGTCGAGACGCTGGGCCATTTCGGGATCGAGGCCCAAGTCGTCGGCCGGGTGACCGGCCCGCGCGTCACGCGGCACGAGCTGCGGCTGGCGCCGGGCACGAAGGTCTCCAAGGTGACGCAGCTGAAGGACGACCTCGCGTACGCGCTCGCGTCGACCGACATCCGGATCCTTGCGCCGATTCCGGGCAAGCAGGCGGTTGGGGTCGAGGTGCCCAACAAGCGCCACCGCATGGTGTACCTCGGCGACATCTTCAGAAGAGACCTCCAAGGTGCCGGGAGTGCCAAGGGCGCGACCAAAAATTCTTCTCCGCTTGCCGTCTGGCTCGGAAAGGACATCGCCGGCAACGCCGTGTGGACCGATCTCGCGCGCATGCCGCATGTGCTGGTGGCGGGCACGACCGGCTCCGGGAAGTCCGGATGCGTCAACACGATGCTCTCGTCGATCCTGCTGCGCGCTTCCCCGAACGAGGTGCGGATGGTCCTGGTCGACCCGAAGCGGGTGGAGCTGAACCACTACGAGGACATCCCGCACCTGCTCACGCCGGTGGTGACGGTGCCGCGCATGGCCGCAAACGTGCTGGCCAACCTGATCCGCGAAATGGAGAGCCGCTACGAGGTGATGCAGGAAGCACGGGCGCGCAACCTCGTCGAGCTCAACAAGGCGCGCGCCGCCGCGAAAGAGGCTCCGCTCCCTTACATACTCTGCGTGATCGACGAGCTCGCGGACCTCATGATGGTGGCGCCCGCCGAGGTCGAGGACTCGATCATCCGGCTCGCCCAGAAGTCACGCGCGGTCGGTATCCACCTCGTGCTGGCCACCCAGCGTCCGTCCGTGGACATCATCACCGGCACGATCAAGGTGAACGTTCCGGCGCGGATCGCGTTCGCTGTCTCGTCGCAGCACGACTCGCGCGTGATCCTCGATCAGGGCGGCGCCGAGACGCTGCTCGGCCAGGGCGACATGCTGTTCCGGCCAGTGGGGTCGTCGAAGCTGCAGCGCATCCAGGGCGCATACATCACCGAGGACGAGATCGCTCGCGTGACGGACCGCTGGCGGGCACAGGGCGAGCCGGCGTACGACCAGGAGCTGCTCGAGGGCCGCGAGGCGATCGAGGATACCGACGGCGACCTCTCGCCGGACGAGGACGACCTGCTCGAGGAGGCGATTCATCTGGTGGCACAAACCCAGACCGCGTCGGTGTCGATGATCCAGCGCCGCCTGCGCGTGGGCTACACGCGCGCAGGTCGGCTGATCGACATGCTGGAGCGGCGCGGCGTGATCTCCGGGTACGAGGGCTCGAAGCCACGGCAGGTGCTGATCACCGAGGCCGACGTTTCCCGGGTACTTTCGAACAACTTGCGTGACGGGGCCGAGGCCCCGTCAGGGTTGGTTTAGGGTCCGCGCAGCCAAAATCGGCATACTCGATCGCATGGAGGTGCCGAGTCTCAAAGCCGAGCTCCGCGAGCTGATCGCGCGGTATCTCGAGCTCTATTACGTCAGCGAGTCGTCCAAGGACGGCATCAAGACCGAGAACCGCTACCAGTCGGTGCGCATCGGCGACCTCGAGACCGCGGGCGTGCGCTCGCTGCGAGACGGATTCATGGATCAGGTCGACTTCACGGGCAAGAGGGTGCTCGATCTCGGCTCCAACCTCGGTGAGCTGAGCCGCGGGGCCCGCGCCCGGGGTGCGTCGCTGGTCGACGGGTTCGAGTACGACCCCTTCTTCGTCGAGCTGGCGCGAGCGATCGATACCTATGGCCAGGTCACTCGCGTTTCGTACCACGAGCGCGACATCACCGACCCGTCGGCCTATGACGACCGCTACGACGTGGTGCTGGCGTTCTCCGTATTCGTGTACATCGAGCCGGTCCTGGACCAGATCGCGCGCATCACGGACGAGCTCCTGCTGCTCGAGACGCACAGGCTCGAGGACAACCTGGAGGACTATTACGTGCGGGTCGTCGGCCGGCACTTCCCCCACTACGCGATCCTGGGCGAGTCGGACTGGGACGTCCGGCTGGGCGGCGAAGGCGACCGCCGCGCGGTGGTGGCCTTCGCGAAGGACGAGCCGACGTTGCTGGCGGCGCTGCGGGAGCCCGGCCCCGGCGAGGGCGTGCCGAACGTGATGCGGGCCGCCGTCGCGCACCGGCCGGGCCGTCGCGCAGAGCCACGCCTGCTCCAGGTCGACCTGACGAGGCCGCCGCGCGAGGCGCTTCAGCAGCGCTTCTTCATGATGTTCCGGTTCGACGCGCTCGACGAGCTGCTCGAGGCCGTCGACCGGATGGAGGTCGACGTGGATGCCCTCGCCAAGAGCCGTGAGATCAGGAACCTCGGGGCGGAGGGTTGGGTCTACTGGTTCCTTTTCACGAAGGGCTACGTCCAGTACCTCGAGGCCGGCTCCATCGGCGAGGGCAACGTGTACTTCGACTACCTGTTCGGCCATTACGTCGAGCAGGGCCACGATCCGGGCGCGCTGTGGCAGCTCGCCGAGCACGATCTCGCGGTGGAGCGCGTCGCCCGGCGCTACCGTGACCTCGACGCGCTGCGAAAAGAGGCCGCGCAGGGCCCGGAGCCGCCCGCCGCCACGAAGCCGGTCCGGATTACGGTCGGCGATTGGCCCCGTGACCCGCCGCTGCACGTCTACGAGACCGGATCCGACGCGCCGCTGCCTGTGCGGCACATAGACGGCTGGCATCGCCTGTGCTCCGCGCGCCTGGCCGGCTTCCACACCTACCCGTGCGAGGCGGTGCCCGAGAATCTCCACGACCAGCCCGTGATCGGCGCCGTCGAGGAGTTCCGGCTCGGGGGCGGCCGGCTGAGGCTCGCGGGCTGGTATCTGCACCCCGAGTTCCTCGTCAACCACGAGCTGCGCAGCGGGCGGCAGATCCTCGCGACCGGCGCGCCCGCGGAGCGCCCCGACGTGGCGTCGTCGTTCCCCGACATCGGGCACGCGAGCGCGTCGGGCTTCGACATCGACATCGAGTACGAGCCTGACCCGGAGGTCCCGACGCGGTTCGACCTGATCGTCATGCACGAGATCCTCCCCGTCGGGTCGATCCCCGTTCTACACGTGCCGGGGGAGGAGTCGATCGAGGCGCCGACGACCCTCTACCGGCTCCTGCGGCCGCTCGTCCGCCGCCGCGCGCTCGAGGCGTTCGGCGCGATCCTCGAGTGCAGGGGAGAGGAGGTGCCGCTCGCGCCTGCTCTGGAGCGGCTGGTGCCCGCGGCGAGAGTCACGACGATCGCGGCCGAAGATGCGGGCAGCGCGGTACCCGGATCCGCCGACCTCGTGATCGCCGACGCCGTGCTGACATCGCTCGGCCCGGACCGGCAGGCCGAATTCCTCGAGGTCCTCGCGCGGGCGGTGCGGCCGGGAGGCTACGTGGTCGTGACGGCGCCAAGCGAGCCGTTACGGGCTCAGCTGGACGCCAACGGCCGGCCGGGGGACCTGGAGACGGTCGATCACCTCCGGGGTGCGGTCCGCCACCTGCACGACCTCGTGATATTCAGGAAGAACTGAGCGGGCGGGGTCGTGCCGTTCACGGAGGATGCGCAGCGAACCGGCCGTGGCGAGGTACCTTTCTCCTGCATCCACGATGGCAGAGATCGGCTCGACCCTGCGCGAAACGCGCATCCGCAAGAAGATCGATATCACGACGGTCGAGAGCGCCACGAAGATCCGCGCGAAGTACCTGCGCGCGATCGAAAACGAGGAATGGAACGTCCTTCCCGGCCCGACCTACGTGAAGACGTTTCTGCGTACCTACGCGCAGTATCTGGGCCTCGACGCCCACCTGCTGGTGGACGAGTACTCAGCGCGGTTCGAGGAGCCGGAGGAGCTGGAGCTACCCGCCTTCTCGCGCGAACAGCGGATCCGGACCAGGGTCCGCAGAGTGGGGCCGCCTTCGCGGCTGACGGCGCTGGGAGTGGCGGCGGTCGCGATCATCCTGTTCCTCCTCGTGCTGGGGCTGACGGCGGGCGACAACGGCAAGGGCGGTTCCTCGGACCGGTCCCGCAATGCGCGCAAGGGGTCGAGCCACCACAAGAAGCGCAGCCCGGCGGCGGCCCCGGCGGCCGCGCCGGCCGGCGGCCCGGTGAAGGTCGCCGTGGTGGCGACCCGGCCGGTGTGGGTTTGTCTCGTCGACGCCCGCGGCAATCCGCGCGTGAACGCTCAGATCCTGCCGGCCGGCGCGCACCAGGGACCCTTCACCTCGAAGGAGTTCAAGGTGACGGTCGGGAACGGAGGCGGAGACCTCCAGATCAACGGCAAGCTGCGGAACACGCCGGAGCGCTCGCGACCACTCAGCTACGCGATCAAGGCCTCCGGCACCCAGATCCTGCCTCCGGCGCGGAGACCGACCTGCAGGTGATCCCCTGACGGTTCGCGCTGGATTCGTGATCACCGGCACGGAGGTGCTGGCCGGCCGGGTCCGCGACCGCAACGGCCCGTGGCTGGCGGACCGTCTCGCCGAGCTCGGGATCGAGCTTGCGCACGTGTTGATCACAGGCGACCGCCCGGCCGACCTCGTGTCGGCGCTCGAGTTCATGCGCGCCGAGGGCGCTGACCTGATCGTGACGAGTGGCGGCCTCGGTCCGACCGCCGACGACATGACCGCCGAGATGGTGGCGAGCTTCGCCGGGCGCCCGTTGCAGCTCGACGAGGCCCTCGAGCAGCGCATCGGGGAGATCATCGCCCGCTTCGCGCGGCGCTGGCGGATTGACGCCGAGGCCCTCCGAATCGCCAACCGAAAGCAGGCGATGGTTCCCGAGGGCGCGATCGCGCTCGATCCCGTGGGGACCGCGCCGGGCCTCGTGGTGCCGGCCGGCGAGCAACTCGTGGTGGTCCTGCCGGGACCGCCGCGTGAGCTCCAGGAAAGCTGGGCGCAGGCCGTCGAGACGGCGCCGTTCAAGGCGCTCGCGGCACGCGCGCCGCGTTACCGGCAGACGATGCTGCGCCTGTTCGGCATCCCGGAGTCCGAGATCGCCGAGACGCTGCGGGTGGCGGAGCAGGAGGTCGGCCTCGACGGGCTCGAGATCACGACGTGCCTGCGGCGAGGCGAACTGGAAATAGTGGTGCGCGCCGACGCCGACGCCGACGCGGCCTCGGACGCGCTCACCGCGCTGATCGAGGAGCGCCACCGCGAGGCGCTCTTCTCCGTGGACGGCAGCTCGATCGAGGAGCAGGTCGCGCGTCTGCTCGACGACCGCCGGGTCGCGGTGGGTGAGTCCTGCACCGGCGGCCTGCTGTGCACGCGGCTTTCGGACCGCCCCGGGTCGTCGCGGCACTTCGCAGGCGGGGTGGTGGCCTACTCCGACGACGCGAAGATCGAGCTCCTGGGCGTCGACCCGGAGCTGATCGACCGGCACGGCGCGGTCTCGGAGGAGGTGGCCGAGGCGCTCGCGGCCGGCGCGATCGACCGCTTCCACGCCGATTTCGGGATCGGCGTCACGGGCGTCGCCGGGCCCGACGGCGGGACGCCCGAGAAGCCGGTGGGGCATGTTTGCTTCAGCGTGATCGAGCGCGACGGAGCGCGCGTCACGCGCGCCCTGGATGTGCCCGGCTCGCGGGCCGAGGTGCGCGACCGGTCCACGACCGTCGCGCTTCATCTGCTCAGGCGGATGCTCGCCGGCCAGCCTGCGCCGGTCTGACGCGGCGGTTGCCCGAGCGCCTCAAGAGCCCGCGGCTGCGGCTGTTCGTGGCGGTCGACCTCCCGCGCACCGTGCTCGATCCGCTGATCGAGTGGCGGGCGGAGCAGCTTGGCGACGTGCCGGGAGCGCGGCTGGTCGCGCCGGAATCGCTCCATGTCACGCTCGTCTTCCTGGGGTACCAGTACGAGCGCGATGTCGAGCGCATCGCGCGCATCTGCTTCGAGGAGAACCCTCCCGGCGCCGCGTTCGAGCTGACGCCCACGGAGCTGGCCGCAGTCCCGCCGCGGCGGCCGCGCCTGTACGCGCTCGGGCTGGAGGACGCCGGGGGCGCGCTCGGCGCATGGCAGGGACGGCTCTCGGCCGCGCTGCACGAAGCGCGCCTGTACGAGCCGGAGAAACGCCCCTTCTGGGCGCACGTGACGCTCGCGCGCGGCAAGCGAGACCGTGCCCTGCCGCGGCTCGAGGAAGCCGTCGATCCGCCCCCGGAGCTCCGGCAGTCATTCGCCCCGCCGCGCGCGACGATCTACCGGTCGACGCTCACGCCGCGCGGCGCCGTCTACGACCCGATAACTCAAATGGACTTGTCGCGGATGCGGTAGAGTTGCGGCGTTCTTTCGGGGAGCAGCTCTAGTAGGGGGGATACCTGTGGGGGGACTGTCTCGAAGGCTAGGTCTGGCGCTGCTTGCGCTCCTGCTCGTGAGCGCGGTGCCCGCGTACGCCGATTTCCCGTACGGGAGTGGGGCCGAGCATCAGCTGAGCGCAGGCCAGGTTCCGAACGACTACACCGGCGACGGTAACGACTGGAAGTTCGCCGCCACGGCGGAGTCGATCAGCCCGTACACGGGTAGCGCCCAGGAGCTCTTCGGCGTGCGCGGCGCGCACGTGGTCGACCCCAACGCGAGCGTCGACACGGCGTGGCAGACCACCACGGGACGGCCCGACGTCACGCTCGCGGTGCTCGACTCGGGCATCAAGTGGGACGACCGCGGGGCGATGATCGACCTGCGCAAGAAGGTCCGCCTGAACAAGGGGGAGCTGCCGGTTCCCGAGACGAGCGGCCCGGCCCTCGAGCCGGGCGTCGACTGCTCGACGTACGGGTCGGGCTACGACGCGAACGGCGACGGCGTCTTCAACGTGCTCGACTACCTGTGCGACCCGCGCGTCTCGACCGACGAGCCCAACAGCGTCGGGCCGCCGGACCTGCTCGACCCCCAGGACCTGATCATCGCGTTCGAGAACGGCGTCGACGAGGACCACAACGGGTTCGTGGACGACATCGCGGGCTGGGACTTCGTCGACAACGACAACGACCCATACGACGACGTCCACTACGGCCACGGCACCGGCGAGGCGGAGGACTCGAACGCCGAGGCCAACAACGGGAACGGCCAGGCGGGCGCCTGTCCGAGCTGCATGGTGCTGCCGCTACGGGTCGGCGACTCGTTCGTGGCCGACGAGAACAACTTCGCCCAGGCGGCGATCTACGCCGTCGACAACAACGTGCTGGTGATCCAGGAGGCGCTCGGCACGCTGAACCACACCCACCTCGCCGACGAGGCGATCGACTACGCGTACAACCACGGCGTGACTGTGATCGCGTCCGCCGCGGACGAGGCCGCCCAGCACCACAACTGGCCCTCGAACTCCGCGCACGTGATCGTCGTGAACTCGGTCAACAAGTACAACATCGCCGCGACCCCGTCGAACCCGTCGTACCTCCAGCTGAACGGCTGCACGAACTTCTCGAGCCATGTGACGGTCTCGATCCCGAGCTCGAGCTGCTCGTCGAACGCGACTGGGCTCGGCGCCGGCTTCGCCGGTCTGATCATCAGCGCCGCGCTGAACGCCCAGGACGCGGGTGCCCTGTCGCCCAATCCGAACTGCGAGCGCTACAACGGCGACCCCTGCGTGATCACGCCCAACGAGGTGCGGCAAATCATGGCCTCGGGCTCGATCGACGGCACGAGCCAGGCCGATGACGTGAATTTCGCGACGCAGCCGGAACCCTCGTGCACGCCGCCCGTGCCGGGCTGCACGGACCCGAACCTGCTGTTCGCCGACACGACCGCGAACCGCCCCGAGCCCTCGCCGATCGCGACCACGAAGAGCTACCCGGCGCGCAAGGGCTTCGACGAGTTCTACGGCTACGGGCGCGTGAACATGGTGAAGGCGGTCGAGGCGGCGCGCGCGGGCACGATTCCGCCCGAGGCCGAGATCACTTCCCCCGGCTGGTACGCGCAGGTCGATCCTGCGCAGACGTCGGTCGACGTGCGCGGCCAGGTCTACGCGCGCGGCCACGGCTATAGCTGCAAGGTCTACGTAGGCCCGGGATCCGAGCCCAACAACGGGCTCGCGACGGACACGCCGCCGGGCGACTTCCAGCAGGTGTCCTCCAACTGGTGCGACGGCTCGAACCACTCCGCGCCGTTCAGCGGGTCCCTGGCCAGCATCGACGTCGCCCAGCTGAAGGCGCGCTTCCCGGCCACCAACGGGAACTTCGACGGGCGCGAGCCTCCGCCGGGGCCGCCCAACTTCAACGGCCGCCCGAACACCGAGCCCTACGGCTTCACGGTGCGCGTGATCGTGACCAGCGTCCAGCAGAGCAAGACACTCACGGGTGAGGACCGCCGCAACCTCTACCTGCACCGCGACCAGGACATGCTGCCCGGCTTCCCCAAGACCCTGCCCGGCGACGGGGAGTCCTCGCCGGTGCTGGCCGACCTCGACGGCGACAACCGCAACGAGCTGATCTTCGGGACATCCGACGGCGTCATCCACGCAATGCGCCCGGACGGCACCGAGCTGCCCGGCTGGCCGGTGCACACCGACCCGCTGCCGCTGCACCTGGGCGGCCGCGCATTCACGACCAACCAGGTCGATCAGAACGCCTCGTACGGCGCGGTCCTCTCGTCGGTCGCGGTGGCCGACCTCGATCACGATGGCACGCCCGAGGTGGTCGCCACCGACATGGACGGCAAGGTGTACGTCTGGAACGCGGACGGCGGCCTGCGCTGGCAGCGCGAGGCGAACCCGGACTTCTCGGGCAAGCCGCTGCAGCCCCACGTGAACGTGCGTTGCGGCAACCGCTGCCGGACCCAGCACGGATTCATCGGGTCGCCCGTGGTCGCCGACCTCGACGGCAACGGCGGCAACGCCGAGGTGATCGCGGCCGGCATGGACCGGCACGTGTACGCGTGGCACGCGGGCGGCACGCCCGTGGACGGCTTCCCGGTGCTGGTGGTCGATCCGACCAAGATCTCGGGCGTCGATCCACAGACCGACGTGCAGCAGTTCAACGCGAACGCCGGCGACGTGCTGAACCAGGGGGCGATCGTCGACACGCCCGCCGTGGGTGACCTCAACGGCGACGGCAAGCCCGAGATCGTGATCGGCACGAACGAGGAGTACAACGCCAACACGGGCAACGAGGGACCCTACAACGCGGCCAACTTCAACGCCGCCTCGGTGGGGTTGATCGGCGCGATCGGACGGGTCGGATTCCCCAGCAACCCGCTGGGCGGGCTCGCCGACACGAACTCGCGCATCTACGCGATCCAGGGCGACGGAAACGCGCACTCGGGCGGGAACCCCTACGTCCCGGGCTGGCCCGCGAAGGTCGGGCTGCTGCAGGCGGAGACGCTGCCCGTGGTCGGGGAGGGCATCAGCGGCTCACCCGCGATCGGGCCGGTCACGTGCGCCAACGGCGGCGCGGGCAATGTGGTCGGGGTGATCCCCAACGCGGGGCCCGGCTACATCTTCAACCGCGACGGCCAGTCCTGCTACGGGCAGCAGAACGGGCAGGACGTCGTGCTGCAGACCGACTTCACGGCGAGCCCCCAGAAGTTCGACACGCCCGCGATTCCGGCGGTC
>Ga0075423_10005901_pt1 | contig 11464 bp, 10 predicted proteins | sample SoiMethybrSBSTD2_FD_80114 | JGI IMG/M metagenome (GOLD analysis project Ga0075423, IMG submission 80114) | Bulk soil microbial communities from a Populus tree surrounding site in Tennessee, USA - Soil MetaG P. TD hybrid SBSTD2 | ecosystem: Environmental > Terrestrial > Soil > Tree plantation...
CTTTCCGGCGGAAACGCTCCCCGGCCAGCAGGATCAGGCCGTTGATGATGAGGAAGATCGCGGCCCGGATCGGCTTGCCGAACAGGACGCGGAACTCGTGCTCGAACACGAGCCCGACCAGCCCCACCGGGATCGTCGCCACGATGATCAGCCAGGCAAGCCGCTCGTCGGCCGACTGCAGCTGCCATCTGCTTGTCCCTGCCGCCGGGCGGATGACGTGGCCTATCGAGGAAAAGAACCCACGGACGATCCGTACCCAGTCACGCCAGAAGTAGATCAGCAGCGCGATCGCGGTCGCGACGTGCAGCCCGACGACGAAGGCCAGGTACGGGGACTCGGAACTGGCGACGTTGAGGTCGGCTTCCCAGCTGCCGCCCACGAGGGCGGGTAGCAGGACGTTGTGCCCGAGGCTGGAGATGGGGAACAGCTCCGTGACGCCCTGGATCAGGCCGACGACGGCAGCTTCCAGGTAGGTCAGTTGTGTCATGTCAGCCTTTCACGCGGAGGGTCCTGGCCCTGCGCGCTGTCGCTTCGCGGGGTGTGGACCTGCGCGCAGGAAACATACTACGAAGTGACCAAGCCGTCCTGCCTGCTCGGCCAGGTACATGACGAGTTGATGGAGCCTCCTTTGCCGTGGCAATGGCGGGCCGGCTCCCTCACACATCAGGATTTGCTATCAGTGGCTGGGCCGCCCCGGCTCTGGGCCGGGCGGGATCGGCTGGTCAGCAAGGGAATCTCCGGACTCACGGCGTGAGCGGGATGATCTCAGCTGCCACGAGGCAATCGTGATCGATGCCTATCGACGGCCCCAGCGTTTGGGATACGGCAAGGCCGGGTACGGAGTAGCAGCCCACGGCAGGGTAGCGGGCAGGAGCCATGTCGAGCGGGATCGTTCTGGCTTTCGTCCTCACGGGTGTCATTGTGCTCGGCGGGTCTGGATCGAGGTCTGGATGCCCGGCCCGGGTGTGGCTGCCTTGCGCAGGGAATGGCCGGGCGCCGCCTACGAGACCCTGACGATCCCGAAAGCGATCTACTGGCCTACCAGCGGAGATGGCAAATGTCCCTGGTGCTGAGGTAGCCCTGCTGTGTGCGGCATGCGGGAGACCACGCCGCCAGCGGTTGCGGTTTCGGGCGCTGCTACCGCCGTGATTGTACTGTTCCCGCAGATGCATTCCGGCTCCTGGCGTTCGACCCTGCATGTGACACTGGAGACGGCGACGTCGCTCATCGCCCTGCTCGCAGCATTCGTGGCCGTCGGCCGCCTGCGGCGGTACACCCTGCTGAACGAATTGATGCTGGCGTCTGCGCTCGTGGTGCTCGCCGTGTCGAGCCTGTTCTTCGTGACGCTGACGCTGCTCGACCTGCCGCCGCCTTCCGGGCTGACAGCCAAGGCGTCCCTGGCTGGCAACGTTCTTGGTGCTCTTCTGATGGCCCTGGCTGCCTTCGTCCCGCGTCGCCGACTGCGCCTGCGTGGACTCGCGCTGGCCGGCGGGGCAGCGGCCGCAGCTGCGGCGCTCGCGTTCGCCGCCGTCTTTGCCGGTGGGCTCGCCGCCCGCGTCCCCCAGCGACTCGCAGCCGCACCGCAGGCAGTGCCCGGCCTGCATGCACCATCCGTGCTTCCTGCTTGGCAGCTGGTAATGGCGATGCTCTACGCCCTGGCGGCCATCGGTTTCCTCGCCCGCTTCCATCAGCTTGGCAACAAGTTCTTGGGCTGGCTGGCTATTTCGGCGGTGCTGGCGACCGCCGCGCGGGTGGACGACTTCCTCCACTCGGTTCCCGGCCCGGGTTCCGCTTACCCCGCCGAGGCCTTTCAGCTGCTCTTCTGGGCAGTCATTCTCATCGGCCTGGTGCGGGAAACGCAGTCGTATTGGCGTGCCCTGCCGGAGACGGCGGTGCTCGAGGAACGGCGGCGGGTCGCCTGCGATCTGCATGATGGGCTGACCCAGGAACTGGCATATCTCGCCCGCAACCTTGATCTGCTGGACGGCGACACCAACGCCGAGACGTTGGAGCGCCTCCAGCATGCAGTCGAACGCGCACAAGTGGAGTCCCGGCGGACGATCCGCGGGCTCACGGCACCTGGCGGGCAGGCCTTCGAGACCGCGCTGGCAGAAGCGGCCCGCGAAATCGCGGAGCGGTTCCATATCGGCCTGGAGTTCAACTCCACGCACGACGTCCAGCTGTCGAAGACCCAGGCCGAGGCCATGATGCGGATCGCCTGTGAGGCGGTCACAAACGCGGCCCGCCACAGTGGCGCCAGCCGGGTTCGCGTGAGCCTAAGACAGGATGGCCAGCATGCACACCTCCAGGTCAGCGACGCAGGATGCGGGTTCGACCCCGATGCCGACGGGGCAGGCTTCGGGCTCGTCTCGATGCGTGAGCGCGCCCGGGCAGTCTGTGGTGACCTCCGGATCTCCTCCATCCCCGGCCATGGCAGCGAGGTGGAGGTGGTGTTGTGAATGCTAAGTCGCAGCCGCTGCGCGTCATGATCGCTGATGACCATGTTCCGACTCGCGATGACGTGCGCCGCGCCCTGGAAGCTGACGGCCGCTTCGTGGTTTGCGCTGCGGTGGGCCACGCCGCAGCTGCGGTACAGGCTGCCGTGCGCGAACAGCCTGACATCTGCCTGCTGGACATCAGGATGCCCGGTAGAGGCCTGGCGGCGGCGTGGGAAATCGCTGCGAGGCTGCCGCAAACCAAGCTCGTGATGCTGACTGTTTCTGACGAGGATTCCGACCTGTTCGCCGCGCTCCGGGCGGGTGCTGCCGGATACCTGCTGAAGACCATGAGCCTGCGGCGACTGCCAGATGCGCTCCACGGCGCCTGCTCCGGTGAAGCTGCCATACCGCGGACGCTGGTCGCGCGCGTGCTCGAGGCTTTTCACGGCCGCGAACCGCGATGGCGGCAACTGGCCGCGGGCAGTAACCCGCAACAGCGGCTGACGAGCCGCGAGTGGGAAGTGCTCGAACTATTGGCACAGGGGTGTTCCACGGCCCAAATCGCCGGCAAGCTCATACTGTCGGCCAGTGCGGTGCGGGTGCACATCGCCTCCATCGTGCACAAGCTTGAGGTCACCGACCGCACGGCCGCCGCCCGGCTCTTCAGCGGTACTTCCGGGAGTGGGCGCTCAGGAACCTGAGCGCCCAATCCGCAGTCTCCCTCTTACGCGCCGGCGACGGGCTGCGCGACCCTGGCTCAGGAGTTGCCGGTGCTGGCGGTGCCCGTCTGCCCAAGCCGGGTTAGTGCACCGCTTGCGTCCAGCTGTGGCCAAAGGAGGGGGGCGCCATGAGGCTTGTTTTCTGCGACGACAACCGGATTCTCAGCGAAGCACTCGCTACCGCCATGGAAGCGCTGGGCCACGAGGTAGCGGCCATCACCACCACTGCCTCTGATGGCCTCGCTGCGGTGGGCGCCTATCAGCCCGATGCCGTCCTCCTCGATCTTCGCGTGCCCGCCAGGGCGGGCCGGGACGGCGCTGACGCCACGGAAGGGCTCAGCGCCGCTGAGGCGATGCGGCACGACTACCCGGACACGGCGGTGCTCGTGCTTTCCAGCCTGGCTGACCGGCCGACCTGGTCGGCGGCGGTGAAAATCGGTGTGGCCGGCTTTCTCGGCAAAGACCAGGACGTCGACCAGATCGCCGCCGCGCTGGATGAGGTCGGCGCTGGCAGGATGGCATTCGATCCCATGGTGCCCAACCGGGCGAGCGTCCGCTCCCACCGCCGACGGCGCCCCTCGCCCCTGCATGTGCTGACTCCCCGGGAGAAGGAGGTCCTGCGCCGCATCGTGGCGGGCCAGAGCACCGGCCAGATGGCCAAAGAGATGGACATCGCGATCAACACCCTGCGCAGCTATGTGAAAAACGTCCTCACCAAGCTCGGCGCGCACAGCCGCCTCCAGGCTGCCGCCCTCGCGGCGCGGGAGGACCTGCTCGGTGAGCTGTCCGCGTAGAGCGCGGTTCACGGCTACCCCAGTTGGCGTATGCCCGGTCACGCAGGCTGGGCTGCCGCCGGGCGGCTCTGCTCGCAAAGCTGGCGTCTATGGGGCTTAACGTCTTCCTCATCGATAAGGAACGGACGTTCGCAGACGCCCTCGCGGCCCGCCTGGAGGCAGAGGACGACATCGAGGTCGTCATGGCTGTGCACAGACAGGCACCAGCGCCGTCCCTCATCGTGGGCAGGCACGCGGATGTTGTCCTGCTCGACGCTGACCTGCCCGGCGATGCGGCGATCCGCCTGTGTGAGGAACTGTCCGGGCGCGCCGACGCCCCCCGCGTTGTCATGCTCAGCCGAAGCTCGGAGGCGAGCCGGATTGCGGATTCAGTCCGCGTCGGCGCGGCAGCCTGGGTGCGCAAGGGTGAATCGCTGCAGTACCTGCTGCAGGTAATCCGCGGTGTGGCGGCGGGGGAGACCTGGCTGCCGCCAGCGGAGACGGGGGCCGTTCTCCGGCTGCTGCTGCAGGAGCAAAAGCAGCAGGGCGAAAGTGACCGGCTGCTTGCCTCGCTGACTCCGCGGGAGCGGGAAGTTCTGGCCTGCCTTGCCGAAGGCGCAGGACGGCAGGATGTGGCGGAGCGACTGCACCTGTCCGCCAACACGGTACGGACGCACCTGCAGAACCTCATGGCCAAGCTTGGCGTCCATTCCACGCTGGAAGCCGTGGCGGTGACGCGGTCACAGCTGGCTGTCCTGCCCCATCTCGCTGAGCCCCACTAGCGGCCGGACTCAGAGCATGACGTCGGGTCGGCACTGAGTGCAAGCACTGGCGCATCCCAGACCAGGCGATGCCCCAATTTGACGTAGGGCCGGCCGCTCCATGCGGGGGTTCCGTTGCCGACGGAAATAGGTCAGGCTCCTAAAATGTGCGGATGAATTCGGAGGGCCTGCGGGTCGGCGTCGTCGGCATTGGTTATTGGGGATCGAGGCACGTCCGCGTGCTGCGGTCCACAACCGGCGTAGCGGCAGTCATCGGCGTGGATCCGCGATTCCGCCAGATCGATGACGGATTTCCGCAGATCGATCACGGCATGGCCGCATACGCCGATATCGCAGACGCCCTGCCACATGTCGACGCTGTCGTCATTGCGACGCCGCCGGCCAGCCATGCGCTGCTGGGTCAGAAAGCCATCGCAGCTGGCAAGCACGTGCTTATAGAAAAGCCATTGGCGACCACGTCGGAAGCTGCGCAGGCCCTCGTCGATGCGGCTGAAGCTGGCGACGTCGTGCTCATGCCGGGTCACACCTTCGAGCACAACGCAGCAGTCCACAAGCTTCGTGATCTCGTGCGGGAGGGTGACCTTGGACGGCCTTTCTATCTCGATTGCGCGCGTCTCAATCTCGGTCTCTACCAGACGGATGTGAACGTCATCCTCGATCTGGCTCCGCACGACATCTCAATCTCTAACTTCGTGCTCGGCTCAAGGCCGACGACCGTCACAGCGTGGGGATCACGTTACGTCCACCCTCAGCATGAGGACGTCGCCTACCTGAGGCTCGACTATGCCGACCTTGGCGTCCGGACAAATATCCACGTCAGCTGGCTCGATCCGCACAAGGTGCGCCGAATTACGGCGGTGGGCTCGAAAAAAATGGTCGTGTACAACGACATGGCAGATGGCGAGCGGATCCGCGTATACGACAAATCGGCCGTGCCGCCCGGTGAAGGCGACGGGCCGCTGTCCCAGTTCGCTTATCACCTGGGCGACACGGTGTCACCCTTCGTCGCCTTTGCTGAGCCACTCGCAGTTCAGGATCAGCACTTCGTCGATTGCGTCACTAACGGCTTGCCGCCTTCTGTAGAGGGCAGCAGCGGCCTGGCCGTGGTGCAGGTCCTGGAATGTGCTCAGATGTCGCTGCGGGAGCAGCGGCCGGTTGCACTGGCCGAGGTGACGCAGCGGTCCCACCGCCACCCAGCCCATGTAGGCGAGGCGAGGTAGCCGCCGAGATGACGCCCGTTCCTTTCACCGATCTGGTCGCCATGGCTAATGATGCCTGGCCCTCGATTGAGAAGACCTACCTGGCCTGCCTGCTCGGCGGCGCGTACATCGGGGGGTCCGCTGTGACGTCTTTCGAGCGGGACTGGGCCGCCTACTGCGGCGCCGATTACGCGGTGGGTGTCGCGAATGGCACGGATGCGCTGGAGCTAACCTTGACCGCGCTCGGTGTCGGCCCGGGCGACGAGGTCATTGTCCCGGCCAACACCTTCATCGCGACGGCAGCTGCGGTCGTACGGGCGGGCGCCGCCCCCCGCTTTGCTGATGTTAGCGACGACACACTGCTCATGACCCCCAGCACCCTGGCCGAAGCCATCACACCACGCACGCGTGCGGTCATCGTCGTGCATCTGTTTGGTCAGGTGCCGGACATGCCCGGCATCCTCGGCGCAGCCGGCGACGCGGGAATCCCCGTGATCGAGGACGCCGCGCAGGCGCCCGGCGCGGAATGGGATGGCCAGCGCGCAGGGTCTTTCGGCGAAGCGGCTTGTTTCAGCTTCTATCCCGCGAAGAACCTGGGCGCCTTCGGCGACGCCGGTGCCGTGGTCACCTCGCGGCCGGAGCTAGCGGACCGCGTGCGGGCGCTGGCCAACCATGGCCGTTCCTCGGGCACCTCACACTACGAGCACGAGTACGTCGGCACGAACAGCCGCCTCGACGCTCTCCAGGCGATTGTGCTCTCAGGCAAGCTAGCCCAGCTCGACAAGTGGACTCAGCGACGGATCGAGCTGGCCACCCGGTATCGCGCGCTTCTCGGCGGCACCGAACTGAAACTGACGGGTGTTGCGCCGTTGGCGCGCCACGTCTACCACCTGTTCGTCGTGCGCGTCGCCTCGCGCGACAGCGTCCGGGCGGAGCTGGCGCGCCGCGGCATTCAGACCGGCGTGCACTACCCCGTCCCGTGTCACCGGCAGCCGCCGCTGCAGCAATTCGCAGACCGGCCAGTGCCCGTGGCCGAGCAAGCGGCCGGCCAGCTGCTGTCGCTGCCGATGTTCCCGCATCTAACCGATGGCCAGGTTGACCATACGTGCGAGGCGCTCGGCGACGTGCTCCGCATGTCGACCGCCGGTTCGGAGCTCATCGATGCCGGGTGAAGCCAGCCGCGCGCGACGGATGTGCCCGGTAGCCGGATCATGGCGTCCTGGTAGGCCACTCGGCGCCCAGGCCCCGTATCGCCTTACCGGTGGACGCGCCGCGAAGGAAACCTCGCCGTGACTGATCTCGCAGAAAGGAAAGAGACCACTGCGCGCAGGTCAGGGGATGAAGCGGCCAAGAGAATGGTGGATATTGTGCTGTCTCTGGTACTGATCATCATCGCGGCGCCGTTGTTGCTGCTCCTGGGGTTCCTTGTGCGGTCGACGTCCGCCGGGCCCGCGCTATTCCGCCAGGACCGGCTGGGCCGTGACAAGAAGCATTTCACCATGCTGAAACTGCGCACCATGCAGATCGATAATGACGACCGGATACACCGCGACTATGTCGCGGTTCTGATGTCCGACGGGGCAGCCACAGCTGGGGGCAACGGTCTGTTCAAGCTCGATGCCGACCCACGTGTCACCCGGCTTGGCGCCTGGCTGCGCCGGACCAGCCTCGACGAGCTTCCGCAACTGGTCAACGTGCTGCGGGGCGAGATGTCGCTCGTCGGCCCACGCCCCGTACTTCCCTGGGAAGCGCAGTTGTTCGGCGAACAATACCAGCAGCGTTTTGAGGTGAAGCCTGGTATTACCGGCCTGTGGCAGGTCAGTGGGCGCAGTCGGCTCTCCGTGCGGACCGCCCTCGAACTCGACCTCGAGTACGTGGGCCGCCGCAGCTTCTTCTTTGATGTCTCTATCCTTGCTCGCACCCTGCCAGCCGTTTTCCGGGGGGGAGCGGGTTGACGACAAGCGACCTGGAAGGGCGTTAAGCCGGGCAGCCGTAGTTGGCGGCGCAGTGGGCTTGCTGCTTAGAGTCGTCGAAGCCGGGATCCAGCCAAATCCGGTTCCTTTCCGCGCTCTGCACCTTGGCAATATATGCATTAGAGGCGGGCGAGTGCCACTGGCCCGAAAACCACGAGCCGATGCAGCCGCCCTCGCGGCACGGGAGGACCTGAGCGGTGAACTCTCCGTTTAGAGCGGCGGTTCACCGCTCAGCGCGGCGATTCACGACTCCCCCAGCTGGCGTACGCCCGGTCACACAGGCTGGGCTGTCGCCGGGCGGCTCCCATCGTAAAGCTGGCGGCTATGGGGCTTAACGTCTTCCTCATCGATAAGGAACGGACGTTCGCAGACGCCCTCGCAGCCCGCCTGGAGGCGGAGGACGACATCGAGGTCGTCATGAGCGCGTGTAGTTCGGGACCATGCGGGGGCACCGTGAGCGGGGATCAGCGAATATCACCTGCATTGCAGGTTGGTGCTGCCATGCGGGCGAGATCTGGAGTCATTGTCAGCGTAGCTTTCGGGCGAGTTTTCGCCCCGTTATCAGCATGTGCAGGTGAGCATCGGCAATCAACGTCTAACTGAACGCCTCTGCGGTGAAATGCCCGCCAGATAACCACAAGACAATCAGGGATATTGAGATGCGTGCTACTGACATCCCAGCGGACAATGAACAAGAAGGTACTCGACAAGGTACTCGACGCCTTCGGGGGAGGCCGGCCCACCAGCCCGGACGGCTCGCTTCGGCGTCCGGCGGGACCAGTAATCTCCAGCCCTCCTCGACTGGAGCCACTGGGCAAATCAACCGCCGCAAGTTCCTGCTCGCCGGGACCGCGGGCGCCGCGCTGCTCGGTGGTCCCCTAGGGGCTGCTCTGCTCAGTGGTTCCTCACAGAGGGCGCGCGCATCGGCGGCGACCCCGGCGACCTCCGGGCAGTGGACCGCGCCCTTCGCCCTGACGCTGGTCTCGATCCACGCGACCGTGCTGCACACCGGGAACGTGCTGCTGTTCTCCTGGCCCAACAAGACGGTCGGCAGCGACGCCGTGCTGTGGAACCCGGTGTCCGGGTCGATCACCAACATCGCCCTGACCTACCAGCGCGACATCTTCTGCGGCGGCAATACCGTCCTGCCGGACGGCCGCGTGTTCATCGCCGGCGGGCACATCTACCAGGGGGCCATCCTTCCCACCGATGGTGTGAACAACACAACGGTCTTCGACCCGGCGGCCAACTCCTGGACCGAGGGCCCGGTCATGGACGTGGCCCGCTGGTACCCGACGGCCGTCCAGCTCGGTGACGGCACGGTCCGGGTCTTTGGTGGCACGCTGAACTCCGGCGCCCAGGCCACCACCGTCGACTCCTACGACCCGTCGGCGAACACCCTCACGACCCTGCCCGCATCGGCCAGCAAGGCGGTGTCGACCTATCCGCGCATCAAGCTGACCACCAGCGGCTTGCTGGCCTGGACCAACCTGGCGACCACGTTCTTCTTCAATCCCGCCACGTCGACCTGGACCAAGGGCCCGAAGCTCAACAGCGGCGGGCGCTCCGTCAACGACACGTCCGTCCTTCTGCCCGGGCTCACCAAGATCATGGAGATGGGGGGGGCCACCGCGGGGGCGGCGTCGGCCACGGCCGAGATCTTGGACCTGTCGGCCAGCCCGCTGGCCTGGAAGAGCACCGCCTCTATGAGCTTCCCCCGCCTTTGGCACAACACCGTGCTGCTGGCCGACGGGACCGTGCTGGTGGTGGGCGGTGGCGCGTCGGGCAAATTCACCGGGCCCGTCCTCACGCCCGAGCTGTATGACCCTGTGGCGGCGACGTGGACGCAGATGGCGGCGCAGACCGCGCCGCGGATGTACCACTCCACCGCGGTGCTGCTCCCGGACGGGCGGGTGCTGTCGGCCGGCCAGAGTTCGGGTTCGCTACAGAAGACCGGCGAGGTCTTCTCCCCGCCGTACCTGTTCGCGGGGGCGCGGCCGACGCTCACCAGCGCCCCGGCGGCGGTGGGCTACAACCAGCAGTTCACGATCACCACGCCCGACTTCGCGAGCATCGGGCGGGTGGCGCTGGTCAAGGCGGGCTCGGTGACCCACTCCAACGACTTCGACCAGCGCTACGTCGACCTCACCTACACCTCCGACGGCTCGACCGGGCTGACGGCGACCTCGCCGCTAGACAGCAACCACGCCCCGCCGGGCTGGTACATGCTGTTCATCCTTGCCTCCGGCGTGCCCTCGGTCGCGAGCTGGGTCCGGGTCGGCTAGCGTGCCGCACATCGTCGATTATCGGTCGGCGGCACCCGCCGAGGCGCGCGGGGCCGGCGAGGCCGACCGTGGCGGGCATGGTCGGCAACGTCGCTGGCCCCTGTGGTTTTTGCTATCCGCTCTGGCCCTCGAAGTGGTCGGCTGCCTGGTCCTCCTAGCCACGGGGGCCCTCGACTCAGTGTCAGCGACATCGTCGCCGTCCGCGCAGCCCGCGGCGGTGGCGCCCGGCGGCACGGGGGTAGTTCGCGTACTCGCCTCGACCGGTCAGGTCCGCGCGGGCCCCAGCTTCGTGGAGCTCAACGGCATCGCGGACGGTCTGGGCGGCGTGTGGGTGACCGGCGGTTACGCGCGGCAGTACCACGTCCTCTACGCGGTGGACCCGGCGACTGGCCGCGCCGTCGGCCGGGTCGAGCTGCCCTCGCGCGTGGTCATCAACCCCGGCGACATCACCGTCGGTTCCGGTGCCGTATGGGCGGCGGTCGGAGCTAGCGTCTATCGCATCGAGCCGGTGAGCGCCGTGACGGAAGGCGCGGCCGGTCGCGCCTTCGTGACACTTCCGCAGGGTGGGCTCATTGGCGGCCTCGCCGTCGACGATGGATCGATCTGGGTCACCGACACGACACGTGGCAAGGTCTACCGGTTCGCGGCATCCACCGGGCGGCTCGAAGCGGCGATAGCGGTCGGCGCGACGGCGGATGCCATAACAGCGGGTGATGGTGGCGTCTGGGTCGCCGATAACGACGCTCACACGGTGTCGCGGATCAGCGTGACCCATAACCAGGTCGATTGGGTTGTGACCGTTCCAGGTACCCCGGGCGACATGGCGGCGAACGACAACAGTCTCTGGGTTACCGATGGGACAGCCGGTACCGTAAGCGTTCTCAGTGGGGCGGCGGGCCGGGTTATCACGGTACGGGTCGGCGGGGAGCCTACGGGAGTGGCGGCCACCGAAGGCACCGTTTGGGTGGCCAACACCGCCGATGGGACGCTGAGCCGCATCGACGCCAGGCGGCACGCGGTCGTGGCCACAGTGCATGTCGGCGTCCGGCCCTACGCACTCGCGGCTGACCGCCAAGGTGTGTGGGTCGTCTTGCTTGGCAGGCCCGTGATGATGCACAATTCGCCCGGTTCGTCGCGTACCGCGGGACCGCCGGCGCTGTTGCTCCGGTTGTGTGGCCGCTGACCGGCGTCATCTCCCCGATGACGGTGCCCGTGCACCTGGCCACTAGGGTGCCTCGGGCAGGCGCCGCTGGTGGTCTGTGCGGGCGCCCGGGACGGATGAGATGGCGGCGACC
>Ga0075423_10005902_pt1 | contig 11464 bp, 7 predicted proteins | sample SoiMethybrSBSTD2_FD_80114 | JGI IMG/M metagenome (GOLD analysis project Ga0075423, IMG submission 80114) | Bulk soil microbial communities from a Populus tree surrounding site in Tennessee, USA - Soil MetaG P. TD hybrid SBSTD2 | ecosystem: Environmental > Terrestrial > Soil > Tree plantation...
GGGTGAGCTCGAGAAGTTCTACGCCGCGCGAAGCCTGCTCGGTGTCGCGGTGCGTGGCTCCGACGTCGCCGAGGCGGTCGCGTTCTGCCTATCCGATCGGTCGTCACGCATGACGGGCTGTGTCCTCACGGTCGACGGGGGAGTCGCCTCGGCTTTCCCGCGCTGACGTTCAGGGCGGCACGCTAGGCCGGCGAGGGCTCCCTCAGGTCCGCGTTCGTCTCGGCGTCCGCGCGCACGCGATGGGCGACGACGATCTTCCGGACCGCGCTCACGACATCGTGCACGTCGCTCTCGGTCATCTTCGGGTACAGCGGAAGCGACAGCAGCTGGTCGCTCACGCGAGCCGCGTTGGGAAGGTCGCTGCGCTTCAGGCCGAGGTGCTCGCGGAAGAACGGCTGGATGTGCAGCGAGCGGAAGTGGATCCCCGTGCCGATGTTCTCCCGGCGCAGCGCCTCCATGAACCCATCCCGGTCGATGGTCAGGCGATCGAGCCGGAGCAGGATCACGAAGAGATGCCACGCGTGGCGGATACCCGTCTCGCGCCGGAGCGGCTCGATCTCGGGGAGATCGGCGAACGCGCTCAGGTAGATCTCCGCGTATCGCTGCCGCCGCTCGAGGAAGCCGTCGAGCCGCTTCAGCTGTTCCAGCCCGATGACGGCGGAGATGTCGGGCATGTTGTATTTGAATCCCGGCAGCATCGTGTCCCAGTGCTGATAGCCGGCGTTCGAGTAACGCTTCCAGGCGTCCTTGCTGATGCCGTGCAGGCTGTACAGCCTCGCGCGCTCCGCGAACTCGTCGTCGTTCGTCAGGATCGCGCCGCCCTCGATCGTGGTCATGTTCTTGATCGGGTAGAAGCTCAGGCAGCTGGCGAGCGAGCCCTCGAGACCCCCGACGCGCCGACCGCGGTACTCCGCGCCGATCGCGTGCGCCGCGTCCTCGATGACCGCCAGTCCGTGCCGGCGCGCGATATCCCAGATCTTCTCCATCTCGGCGGGCTGGCCGGCCATGTGGACGGGGATGATCGCGCGGGTCCGAGACGTGACTGCCTTCTCGATGGCATCGGGTAGCAGATTCAGCGTCGTCGGGTCGACGTCGACCAGGACCGGTGTCGCCCCTTGGTGCACGACGACGTTCGCCGTCGCCGGGAAGGTGATCGCCGATGTGATGACCTCATCACCTGGGCCGATGCCGCGCGCCGCCAGCGCCACATGCAGAGCGGCGGTGCAGCTGTTCACGGCTATTGCGTGCTTCGCGCCCGTGTACGCGGCAAGCGCCTTTTCGAACTGATGTGTCTTGGGTCCGGTGGTGAGCCAGCCCGAGCGCATCACCTCGAGCACGCCCTCTTCCTCCTCGCGTCCAAGCGAGGGCAGGCCGAACGGCAAGAACTCGGTCCGGACCGGATCGCCACCTGCCACCGCGGGCCGGTCGGAGAATTCCCTCCAGGACTTCACGGTGTAGTAGCGCGTGTCCGAGCAATCACCGAGGCGGCCCGACTGGATCGCGCGCGCGATCTCCTTCACGCCGTCGACGATGTCGCAGGTCGTACGGAAGCCCAGACGCTCGGCGATCTTCGCGAAGGACACGCGGTAGCTGCGCGGGTCCGCATCATCGGGCACCTTCGTCACCGCGACCTCGAGATGGGGGAGCGCGTCGCGCACGATCGTGGCCAGGTCGCGCACCTGGTAGTTGTTCTCGTCCGAGCCGACGTTGAACACCTCGTGGTCCACGAGGCTGGGATCCGCCGAAAGGACCATGGCGAAGGCCTGAGATGCGTCGACGAGGTGCACGAACGGCCGCCATTGTTCTCCACCGCCGAGGATGAAGATCGCGCGTCGGGTCACGGCGTTCATGACCATGAGATTTACCGCGAGGTCGAACCGCATGCGGGGCGACAGTCCGTAGAGCGTCGCGAGGCGCAGCGCCGTGATCGACATTCCGGGCGCGGCCAGCGAGAAGAGCTCGCGCTCCGCCTCGGCTTTCTTCTCCGCGTACAGGGAAACCGGCTGCAGCTCGGACCGTTCGTCGACGATCGGGCTCGGGTTCGAGCCATACACGCTGCACGAGGACGAGAACACGAACTTCTTGACCCCCGCGCGAGCCGCTCGGCGTGCCAGCTCGAGCGTTGCCTCGAAGTTGACGCGCTGCGTCTGCTCGGGCTTGAGGTCGCAGGAAGGGTCGTTGGACAGCGCGGCCAGGTGGATGATCGCGTCGACACCTTCGAGGAACCCGTTCTGCTCTGCCAGCCTGGTGACGTCACCCTCCACGACGCGCAGGCGCGGGTGGCCAAGCACGGGCGCGAGTGGCTCCTGCCCGAAGATGAACCGGTCGAGCACGTCCACGTGGTACCCGTCGTCAAGCAAACGCGGAACGAGCACGCATCCGAGGTAGCCAGCGCCGCCTGTAACGACAACCCGCTTCGGCACGTCGACCCCCTTTGTCCGCGGTCGACGCTAGGTGGACGTCGTTGTCGAGGGCTGCTCGGACGGTTGAGAAACGGTTGTCGTCGGGCGCTCGCCTCTTTGACCGACCCGTCCCAGCACGTCCGCGACCGCGCCCGCGATCTCGCCGACGCGTTCCATCGGAAGCCGCGGGTACAGGGGAAGTGACAGCGCCGACGCGCTGATGCGCTCGGTCGCCGGGAAGTCGCCCGGAACGTATCCGAAGTGCTGGCGAAAGTACGTGAGCAGGTGGACGGCGGGGTAATTGACCGAGACCCCGATGCCGCGCGACTGCAGAGCGCTCATGAGCTCGTCACGCCGGCCGTGTCCGACCCACACGGGGAACAGGTGGCGGGCATGCAGCACGTGCGGACGCGTGCGCGGCCACCACAGGTCGTGGATGCGCACGAGTCGGCGTTCGTACTCCGCGGCCAGCTCATGCCGCCGCAGCAGGTTGGCTTCGAGGCGCAGAAGCTGCGGCAGCAGGATCGCGGCGTGGAGGTTGTCGAGCCCGCACTTCAGACCGAGGTCAGTCATGTCCCATGGCAGGTAGCCCTCGCGCGTGCGATCGGCCCCCGTCTTCGTGACGCCGTACAAACGCAGCGAACGCAGACGCGCCGCGAGCTCGTCGCTGTCGGTCACGACAGCGCCGCCCTCGCCGCAGGTCAGGCTGTGCGTGGCATAGAAGGAGAAGCAGGCGGCATCGCCGATCTCGCCCGGGCCGATCCCGTCGCGACGGCCCTCGATGCTGTGGCTGGCATCCTCGACGACGCGCAGCCCGTGTCGGTCGGCGATGGCCCGGATCGCGCGCATGTCGGCCATCTGCCCATAGAGGTGGATCGGCACGATCGCGCGCGTCCGAGGGGTGATCGCTGCCTCGATGCGCTCCGGATCGATGTTTCCCGTGTCCGGTTCGACGTCGGCGAACACGATCCGCGCGCCGGACTCGATGATCGCTGTCGCGGTGCCAACGAACGCGAGGGGCGAGGTGATCACCTCGTCGCCGGGTCCGATCCGAAGGGCGAGCAGCGCGAGATGCAGAGCCGCGGTCGAGCTCGTGACCCCGATCGCGTGGGCTCGTCCGAGTGTCGCGGCGAAGCGCTTCTCGAACTCGGCGACAGCATCGCCGGAGGTGAGGATCGGGTCCGCGAGCGCGCCCTCGAACGCGGTCGCCTCCGCCGAACCGAGATCGTGGAGGAAGAACGGGATCACGCTCGTCATCTCGGTCCTTCGAGCTAAGGCATGCTGCCGAAGGCTTCGAGAAGCCTCGGCACCGCCGGACCGAGGATCACGACGAAGAGCGCGGGGAAGATGAGCGCCACCATCGGGAACAGCATCTTCACGGGTGCCTTGCGCGCGAGCTCTTCCGCCCGCTGTCGCCGCCGCAGCCGGATCTCCGCGGACTGTTCGTGCAGGACGCGCGACAGAGGTACGCCGAGCGAGTCGGCCTGCACGACCGCGTTCGCGAATCGTCCCAGCTCGGGAACGCCGCTGCGCTGCGCCATCTCTCGGAGCGCGAACCGACGCTCCCGGCCCATCTGGAACTCCACCAGAAGCCGGCGGAATTCCTCAGAGAGCGCGCTCTCCCAGCGATGCGCGACCTGGCCGATCGCGCCGTCGAAGGACAGCCCGGCCTCGGCCGACAGCGCGAGCATGTCCAGCGCCGCAGGGAGCGCGCGCCGGATCTCGTTCTTGCGGCCGCGGCCGATCGCGTCGATGACGAGGCCCGGCACAGCGAAACCGAGCAGGGCGCCAAGCAGGAACGCGGATGGCGCTGCGCCGACGACCCCCGTCAGTCGCGTGATCACGGCAAGCGAGACGATCCCCGCGCCCACAGCCAGCCCGGCCCGGATGCCGAAGAACTCGACCGGCCCGAGGCCCAGCGGCTCGCCGGCGTGCTGCAGCCGCTCGCGTGTCGACGTGAGCATCCCAGCGGGAGTGATGCGCAGCAACGGACGGCCTGCCGCGCGCAGCGACGGGATAAGGACCCGCTGAACGATCGAACGCCGCTTGCTGTGTCCCTGAGAGCTGAGCGACAAGCTGCGGACGAAGACCTCTAGCCGGCGACGTTGCCGGGCGGGGTAGCGGTTCGCCATCTCCGAGATCCACAGGAGGAGCGTGAGCACCGTCGCGGCGCCGAGCAGTCCGATGACCTCGGGCGCCACCGAAGGCACGCGCGGCGATGGATCGGTCGACGGCACGCTGACGGCGGACGGAACGACCCCGGTGGCTGGCGTGCTGGCGGGCGCCTTGATGCCGCGTCCGGCCGGGACAAGGTACGAGGTGCTGGTGAGAGCCAGCACCGCGCCATCACGCCGCAGAGCCAGCTCGACCGACAGCAACGTGCCGTCCCGGACGGCAGCCGCCGAGCGGTAGGAGACCGAGTACTGCGTCAGCAGCTGCTCGGCGAGTCCGGCGTAGATGCCCGCGAGGTCGCTGGACTGCGGAGCTTCGATGAAGCGACCGCCCGGCGCGCTCGCGGCGATCGCGCTGAGGGCGGGGCGGTCCAGATTGCTTCCGAGCCCGACGACGATCACCGGAAGACCGGCGTTCGCGAGTGATGCAAGGACGACGGCGCGGTCGGCACGGCTTGCGGTATCGATGCCGTCCGTGAGGAGGACGATCGCACGGCGCGCGCGGTCGGGCGCGCTGTCGAGCGCGGTCACGGCCGTGGCGAGCGCGTCGTAGATGGCCGTGTCTCCGGCGGCGACGGCGGCGTTGGTGGCAGCGACCAGGCGCTCGGCATTGGAGGTCAGCGGTTGCGCGACCTTCGCGGTAGCCGAGAAGGTGACGATCGAGCCCTGGTCGTTCTGTCCCAGACCGCGAGCCAGGAACGCCATCGCCGCCTTCGCGTCCGCGAGCGGGCGGCCGGCCATGCTGCCGCTGGTGTCGAGGACGAGGGCGAGCGCGACAGGAGACACCAGGGACGCCAGCTCGACCGAAGCGTTCTGCGGCGCACCACCCTCACTCACGAGCAACTGCGATGCGCTGAGGCCGCGGACCGGCTTGCCTGCGGCGTCGGTGACGCCCGCGACCACTCGGATCTGGGGAAACTCCGACGCGTCGACCTCGTTGATCACGATGCGGACTCCGTCGTCGGCGGTCGCGGTCACGGCTCCCGCCGCGAGAGCCAACGCCTGCACCATCACCAGTAATGCGGCGGCGCGCGAGTTCCCGCTCCGGTTAAACATCGATCCGAGCCAAGCGCCTCAGGATGAAGAACCCCGCCACGATCATCGCGGCACTGGTGAAGAGTGCTATGCGCAGCGGTCCCGGGTCGAACAGTGGCGCGAGGTACTGGGGGCTCACCAGGTACAGGCCGGCCGTAGCCGCGACGGGCAGAAGCGTGAGGACGTAGGCCGAGTAGCGCTGTTGCGCGGTGAGGCTGTTGATGTCGCCTTCGATCCGGTCGCGCTCGCGGATGGTGTCGGCGATGGCGTCGATGACCTTCGCCAGGCTGCCGCCGATCTGGTGGTGCACGTTCACAGCGCTCACGATCAGCTCGAGGTCGTCAGACGGGAGCTGGTCCGCGAGGCGCTCGAGAGCGTCTTCCTGAGACGCGCCCAGACCGATCTCACGCACGACGAGCGCGATCGCGCTCCGTGTTGGCTCGGGCGCTTCGGTCACGACGTGCTCGAGAGCCTGAAGCAAGCTGTGTCCGGCGCGGACCGAGCTGCTGAGGATCGCGAGCGTGTCCAGCAGCTGGTGCGCGAATTTTTTCTCGACCTGCCCCCGCTGCCGGGAGAGCCACCAGAGAGGAGCCGCGGCGCCGACGATCCCGCATGCTGCCGAGATGATCAGCGAGCCCCACTGCACGTATGCGAGCGTGAACAGCAGGAGACCGAGGACCGCCATGGCACCGACAACTTCGCCGATGGACACGTCCGCCTGGGCCTGAATGATCATCTTCGAGATCTGCTTGAACGCCCACCGGCTGCGAGCGTCGACCGACCGCCGCGTCGAACGTATCCGTCGGCGGCCACCGAGGTCGATCGCAAAGCCGTCGGACGTGCCGGCGTTCACGAAGCCGGCGAGGCGCCGGCGCACGGACCGCTGGCGCCGATACGCGGGCAACCAGAGTCCGATGGCGAGACTCGCCATCGTCAACGCGCCGAGGAGTCCCACTACAAAGGGCGAGTTCACTTGGGCCTCAGCACCTCGGGCTCGTATCCGAACCAGGCCGCGGGCATCTCGATGCCGCGCGCTGTCAGCTTGTCGTTGAAGCTCGGCCGGATCCCGGTCGGCTGAAGCGAGCCGATGACGCGTTCGCCTTCGAAGCCCTCGCGGTGGAACGCGAAGATGTCCTGCATCGTGATCACCTCGCCTTCAAGGCCGCGTATCTCGCTGATCTGCGTCACACGCCGAGTCCCGTCCTGAAGGCGCTCGATGAACACGACGAGGTCGAGGGCGGCGACGGCCTGCTCTCGGATCGCGCGAAGGGGCAGGTCCGCTCCGGACATCAGGACCATCGTCTCGATCCGCGAGAGCGCGTCGCGAGGGCCGTTGGCGTGGATCGTCGTGAGCGAGCCATCGTGGCCGGTGTTCATCGCCTGGAGCATGTCGAGTGCCTCAGGGCCGCGGCACTCGCCGATCACGATCCGATCCGGTCGCATCCGGAGCGCGTTACGGAACAGATCGCGGATGGTGACTTCGCCTCGTCCCTCGACGTTCGGCGGACGCGTTTCCAGCGAAATGACGTGCGTTTGCTGGAGGCGCACCTCGGCGGCGTCCTCGATCGTGACGATGCGTTCTCGTGGCGATAGATAGGAGGACAGCGCGTTGAGGAGCGTCGTCTTGCCGGCACCCGTCCCTCCCGCGACGACGATGTTCAGCCGTCCCTGGACGCACGCGCGGAGGAACTGCATCGCCTGCGTGGTGATCGTGTTGTTCGCCAGCAGCTCGGCGGGCCCGAGTGGTGAGCGACGGAACTTTCGGATCGTGAGCGTCGGACCAATGAGCGACAGCGGCGGGATGATCGAGTTCACGCGCGAACCGTCGGGGAGTCGAGCATCGACCATCGGCGACGACTCATCGCAGCGGCGACCGAGCGGCGCGACGATGCGCTGGATGATGCGGAGGATGTGTTCGGCGTCCGCGAACACGATGTCGGTCAGATAGAGCTTGCCTTCGCGCTCGATCCAGACCTGCTGCGGGCCATTGACCATGATCTCGGAGACCGAGTCGTCGAGGACCAGGTCCTGGATCGGCCCGTAGCCGACGATCTCCGCGAGGACCGCGTCCTGCAGGCGGAGCCGGTCGGTCCGGTTGAGTGTCAGGCGCTCTTCCTCGAGTGCGATCGGGAACTGCTCGGCCAGGATCGCGCGGATCGCCTCGGGTGAAACGTTCTCGGTGTTACGCCCGATCGCAGCGGCGATCCGAGCGTGAACGCGATTGACAAGCTGCACCTCGCGCTCGTCGTTCACACGGCTGACGCGAAGGATCTCGGGCCGCCAATCCTCCTCGGCCTTCTTTGGCATCGGCTGCACAGCCCGAAGGGCGGGACGTTCCGACGGCGTCGGAAAGCGGCCGAGCGGCCGCAACACAGCCACGGTTACGCCTGCACGGCCGAGCTTGCCTCGACCATGCCGTGCTTCGAGCCGTCTCGAATGATCGTCTCAGCGAGCTTCATGTAGCTGCGGCTCGCGCGGACACGCGCGCGAGAGTCAAAGAACGAGATGCCTTGATTGATCGCGTCGGTCATGCCGATGCCCTCGCTCGGGATCGTCGCCGACACGGAACGCCCGAGGTTGCGTTCGACGTCGGTCATGCTCACCCCCACCTTGCCGGGGTGTCGGTTCAGAACGATCTGCGTGCGCTCGTCGAGCAGCAGCGGCGTGGTCGCCGCGATGGCCCGGCGCACGTTCTTCAGAGCCGGAAGCTCTGGTGTCGTCACCAGGGCGATCCGGTCCGCGGAACGAAGCACAGAGAGCGTCAGCTCATCGAGGCTCGACCAAAGATCGCACACGATGTATGCGAAGTGTTCGCGGAGCCGGTCGAGTGTTTGGATGACCCGATCCGGTTCGACGGACTCGACGGCCGCGATGCTGTCAGGGGCGACGAGTGCCCGGATTCCCGACTCGTGACGCACGAAGACCTCGTCGATGAGCGTCGCGTCGATCGCGTCGCTGTGCTCGACCAGGTCGATGATGCTGTTCGCCCCGCGAAGATCCAGAGCGACGCCGACATCGCCGAACTGCAGATCCAGATCGACGATCGCTACCGGCTTCTTCGTCCGGCGCGCGAGAGCGACGGCGAGGTTCGTGGCGATCGTCGTGCAACCGACGCCGCCCTTCGGGCTGTACACGGCGACGATCGCGCCGCGCTCGTTGCGGCCGGGCAGCTCGCCCCGCTGCATCCGCCTGATCTCCGCGAGGTTCGAGTGCGCCTCACGCAGGGTCGTGACCAGCTCTGCCCCGGTGAACGGCCGGAGGATGAAGGTGCGCGCGCCAGCGCTGACCGCGCGCGAGATGACAGCCGGAGACGCATCGGTGCCGGTGACGACGACGCAGCACTCGGGTGCTGCCGCGAGCACGCTGCGCACCGCCACGGCGACGTCGTGTCCGGTGTATGCGAGGTCGACGAGCGCGAGGGCCGGCCGGTGCGTGGCGACGGCGGTGACGAGCGCGGCCAGGTCGGCGACCGTCGCGACGAGGCTCAGGTCGCCGTTGCTCGATGCGTCGCGAACGGCGAGCGAGGCCTTCGCGTCCGCTTCGAGCGCGACGAGCGAAAGTGGCGTTCCGGTCATCGCCGGACTCCGTACGTCTGGAGCAGGTAGCCAAGGTCAACGCTCGTCGTGATCGCGAGGTCCTGCTCGGCGCGCGAACGGACCGCGATGTCGACGGAGGCCTGAGTGTCACGCAGGTACTTGAGTACGAGCGCGACCTGATGGTCGACCACGAACGTGAGCGATGAAACGCGCTGGCCTTCGCGTCCACTGCTGAGCACGTCGACCACCTCGAGGTTCTGCAACATCGTCTGCGTCTTGCGCGCGCTCTCACCCGTACCGGACGTGACGGTCGCGAGCACATCGACCCGGTCTCCGGACTTGACCATTCCGGCCGTCGTCAATGGATCCGTCGTTGGGAAGGCGACAAGCACCTTGCCCTTCTCGAGCGTGACGGAGGCGCCGCTCCGTCCACCCGCGTCGATGAGCTGCGTGCGCACGATCGCCGCGCCCGCGGGGATCGACGTCCCCGTGGTCTGCCCGACGATGTCGGCATCGGACGTCACCGCGCCGGCCGGTACCAAAGTCTTCGGGAAGATCCGCTTCGCGAGCATGTCCGCGGAGATCACGACGCGCGTGCCGATGTCGGCGCGCGCGACCAGGATCTCGGTGCCGTCGGTCCCCACCGCGGCAGCGGCCTGCCCGCGAGTCACATCTTGCGAGACCCCGTACAGGGAGAGGCCGGTCAAGCCGGCCAGCAAGAGGCCCAGTCCCAGGAATAGCCACGCCCGTAGTTCACGCATCTTCGTTTCCCCCTGTTTCGCTATTCATCCGGTACGAGGAACGCGGAATTGGTGAGCGGATTGAGGCCGCAGCCCGGCGGCGTTGGTTCCACCGCGCAGTCGCCCGCATCGCCGAAGACGCCGCCCCAGGTCGCGTCAACGCGCGATGACCCAGTGATGTGAATGTCGCTCTCGCGGATCGTGATCGGCACCTCGGTGAAGAGGTGCACGCGGTCGAACGTCCCTGTTGCGGTCGAGCAGTCGCCGCCCGAACCCACGAGGTCCCAGTTGTTCCGGGTGTCGGGGGACTGGAGGACGTAGCTCTCGCCGCAGTCCCAAAGGAACAGATTGACGACGACCGCCTTCTCGACTCCTCCGCCAGAGCGAGGAACGTCGCGCCCATAGCGCGCGACGAAGCTCAAGATCTCGTTCGCGACAAGGTTCTCGTCGACATCGACGCTGCGTACGGTCTCGACCCAGTCCCCGCGCGACGCCGCGCCCGGCCCGGAGCACGATGGTGCGCTGAAATAGGGATAGTCGATGAGGATGTTGCAGCTCGACCGCGTCGCCGGCGTCAGGGACGCCGGCGGCTCTTGGCCAGGACCATAGCTCTCGAATGACTGCCAAGAGCCGGTCGTAGACCAGTCCGTGCCGGTCGCCAGGCTTCCGCGGTATCCGTAATAGAACCAGTTCGGCACATCGCACGATGCCGTGAGAGACAGGTCCGCGTTTCCCGTCGTCTCCCAGGTCGTGCCGCACGATCCTGACGCCATGTTCACTTGCCACGGCGGGATGCCGCTCGGGTCGCGGTGGTGCACGTGACTGCTCGCGGTGACATCCGACTCGGTCACGCGCTGATGCACCTGGCGATTCGCGGGCGCGGCTGCCTCGTGTGGCGAGAAGTGCGACAGCGAGATGAAGTACGTCGTCGACGGGACGCTGGGCCCAAACAGGCGGAAAGACCTCGAGGCGCTCGCCGACCACTCGAGCGGGTCGTAGCGTCGAACGATCGGCCACATCGCTCCGTTCGGGGCGGTCGACTCGCCCGAGACGCCGACGCCAGGAGCGCCGACGGGGAACGTCCCTGAGGTCGGCAACCGCAGCTGACGCGTGGTGACGCCTGCCGTGAGGCGCGCGCGCGCGGACGCGGCGGCGACGATCGTCTGGCGGGTCACGACCGCAAAAAGCGACTGGTACGCCGCCTCGGATCGAACACGGACCAGGATCGTTCCGATCGGGATGTCCATCGCGCCGCTCAGCGCGCAGGTCTCATCCGACGACACGAGCGCCGGCGACAGCTCCGCGCCGCCGCCGTCGAGGAACGAGATCGCGAGCGACCGGACCGTGCTGACCGGGCCGCCAGGCGTGTTCGCGCGTCGGGCCTCGCATGCGGCGTTCCACGCGCCCTCCTGGGTCACTGCGAAGGCCGGTCCAGGGCCGCTGTAGCTCGTTGCAAGCAGGCGCCCCGCGGCGAGTGCCGCGGCGTCCGCCTGGTTCTGCGCCGCGCGCCGCATCGCGAGTCCGTATCCCCAGTCCGCGGTAAGGACAAGGGCACCAACGACAACGGCGATTGCCAGACC
>Ga0075423_10005903_pt1 | contig 11463 bp, 9 predicted proteins | sample SoiMethybrSBSTD2_FD_80114 | JGI IMG/M metagenome (GOLD analysis project Ga0075423, IMG submission 80114) | Bulk soil microbial communities from a Populus tree surrounding site in Tennessee, USA - Soil MetaG P. TD hybrid SBSTD2 | ecosystem: Environmental > Terrestrial > Soil > Tree plantation...
ATGCTTCCATCCGCACTCTCGTGAGCGATTTTCGTTCGCTCGGTGCCAGTTGGGCGTCCTCAATTCAGCCGGTGCTGCCATCTGATTATCGCCCTGTAGTTCTGCTCTTTTGCGAGTGGAACGTGGGCCAGGCGATTAACGCAGTCACCGGAACTCGGCTTTGGGCTTTTGACTTTTCTCTTCCTGGAACAGTTTTTGACCTTGGTTTTGCGGTTTTGTTTTACGCGGCTGCCGCCACGGTCGTCCGCTGACGCCCTTGCGCTTCTCCAGCCCTTCACCTCCACCAGGCTGGGCAGGGGACTTTCACCCCCAAGCTGTCCAACATGTTCGGCACACAAACAAAAAGACCGCGAAATCATCGCGGTCTCAAATCCCAACTGCGCTGGGTGCCCCGTCCAAGCTCCGCTTGGGTGGGGTCGTTCAAAGTTCGACCGCTCGAGCTAAAAGCGTGCTACCGTCTTCCGCCGCCGTGTCCACCGTGCCCGCCGCCGCGGCCGTTGTGACGCCCGCGTCCACCACGACGCCGTCCACCACCACCGCCGCCTCCTCCACCTCCGCGCGGTCCACGATCACGATCTCGATCACGATCCGAAACCGCCACTCCCTGCGGCGCGTCATCACGGTTGAAGTTCGGCTCTTCACCTTCCTCAAATTCTCCTCCGCCTTCGATCGTCATCGAAGCCACCGGAGCCTCGGCAGGCGGCGCTTCCCCGCCACCCATCTTCGCGCGCTGCTCTTTCAAAATCGCTTTGCGCGACAACCGGATGCGGTTGCCTTCGACCGCCAGCACTTTGACCAGCACCTGATCGCCTTCTTTCAATTCATCGCGAATGTCTTTGATCCGATGCTCAGCGACTTCGCTGATGTGCAGCAGTCCGTCGGTGCCCGGCAAAATCTCGACGAATGCGCCGAAATCCGCCAGCCGCGACACGGTTCCGAGGTAAGTCTTCCCAACTTCCGCCGTAGCCGTCAGATCTCCGATGATCTGCAGAGCCTTGGCTGCCGACGCCTGGTCGTTGGAAGAGACATTGACCTTCCCGGAATCCTCGACATCGATCTTCACACCGGTCTGCTCGATGATGCTGCGAATCATCTTTCCGCCCGGCCCGATCAGATCGCGAATCTTGTCGACTGGAATCTGCAAGGTGTAGAACCGCGGCGCGAACGACGACACCGCCTCGCGATGCGTACCCAAGATTTCTTCCATCTTCCCGAGAATATGCATCCGCCCGCGCTGCGCCTGCGCCAGCGCTTCGCGCATTATCTGCGGCGTGATGCCCGCGACCTTGATATCCATCTGCAAGGCCGTGATTCCGTCGCGGGTCCCGGCAACTTTGAAATCCATGTCGCCGTAGTGATCTTCGGCGCCAGCGATGTCGGTCAGGATGGCGTACTTGTCACCTTCTTTCACAAGTCCCATAGCCACCCCGGCCACCGGAGCCTTGAGCGGAACGCCCGCATCCATCAACGACAGGGCCGCCCCGCAAACCGTCGCCATCGACGACGACCCATTTGACTCCAGAATGTCCGACACCACGCGCATCGCGTAAGGCCACTTGTCCTCCGCCGGCAACACCGCCGACACGGCGCGCTCTGCGAGCGCCCCGTGCCCCACCTCACGCCGGCCTGCTCCCCTCAAAAACTGCACTTCCCCCACCGAAAACGGCGGAAAATTGTAATGGAGCATGAAGCGTTTTTTGGCTTCGCCTTCGAAGTGCTCGAGGCGCTGCATGTCGTCGCTGGTGCCGAGGGTGGTGGTTACCAGGGCCTGGGTTTCGCCGCGGGTGAAGATTGCGCTGCCGTGGGTGCGGGGAAGGACACCGACTTCGATCCAGATTTCGCGGATTTCGTCGAAGGCGCGCGCGTCGGGGCGGCGTTTTTGTTCGATGACCTGTTCGCGGAAGATTCGCTCGCGCAGGACCTCGTAATATTCTTTCAGCTTCTTTTTTGCTTCTTCGGCGTTGTCGTCTTCAGGAATTTCGGCTTCGAGCTGTTTTCTTATGTCTTTGACTAAGGTGTAGCTTTCCGACTTCGGATGCTTCTTCGTATCCAGCGCATCCGTCAGCTTCGCGCCTAATTTTGCCTTCAACGCGTCGTAGTACGCCTGGTCGAATTCGGGCGGCGCGACTTCGCGCTTGGGCTTGCCAACTTTCTTGCTCAGCTGTTCGATCGCGGCGCAGATTTTCTTGATTTCGCTGTGCGCGAATTCGATCGCATCCACTACGGTTTCTTCTTTTACCTCTTTCGCGCCGGATTCGATCATCACGATCGCGTGGGCGGTACCGACGACCATAATGTTGAGAAGGCTGTCGCGCATTTCGCCGTAGGTGGGATTGGTGATGAACTTGCCATCCACGTAGCCCACGCATACCGCACCGATCGGACCGAGGAAAGGAATATCAGAGAGCGTCAGCGCGCACGAGGCGGCGTTGATGGCCGCTACGTCGGGATCGTTCTCGGTGTCCGCAGAGAGTACGAAGGCAATCACCTGGGTCTCGCAGCGGAATCCTTCGGCAAAGAGCGGCCGGATGGGCCGGTCGATCATGCGGCTGGTGAGAATTTCACGCTCGCTGGGCCGTCCTTCGCGCTTGATGAAGCCGCCGGGGATGCGTCCGCCGGCGTAGGTGTACTCGCGGTAGTCGACCGTGAGCGGGAAGAAGTCGATACCCTCGCGGGGATCGGGATTGGCGACCGCGGTGGCCAGCACGACGTTATCGCCGATGCGCACAACGCCGGCACCATGGGCCTGCTTGGCAAGTTTGCCGGTTTCGAATTTGAGATTTTTACCGCCGGAGAGTTCTACGCTAATTTCTGTTGGTTCTGGTTTCATGAGTCATCCTTCTGGACAGGAGGGCACGCGCGCGGGATAGGGTGCGCGTACAGGTGAACGAATGCCAGTCGAGGAACGCGGTGGCCGGAAAAGGCACTTGCAAAAAATTCCTTGAGATCGTCCAGCGGCCAACGGGCGGCGGGGCGAAGGCGAGAGGGCTTCGGATACACTACGGCGCCGAAGCCTCCGGCATGCAATTACTTACGGATGCCGAGTTTCGTAATGACGCCCTTATATCGCTCTGAGTCGTATTGTTTCAAGTAGTCGAGCAAGCGGCGACGCTTGCTGACAAGCATGAGCAGGCCGCGGCGCGAGCCGTGGTCTTTCTGGTGCGTCTTGAAGTGCTCCGTCAATTGGCCGATGCGCTCGCTCAACAACGCGATCTGGACCTCTGGGCTACCGGTATCGGTAGGATGCGTCGCATAGGTCTCAATGAGGGACTTTTTTTGCTCTCTGGCTAGCACTAACCTGATGCACTCCTGTTCTGTGTTTTCGTTGTAACGTGATCAAGAGTAACACGTTAGCGGAAGGAGTGTAAAGGAGTGGTCGTCGGTCGTTGGTGGTGGCAAAAGGGCAAACATCGAAACGACAGTGGAATCCCACGTTTCGAAAAACGCGAAACGTGGGGCACCCCTTGCCTTGCTGCCGCAATCAAAAATCAAGATCACACCAAGGCCACCTGAGTTGTCTTCGGGTAGTCGATTTCTAAGGACACTGCTTGATGGTGAGGGTGATTGTTTGGGTCACAAAGTATCCGGTCTCATCGCTAAGAGACACGGTGCCCGAAAACGTGCCAGCGACAGTGGGCGTGCCGCTGAATACACCGCTCGACGGATCCAAGTAGATTCCACCAAGTCCCATATCGAAGTTCCACCGCAGGGGCGGCAAACCTCCTGTGGTTTGCACCGCGAAGGTGTAGGGCTGATTCAGACATGCGTCGGGCCAAGTGGCGGGGCTGGTGATTTTGACCGGGTCCACGACAGTGATCGACTTTTGTGCGGTGGCGGTTTGCGTAGGTGTGCTTCCGTCAGTTACCCGGACGGTGAAGGTGTAGCCGCCATTGGTAGTAGGAATGCCGGTGAGTACTCCGGTCGAATCGATGGAAATGCCGGGAGGCAAGTTGCCGCTGGCGAGGGTCCAGGAAAGGGGGGCCAACCCGTTTGCGGCCGACAACTGTTGCCAGTAGTTCAGGGTACGGGCAGCGCCGGGCAGAGGATTGGGCTGAATTTTGAGTGGAGATGCAAGCCCAGAGACGTCCAGGGCGTATTGCATCTCAGGGCGCGCGAGACCTCGAAAGTCGAGCACATGTACGTAAAAGGTGGTGGCAGTATTGGGGTCACCCGGGACCTTGAAGTCCAAAGCGGAGTCAAGGACGTGTGGGTTGCCGCCGATGTCGTCATTGATACAAGCAGAAGTGAACGTGTTGATCGTGACGTTCGGCTGGCGGCAAGTGGTCAGGCGGGTATTGTTGCCATCGACTAACTCGAGGACAGTGTCGATGGGATCGATGTCTCCCCACCATCTTTGTGCTTGAGTTTCAATGTGAACGGTGGCGCCGGAGTAAGAAACAAGTTTGTAGTAATCATTATCGGCGGGGAGGGGCGCGTTGTCGGGCGGATCGATATAAGGAGAAGTGCTGGCGGTGATTTGGCCATTTTCGAGGGGAGTGGCAGCGGCAACCGTATCGTTTCGGCCGATGGGATCGGCGACAGTAATGGAGTAGCTCCCGCTGGCGGTCTGGACGGGCTGACTGGAGTCGGTGACATCGACGGTGAAGTTGTACGATCCGGTTGTTGTGGGAGTGCCTTGAATTTGGCCGCCGTTCGGGTCAACTGCGCCCAGGCCGGGGGGACGTGTTCCGGAGGATTGTGCGAAGTGGTATGGAGGAACGCCACCCACGGCGACGACTCGTCCATTGAAAGGACGGTTGGTGGGCAATTTACTGGGCAGAGAACCGGCGACCGAGAACGGAGGTGCGCTCACGATAACCGTCAGCAGACCGGAGACGACTTCCGGAGGCGAGAAGGAGTCCTGAACGGTGACGGTCGCCTGGAAGGTGCCGTGTGGGATGGAACTACCGCGGATGAGGATCTGGTTCGCTTCGTCGCTTGTAAGGCGAAGACCGGCCGGCAAGGAACCAGCCGCGATACTCACAGTGAGAGGTTGAACACCGCCTGATACTGCAACCGGCAAGAGTACGTCTTGATATTGTGAAACGGTGAAGGACTGGGGCTGCAGGGGTTGCAACGGACCGGAGGCGGCAAGGCTGAACTGCTTGCTGGCGGTGTGGGAAGCCGAGTCACTCACGTGAGCTGTGAATCCGGCAACCCCCAGGAAATTTGCGGTTCCCGAGAGCACACCCGTATTGGCGTCCATGGTAAGTCCATCCACAAACAGCGCAGCCACGGGAAGTGGAGAGATGGACCATTTCAGCGCTCCCTGACCATTGGCGGCGGTCAGCGTGTACGAATAGGATGCGTTCTGCAAGGTACCGGGAAGGTTCGAAGGCGAAGTGATCACGAGCGTCTGCGTGGGCGGTGGTTGTGACCCTCCGGAGGAGGAACCGCCACCGCAACTGATTGCAGAGGCCACCAGCAGTAGCGCCGCGTAGTTCGCGAATTGTCGCGAGCGGAGGCTCATGCGTGCATGCTCTCCTCAGGCGAGACGGGAGGGAGGATGGGTGTATCGACGAAGGCTCCGCCGTCTTCATACTGATCAAAGCGGGGAAATTGATAGTTCAGAATGATGTCGGTGCCCGTAATGTTGTCACCCGCGTGCACAATGATGGGATCGCGCTGGAGGGGAAAATCGAAGGCCGATTCGTTCTCGTTCCAGAATTCCGGGTCTCCGACCAGGCGCGCGGGAGGATTCAGCGGGCCGACGCCGGAACCGCCCACGAATGCGTCGAAGACAGACTCGACTTCGATGGTGTACGTCCCGGGTGGAACTGAGAGTTCGTAATAGCCAATGAGGGACGTGTTGCGCGAGCCGGAGGCGTCGCCATCGGTGTTGTTCTCGTCTGCGGAAATGCTGGCGGTGACACTCTGGCCGGGATTGCCGGTGAACAGATAGCCTGAGACGACGGAGACGGCTACCCGGCGCGACTCATCTTCGGATGTACTGGGATCATCGAGAAGGCGAGCGATGACATTGGCACCCTGTGCCTGCGAGATGCCGTCCGCAAAGAAAATTGTTCCGCTGATTGTTCCGTAGTTGCTGGGCGTAGACGCGTTGGGATAGAGGGTTGAGATCCAAGCGACTTCATCGTGGGACAGGACCGGCAATCCCGCATCCTTCCTGGCCTGGCAGAAGGCGAAGGGAAACATCAGGGGCATTCCGGCGAGTCTGTCTTCGTCGCAAACCGCAGGGAGTTCCAGTAGCAAGTCGAGGTTGATCTGCGAGTGATCGAGACCGGTGAAGTGACCGATCTCGTGGGTGATGGCCTCATCGAATTCATTGACGGTCATTTCCAGATTGCTGGAAGTGGTCACGCGATCTTGAAACTGGCCGTTCATGACGATGGCGGAGCCGGTGAGATATCCATTGGTAGCGTCGAGGGCGCAACCGGTGTTGAACCCGATGACCTCGGGAGGAAGGCCGAGAGCGTTGAGCAGACTGCCATTGGCATCGAAGATGACGGGATTTTGTGCACCGGATCGGCAGGAGCCGATAACAGCGTCGAATTGCTGTGCGCTGCTGAGATCGCCAGAGGTGTATGCACCAGCAGGCAGCAGATTGCCTGCATTGGAAAACGAAAGGCTGGCAGTAGGCGTGCTCTGCCAAACGCCGAACATCCCCTGGACACGCTGCACGCCCGATGCGTGATCAATGACTGTTGTTCCGCTGGTATTTGCCGCCATGGGGCCAGGATCGATGCGGTATTGAATGGGCATCTTGGCCGGATTCCAGGTGAAGGGCTTGCCATCGATGCCGAACGCTGGCCGTGTTCCCGCTGCCGGACCGGCACCCACAACAAGAGGGCCGCCTGCTGACGCGAAGGGAGCCAGGAAGCATATAAGAAGGAGGCGCGGCGTCAGCCGAATGAGGAATCGCATCAGCGCACGCTCCCGAAGGTGCGCAGGGCATCTTCCAGATCGGCAAGTGGGATCGGCCCGGGGGCTGGGTGCCGGACCAGTGCGGTCGTGCGTGCCGAAAGTTGGACCCCATTGGCCTGCGCTCGCTTTTCGACGGAATTGAAAAGTCCCAAATTGCCGCGGCCATTGACGGCCACGGCTTTGCCTTTGGCATCACGCGAGACGAGAAAACGTCCTTGCTCCAGTCCCACGGGACTGGTCAAGCCGAACTCGGAAACCGGTCCCAGGAGAAGGAGTAATTCTTGTCCTTTGCGGTATTCGGTTGCGCCGAGTTGAGCGCGGAGATCGAGGAGATATTGCCGGAAGACGAGCGACTTTTGAGGCTTGCCCTTGTAGGTATCAAGGACATTCATCTTCACGACGACGGTCATTAAGTTCGTGAGCTGGGGGTGAGATTCTACTCGGGCAGACACGACATAACCGTGCACGATGACATCAGCTTCGCTGGCTAGCTGGTCGAGAGCGCGGGGAAGAGTGCGGGCTGTGGTTTGTGCGGGGCAGATGGCCGGGGCGGACAAAACGATCAGCAAGACAGAGGAGAGGTGGACGATCCTCGGACGCAGCCGGACCATGGCGCGCAACACGATAGTTAGTCCGTGAAAGGAATGTCTAGGATTTGCGTCACAGAGCAATGAGACATCTCCCAGAGGCGCCAGAGTAAACTCTCTCAGGGAAAGGGAAGAACGAAAGTAGTCCCAAAGTGGCCTCGCGTACAGTAAACGAAGTTAGCGCACTTACAAGCACAAATATGGAGGAACTTATATCGCAGATAGAGGTGAAAAAGCCACAGAATTCCCGGGGGCGTATTGCGAACTGCCCCACTCAAGCCAAAACCGGGCTTGAGTGGGCCACCCGGTGGTTAGCGCTTCCGGAGGAGTGAGTTTGAAGGCTAAGTATATGCGCAGACCGCGGCCAAGCGACTTCGCAGTTCGGCCACATCGCGTTGAAGGCAGTTCGTTAACCAGTGTTCCAACTGGAGGCGCTCCGCTTCCGGAAGAAACGGTGAATTCCACGCCGGCATCGCCCACGGCGTTTGCCCACACAACTATGCCGGTACCGTGGATCAACTGAGTAGTTCCCGGCAGAGCGAAGTTTCGAGTCACTTGGTCTCCTACACCGAGCCGGGGACCGACGCGTCCCGGGTGCGTGCTCATCCGTAGGCCCCACGCCGCCCTCTCCGAGGTTGAGGATGACCGCCTGCGCCAAGGGCAAATGCCGGGTGCTGACCGAGGCAGCGATTTTGACGACCTCGCGGTGGTGCCTGGCGCAGGTCGAGCCGGTCACGCACGATCGCCACCAGGATGCAGTCGCGGTCCAGATTCGATCGGCGTACGGCACACAGAAACTCGGCCACGTCGTCGATTTCCCGCCAGTCGACCACGATCGTTTCGAACTTTTGTACAGCAATTCGCGACACTGCCGGCGCACAGTCTTCGAGTACAGTGTGGCTCACGCCAAGCGGCTTGAGAGTACAGGCAATTGTGCGGACATATTGGGCTTCGCGGCACAGAACCAGCGTATGCATTTCCATCGTTGCCTTGCCGTTTTGGTTGGCCATCGGATTCCTCCCACCGGCCGCCAGTTGCTCCGGTTTCCCTTTGAGGGAAGCGGCTTACTGCTGCCTGTCCATGTCATCGGCGGGCCGGGTGGTGCGAGTTCAGCTCTTGTAGCAACTGGGGTGTTCCGCTTGGTTACGTGCGTTTGCGAGTGGGGCTAAAGTTCGTATCAGATCGGTGTCCTTGTGGCGCGGCATGGCCAGTCTGCGTGGTAATACGGGTTTTAAACCAAAGTAAATTGTGATGAGGCCCATGACTCATGGGTATTTTGCGCGTTTTGAGATAGCCAGGTTCAGAAAAGCTCATCCTGCCTGAACGAAAACCCGGTAATATGAGAACCCTCATCGGAGGGCCCATGATGCAGCAGCAGGAGCGTCAATCAGGACATTCGCGAAGGTCGTTCTTACAGCTTTCGACGGCTTTTTCCGGCGCGGTGGGGTTGGGAATTGTCACCGAGCCGATGCTGGCGTGGGCTGGACGAAAAGCTGTGACCAAGGGCCCTGTGATCATCAACCAGAACGAGAATCCGCTTGGCCCTTCAGAAGCCGCCCGTACTGCCGCGATTGCCATGGTGCAGGACGGTGGCCGATATCAAGCCGAACTGACCGATGATCTGGTGGCCACATTCGCGAAGATCGAAGGCCTTAAACCGGATTACGTGCATGCGTACCCCGGTTCGAGTGAGCCTCTCCACTATGCGGTGATGGCCTGCAAGTCACCGACACGCAGTTATGTGACGGCCGATCCGGGATATGAAGCGGGCATGTTTGCTGCTGAAAGATCCGGCGCACGGGTGGTCAGAGTGCCCTTGACCAAAAACTATGCCCACGACGTGAAGGCCATGCTCGCAGCCGCGCCGGATGCCGGATTGTTTTATGTATGCACTCCCAACAATCCAACCGGCACCTTAACTCCTCACTCCGATATCGAATACCTGGTGGAGAAGAAACCCCAGGGGTCCATCGTGCTCGTCGACGAGGCGTATCTGCACTTTTGCGATGCGCCCTCGGTAATCGATCTTGTGAAAGCTGATAAGGACATCATCGTCCTTCGTACGTTCTCGAAGATCTACGGGATGGCAGGGCTGCGCTGTGGATTTGCTATCGGACGCCCGGACTTGCTCGAGAAAGTCCACAATACCGGCGGCTGGAACTTTATGCCCACGCCCGCGGTCGCCGCGGCCTCCGCCAGTCTCAAGGATCCCAACCTGGCGCCGGAACGGCGAAGGATCAACGCCGAAGTTCGCTCCGCGGTGTTTGCGTGGCTTGATCGTAATCAATACACCTACATTCCCTCGCAATCCAATTGTTTCCTCCTAGAAACGAAGCGGGCCGGGCGAGAAGTGATGGAAGCAATGGAGCGGCAAGGGGTGATCATTGGGAGAGTGTGGCCGGTGATGCCCACCTGGGTGCGGATCACAGTGGGGACCAGAGCGGAAATGGACGTGTTTCAGGCAGCGTTCAAGCGAGTCATGGATGGAACGGCTGTTGGATGGGGACTCGTTCGACGAAAGCCCAGGCGCCATTTGGATGATTGTCCATTTCCCGCGTGACTATTGAGCAATGCAACAAGATTAATGGCACGTCGAAATTGTGGGTGCAAATAATGAGGTGGACTAAAGGACAAGTCGCATGCGCGGTACTAACGCTGGCTGCGGCGACTTTTCTTTCGGTATATCCTCCATGGCAGCAGGCTGCGGAAAAAGAAGTCGCCTACCGAAAAGACATCGGTCGTGGCTTGGTGTGGAGACTGCCCATTCCTATTGCCGTCGATTGTTATTTTGTTGGCTGTGTTGGCTGTGTCACTGCTCCAGCTTCTTACTTTCATGTGCTGCTGAACCGAAGGCTACTTCTCCAGCGGTCTTTGACGGTTCTGTGCGTCGGGCTGGCATTCCTATGGGTGTTTCGAATACGCAGGGACGGAACGGCTTCGAGCGTGAAAAGTGTCAAAACGCGAACTGCAGCGAGTTTGCTGCTCGCGTTGTTGGTCCCCCCAGGCGGTGATGTTCCCCTTGGTGCTGCTCTTCTTGGCGCACCAACTCTGCTGGTTCATCGAGGAGGGGCGTGGCCCCTCCCACTGGTTCTGGTACTCTCGCTGTATTGTGCGTGCGCCGTGGTAATTTATTATCTGCTAACCCTAAGTGTTAGGCTCCTGGCTCGTGAAAGTCGATATGTGGCGCAGCTGTGAAGATCAAGATCACAGCCTCGAACTCATCGATTCGAAAACTTAAAAACCGTCGTTGTCTTGTAATGCTGTCCCGGCTTGAGCACGGTTGACGGGAACTTTGGCTGATTCGGCGAGTCCGGGAAATGCTGCGTTTCCAGGCAGAAGCCGTAGCGGTGGTTGTAGACCTTGCCGTTCTTGCCTGTAATGCTTCCATCCAAAAAGTTCCCGCTGTAGAACTGAACACCGGGTTCATCAGTCAGCACCTGCAGCACGCGGCCGGACTTCGGGTCGTGCGCCTCGGCTGCCAGAGATAGTCCGCCTTTGCCGCCACTGTTCAGCACCCAGTTGTGGTCATACCCCTTGCCGACCTTCAACTGCTCATCGTCGTTGTTGATCCGGGCGCCAATCGCAGTGGCTTTCGTGAAGTCGAAGGGCGTGCCCGTCACCACCTTTAGTTCTCCCGTGGGAATCAGGGTCGCGTCGACAGGCGTGAAACGCTCTGCGCGAATCATCAACTCATGGCCAAGAATGTCGCTCGTGCCCTGTCCGGCGAGATTGAAGTATGTGTGGTTGGTGAGATTGACGACCGTATCTTTATCTGTCGTTGCAGAGTAGTCGATGCGAAGCTCGTTCTGATCGGTGATCTTATACACCACTTTGGAGGAAAGACGACCGGGGAAGTCTTCGTCCCCATCTTTACTCAGGTAGGTAAGTTCGAGCGCCTGGCCTTTGGCGCCTGAGACGTCTTTGGCGGTCCACACGCGCTTGTTGAATCCTTTCAAGCCGCCATGCAGCGCGTTGTCGCCGTCGTTTTTGG
>Ga0075423_10005904_pt1 | contig 11462 bp, 8 predicted proteins | sample SoiMethybrSBSTD2_FD_80114 | JGI IMG/M metagenome (GOLD analysis project Ga0075423, IMG submission 80114) | Bulk soil microbial communities from a Populus tree surrounding site in Tennessee, USA - Soil MetaG P. TD hybrid SBSTD2 | ecosystem: Environmental > Terrestrial > Soil > Tree plantation...
AGCTTGTCGAAAATGCCGAGTGGCGTTGTGAAATCCGTTATCCATCGGCGCATCGCGTCCTGCGGCTCTCAGGGTTTCGCAGATCAGAGTGCCGCAATTGTGACGACCATCTCTATGCCACGTGTATTCTTGCGTGCTTCCTCGCACGCGCCCCTGAAGATACCCTACATCGATGGGAAGCGTGACCAGCGACGACAGTTCCAATTTGGTCTGAATGTCTTCTACTCCGCGGATCGCCTTCTTCAGCGCAATCGCGAGTCGACGCGTACAGGCGGCTGCCGTCGTGGCGAAGTCAGACTTCAAGAAATCCCGGATCCAGTACTGAGCAAGAGACGCATCATCGTTGATTTGTTTGTCTAGGGCGCGGCCGGTCCAGAAATGTGCCGTCGTGGAAGTGCCCTCATACATCACGCTCTTGAACGCGGTCGCCTCTCGCAAGAAGACCTCCACGAACTTCACGTCCAGCGAAGTCGTTTTCTCGCTTGCCGTGATTCCGTGGCCTACTGGGAATCTGGAGACTACGAGCCGCTTTCGTGTTCCCTGTCGACCAAGCATCACAAAGAGAAGACCTAACTTCGACCGATTCGTCGTTCGCTCTTGCAAACGCTTCGCGATTCTCAATCCGTTGGCCAGGGAGGCATCCCCAATATAGGACGTGAAGAGGTCGCGGCAGTCATTCTGCTGCGTTCCGTCTGGCGCATAGTCGAACGTGATCTCGTGCGGGTAGTCCACCGCTGGCGTCATGAAGATAGTGGTGAGGAGTGACAGGAGAGGGCCCGTCGCCACAATCTTCTTTCCCTTGATCGTTGTCTGAGTGTCCTTGTCCTTGTCGGGATGGACCAAGAACCCGTGAATGGTTTCAGCGTTCATTGCCTCACGGAACTCCCCATCTCGACGATAACGACGGATTGTAGTTCGGCGAACGCAGACACGTGTCTACGGCTTCTCAAATTGACGCGATTTCAGCGGGACGAACTTCAAGGATTGCTCGCCGAAGGAAACGCCATACGCCCCCCATTGACAATGGGGCAAATGGGGACGTTCGTCTTATGGCCGGTGAGTTGAACGTCCGGAAGGGAGGGACTCGCACTCCCGCGGCACTACGTCAGCCCGATCAAGTGGCGCGTGGGGGCGTGGAAGCTACACACAAGCCCTGCAGGGTGTACGAAGTGGGAAGTAGTACATTGTTGCGAACCCCTCGACGATCGCCACATCTACAAAATCATCTACAGCGAGTAGCGCGCTTCGGCTGATGGTAGCCGTAAGCTGTTGATTTTATTGGTCGGGGCGACTGGATTCGAACCAGCGACCCCCTGCGCCCAAGGCAGGTGCGCTACCAGGCTGCGCTACGCCCCGACTCGATTCCCTAGCATTCTACCGCGGCAGGTTCGTCAGGACGATGTCGGCGTGATTGCGCAGGCGATCGAACACGATCCGCGTGCCGTCAGGTGCGATGTCGAAGATCTGCACCATCGCGCCGCTCTTCAAGTCGAAGCTGGTGAGCTGACGCTACTCTCAGGGCTTATCCAGCCCTCGTTCCTTCAGCAGGGGCCCCGGCACGGGATCGCGGCCTCGGAAGTCGCGATAGATCTGCGCGAAGTCCGCCTGCCCGGCGCGTGACAACACCAGCGTGCGGAAGCGATCGCCGTTCTCGCGCGTCAAGCCGCCATGCTCGAGGAACCAGTCATACGCATCGGTATCAAGCACCTTAGTCCAAAGATAGGAGTAGTACCGCGCCGAATAGCCGTTGCTCCAAATGTGGGTGAAGTACGTGCTGCGGTAGCGCGGCGGCACCTGCGGCAGATCGACATTGAACCTCTTGAGCGCCGCCGCTTCGAAGGACTGCGCCTTCTGAAGTGGGGCGTCGGCCGGCAGCGAGTGCCAGGCGAAGTCGAGCAGAGAAGCCGCCTGGGCCTCGGTGGTCGAATAGCCCTGATTGAACGTGCCCGTCTTCTTGACCTTGTCGACGAGCGCCTGCGGCATCGCGGCCCCAGTCCTGTAATGCTTCGCGTAGTTCGCGAGGACGATCGGATCGAGCGCCCAGTGCTCGTTGAACTGCGACGGGAACTCGACGAAGTCGCGGACGATGCGCGTGCTACGCGGATACACCGCGCTGAAGAACAAATAGTGCAGTGCATGCCCGAACTCATGAAACATCGTCCTCACGTTGTCGGGCGTGAGCAGGACGGGCTGACCGGGTGCGGGCTTCACGAAGTTGGCGTTGTTGACGATCACGGCTTTCTTGTCGAGCAGCCTCGTTGGCCGTACGAAGCTGTTCATCCAGGCGCCGCCATCCTTGTTCGAGCGCTCGAAGTAATCCGCGTAGAACAGGCCCAGCGCCTTGCCGTCGGCGTCGTGCACGTCGAATACGCGCACGTCGCTGTCATACACAGGTAGATCCCTCCGCTCGGTAAACGTGATGCCGTACAGGCGCGTCGCAGCGAAGAACACGCCGTCCTTCAGCACACGATCGAGCTCGAAGTAGGGACGCACCTCGTCCTCGTCGAACTCGTAGTCGGCCTTCCGTACGCGCTCCGCGTAGTAGTCCCAGTCCCACGCTTCAACCTTGAACCCGCCGCCGTCTTGATCGACGAGCTTCTGCATCCGCGCCGCTTCCTCGCGCGCCTTCGCCGTGGACGCAGTGGCGACTTGCGTGACGAGCTTCAACGCAGTGTCCGGCGTGCCGGCCATGGTGTTGCCGAGTGCATACGCGGCGAAGGTCGGAAAGCCGAGAAGCTTGGCCTTTTGCGCGCGAATCTGCGCGAGGCGTGCAATCGTTTGCTCGGTTGCGTCCGGCCCTGATCCGGTGCCGCGCATGATCGAGGCGTCGAAAATGCGCTTGCGCAGCGCACGATTCTTCAGCCGGGACAGATACGGCTGCTGCGTGGTGTTCTGCAGCGTCAACACCCACTTACCCGACATCTTCCGCGTCGCCGCCTCCTGCGCCGCAGCCGCGATGTCGGCGTCGGTTAACCCGTCGAGCTGCGCCTTGTCGTCGACGACGACGGCCGCGGCGTTGTTGCCCGCGAGCCGCTTCTGGCTGTAGTCGGTCTCGAGCGACGACTCTTCCTCATTCAAGGCACGAAGCGTCTTCTTGTCGGCGTCGTTCAGGAGCGCTCCCGCCCGAACGAAGTCGCGGAAGTACAGCTCGACGAGGTGCGTCGACTCGGCGTTCAGCGTGAGCGACGCCCGCTGGTCGTAGATCGCCTTGACGCGCTGAAACAGCTTGGCGTTGAGAAAGATCTCGTCGTTCGCGGAGGCGAGCTTCGGCGCAATGGTGCGCTCAATCTTCTGTAGCTCGGGATTGGTATACGAGCTGGCCAGGTTCTCGAAAACGTTGGTCGCGCGCTCGAGCAGCTGGCCGGTCCGCTCCATCGCTTCGATGGTGTTGGCGAACGTCGGCGCCGCGGGGCTGTTTGCGATCGCTGCCACTTCCTCGATTCGCTGCGTGATGCCTTCCTCGATGGCGGGAAGGAAGTGGGCGTTAGCGATCTTGTCGAACGCGGGCGCCTGAAACGGCAGTGTGCTGGGTGTGAGAAGTGGGTTCACGCCTTGGGTCTCAGCTGGAGTTTGCACGACGCTCACAGTGAAGACCGTCAGCGCAAGCGTCCATCGTTGCAGCGTCATGGAGCTCCTTTATGCGGCATATTATCAACCCCTGGCGCTGAACGCCGGGCTTGACTACTCTACCCGCGGCTCTCGCTCTCCTACGAACCGCGGGCGTCTCGAGACTTCGCTCACCTGGGAGGACGTTGTGGATTCGACCAGACGCACCCTCGTCGTCGCCCTGCTCCTCGCGTCAACGCTCATCGCATCCACGGCCGCGGCGCAGCCGGCGCCGTTCAACGCCATCGGCGTGACGATGGGCCACTGGCACATCGTGTCGAAGGACGTTGAAGCCAACAAGAAGATCTTCCTCGCCATGGGCGGCAAGCTGTTCATGCCCGGCGGCGCGCCGGTGATGATGTTCCCCGGCCTCTACATCAACCTGACCCTCAACAACGAGAAAGGCGACGGCGCCACGGTCGGATCGGTAATCAACCACGTGGGATTCATCGTCGACAACGTGCAGAAGCGAGTGGCCGAGTGGAAGGCGAAAGGCGTCGACGTCCTTCCGGGCAACAACAACCGGACGGATCAAGCGTTCGTGGTGACGCCAGACGGCGTGCGCATCGAGATCCAGGAAGACAAGACGCAGACGGTCCCCATCCGAAACAGTCACGTCCACTTTTCTCTTCCGGACGCCGAGATCGCCAAAGCCGTCGCGTGGTACGCGAAGACGTTCGGCGGAAGAGCGGGCACTCGAAACGACGCACCCGTCGTCGACCTGCCCGGTGTGCAGCTGCGGTTCGCCATCGCCGACACGAAGCAGGCGCCGACTCGCGGGCGAATACTCGATCACATCGGGTTCGACGTGAAGGACCACCCGGCTGTCGTGAAGAAGATCCAAGCGGAAGGCATCACGCTCGACGAGCCGCCTCGCAAGAGCGCGTCGGGCAACACCGTGACCTACATCACCGATCCCTGGGGCACTCGCGTCGAGATCGTCCAGCGCGCGGCGCTCGGTCCGCAGGTTCAGTAACGAGGTTGCCATGACGCATCCATTTCGTTCGATCGGCCTGTTCGCGCTCGCTATCGCTGTCGCCGCAATCACGCCACTGGCACTCCGTGGTGTCGCGGTGCCTCCGGTCGCCGCGCAGGCTCCTGCCACCACGAAGCCGGCGCCCGCGCCGCGCAGCGATGTGCCGATTCTTCAGTACGAGATCGCTCCGACCTTTCTCAAGAACTCACCAGATCAGAACTTCGGCGAAGTGCTCGGCGTCGCCGTCAACTCGAAAGGCACCGTCGTCGTCTTGAATCACCCCGGCAGCGCGACGTCCGGTCCGCTCTACGGAAATGCGACGACGCAGCTGCTCGAGTTCGATGCGAGCGGTAAGTTCGTGAGAGAGGTCGGCCGCGGCGTCTACGGCCTCGGCTACGCGCACAGCGTGCGGTTCGATCGCTACGACAATCTGTGGGTGGTCGACAAAGGCACGAACACGGTGATGCGATTCAATCCCGCGGGCTACGTGACGATGAACCTGGGACGACGCCCAGAAGGCCCGGATGATCCGGCGGAATCGTATTATCGCGGCGGACGCGGCGCGAATGGGCAGACACCGGTGCACGTCGACGGCACGTTCCGCCAGCCCACCGACGTGGCGTGGGACTCCGACGACAACATCTATGTGAGCGACGGCTACACCAACTCGCGCATCGCGAAGTTCGACAAGCACGGTGCGTGGGTCACCTCGTGGGGCTCGCGAGGCAGCAGCGGCACCCACGCCGATGAGAATCCCTCGCAGTTCAGCACGCCGCACAACATCGGCATCGATCGGCAGAACAACGTCTACGTCGCCGACAGGAACAACCGCCGCATCCAGGTGTTCGATCGCGACGGCCGCTTCCAGCGCTTCATTCACCTGACCGCGACCTACGACAAGAAGCGGCATCCAGTCCTCGGCAACCTGCCGGCAAGTCTGCCGGACGAAACGCAGCCGTGGACGATCTGCATCACGAACACGCCGACGCAATATCTCTTCACGTCCGACTCGGAGCCAGGACGCATCTACAAGCTGACACTCGATGGCACGATCGTCGGCATGTTCGGGGAGTCGGGGCGCGACGCGCGCCAGTTCAACTGGATCCACGGCCTCGCCTGTCCATCGGCCGACACGCTCGTCGTTGCCGACATGAACAACTGGCGTGTGTTGAAGGTTCAGATCAAGGATCAGACGCGATGAGACTTCATGCGATCGTCGTCGCCGTTCTTTTCGCCGGCACGACGGCAGTGCTGGCGCAAACGTCAGGCACTGCCACACCCGAGAGCTTGATCGTCGCCGCCAAGCGCGCCGCAGGTCAGGACCATGCCGGAACGTTTCTCCGCATCTGCGTCGCACCCGACAATCTTGGCCCCGGACGCGCCGGAGGCGCGGGCCGCGGTGCCACAAACGCCGCGCCTGCGGTACCGGATCGCGCCTCCTGGTACGCGCAGCCCTACAAAGTGTTCGACAACTTCTACTTCGTCGGCACGAAGATCCATTCGGCGTGGGCACTGACCACCAACCAGGGCATCATCGTCATCGACACGCTGTACGACTACGCGATCGAGCCGGAGATCGTCGACGGTCTCACCAAACTGCATCTGAATCCACGCGACATCAAGTACGTGTTGATCAGCCACGCCCACGGCGACCACGACCAGGGCGCCGCGCTGCTCCAGAACCGCTACGGTGCGAAGGTCGTGATGGGTACCGCTGATTGGGACACCACACTCAAGCGTCCAGCCACCGCCGCCGGCGGCGTACCCAAGCGCGATATCGCCGTCGAGGGCGACGGCAGGAAGATCACTCTCGGTGATACGACGGTCGACGTGATCGCCACTCCTGGCCACACGCCCGGCACGCTGTCGTACATCTTTCCGGTGAAGGATGCGGGCCGAACGTTGACAGTGGCGTACTCCGGTGGCACCGCGTTCAACTTTCCACGACAGGCGCAGGCGTTCGCGATTTACCGCGACAGCCAGAAGAAGATGGGCGACGCTGTCCGTGCCGCAGGCGCAACGATCCTGATGTCGAACCACACCGAGTTCGATCGCGCGTACGATCGCGTTCGCCTTGCTCAGTTGCGGCGCGCGGCCGGTGAGAAGCACCCGTACGAAACCGACACGCAAACCGTGCAACGCTATTTCGAGATGACGGCCGACTGCGCCGAGGCGCAGCGACTGTTGACCAATTGATCGTTAGCTAATTAGCCAATCGACGAAGTGGTATGATCCGGCGCGTATGGTCACCACCACCACGATTGCGCGCGACGAGATCGTCCGCACCGACGATCTGATCAGGCCCTATATCCGCCGCACGCCGGTTGTCGACATCCACGGCAGCGATGTTGGCGTCGACGTCGCCCGGCTGGTGCTCAAGCTCGAGCTGCTGCAACACGCGGGATCGTTCAAGCCGCGCGGCGCGTTCACGAACCTGCTGACTCACGCCATCCCCGCCGCCGGCGTCGTCGCCGCCTCGGGCGGCAATCACGGCGCAGCGGTCGCCTTCGCCGCGAACAGACTGGGTATCGAGGCGACGATCTTCGTGCCGACGACGACGCCGAAAGCCAAGCAGGATCGGATCGCGAGCTACGGCGCTCGTCTGCGGCCGTCGGGCAACTCGTACGTCGAGGCGCTCGACGCGGCCACGGCGTGGGCAGCGGAGACCGGCGCACTGCAAGTGCACGCTTACGATCAAGTCGAGACGCTACTCGGGCAAGGAACGGTCGGACTGGAGTTCGAGCAGCAGGCACCGGATCTCGACACGGTGCTGGTCGCGATCGGAGGCGGTGGGCTGATTGGCGGGATGGCAGCCTGGTTCGCCGGCCGCGTCAAGATGATCGGCGTCGAGCCCGCCTCCGCGCCGACGCTCGAACGCGCGCTGCAGGCGGGTCATCCCGTGGACGTCAACGTCGGCGGCATCGCGGCCGATTCGTTGGGGGCTCGACGCGTGGGCGACTTGATGTTCCCGATCGCACAGGCCTACGTGAATCGAGTGGCGCTGGTGTCCGATGAAGCCATCGTCGAGGCGCAGCGACGGCTATGGGATGTCGTTCGGCTGCGCGCGGAGCCGGGTGGCGCGACAGCATTTGCCGCTCTCCTCTCCGGTGCGTATCAGCCGGCTCGCGATGAGCGCGTAGGTGTAGTGGTTTGTGGCGGCAACGCGGATTGGACACATGGATAGCAACGATCCAGAAGCGTTGACGGCGAGCGTGATCAAGGCGCTCGCCAACGAGCGGCGGCTCGAGATCCTGAACTGGCTGAAGTCGCCGACGTCGCACTTCCCTCCTCAACGAGACGGCGACCTCGTGAAGGACGGCGTGTGCGGGCTCTTCATCGCGCAGAAACTTGGCGTCAGCCAGCCAACCGCCAGCGAGCATCTGCGAATCCTGACCCACGCTGGACTGATCCGCGGGAAGCGGATCAAGCAATGGACGTTCTACAAACGCGACGAGAAACGCATAGCGACGATCAAACGCGCATTTCGCATCGCCTGGTAGCGACCACGCGAGCGCCTACGGTACGCGGAAATCGCCGAGTGCCGGCGGGGTTATTCGCTTCTCCGTCGGCTTCGTCAGCTGCGGAATCCACGAGTACGGGAGTCGATAGGCGCGATAGACGCCATTGGCGGTGTTCGGCCCGCTGAACTGCGGATAAATGTACTCCCAGACGATCGCGCCGTCCTTGGTCACCTCGAACAGACGACCGCCCGCGCCTGCAGTGATCAGCGTATTGCCATTGGGCAGCCGCTGCGCGCTGCTGATGTTCGAGCTGTAGAAGCGCGCGTTCGTGTAAGACCACACCAATTCGAGCGTCACCGGATTGATCTCGAGCACGCGCGAGGTGGCGCGCGTGAACGCGCCGACGCCATCCGGTGCAGTCGGATTGGCGAAGCCGTACCCGCTCGTACCTCCGTTGTCGAAGACCAGCAGATTGCCCTCGCCTGGCAGCCCCTTCGGAATCAGGTGCGCGTGATGCTGACCGATGATCTGTCGAATGGCGCGCAGTTCCTTCGATTCGCTGAAGTCGGGACCGAGCCGCCACACGATGCCGCCGTCCCGCGCGACGATGGCGAGGAAGCTGGCTTCGCGGCTGCTGATGATCACATTGTTGGGCGCAAAGCGCTTGTCGCCCTGATCGAACCATTTGTTCGGCCCGACGTACGTCGCCGAGTTCACGTGCAACCAGTCGTAGCTGCCGCGGCCTTTGTTGAATGCACGCGCGGCCTTGATCGCCTTGCGCGCATCGGGAGCAAAGCCGAACGCGTCGATGTGATCGCTCGCCACCCACTCCCACACGACCTCGCCCTTCGCCGTCACTTCAATCAGGCGATCGTCTTCGAGCGGCACATCGGCGACGTTCGATTGCGTGCGGTCGGTGTGCGTGAGAATCAGCGTGTTGCCGGGCGTGGCGGCGGGAGTACTCTGCGGTGAGTAGTAGCCGGCAGGAAAATCGTCGCGCTGCCAGTCGTGATGCTGCCGCGCCGACCAGATGCTGGTCCCTTCGCGCGTCTTGATCTCCTCGGCATGTGAGAAGCGCCAGAGCACGTTGCCGTCGAAGTCGCGCTGAACGAGCTCGAGCGACTCCTGATGCGGCGCTCGCGCGCCGCTCGCGGACATGACGAAGCCACCCGGCAGGACGCGCGCCGGACCGCCCGCGGAGTTGTTGAAATCGTCCCAGCGCTTGACCACGGTGCCGTTCATGTCGATGACGAGCACCGCCTGCGTCTGCAGCGGCGACAGCACCGTGTATCCGTTGAACGCGCGGTCGGGGTCGTAGCTCGTCGTGCCGGTGGGATAGACAGTCTGCGCGGCGAGCGACAGCCCGAACGCGGTCACGATGGCAAGGGGTTTCATGGTGTTCGGACCGACGGTTCGGTAGGGCGATATTACTCCAGCGGCATCGCAGGTGATGAAGCCGCTGAATGCGAAAGGCCGGTCCAGAAGGACCGGCCCCACGATGGCCGCTCAGAAGCTCTCGTAGGGCCGTCCTTTTGGACGGGCCTTGTGATCAAAAGTCGATCTGCGCGCTGAACTTCACGAAGCGCGCCTGCAGCACGCTCGTCGGTCGCAGCCACGCAGCCGTGCCACTGGTGACCGTCGGCGAGAACGTCTGGATGTACGTCAACACCGCGTTCGAGTTGGTGATGTTGTAAAGATCGATCCCCACCGTCGACCGCGTGCGACCGAACCGCAGCACTTTCGCGAAGCGCATGTCGATCTGGTTGACGCGCTCGCCGTAGAGCGTTCCCGGCTCGATCAAGTTGACGGTAATCGTCTGGCTGCCGAGACCCGCGAACGGCCGGTTGAGACCGACGGTCGCCGAATTCGCCGCCGTCCAGTTCGCGGCCAGCTGCGTGCCCTGATCGCTGCGCAGCGTGCCAGAGACCTGCACATCGACCTTCGGCACGGTGTACGAACCGAGCGCGGTCACGCGCGTCACCCATCCAGACGACGTATCGCACCATGGGTTGGTGGGCGATTGCGCGAGGATTACGGTCCATTCCGGAATGGCGTTTCTCACGTCGCAGTAGTCGTTGTCCTGCTTGCCGGTGTTGAACCCGCCCTGCAGGAACAGGCCGTTGCGCGGCCGCGCCGAGACGTTCAGATAGAGAGAGTTGGCCACTTGCGACCAGTCGCCGTAGTTGGACGAGAGCGTCTGGTAGTTATCGGTCAACCGCGTCGCCGCGTCCGCCGTGACGTTGTAGAGCCCCTGAAGCACTCCGCCGCCTCCACCGGGCAGTCGTGAATCGGTGGGGATCGTGACGCCGAACATGGTGTGATCGGAGGCCGATCGATTGCGGTTGTCGATCACGGTGGAGTTGACGAGCCATCGGCGCTGATAACCCAGTTCGACCGCAACGCGAGGCAGGACTTCGTGCTGTACCGATGCGCCCCACTGCCAGTCGCCGGTTCGCACGCCCCAACCCGAGAGAAGAGCCGGGTCCAACGTCGAATCGAACACCTGCGTTCCGAAGTTCAGATTCGGGTTCGAGCCGCACACGTCACCGCCCGAGGCGCTCAGATCCTGGGCGGCCGAGCTCAGGAGGTTGCAGTCGACGACGAAGTTCTTGTTCGAGTCGGTCCATGTACGACTCGTGGTCGTCGAGAGCCGATTGGTTGGATTGAGCTGGATGAACGTGCCGCCGTTCTGTGCCGCTTCGAGATACCGCCCGATGTTGACCTTGAGCGACGTCTTGCCCGTGCCGAACAGGTCGTAGGCAATGCCGCCGCGCGGCCAGAGATCGTTGTACCCCTCGACCCCCGTCGTGCGCGGATAGGTCACGGCCGTCGGGAAGAAGCGAACGGGTCCAACGGTCTGCTCGGGGAAGTAGCTCCAGGCGTGGTCGTAGCGCACGGCTCCCTGCAGCGTCATGCGACCGAGCGTGAACTGCTCTTGTGCGTAGAACGCATCGCTGCGAACGGACTGCAGCGTCAGATACCGATTGATGGTCTCGGTGATCTGGTCGGCAACGCCGTTGTTGAAGCGGTACTGGAGATACTCCGTGTTTCCGAAGTTCTTCCGCTGATCGATGAGCAGCGCGCCCTGGTAACCGACCTTGATGCTGTGACGGCCGGTCACGAACGACATCGCCCCGTTGAACTGGTTGTTCCAGTTGATATTCGAGAACCAGTTGAGCGACCGGTACGTCAGACCGGGAATGTTGCCATTGTCGGCACAGCCCGCCGCGCACTGCTCGACGACACGGATCAGATTCTCCGTCGGCAGACCGGGAAGTTGCCCGCCACCGTAGCGGCTGAAATACATCCCGAACCCGGCTTCGAGCAGCAGCTTGTTGCTCACCGGCGATGTCCACTTCACTTGCGACACATGGTTGCCGTAATCGCGATAGGCCGCGGTCTCCGGTGCGAGCGTGGCA
>Ga0075423_10005905_pt1 | contig 11462 bp, 10 predicted proteins | sample SoiMethybrSBSTD2_FD_80114 | JGI IMG/M metagenome (GOLD analysis project Ga0075423, IMG submission 80114) | Bulk soil microbial communities from a Populus tree surrounding site in Tennessee, USA - Soil MetaG P. TD hybrid SBSTD2 | ecosystem: Environmental > Terrestrial > Soil > Tree plantation...
CGACGTCTCGGCGTATCTCGGCCGCGTCCCTGACGACGTCAAGCTGACGCAGCTGCTCCTGGAGGAACACGGCGTCGCCGTGGTACCGGGATCCGCCTTCGGCCAGGCCGGGTACCTGCGGCTGTCGTTTGCAACGTCGGACGCGCAAATCCGCGCCGGCATCGAGCGGATGTCTCGCGGGTTGCAGGCCCTGGTGTAGCTCGCCTTCGGGCGTGCTACAGACGCCGCACGGAGGTCAAACATGCGCAAGCTGCTCAAGGCACTCGCGGTCGCTGTCGCGCTGCTCTTCGCCGCGCCCTCGGTCTCGTCGGCGACGACCCTGGTCGCGGCCGCGAAGAAGAAGACGGAGAAGCTCGACCTCAACACCGCGACCGAGGACCAGCTGAAGGAGCTGCCCGGGATCGGCGATGCCTACGCGAAGAAGATCATCGCCGGCCGCCCCTACAAGGCGAAGGACGAGCTCGTCGAGAAGAAGATCGTCCCCAAGTCGACCTACCAGAAGATCCGCAACCAGGTGATCGCCCACCAGGCGAAATGACGCGATGTGGGGACACCATGCGTAATTCGCCGACCGATGGAGTTACGTATGGTGTCCCCGAAAATGCTAGAGCCGGTGGATCTGCATCATTGACGCGCCGAACGTTGGGCGGTTCGGGGGGACGGCGCTGGCGATGATCACCGCTTCGCCGCGCATCGCATCGCCTGAGCCGACCAGGGTCTGCGCGATGTTGGCGATCATCTCGTCGGTCGCCTCGAACGGCTTCGGTACGCGGCGCGCCGTGACGCCCCAGTAGAGCGCCATGCGCTGGTACGCCTGCTGCGAGGCCGTGAAGGCGAGGATGCGCGCCGTGGGCCGGTACTCGCCGATCTGGCGGGCCGTCTCGCCGGTGCGCGTGTAGACGCAGATGGTCCCGATGCCCAGTTGCCCGGCGGCCGCCGCGCACGCCTTGGCCACGGCGGTCGCGAAGGTGCTCTCGCCGCGGTCGAGGATGGCTTCCGGCAGCGACTGGTAGCGCGCGCTGCGCTCGACCTCCTCGATGATCGCCGCCATCGTGCGCACGGCGTCGACCGGGTTCGCGCCCGTCGCCGTCTCTGCGCTGAGCATCACCGAGTCGGCGCCGTCGAGGATGGCGTTGGCCACGTCGCTCACCTCGGCCCGCGTCGGCTGCGGCGAGACGATCATGCTCTCCAGCATCTGCGTGGCGACGATGGCGATCTTCCCGTGGTAGTTCGTGCGCTCGATCCCGGTCTTCTGGATGAGCGGGACTCGCTCGAGCGGCATCTCCACGCCCAGGTCGCCACGCGCGATCATCACGCCGTCGGCGATCTGCGAGATCTCGTCGATGCGGTCCACCGCCTGCGGCTTCTCCAGCTTGGCGATGATCGGCATCGTCGGCGCGTACCGCTTGATCAAGCGGATGTCGTCCGCCGACCGGACGAAGCTCATCGCGACGTAGTCGACTCCTTGCGAAAGACCGAACTGCAGGTCGACCAGGTCCTTGTCCGTCAGCGCCGGGATGCTCACCGGCGTCCCGGGCAGGTTGATCCCCTTGTTGTCGGAGACGATCCCGCCCACCACGACGCGGCAGCGCACTTCCTTCTTGCCCGACTTGATCACTTCGAGGCGGATCGCGCCGTCGTTGACCAGAATCGGGTCGCCCGGGGTGACGTCCTCGGGGAGGCCCGCGTAGGAGCAGGAGAAGCGCTCCTCGGTACCGAGGATGTCCTCGGTGACGATGGTGACCTCGGAATCCTCGACCAGCTTCACCTTCCCGCCCTTGATCTTGCCGACGCGGATTTTCGGGCCCTGGAGGTCGAGCAGGATGGCGATGGGACGGCCGGCGAGCTCGGATGCGCGCCGCACGTTGGCGATGGTGAGGGCGTGGTCTTCGTGGGTGCCGTGGCTGAAGTTCAGCCGCGCGCAGTCCATGCCCGCCGCGACCAGCTTCGAGAGCGTCGGCTCGTCGCGGGAAGCCGGCCCCATCGTGCAGATGATCTTCGCCTTGCGCATCGATGGGGGAGCCTAGAGGCAGAGGTCCAGGGCCGCAAGGTTGCAGCCGCACTCTCGTTCGCGCGGCTCGCGTGCCGCGCCGCGGAGCGCAACGCGCCGCAGGGGAGGGTAGGACGTTCAAAAATCGAGATCGCGTTCTTTCGATTCCTCGTCCTCGGTCTCGTCTTCGTCCTCGCTCTCTTCTTCGTCGAGGAGCGCGGCCTTGCGCGCCACCGCGGGCGCCTCGTCGTAGGGCGGCGGCAGCTCCTCGCTGTTGATCTCGATCGCCAGGGTGAACTTGCGGCGCAGCGGAGTGATGGCCGCGAAAAGGTCCTCGAGCGCGCCGACCAGCGCCTCGACCTGCTCACCGGGCGCGTGCGCGCCGCAACTGGGGCAGCGCAGCGTGGGGTCGCTGCTCAGGTCGGAGATGTCGACGCCGAACGACTCCTCGCACTTCTGGCATTGGAACTCGGGCTGCATCGTTCACCCCCGGTGCGGAGAAGCCGGCGTGAGCATAGTCACACCCCGCGACAAGGGAAGAGGGCGCCGTCTCGTCCGTCGGTTGACGCGACGCGCAGCACAATTCCGTCGGAGCGGCGCGCGACCGGTCGCATCCGCCGGGCGGAAGCGCTCCAGGCTGATGGCGGGCGGCGCATGTCGTGCCGGCAGGTACTCATCGCCGCGCGGCGCGACAAGTGGGCGCATCGGTCCGGGCGTTCGGATCTGGTATGGTCGCCGCCCCGCGAAAGGAGCTCCCATGGCGAGCGCTGCTCCAAAAGTCCCCGCTGGCGGTGAGCCCATCACGTTGCGCAACGGGCGGTTGCAGGTGCCCGAGCAACCGATCGTACCGTTCATCGAGGGCGACGGAACCGGCCCGGACATCTGGCGGGCCTCGCGGCGCGTCTTCGATGCGGCTGTCCAGAAAGCGTACGGCGGGAAGCGGCGCATCGCCTGGACCGAGGTCTACGCGGGCGAGAAGGCGAAGAACCTCTTCGACAACTGGCTCCCCGACGAGACGGTCGACGGTTTCCGTAGGTATCTGGTCGGAATCAAGGGTCCGCTGACGACACCGGTCGGCGGCGGCATCCGCTCGTTGAACGTGGCGCTCCGGCAGATGCTCGACCTGTACGTGTGTTTGCGTCCCGTCCGGTACTTCAAGGGAGTGCCGAGTCCGGTCAAGCACCCCGAGAAGGTCGACATGGTGATCTTCCGCGAGAACACGGAGGACATCTACGCGGGCATCGAGTACGCCGCGGGCACGCCCGAATCGCAGAAGGTGCTCGAGTTCTTCGCTCGCGAGTTCCCCAAGGAGGCGAAGAAGATCCGGTTCGGTAGCGCGCAGGCGGCGCAGGAATGGCAGAAGCAGCTCGAGTCGATCGGCGCTCCCCGGCGCGAGGTGGGCGTGCAGGTCGGCGTCGGGCTCAAGCCGATCAGCTATCTCGGCAGCGAGCGCCTCATCCACAGCGCGATCTCCTACGCGATCCAGAACAAGCGGAAGAGCGTCACGCTGGTGCACAAGGGGAACATCATGAAGTTCACCGAGGGGGCCTTTCGCGACTGGGGCTACCAGATCGCGAAGAGCTTCTTCGGCGCCCAGGAGGTCGACGGCGGCCCGTGGTGCAAGATCCCGCAGGGCAAGCCCGGCGCGGGCACGCTGATCAAGGATGCCATCGCCGACATCACGCTCCAGCAGGTCCTCACCCGGCCGGAGGAATTCGACGTCATCGCGACGCCCAACTTGAACGGCGACTACCTGTCGGACGCGCTCGCGGCGCAGGTCGGCGGCATCGGCATCGCGCCCGGCGGCAACATCAACTACCTGACCGGCCATGCGGTGTTCGAAGCGACGCACGGCACCGCGCCGAAGTACGCGAACCAGGACAAGGTGAACCCCGGTTCGGTCATCCTCTCCGGCGAGATGATGCTCCGTTACATGGGATGGAACGAGGCGGCGGACCTCATCATCCGCGGCATGGACGGCGCGATCGCCGCTCGGACCGTCACCTACGATTTCGCGCGGCTCATGGTGCAGGAAGGGCAGTCGGGCGTGAAGGAGCTGAAGTGCTCCGAGTTCGGCGAGGCCGTCGTCCGGCACTTCACGTAGCGGTCTTCTGGGTCTTCCGGAGCACGCTGCTGATGTTGCCCAGCAGCGCGTCCAGGTCGAACGGCTTGCGCACGATGGCCTCGACGCCGAGGTCCGCCGCCTCGTAGCCGCGGTTCGCGCTCAGCACGATCACCGGAGGCGGCGTGAGGGCGGTGTCCTCGCGCAGGCACTCGAGAAGCTCGAGCCCGTTCATGACGGGCATCATCAGGTCGAGGAGCAGGATGCTCGGGGCCGCGCCGGAGCGGAGCTTGTCGAGCGCCTGCCGGCCGTGGATGGCCGTATCCACGGCGAAGCCCTCCAGCTCGAGGATCTCGGCGACCGAGGTTCGCACCTCGGCGTCGTCCTCGACGAGGAGCACGGATGGCCGGAGCCCTCCCTCCATTGGCGGGTGCAGATGCCACGGTCGCGCGACGAATGCAAGCGCCGTCGACTGAAGAGCGGCTTCGCCGAACAGTGCGGAACCCGCGGGCTACCCCGCCGCGGCGGCGATCGCGTGTCGCGCGCGGGTCACCAACGCGAGGCCGTGCCGGAGGCGCAGCGTCACCCGCGGCAGCGGCGACACGCGCTGGCCGGGCGCAAGATCGAAGCGCCATCGCTGGGCGATGGTGGCGAGCAGCAACGTGCCGGCGAGCCAGGCGAAGCCGTCGCCGATGCAGACGCGCGGCCCGCCGCCGAACGGGAAGTAGGCGAACCGATGCCGCCCGCAGCTGCGGGCCGGCTCGAATCGAAGCGGGTCGAACCGCAGCGGCTCGGGCCACAGCTCGGGGTCGCGATGCACCACCCACTGGGACATCACGGCCGCGTCGCCTGGACGAAGCTCATACCCGCCAAGGGAGACGGGCTCGCAGGCGCGCCGCCCGATCGCCCACGCCGGAGGGTAGAGTCGCATCGCCTCGCTGAGCACCATCACCGTGTACGGCAGCCGCTTCACGTCGGCCGCGCCCGGCGGAGCGCCGCGCAAGACCGAATCCAGCTCGTCGTGCAGAGCGCCCTCCACGGCGGGGTTCTGGGAAAGCAGGTAGAACGTCCACGCGAGCGCGACCGCGGTGGTCTCGTGGCCCGCCAGCAAGATCGTCATGGCTTCGTCGCGCAGCTGGCGATCGGTCATCGCTCCGGTGCCGCCCTCCACGTCTCGAGCCAGGAGCAGCATGCTCAAGAGATCGCCGCGGTCGCGTCCGCTCTTGCGGTGCTCGCGGATGAGCCGGTACACGACTTCGTCGAGCTGGCGGCGCGCGCGCGCGAACCGCAGTGTCGAGGGGACCGGCAGATACAGGAGCAGCCGCCAGAACGGGACGCGCGCGAGCGTGAACGTGTCCATCGCCACGCCCAGGGCCCTCGCGACCGTGTCCGCGTCGGAGGCGACGTCGCTGTCGAACAGCGTCTTGCCGACGATCCCCAGGGCGAGGCGCATCATTTCGGGGACGAAGTCGAGCGTTTGCCCGTCGCGAAAGCGGTCCGAGGCGCGCAGTGCGTGCTCCACCATGATGGCGCCGTATCCCGCGATGCGCGCGTGGTGGAACGCCGGCTGCGCCAACCGGCGCTGCCGCCGGTGGAACTCGCCCTCGGAGGTCAAAAGGCCTTCGCCGAGGAGAGGCTTGGTCGACTCGAGCCCCTGATCCTTGATGAAGCAGCGCGCGTTCTTGACCAGCACGTCCTGGACGAGCTCCGGGTCCGCCGCGAACCACACGCGCCGCGGACCGATGCGGTAGTGGACGAATCGTCCGTAGTCGCGCCGCAGCGCGGTGAAGAACCCGAGCGGATCGCGGCTCATCCGCAGGAGCCGCTTCAGCCCGAGCTCGTCGGGCGGCCCGGGCGGGAGCGCGGTCGCGGGCCGCATCAGTCCGCGCTCTGAAGCTCAGCGCCGCCGCAGACCGGCGGGGGCTGTGCGAACAGCTCCTCGATCTCGCGCGCGAACCGCTGGTTGACGGCTTTGCGGCGCAGCTTGAGCGTCGGGGTCAGCTCGCCCGACTCGATTCCGAACTCCACCGGCAGGAGGCGGAACGTCTTGATCGTTTCGTACGAGGCGAGGCCGCGGTTCACCTCGTCGACCTGGCGACCGATGTGCTCGATGAAGCGCGGGTCGAAGCAGAGCGCTTCGACGGTACCACCCTGTGCGCCGCAGGCCCGCGCCTCGCGGAGCGCCGTGTCGCGATCGAGCGCGATCAGGGCCGCCAGGTGCTTGCGCGCGTCTCCGACCACCACGGCGTGCGCGACGCCGGGGATCCTCGCCAGTTGCCCCTCGATGTTCTGCGGCGAGACGTTCTTGCCGCCGGAGGTGATGAGCAGGTCCTTCTTGCGGTCGGTGATGTGGAGGAACCCGCCGTCGTCGAGGCGTCCGACGTCGCCGGTCCGCAGCCATCCGTCAGGCGTGAGCGTCGCCGCGGTCGCTTCCGGATCCTTGAAGTAGCCCATGAACACGTGGGGTCCGCGGACGAGCACTTCGCCGTCGACGTCGATGCGCACTTCGGTATCGGGCCAGGGCACGCCGACGGAGAACATCTTGCGGCGCGACTGGGTGTTGCTCGTCGCGGCACCGGTGCATTCGGTCTGGCCGTACAGCTCGTAGAGCGGCAGGCCGAGCGACTCGAAGAACTCGAGCGTCGATCGCGCGATCGGGGCGGCCGTCGTCCCGACCATCCGCGCCCGGTCGAAGCCGAGCGCGGCGCGGATCTTCCGCCCGACCAGCGCGTCGAGGATGCGGGCGAGTGCAGCGCGCTCGCCGCGCGAACGAGCCAACGCGGTCCGCTGCGCCAGCCGGAAGAGCTTCTGGCGGAGCGGCGGCGCCTGCGCGACGCGCTCCTCGACGCGCGCTTCGATCTTCTCCCAGACGCGCGGCACCCCCAGGAAGATGGTCGGCCGGATCTCGCGGAGCGCTTCCGGGAGCCTCTCGATCTGCTCGCAACAGGCGACGCAGTACCCGTTCACCGCCGGACCGTGCAGCGAGGCCATCTGCTCGGCGATGTGGCTGAGCGGAAGATACGAGATCAGCTCGTCGTCGGGACCGAGCTCCATCAGCCGGCGGCCCGTCTGCGCCGAAAAGAGCAGGTTGCCGTGCGACACCATCGCCGCCTTGGGCGGGCCGGTGGTGCCGCTCGTGTAGATGAGCGTGGCGAGGTCGCTCCCGTCCACCGTCTGGAGCCGCGCTTGGACTGCCGAGTCGGGAACCTCCCCGCCGCGCGCGAGGAAGTCGGCCCAGGAGAGGGCGCCGGCGGCGGAGCCGTCCATCACGACGCAGGCGCGCAGCCGCGGGAGGCGGCCGCGCATCGCCTCCAGCTTCCGCAGTTGGACGGCGTCGTGGACGACGGCGAACACCGCTTCGGAATGCTCGACCACGTACGCGGCCTGCTCCGCCGTCAGCGTCGGGTAGTAGGGCGTCGGGACCGCCGCAGCCGCGAGCGCCCCGAGGTCCGTGAACAGCCACTCGGGGCGGTTGGGGCCGCACAGCGCCACGCGATCGCCGCGCTTCACCCCCAGCGCGATGAACGACCGCGCGACGCTGCGGACCTTCCGGGCGTATGCGGTCCAGTCGAGCGCCGACCACCTGCCGTCCGGGGAGCGCCGCTTGAGCGCGGCGCGATCCGCATGCGCCGCCGCCGTCTCGAAGAACGCGTGGATGGTCGAGGTCCGCTTCATCGCCGCACGGCCTTTGCCGAGTCGAGGTACGTGTACGTCTTGCCGCCGTACCGGAGCGTCTTCGTCCTCAGCTCGAAAGTATAGCTGCTCTTCCGCGGATCGACGTCCTTGCCGTCCGGGTCCGTCGGCAAGCGGATCGTCAGCTCCGTGGCCGGCGCCTGCGGCCGCAGCACCTCGCTCGTGACCTGGTAGGCGCTGGCGGGCGCACCCCCCTCGATCGCTTCCAGCAGCGGCCGTCCGTCCGTCCCCTCGAGCGGAACGCCGAGGAGCCGCGCCACGGTGGGCGCGACGTCGACGTTGCCCGTGGGCAGCGGGTCCTTGAAGGCGCGGCGGAAATCGGGCCCGGCGGCGATCAGCACGTTGTGGACGTCGCGCGGGCTGAAGCTGCCGTGCATGCCGCGGTAGGCGTTGCCTTGCAGCGTCCCGGCGTACTCGATCCCGCGAACGCCGTCGATGACGGCGTCCTCGTCGAAGTCGTACCCGAGCACGATGTCGGGATTGCGCCCTTGTGCGTTCGCCGCGTGGATCGTGTCTAGCGGCAGCGTGCCGGGGACCGCGCCGTACCGCTGGTCGACGAAGATCGGCCCCACTTCGCTGCGGCTCTGGAGGAACGCGACCGTCTTGCGCACCAGCGCGGCGTCGTGATCCGGGACGTAGACGTAATCGCTCCCCCCGTTCATCGCGACGACGAGCGCGCCCGCGCCCAGCTGCGCGGGGACCTTCATCGCCGGCGCCTGGTACTTCTGCCCGGCCTTGCCGCAGACGCTCCCGTCCACGTCGGTCAGGGTCGGGTACACGGGCGACCCGTCCGCCTTGACGCCCGCGGAAAGCGAAAGGAACGTGCAACCGACGCCGTCGTACACCGTGAATCCCGCCCGGCGCAGCAGGTCGGCGAGGCGGACCATCCCCGAGACGGAATGCCCGTTCGGATCCGTTCCCCCGCTCTCGCCGTCGCGGATCGCCCGCAAGGGAAAGAGGTCCGGCGCGCCCGACACGTTGCTGTGCCCGTGATCCGAGACGACCAGGATGTCCGTGCGGGCGTCGAGCCCGAGCTGCTTCAGCTTCTCCAAGATGCGTCCCAGCAGCGCGTCCTGCGCGCGCAGCGCATCGTGCCAGTTGGCGGAGCCGATTCCGTACGTGTGCTGCGTGGAGTCGGGATCGCGCAGCCACAACAGGCTCAGCCGTGGCTGCCGGCGCGGCAGCAGATGATCGAGGTACACGCCGACCATGTACGCGAGCCCGGCCTTGTACCGGCTGCCGGATCGATCGGTCGGATCCGTCGAGACGCCGTCCTTCAGCCGTTGCGGCGGCTTGAACTCGGTCGGGTTCCCGTTCGCCGACGCGAGGACCAGATCGCCGTGCCGATACGTGTTCGGCGTGGTGGCGGGGAGAGGGATCCCTGCCGCCTGCAGGTCCTTCGCCGCCGAAAACGGAACGACGGTCTTCTCGTCGAGCACGACGCCGCCGCGGTCCACGTCCTGGAGGTACGCGGCGCCGGTCTTGCCGATGGCGACGGTGGAAATTCCGGCCTTCTGCGCCGCACGGAAGAGCGTGGGCGCGAGGAGCAGCTTCCCCTGCAGGTGGTTCTGCAGATCGTCGAGGATGGCGTAGTCCTCGGAAAACACCGGCTGGCGGAAGTCGACCGGCTTGCCCGACGAGTCGTTTCCTTCCGCGCCTGGCTGCCACACCACGTTCCCGTAGTAGCCCGTCGTGCCGGGGTACCCGCCGGTCGCGAAGCTGGCGGAGTTCATCATCGTGAACGTCGGGTACGTCGAGTGGTTGTCGGTGAACTCGCTGCCGCCTTCGCGGAGCCGCGCGAGGTTGGGAGTGTCCGTCGGATCGATCGCGTCCGGCCGCAGGCCGTCCCAGACGACGACGATCACGCTGCGAGCAGGCGCTTCGCCTTCGCGCCGTGCGGCCGAGGCGCATGCGATCCAGAGCGACCAGGCGGCGACGAGGGCAACGCGCAGCATCGCTGTGCGGGAGCTCGGCATGGGTCCTCCGGGCGGCCACCTAGACCCGGATCCGCGACGGGGTGTCAAGGCGCGGTCCGGATTGCGGGGCTCGCAGTAGTGCGCTATGAGCGCCGCCGCCTCGACTCGGGAGACCACCCATGGCCCGCAAGAAGATCGCGCTCATCGGAGCCGGACAGATCGGCGGCAATCTCGCCTTGCTCGCAGCACAGAAGGAGCTGGGCGACGTGGTGCTCTACGACGTGGTCGAGGGCGTCCCCCAGGGCAAGGCGCTCGATCTGATGCAGGGGCGCGCCGTGGACGGCTACGACGCCCGCATCGCCGGCACGAACAAGTACGACGAGGTGGCCGGCGCCGACGTCGTCATCGTCACCGCCGGGGTGCCGCGCAAGCCCGGCATGAGCCGCGAGGATCTGCTGGGCGTGAACATCAAGATCATGCGCGACGTCGCCGGCAACGTGAAGGAGAAGTGTCCGAACGCCTTCGTCATCGTGATCTCGAACCCGCTCGACGCCATGGTCTACGCGATGAAGAAGATCACCGGCTTCCCGAAGGAGCGGGTGGTCGGCATGGCGGGCGTGCTCGACAGCTCGCGCCTGCGCCTCTTCGTCGCCGAGGAGCTCAACGTCTCCATCGCCGACGTCCAGGCGCTCGTCCTCGGTGGCCACGGTGACGACATGGTGCCGGTCACCCGCATGTGCTCGGTGGGCGGCATTCCGCTGGAGAAGCTCGTCTCCAAGGACCGCCTGGCCGCGATCGTCGATCGCACGCGCAAGGGCGGAGGCGAGATCGTCGCGCTGCTCAAGACCGGCTCGGCGTTCTACGCGCCCGCGACCAGCGCGATCGCGATGGCCGAAAGCTACCTGCGCGACAAGAAGCGCGTGCTGCCTTGCGCTGCATTCCTGGAAGGGCAGTACGGCATCAACGGCTACTACATGGGCGTGCCCGTGGTGATCGGCTCGGGCGGCGTGGAGAAGGTCCTCGAGATCGAGCTGACCGCCGACGAGAAGACGATGTTCGAGAAGTCGTTCCAGTCGGTGAAGAAGACCGTCGACGAGATCAAGCTGTAGGGTCAAAAGATCCGGCCGCTGAACGAGATGAGCAGCCCATCGATTCTGCCCTCCAGGTACGCGAGCCGATCCGGTCTCGGGTACCGTACGAATTGCGTCCAGACCCACTCGACACTGACCCAGCCTCGTTCTGACCCGAACCTGGGTCCGACGGAGTATTGCCACGCGAGGTCGGTGCGCCGCCCTCCGGAGACGCGGAACGCGGCCGGCGTGGGTTCCGATACGCGACCCACGCCGGCGGCAGCGGACGCCGTCAGCTCCATCGGGCCGACGATGCGCACATGGAAATTCACTCCGGCGAGCGCCCCCTTCGCACGAACGACGGGTTGTGCTTTGGCGAATGGGAGGATTGCCTGCGGACTGTCGTGCGCGAGCAGGATCACCCGCGCGTCCAGCCACGAGGTGGCGGAATACCCGATGTAGCCACCGAGCGAAAAGAACAGGCCCGTTCCATCCGGGCCGCTGCCTGCGCCCACCCCGAAGCCGCCGTGAAACGGAGCAGAGACTGCCGAGGATGCGAGAAGTGCCGCGAAAACCGGCTGTGCGAGGCCGAGTGCCATCGCGGATCGGAGCGGCGACGGCGCTCATCGGTCACCGAGTGCCGGTAGTCGAGCTCGTGGCGGCCATTGCGAACCAGCGCGGCGCGATGCGATCGCGGTGCGCGCGTAGCGCAGGGGTGATCGCCGCCGCGA
>Ga0075423_10005915_pt1 | contig 11453 bp, 9 predicted proteins | sample SoiMethybrSBSTD2_FD_80114 | JGI IMG/M metagenome (GOLD analysis project Ga0075423, IMG submission 80114) | Bulk soil microbial communities from a Populus tree surrounding site in Tennessee, USA - Soil MetaG P. TD hybrid SBSTD2 | ecosystem: Environmental > Terrestrial > Soil > Tree plantation...
CGGCGTGAAAGGCCGGTGTCCTGGGCCGAGCTAGACGACGGGGACGTATTGGTGAGCCGTGCCGGATTCGAACCGGCGACCCTCTGCTTAAAAGGCAGATGCTCTACCGCCTGAGCTAACGGCTCGCTAGCGGAATCAAAGCATTATTAAATAACGAGATTACCCTGCTAAGTCAAACATTAGGGGACGATTCGTTCGCGCCGCGGGGATTGAATTTGACATCCTTACCGTTGTTTAGGATCCAAAATATCGCGCAATCCATTACCCAAGGTATTGAACGACAGAATGGTGAAAAATATCGCCGCCGCTGGAAATGCGATCACGTGCGGATAACTGCGCATGGCGCGATAGCCGTCTTGCGCCAGCGTGCCCCAACTGGTGCCCCACGAACTATAGGGATCGTTGATGCCGATGCCGATGAAACTAAGCGTGGATTCCGCCAAGATGGCGGACGGTATGCTAAACGTGAGCGTGACGATGATCGGGCCGACAATATTCGGTAGGATGTGAAGCAGGAGGATTCTCCGGCGCGAGGCGCCAAGAGCCGTCGCACTTTCGACGAACAGAAATTCTTTTGCTTGAAGCACTTGTCCACGCGCGACCCGGGCGAAGCGCACCCAGGTAACCAGTCCTAGAGCCACCAAGAGACCGCCGATGTTTCTACCGAACACAAGTGAAAGCAGAATGAATATCAGCATGTCGGGCAGTCCGTAAAAAATATCGACGACGCGCATCATAAAATGATCCCAGTTGCCTCCCTTGAACCCTGCGATGAGGCCGTAGGCCGTGCCGATCACCAATGCGATCAGAGCGGTTCCCAGACCGACCGTCATGGACACGCGCGCTCCATAGAGCACGCGCGTCAGTAAATCGCGTCCAAGACCGTCGGTGCCCATCCAGTGAGCCCAGCTGGGCGATTCCAATAAAATTCTCTCTTCAAGCCCGCCGACTCCGTAGGGAGAAATCCACGGCGCGAGAAACGCCGAGAGCAATACGATCGCGACAAACGTCGTACTGGCACCAAGCAATGGGCTTACGTAGCTTGGCTGGGTATTCGGATCAGCGTTCATGCGACGACAAGATCAGTGAGTTCTGATTCGCGGATCGACATAGCTATATAAAACGTCGACGAGAAAATTAGCCGAGACCAGGATTGCCGTGTAAACCAGCGTCACGCCCATAATCAGGGGATAGTCGCGATCTGTGACTGCAGTGATGAAAAACCGTCCCATGCCGGGAATTGCGAAGACAAACTCCACGACAAATGATCCGGTGAGGAGCGCCGCTACGAGAGGTCCCATGACGGTCAGAACCGGAATCAAGGAATGGCATAGAGCATGTTTCACGATCACAGTCGACTCTTTAAGTCCCTTGGCGCGCGCCGTGCGGACGAAATCTTCAGCGAAGGTATCGATGAGAGTCGAGCGCAGTAAGGCGGCAAGGTAGGCCGCCGGCGCGGCCCCGAGAGTAATCATTGGCAGGATCGCGCTAGTCCACTGATCCCAGCGCGCGGCGTAAAGCCAGCCGAGCTTGAGCGCGATGGCCCAAATGAGTAATGCACCCAGAATAAAATTCGGCAGCGAGATGCCAAGCGTGGCAAGCAACATACAAAGCCGGTCGATGATGGAGTTCCGGTAATAGGCCGCAAGCAAACCCGTCGGGAACGAGATCAATAGGGCGAAAAGAACGGCCAACGCGCCGAGCAAAGCCGATGTCGGCAGAGTATCGGCGATGATCTGGGTGACCCCGCGATCGAGATATTTGTACGAAGGGCCGAAGTCGCCCTGGGCGATTCCCACTAGGTAGCGGAAGTACTGTTGCCAGACCGGCTCGTCAAGATGGTATTTGGCTTCGAGATTGGCGATTACTTCCGGCGGCAGCTTTCTATCGCTGTCGAATGGACCGCCGGGCGCGACTCGCAAGAGTAGAAATGTCAGCGTGGCGACGATCCAAAGAACAATGATGCCGTGGAGCAGACGTTTCAGCAGTAGGGGAATCATCGAACTGCGGAAAATCCATCGTGGAGCACTCTCATTGTCGTATAGAGCCAAGCATCTCGTAAGCGTGAAATTCGAAGACGAGATCCTTCGCGATGATGCTCATGATGACACACGAGGCGCTTCGTTCTGCTGCAGGTCAACGTCGTGCTTGCCTTGACAACTTGCCGCCGGGATCGGCTGAAACCAAATTAAGTTCCTGAGTTGCTGTGTTTTTCCAGTGCTAATGAAAATCCGTCCTTGCGCACGTAGATCTGACTGCAGTCCTTTCGTTGGGTCAACTCTCGCAACAAGGTGAGCAGCGGGTTCCGCGTGTCGCTGTACTGCTTCGGCGCGCCGGCCGCGCGCATGGCCTCGACGTCTTCGTTGCCAACGACGTAACGCATCAACAACTCATCATCGTTGAGACTCGGGCCGCCTAATTTTTCACGCAATTTTTCGATGGTTGGCTGAGGCGGTTGCCACTTAGCGAACTCCTTGGCGCGCGGTCGATCCAAGATTTTTGCTTTGATGGCGGGCTCGAGTTCCGAAGCGGCCTCTTTGCCCCAAAATCCGGCAGCGTACTGGATGACTTGGTCCGTCACTTCGTCGTAGCGTTCGCCCTTGATGACGTTGATGGCAGCCTGGCTGCCGACGAATTGTGAGAACGGCGTGACCATAATCGGATAACCCAAGTCCTTTCGCACTTGCACACATTCTTCAAGGACTTCAGGCAACCGATGCAGCAAGCCTAAATTCTTGAGTTGAAAGCGGAGATTCGAGATCATGCCGCCGGGCACTTGATGAACATATTGGCTGTAGTCGTATTCCACCGGCTCGCCGATCGGCATGTTTTCAAGCTTGGCGTAGAACCACAGATCCCGCGCCACAGACTTGAGGGCGACTTCATCGATCTCGGGTGAATGGCCGATCACGCGCGAGTTCTGGGCCACGTTAAAGACCGACGGATTCGATGATGCATTGGCCAACGGCGGCACTGAAACGTCGATGAGATCGACCCCAAGCTTGATCGCTTCGAGCGCGCACAAAGGGCCGAGTCCCGTCGTGCAGTGGACATGCAACTCGATGGGTAATGCCGGCGCTTCTTTTTGAATCACATTGATGAGTGCGACCGTCCGTTCCGGGGTTAACAGGCCGCCCGGGTCTTTGAGACAAATGAAATCGGGATTGAGCGCGGCGGCTGCGCGAGCCTTGCGCGCATAGTATTCGTCCGTGTGTTTGGGCGATACTGAATAAATCTGATTCAGCACGGTAGTGAGGCCGACTCGTTTGGCTCTGGCGACGGACTTCTTCCAGCCGGCTGGATCGTTAGCCGGATCTGAAATCCGAATTTGCCTGATGCCGTTTGCAATCATGCGCTCGAACCAAAGGTCGACAATAGAATCGGGTGAAAGCTCGAAGGCGCCGATGCGCTCGGCGCCGATCGCCCGCAGGGGCGTGCGCCGCATTTTCGCCGCGAGCAAGCGCATGCGTTCGAAAGGATTTTCGCGCAGCTCGCGAACGCATTTCTTGATGTGGCTCGAAGCAATGACCTCGACGGCTCGAAAGCCGGCGTTATCGATGCGGTCCGCTACCGCGAGCATCATTCCCGTGCGCATATTTTCCGCCCACAGGCTTGCCTGGCCGTCGCGCAGGGTGGTGTCGACAAATTTTACTTCGCTCATGCTAGTTCTTGTTGGTTCCTAACCGACTAATCTCCGATGTTTGAGCACACTAAATGTCATTCTGAGCAGGCGAAGAATCTCGGCCGAGATCCTTCGCTGTCGCTCAGGATGACAGGAATCGTGTTGACATCGGATCAAGACGCCATAGTTGCAGCGTATTCTTCCAGTTTCTTTTCAAGCCAGCGCGTATTAACCCGGCCGGCACGGTATTCAGTATCCCCAACCACAGCTTCTAAAAACGGTATGAGTGTGTCGATGCCGCTCACCTGAAATTCATGCAAAGCGCGCTTGGTTTCATCGGCGGCCTGATCCCTCGTGCTTGCGTGAACGATCAACTTGGCCAACAAGGAATCGTAATAAGGCGGCACGAAATAACCGGGATAGCAGTGGGTATCGAGCCTGATCCCTGGACCTTGCGGCGCTTGCCAGATCGAAATCAGTCCAGGGCACGGGCGAAAGCCATGCTGCGGCGACTCGGCGGTGATGCGGCATTCGATGGCGTGCCCCGCAAATTTGATATCCGATTGCTTAAACGGCAATGGGTCGCCGCGCGCGATCTGGAGCTGTTGAGCGACCAGATCCACTCCGGTGATCATCTCGGTCACTGGATGTTCGACCTGAATACGCGTGTTCATCTCGAGAAAATAAAAATCCGCTGTATCGTTGTCATAAATAAACTCGATCGTGCCGGCGCTGCGGTAGCCGATGCTGCGCGCCAGCGTTGCGGCGGCGTGACAGATCTTGGCGCGGACTTGTGGAGACACCGCGTAGGCCGGAGCTTCTTCGACGATCTTTTGGTGGCGTCGCTGCAGCGAGCAGTCGCGCTCGCCGAGATGGATCACGTTGCCATGTTCGTCGCCGAGGATCTGTACCTCGATGTGGCGGGCATTCCCGACATATCGTTCCATATAAAGCGTGTCGTTGCCGAACGCGGCACGCGCCTCGGCCGCCGCCGTGCGAAACGTATTCTCCATTTCTTTGGCCTTGCAAACGAGCTTGATACCGCGGCCACCGCCGCCCGCCGACGCTTTGAGCAGCAACGGATAGCCAATTTGTTGCGCCAGTTGCGCTGCTTCGTGGGGGTTCCGCGCCTGATCCGAACCAGGAACCAGCGGCACGCCCGCGGCGCGGGCGATTTTTCGAGCTTCGAGCTTATCGCCCATCATCGTGATGTTCTCTGCGGTGGGGCCGATAAAAGTGATCTTATTGTCGACGCACGCTTGCGCGAGCGCCGGCTGTTCCGAGAGAAATCCGTAGCCGGGATGAAGCGCATCACAGCCAGTGCCGTGAGCGGCGGCGATCAAGTTCTCGACCTTCAAGTAGCTGTCACTGGAACGCGCGGGGCCGATGCAAACGACCCGATTGGCGATCTTTGCCGCCATGCTTTCGCGATCCGCATCAGAAACCGCGGCGACAGTCTCAATGCTCAAACGCTGGCACGCCCTAATAATGCGAACGGCGATCTCACCGCGGTTGGCGACCAATACTCGCGTGACGCTCATGAATTCTCCGGAAAAAAGCCCAACATCTCGGTTGTTATGGACATTGTGGATTTCGGAATCCTCAAGTAGTGGCAGACTTGAAACCCGCCCCTACCAAAATGCCGTGTTCGCGGGATGACTGCGAGAGTGCTTTGAATTCTTAAGGTCACACGAAACAGGGACGTTAGACGGTTTCAGCGAGGTTTACGGTTTGACGATGAAAAGCGTCTGGCCGAACTCGACAAATTGGCCGTTTTGCGCGACGGCTTCCACGATAGTGCCGGCGACCGTGGCGCGCACGCTACTGAAGACTTTCATGACTTCGATCAAGCCGACGGTGGTATCTTCCGTAATCTGTTGGCCGACTTTGACAAACGGCGGGGCACCGGGCTCGGGAGCCACATAGAACGTTCCTAGGAGGGGCGCGGTGATCGGCCGCATGCCTTCCGGAATCGCCACGGGCTTGGCTGCCTGGGCAGTCGGTGCGGCAGCCGGCGTGGACGATGTTTTTGCAGCGGACGCGGTGGTGGCCGGCGCAACACTGATATTTGGCGGCGCCGAAGTGAGAGGAATCGGTTCCCCTTTGCTGACCGTAATCTTCAACTCGCCGACCTCGAGTTGAAAGTAATCGAATTTCGATTCATCGATCAGTTTTAGAATATGCAAGACATCATCTTCAGTGAGTTCCATGACCCCGCCTTCCTCTGCGTCGATTGGTGTTATTTCTTATGTGATTTCCGCGCGGTTGGCAAATTGTACGGGAGAAAAAGGACAGACATGAGAGATTGCGAACAGGAACCGAAACATTTCCAAAAACGGGAAGTTGCAAGGCCACTCACTTTCCCGTGGGCTTTACGTTGCGCAGATCCATGCGTGCCATCGAGTTGTATTCCAATCCGGTGAATTTTGGGCTGAGCATGGTGCTTTCGGCTTTCCAATATAGAGGCACGATGGCGACGTCGGTTTCGGTGAGGAGTTTTTGCGCGTCGTCATAAATTTGGCTGCGTTTCTTCGCATCGAGCTCGCGTGCGGCAAGTTCGAGCATTTGATCGTAGCGGGAATTTTTCCAGCGGCCGTGGTTGTTGCCGCTGTTGGAGGTGAAAAGCTTCATGAAGTTATCCGGGTCGGGATAATCGGCGCCCCAGCCGGCGCGGAAAACGGGAAAGGGATCGTTTTGAAGTTTCTTTAAAAAAACTTTCCATTCCTGGTTTTCAAGTCGAACGACCACGCCCAAATGTTTTTGCCACATGCTTTGGATCGCCTCGGCGACGAGCTTTTTCTCCTCGTCGGTGTTGTAACCGAGAACGATGCTCGGCAGGCCTTTGCCATCCGGGTAGCCGGCTTCGGTCAATAGGCGACGTGCTTCGGTGGGATTGAATCTAAGACCAATTTCATGGTTGTGCGCCAGCATCCCGGGAGGAATCCACGACGTTGCCGGCGTTTCGCCGCCCTGCAGTATTTTTGGGAAAACCTGTCGGTCGATTGCCAGCGCGAAAGCTTTTCTCAGTTTCGGATTGTCGAAGGGTTTGCGATCGACGGCGAAACTGTAATACTCGCCACGCAGTTGGGGGACGAGTTTATACCCGGGCATTTTCGCTAAGCGCGGCTTGTCCAGCGGCGGAATGCTGTGATCGTCCATGAAGTCGAGGTTGCGCTGTTCAAACAGCGTCACTGCGGTGGTTTTTTCATTGATCATGTACATCATGATTTTGTCGATCGATGGCTTGCCATGGAAATAATTGGCATTCGCGCGGAGCTCGATTTCGTTCTCATGTTTCCAAGATGCCAAGCGAAAAGGGCCGTTGGTGACGATGTTTCCGGGTTCGGTCCATCGACTATCGAATTTCTCGATCACGTCCTGTCGCTGCGGATAGGTGACTTCAAAAGTCGTGATGGCGAGAAAATAGGAGGCCGGATGACGCAAGCTCACCACCAGTGTCGAATCGTCTTGCGCCTGAACGCCGACGGCTGAAGAGTCTTTGATTTTTCCTTCGGCGTACTCTTGTGCGTTGACCAGATCGAATAGAATGTAGGCATATTGCGATGCGGTTTTGGGATTGAGCAGCCGCTTCCATGAGTATTCGAAGTCCTGCGCGCGGACTTTTTTGCCGTCGGTCCATTGCACGTCATCGCGCAGATGGAAGATGATCTTCTTTCCACCTTCGAGAAAATCCCAAGATTTGGCAATCACTGGCGCGGGTTTTAGATCCTTGTCGAATTCGGTCAGTCCTATCATCATATTGGCAATCACGTTAAAGGAAACATGGTCCGTGGCCAGAGACCAGTCCAGACTCGGTGGCTCGGTACCGAGATTGACGCGAAACTGACTCTCGCCACCGCCTTGGGGCACGGACTTACACGCGCCAACCAATGACGCGAGTGCGATTGTTAACACGCACAGATAGTGGCGGAATTTCACCGGGGAACCAAGAAAATCTGTCTTGCTTGAAACGGATTTAGTGGGTATTAGTACCGCAATACCATTTCACCTTCAAGAAAGGGTCGGGCAGACTAATTTATGGATGCAAAGGAACTGTTGCTGAAAAACATCGTCGTCGAGGGGCATCGGGATGTGTACGAGCAGATCTATCGCGCCTCTGTCGGTGAAAAATCACCGATTCGTGATGCTATTGCGCCGCGCTTGCTTCGCGATGGCATCAACCTGACTGTCTACGCGATCAGCGGCGACTCCTATTCTCACTCGCAGAACACCGGACGCTACCTGGAAACCGCGCTGGATCAAGTCGATCAGTTTCTCGAAGAAGCGCCGCGCTCGGAAGGGATGATTCAGATGGTCAAAACCCGCGGCGATCTACCGGACAAAGTGGAGCCTGGTGCGGTCAAGTTCTTGCTCCATTTCGAAGGTTGCATGCCCTTGCGCGGCAGCATCCATAATCTGAGAAACTTTTACCGCCTGGGCTTGCGCTCTTTGCAACCGGTTTGGAATTTTCGTAACGAGCTGGGCGATGGCGTGTGGGAGAACCGCACCGGCGGCGGCCTGACGACTTTCGGCGTCGAAGTGATCAAAGAGGCGAATCGATTGGGCATGGTCGTCGATCTCTCGCACATGAATCGCGAAGGATTTTTCCAAGCGTTGGATGCCGCCAGCGCGCCGCTGCTCGTTAGCCATGCTAATGCTTGCGGCATGCTCGACAACGTGCGCAATCTCGCCGACGATCAGATCAAAGCCATCGCCGACCAGGGTGGACTCGTCGGCATTCTTGCATTACCCGAGCGTGTCGCTAAAAAAGAGGCCACCATCGAAGATCTGCTCAAGCATATGGACTACATGATCAACTTGGCGGGCATAGAGCATGTCGCGCTGGGCATGGACTTCGTTAAGTACGATGGACCGCGCACCCTTAAAGACCGCCATCATCCGCTGCACAAGCCCGACTTAGTCAAAGGCTTCGAAGAGATCGAAGACTTGCCGAATTTGATAAACGGCTTGCAGCACCACGGTTACAGGGATGAAGAAATCGCGCTGATTCTCGGCGGCAACTATCTTAGAGTGTTGAAAACGATTCTTCCCGAACAATCGGTAATCTAATGAAAGGGACGCGGTGATGAAACGCATTGAATTGCTGGTTCTCTTGACGCTTGTGTTGCTCTTCAGTTTGCCGCAGCGGAGCCAGGCGAAAATTGTCGTCGGCTTGTCGTCGGTGAACGTAGCTTTTCTGCCGGTTTACGTCACCGAAGCCAAGGGCTTTTTCAAGGATGAGGGGCTCGACGTGTTGTTGGTGTTGTTCAATGCCGGCGCAACCAATCTCCAGGCGCTCATCGGCGGCGACATCCACATGATGGGCAGCGCCTTTGTCGAAACCATCGGCGGTCGCGCTGCCGGGGTCGATATCAAAAACTTTTGGGGTGTGTGCAACATCATGCCGTTCCAGCTTTATTCGCAGGCGGATTTCAAGTCGATGAAGCAGGCCAAAGGCAAGCGCTTCGCGATCAGCCGTTTCGGCTCGCTCACCGATTTTCTGACCCGCGCGACGCTGCGCCATTTTGGCGTGGATTCGAAGGAAGTCACGATTCTCCAGATCGGCAGCACGCCGGCGCGCTTCGCCGCGCTATCGGCCAAGGCGGTAGATGCTTCTATAGTGTGGTTTCCGGTGACGGAGATCGCCAAGTCTCAGGGCTATAACAAGCTGCTCGACCTTAAAGAAATCTTTCCGGAATGGCCGTATGAAACTTTTGCAGCCAAAGAATCCTACCTCAGTAAAGAAAGGGATCAGGTCAGCAAATTTCTCCGCGCCTATCAAAGAGGCATAAAGTATACGGTTGAGAACAAGGCCGACGCCGTGAAAATCATGGGGAAATACGTCAAGTTGGACCCGGCCTATGCTCCGGCGGGCTATGACGAATATCGCGACTCGTTTCCGCTCAATGGCCAGATCGCCGAAAAAGTGATTCCTGCCGTGATCGAAGAGGAGTTTCAGACCGGCAGAATCAAGAAGAAAGTGACTGTGGAAGACATGGTCGACCGCTCGTTTATCAAAGCGCTGGGTGGATGAAAAATGATTAGCAGTCTGTTGAGAAATTCTCTCGGAGTCCTTCGACGAGGCTTAGGACGAGTCTTGATATCAGTGAGGATTTTCCGTTCATGCTGAGGCCCTCGAAGCATTCCGAACATTTTTTCAGCAACCTGCAAAAAATATAACCGGGAGGTGATTTATGATTATCGATCTGGATTCTCACTTGCGTGAAGGTTACTTCATGGATGAAGTGTATAATTTGCCCGAGCCCTATGCGCGGTTCACACCGCAAAAAGCCGGCGAGGGGAGAAACCACAACACCAAATGGATTCATCAACTCGATCCCGGCGACCCGCAGGGCCGGGCGGCGCACCGCCATCCTTATATCTACGATCCCAAGGTCAACTGGCGCAACGGTGAGATCGCGGCGCGGCAAATCGCCGGCCACGACATGGAGTTTCGTTTCAACGACATCAAGAAGGAAGGGATCCAAAAACAGGTGCTTTTTCCCACCGGAATCAACGTCGCCACGGAAAACGTCGGCGGTTTGGGATTGGCGTGCGCGCAATCGTACAACAATTGGGTTAAAAAATTGATCAAAGGCCACGAAGATGTCTTTCTGCCCGTCGCCGCCGCTCCGGCGGGCTGTCCGGAAGAAATGGCCAATGAACTTCACCGCTGTGTGAAAGAGTTGGGCTTCAAAGCCAGCCACCTGGTGCCCTACATCGGCCGGCGCAACGTCGATCACCCGAGTTTCTACCCCTATTATCAGGCAGCGGAAGAACTGGGTGTACCGCTGTTTTGTCATCCTAACAGCAATGGTGAATTGACCGATCGCTTTGATAATTTCTTCAAGACCCATGTGCTCGGCCGCGTAATGAACTGCACTCCGGCGCTGATCGCGCTCGTGCTCGGCGGCGTGTTCGAGAAATTTCCCAAGCTCAAGGTCGCTTTTTTCGAGTGCAGCGCAGAGTGGCCGCTCTATTGGATGCATCGCATGGACGACGATTGGGAATGGGCCAAGGACTTTCCGCAGATCTCCGGCGAATTGAAAATGCCGCCATCGGAGTACGTCAAACGCAACTGTTATGTCACTTGCGAAGCTGACGAAGGCGACATGACCCAATCACTCAAGGAAGTCGGCGAAGACCATATTCTAATGGCGACCGACTATCCGCACTTCGATTCGGAATTTCCGCACACGGTTTCCGGCATCATGGATCGCAAGGATCTCACGCAGCGGCAGAAAGAGAAGATCTGCGGTGAGAATGCGGCGAAGTTGTTGAACTTGTAACTGCGCTTTATGAGATTCCCCCGTTCGTCCTTCGACGCGCTCAGGATGAATGGGGGAAGACGTGAACTGGCGGTGATTTCGTTCTCGGCAGTTGCTTATTTAATCAGCCCGGCTTTTTTCGCGATCTGTTCGACCGCGCGATGCTCATCGCGGATTTCCCCAATGAGCTTGTCCGGCGGCTCGTAGTCGGCGACCATTCCCAGGTTTGCCAGCCGGGCAGCAACTGCGGGGTCCTTGATAACTTTTTCGAGCGCGGCGATCAGCGTCTTCGATACCTCAGCCGGCACGCCCGCCGGAGCGAAAAATGCCGCCCAGACGCCGAGAAGGTTTTGTTTATGGCCCAGCTGGGTCAAAGTCGGAATCTGGGAAAGCTCAGGCATCTTACTGGATGCGACAATTCCTCTCATGGTTCCTGACTTCAGATGTTCGGCGACGACGCCCTGCGCAGCCACAGCTCCCTCTATATGAGCGCCAAGCGCTGCTGTCACCGCTGGGCCGGCTCCTTTGAACGGTATCATCGTAAGGTCAGCGCCGGTAAGAGA
>Ga0075423_10005916_pt1 | contig 11451 bp, 11 predicted proteins | sample SoiMethybrSBSTD2_FD_80114 | JGI IMG/M metagenome (GOLD analysis project Ga0075423, IMG submission 80114) | Bulk soil microbial communities from a Populus tree surrounding site in Tennessee, USA - Soil MetaG P. TD hybrid SBSTD2 | ecosystem: Environmental > Terrestrial > Soil > Tree plantation...
CAGACGCAAGGCCCGGCCGCGTTTTACACGGTGGCGCCATGCCGTGTCGTCGATTCGCGTCAGGCGGGAGGAGTGCCGACGCTGCCGGGCGGATCGACGAACGTGTTCGCAATCGGCGGGCACTGCGGCGTTCCCGTGGGGGCGAAGGCCGTCGCGCTGAACGTGACCGTGATCAATCCCCTCTCTGATGGATTTCTGACGCTCTACCCACCCGGGACGGCCCGGCCGCCGACGTCCGCGATTAATTACCGAACCGGTCAGGTCCGCGCCAACAACGCGACCATTCCGCTCGACTCCGCCGGCGAGCTCGCGGTCTATTGCGGAGGCGCGGGTGACTACGATCTCCTGATCGACGTGAGCGGGTACTACCAATAGAAAATCTTCACGCGCGGCGACGACTCTGCTATCCTGATTTCCCAAGTTGAACAACTCGGACACCGCCTGGCTTCTCGTGGCCACGGCCCTGGTGCTCCTCATGACCCCCGCCCTCGGTTTCTTCTACGGCGGCCTCGTGCGCAAGAAGAACGCTCTCAACACGATGATGATGAGCGTGTGCGCGCTCGGGTTCGCCGGGCTCGGGTGGGCGCTCGTCGGCTACTCGATCGCGTTCGGCCGCGGCAACGCGTGGTTCGGCGATCTCTCGATGGCGTTCCTCCGCGGGGTCGACCTGCGGCCGCAGGGCACGATCCCGCACCTGCTCTTCTTCGCGTTCCAGGGCACGTTCGCGATCATCACGGCCGCGCTCATCTCGGGTTCGATCGTCGAGCGCATGCGCTTCGGCCCCTACCTCGCGTTCCTGACGCTGTGGAGCATCCTCGTTTACGCGCCGGTCGCTCACTGGGTCTGGGGCGGCGGATGGCTCGCGAAGCTCGGCGCCATCGACTTCGCCGGCGGGACCGTCGTCCACGTCAACGCGGCGGCGGCGGCACTGGTCGTGGCCCTGACCCTCCGGCCCCGCAAGGATTACGCGCGGCGGGCCGTGCTCCCGCACAACGTTCCGTTCACGCTCCTCGGTGCGGGCCTCCTGTGGTTCGGTTGGTTCGGCTTCAACGGCGGGAGCGCGCTCGCGGCCAATGGAATCGCGGCTCTCGCCTTCGTCAACACCATGCTCGCGCCGATCGCGACGCTCGTCGTCTGGATCCTGCTCGACCTCTCGCGGACGGGTCGCGCGACCGCGGTCGGGGCGGCGACGGCGATCGTCGTCGGTCTCGTCGCGGTCACCCCGGCCGCCGGATTCGTCTCCCCGATCTCCGCGCTGCTTCTCGGCGCGGTCGCGGCGGTCCCGAGCTACTTCGCGCTCCTGTGGCGCGCGCGGACGAGAATCGACGACTCGCTCGACGTGGTGGCGGCGCACGGAGTCGGTGGCACGGTCGGGGCGTTGCTCACGGGCGTCCTCGCTCAGAAGTCGTGGAACGGAGTCGCGGACGGCCTGCTCTTCGGGAACCCGCGGCAGCTCGCGATCCAGGCGGTGGGCGTCCTCGGCACGATCGCGTTCAGCGCGGCGGGCACGTTCGCCATCGTCAAACTCCTGGGCGTGTTCGGGGCCATTCGCGCGAGCGCGCGAGACGAAGGGCTCGGCCTGGACGTCACCCAGCACGGTGAGGAGGCTTATTCGCGCGGCGAGGGCGCGATCCTCGTTCTGCCCGACGCCGGGTCCTCGCGCGGTCTGCCGGCGACGGCCCTTCTCGAGACCGAGCCCGGAACGCCGTGAAGCTCGTCGTCGCCATCGTTCGTCCCGAGAAGCTCGCCGACGTCCTCGAGTCGCTCTTCCGCGCCGAGGTGCGCGGCCTGACTCTCCACCGCGTGCAGGGACACGGCGGCGAGACCGAGCACGTCGAGACCTATCGCGGGACGACGGTCAAGATGGAGCTCTCCGACAAGATCCGGCTGGAAATCGGTGTCTCCGACCACTTCGTCCAGCCGACCGTGGACGCGATCCTTCGCGGCGCGCGCACCGGCGAGGTCGGCGACGGAAAGATCTTCGTCGTGCCCGTCGAGAAGGTCTATCGGATCCGAACGGGCGAGGAAGACCAGGCCGCGGTGACCCCGATCGAAGAGACCGCTCCGGTCCCGACCTAGCCGGCGCGGGCGCTCCGGTCGCCCGGGGTGATTCCCGTCACGCCGGGTGACGTTTCTCGGCACGGCAATTTTTTCGCCGGGCCGCCAAGCTCCATCCGTTCAAGAGATTGCGGCCGGGTGGTCCGCGGGCACGACCTTCGCTCCGGAGTTCAGAAACCAACCAGAACCGATGTCCGAGAAACGATTTTCGACGCGCAGAAAGAGACGCTATCTCGTCGAGTGGATCGCCGAGGAGATCGTTTGCACCGGATTCACCGAAGACATTTCTCCCACGGGGATTTTCGTTCGCTCGGCGTTCATTCCGAGGGTGGGAGCGGTTCTGGCGCTGCAGCTCCTGCTTCCGAGCGGTGGAAAGTTTCGGGTGCGCGGAAGGGTCGTCCGGTCCCACCGCGTTCCGCAGCAGATGAGATCGGTCCATCCGAGCGGCTTCGCGATCCGGCTCTCCGAAGCGCCGGAGGAATACTTCCAGCTTCTCGCGACCCTGTTCAATCTGAGCATCGCAGAAACAGGCTGAGTCTCACCGATTCCGGCTCGCGGCGAGCGCGCGGAAGAAGTCCAGGCTCTCGGGGTTCGCCATCGCGCCGACGGTCGCGACCTTCTCCGGCGGATCGCCGCGGAGGATGCGGCGGACCGGCACCTCGAGCTTCTTGTTGTTCAACGTCCGCGGAACCGACGGGACCGCGTGGATCTCGTCGGGGACGTGTCTCGGCGACAGGTTCTCCCGGAGCGCACGGCCGATCCGGGCGGAGAGAGCGGCGTCGAGAGTCGCCCCCTCCCGCGGGACGATGAAGAGAAGTAGCTCACCGGGTCCGCCGTGGTCGTCGGGCAGGTGCACGACGAGGCTCTCGGCGACTTCCGGGATGGCCTCCACCACGCCGTAGAACTCGCTCGTTCCGATCCGGACCCCCCCGCGCTTCAGGGTGGCGTCGGAGCGGCCGGTGATGATGCAGCTTCCGCGGCGGGTGATCTCGATCCAGTCTCCGTGCCGCCAGACGCCCGGCCAGCGATCGAAGTAGCTCGCGCGGTATCGCTCGCCGGAGGGGTCGTTCCAGAACGCGACCGGCATGGACGGCATCGGTTCCGTCAGCACGAGCTCTCCGAGCTCCTCGACGAGCGGCCGTCCGTCGGGATCGAAGCTCTCGACTTTCGCGCCGAGGCAGCGGCAGGAGATTTCGCCGGACCAGACCGGAACGAGCGGACACGCGCCGACGAATGCCGTGCAGACGTCCGTGCCGCCCGAGACCGAGCCGAGGAGGAGGCGCCCCCCGACCTTTGCGTAGACCCACTCGAATCCGGCCGGGAGAAGCGGCGCTCCGGTCGATCCGACGCCGCGGAGGCGCGAGAGGTCGAAGTCGCGACCCGGCTCGAGCGCGGCGCGCATGCACGCGTGCAGGTAGGGAGCACTCGCGCCGAAGTAGGTGATCCCGAGCTCCTCCGCGGCTCGCCACAGTGCGGAGAGGTCCGGGTATGCCGGATCGCCGTCGAAGAGGACGACCGTGGAGCCGGAGAGAAGGCCCGAGACGAGGTAGTTCCACATCATCCAGCCCGTCGTCGTGAACCAGAAGAACCGGTCGCCGGGGCCGAGATCGTGGTGCAGCGCGAGCATCTTCAGGTGCTCGAGCAGGATTCCGCCGTGCCCGTGGACGATCGCCTTCGGGAGCCCGGTCGTCCCCGAGGAATAGAGGATGTAGAGGGGATGGTCGAACGGCACCGCCTCGAAAGCGGCAGGCGCGGCGCGCGAGAGGAGGTTTTCCCAGGGAAGTGCGCCCGGGAAGCGCTCCGCGTCGAAGTTGGGGCGCAGGTAGGAAAGGATCACCGTCGCCTGCAGGGTCGGGAGCTCCGCTCGGACGAGCGCGACCTCGCGGGCGCGATCGATCTCCCGCGCGCCGTAGCGGTATCCGTCGCAGGCGATCAGGACCTTCGGCTCGATCTGGCGAACCCGGTCCGCGACCGCGCGCGGGCCGAACTCCGGCGCGCACGACGAAAAGACCGCGCCGAGCGACGCCGTCGCGAGAAAGGCGACGACCGTCTCCGGAACGTTCGGCAGGTACGCGACCACGCGATCGCCGCGTCCGACTCCGAGCCGCCGGAGGCCGGCTGCGGCGCGGGCGACCCGATCTGCGAGGTCGGCGCGCGTGAGCGTGACGTCCGCGTCGCGCGTCTGGGAGCGCGCCACGATCGCGACGTCGGCGGCGCGCGCGATCGCGTGCTCGGCGTAGTTCACGGTCGCGCCCGGAAACCACCGCGCGCCCGGCATGATGCGCTCGGGGAGCACGGCCGCCGCCGGAGTATGGGCGACGACGGCGAAGTAGTCCCAGATCGACTGCCAGAACTCCTCGATGTTCGCGACCGCCCAGCGCCAGGCGGGGTCGTACGAGTCGAACGAGAGACTCCGCGAACGGTAGAGGAAGCGCAGGTAGTCGCCGATCCGTGTCGTTTCGAGTACGTCGCCCGGCGGCGTCCAGAGCACCTTCGGCGAGGACTTCTCCACGGTAGGATTCTGGCAGAGCAGCGATGAGAGCCGGAACGCGCCGTGCGATCGGAGTTGGAGCTCTCGGCGCCGCCGTCGGGCTCGCCGGGATCGCCTGCCGCGGTTCGCGTCCCGTCGGCGCGCTCGCCGTGCAACCGGCGAGCGTGAACCTGCCGCACGCGTTCGCCGCTCCCATCACCCTGCGCTGGACTCCGGCCGTTGCGCTCGATGGTCTGCAGGGAAGAGCGCGCGTCTTCGTCCACGTCCTCGACGGAGGCCGGAAGCTTCTCCGGACGTTCGACCATCCGCTCCCGGAGCCGTGGGCTCCCGGCCGCGCCCAGAGCTACGACGTCGAGCTCTATCAGTCCGCGATCGCGGAGCCTCTTCCCGCCGGCGCGTACGAGATGACGTTCGGGCTCTACGACGACGCGGGAAGGAATCGCTGGCCGCTCGCCGTCGAGGGCGAGGAGGTCGGCCGCCGGGAATATCGCCTCGCGACTCTGGTGGTCCCGCCGGCCGCTCCCCCCTCGCCGTCGTTTCAGTTCGCCGGAGGCTGGCTGCCCGTCGAGCCGGGCTCGTCGAAGCAGGTCGTCGCGCGGCGGTGTCTTCGCGGAGAGGGGTCGATCTCGGTCGGCGGTCCGCCCGGGCAGGGAACGGTGCGGGTCGCGGCGAGCCTCCCGGGGTCGCCCTCTCCGTCGGGACCCGGCGCCGCGTGGCGCGTTTCTGCAAGCTCGACGGGAGAGGTCGTGGAGGTGTCGACGACGGCGCTCGCGTGGGCGGGATTTCCGGTCAGCGGACAGCCCGCCGCGCCGCCGTCCGAGATCCGCTTCACACCGTCACCCGGGTCCTCCCAAGTCCTTTGTCTAGAAGTGCTTGCGTGGAGGCCCACCGCCCGCTGAACCGTCCTTTTCCGGCACGGATCTTGATACCCAATCGGCAGAGAGACTTCGCTCTCTTGAACGACGTGAGGACGGATCCCGAAAAGGGGTCTGTCCCCAATTTGAGGAGGGGACATGAAACGCAGTCTTTTTGCGCTCTTTGCCGCGGGATGTCTCGTCGCGGCGACTCACTGCGCGACCCAGCCGGAGACCAAGATCAAACAGGAGGGGTCCGCGACCGTCATGAAACAGACGGGGCCGGGCGAGAACGTCAAGACGACGGTCGTGACCGGAGTCGTCACCAAGTACGAGCCGGGCAACGAGCTCGAGATCCGTCCCGCGGACGGGAACATGCACGACTTCGATCTCGAGAACGACGTGCAGGTCAACGGGAACATCGTGGTCGGTCAGCCCGTGACGGTGACTTACGTCGAGGAGGGCGGCAAGAACCACGTGAAAATCATCGCCGCGGGCGCGCCCACGCCGTAACCGCCGGACCGCTCGCTGTTTCCGAATTCGGCGGCCCTCGCGGCCGCCGAATCTCTACCTAGCCCGCGATATCGACCCCGTGGTGTTTCACCATGATCGCCTCGGCGATGTAGATCGTGTCCTCCGCGATGTTCGTCGCGAGATCCCCAACGCGCTCGAGGTTCTTCGAGACCGAGATGAGCTCCAGGCAGTGCGAGATGAGCGACGGCATCTCGGCCATGTACGTCAGGAGCTGGCGGATGACCCCCTCGTTGCGGGCATCGAGCGCGTCGTCCTCGCGGATCACCTGCTTGGCGAGGCGCGCGTCCTTGGCGATGAACGCGTTCAAGGACTCCCGGAGCATCGCCTGGACCATTTCCGACATCGCCGTGATCTCGATCGCCGGCGCGAAAGGAGGCCGGCCCGCAAGTCGTTCGGCGCTCTCCGCGATGTTGACCGCATGGTCACCGATGCGCTCCAGGTCGCTGTTGATCTTGAGAACACCAACGAGGAAGCGCAGATCCACGGCGACGGGCTGCTCCAGGGCGAGGAGCTGGATGGCCTCTTCCTCGATCTGGTTTTCCAGCTGGTCGATCTCCTCGTCGTTGGCGATCACCGCTTGCGCCTTGCCGATCGACCCCTCGGTGAGAGCGTCGATGGAGCCCCGGATCTGTTTTTCGACTTCGCCTCCCATCAGGATAAGGCGGCGTCTCAGTGCCTCGAGTCTTACCGCGAAATGTTCCTTCACGTTCTCTTTCCTCCTGATTCGGTGGTCGCCTCCGCACGCGTCACCGGAAACGTCACCCGGAACGCGCTTCCCCTCCCCGTCTGACTCCGCACCGTCACCTCCGCGCCGTGGAGGTGTGCGAGATGCTTGACGATGGCGAGCCCGAGCCCGGTTCCCGGACGCGCTTTCGATCGCGACCGGTCCACCTGATAGAAGCGTTGAAAGATCCGATCCTGTTCCTGCGGCGCGATTCCCGGGCCCTCGTCCTCCACGACGAGCGCGGGCTTTTCGCCGGACATCTCGACGCGGACGGTCACGGTTCCGCCGGGCGGGGAAAACTTCACGGCATTGTCGAGCAGGTTCCGGAGGATCTGGCCGATGCGGCGGCGATCCCCTTCGACCGGGACGTCGTCATCGGCCTCGACGTGGATCGAAACGTCGCGCGCCCGCGCGGAGGCTCGGAACTCTTCGGCCGCTTCGCAGGCGAGCGCGCGCAGGCTGACGGTTTCGCGCTGGAGAGCGACGGCGCCGCTCTCGATCAACGAAAGATCGGTCAAATCCTCGATCAGCTCGCGCATGCGCTCCGCCTGGCGGCGGACGAGCTCGACCAGGTTGGGAGTTTCGGGAGCGTCCGGCTCCGTCTCGCCGAGAGTCTCCGCCGCGGCCGCGATCGAAGCGACGGGCGTTCGAAGCTCGTGGGAGACGTCGGCGACGAACCGGCGCCGCATCGCTTCGTTGCGCTCGAGCGGCGTCACGTCGCGCAGGATCCCGACGGCAGCCCCGCGCGAGCCCGGGGGCAGGGGACGCACCGCGATCTGCCAGGTGACGTCGCGTTCCCGGCGAATCGTCGAGTCCACGGGAGCTTTCTCCGCCAGCGCCTGCTCGAACGGAGCGAAGAGCTCACGGTCGCGCAGAATGTCGACGAGTGGCCGGCCGCCCGGATTCGGAGAGGACGTCATCGCGCGGAACGCGCCGTTCGCGTCGAGGACGCGTAGCCGCGCGTCCACCACGGCGACTCCGTCGGGGAGCGTCTCGAAAACCGCCGCCGCGAGCCGCCGCTCCCCTTCGACGCGCTCGATCGACTCGAGGAGGGACGTTTTCATCCGACGGACAGCGGAGGAGAGCTCGAGGATTTCCCCCGCTCCCGATTCCGGTGGGTCGCGGCCGAGGTCTCCGCGCGCTACGGCGAGCGCCGCCTCCGTCACCTGCCCGATCGGGTGCGCGAGCCGCGAGACGGCGACGCTGCCGACGATGACGAGAATCGCGCACGCGGCCGTCACCGCGGCTCCGAGGATCCATGCATGGGCTGCGTCGACCGGCTGCAGATCCGAGAGCGGAGCGCCGATCCGCAGAACCGGCGAGTTGCGTTCGGCCGGATCGATCCGGCGGGCCAGGTAGAGAACGTCGGTTTCCCCGCCCGTCGAGTCACCGACGGAGGTCCCGTAGTCCCTCGCCCGCGCCTCGATCACCTCCGGGCGGGACGAGTGGTTGTCGATCGCCGGCACTCCACTGCGCGGGACGGTGGAGTCGTCCACGACCTGTCCGTCCGCGGCGATCACTGTCACCCGGACGCCCAACCGAGCCGCCGCCCGCCGCACGAGCTCGTCCAAGGAGTCGGGACTCTTCAGCTGGGGTCCAACCTCGTCCGCGAGAAAGTCGATTTCGCGGCGGAGCCGCTCGCGGGCCCGATCCGTGACCGTCCGATCGGTGAGCTCGATCGCGACGACCGAAAGGAGCACCGCCAGCGCTCCCGCCAGGACGGCGAGAACGAGGGTGACCCGCGAGGCGAGGCTCATGGCGGGGAGGGCCGTTCGGCGGGCCCTATTCCTCCCGGGCGGGCTCGACGAATCGGTATCCGACGCCGACGACGGTGTCGATCCACCGGTCTCCCAGCTTGCGTCGGAGCGACCGGATGTGGACGTCGACCGTTCGAGTTTCGACGTCCGCGTCGTATCCCCACAGCCGCGCGAGAATCGTGTCGCGGGTTACGACTCGAGCGCGGTTGCGTACGAGGTACCAAAGGAGATCGAACTCCTTCTTGGTGAGGCGCGTCGGGTGGCCGTCGAGGAGGACCTCGAACCGCGCGCGGTCGATGCGGAGCCCGTCGGTCTCGTAGACGTCTTCCTCGGAGGCCTCGAATCCTCCCGCGCGTCGCAGCTGGGCGGAGACGCGCGCCACGAGCTCCTTCATCGAGAACGGCTTCGTCAGGTAGTCGTCGGCTCCGACGTCGAAGCCGAGGAGCTTGTCGCGCTCTTCGACCCGCGCCGTCAGCATGAGGATCGAGATCCGTTTCGTGTCCTCGTGCTGGCGGAGCTCCCGGGCGACCGCGAGCCCGTCGACGTCAGGAAGGTTCAGGTCGAGGATCACGAGGTCGTACGGTTTTTCCTCGAGCGCTTCGAGCGCACGCAGTCCGGAGACGAAGTGATCGACCTGCCACCCGTGCTTCCTCAGGTTCAGGCGGATCGTGTACGCGATGTCCGCGTCGTCTTCGACGAGCGCGATGCGACGCGACACGGCCCCGGCGGCGCTGGTCATGGACCGGCTTCCCGGCACCTACCCGAACCTTCCCGTGATGTAGTCCTCGGTGACCTTCTGGCCCGGATTCGTGAAGATCTTGTCGGTCCGGTCGTATTCGATCAGCCGACCCATCATGAAAAACGCGGTCCGATCCGAGACCCGGGCGGCCTGCTGCATGTTGTGCGTCACGATCACGATGGTGAACGCGGTCTTGAGCTCGTAAATCAGCTCCTCGATCTTCTGCGTGGCGATCGGGTCGAGCGCCGACGCGGGCTCATCCATCAGCAGGACTTCGGGCTCGACCGCCAGCGCCCGGGCGATGCAGAGCCGCTGCTGCTGCCCGCCGGAGAGCGAGAACGCGGGCGCCCGGAGCCGGTCCTTGACCTCGTCCCACAACGCGGCGCGGACGAGCGCGCGCTCGACCCGCTCGGGGAGCTCCGACGCCCGGCCGATGTGGTTGATCTGCAGCCCGTAGGCAACGTTGTCGAAGATCGACTTGGGGAACGGATTCGACTTCTGGAACACGAGCCCCATCCGGCGCCGGAGTGCCACCACGTCGAGACCCGGGACGTAGATGTCCTCCCCGTCGAGGAGCACCTTGCCTTCGACTCGCGTGTCGGGGATCAGGTCGTTCATGCGGTTGAGACAGCGGAGAAACGTCGACTTCCCGCAGCCGGAGGGGCCGATGAGCGCCGTGACCGACTTCTCGGGAACGCCGAGGGACACGTCGAAGAGCGCCTGGGTCTCGCCGTAGAAAAAATCGAGATGAACCGCCTCGACGCGAACCGTCCCGATCTCCGCCTCGCGCGGAGTCGTCGCCCGATCGGGAGGCGCGATGTGGACGGCCCGGGATGGCGGAGCCACTTCGGGTTCGGCAACGACGTTGGTCATGCGCGGTGCATCCTTTCGAGACGTCGGGTCGCGGTTCGAGCGAGGATCGAAAGAACGAGAATGATCATGACCAGGAGAAAGGCTCCGGCCCAGGCCTGGCGGTGCCACTCCTCGTACGGGGAGATGGCGTACGTGTAGACCTGGATGGGCAGCGCCGCGATCGGCTGGTCGAGTCTCGTCGAGAAGAACCGGTTGCCGAAGGCGGTGAAGAGAAGAGGAGCGGTCTCGCCGGCGATCCGGGCGATCGCGACGAGAATGCCGGTCAGAATCCCCGGAAGGGCTGCGGGTAGAACGACCGAAAGTGCGGCTTTCGCCCGGGTCGCTCCGAGGGCGAGCGCGCCGTCCCGAAGCGCGTCCGGAACGAGCCGCAGGAGCTCCTCCGTGGTGCGCGCCACGATGGGAATCATCATCACACCGAGAGCGAAACCCCCGGCGAGAGCCGAGAACCGTTTCACCGGAAGAACGGCGACGCTGTAGGCGAAGATGCCGACGACGATCGAGGGGACGCCGTTCAGAAGGTCGGCGGCGAAGCGAATGGCCGCCGCGAAGCGCGTTCCCCGGTACTCGGCCGTGTAGAGGCCGGCGATGACTCCCACCGGCACCGCGAAGAGCGCGGCGGTCCCGATCAGGATGAGCGTTCCCACGATCGCGTTCGCGAAGCCGCCGCCGTGCTCGCCGACGGGCCGGGGGTTGCGGACGAAGAACGAAAGGTCGAGGGCTCCGACGCCCTTCTTGAGCAAATAGAACAGGATGAATATCAAAGGGATGAGCGCGAGCACGACCGCCGCCCCGCAAAGACCGGTGAACAGACCCGAGACCAGGCGCCGGCGGCGATTGCGGGTCATGCGGGCTCCGCAGAGGGGAGCGGGACGGGTGCGGGAGGAGCCGGAACCGTTCGCGCCGATCGTTCCATGGTCCAGATCAGGAGCCGCGAGAGGAAGTTGATCACGAGCGTCACCGCGAAGAGGACCAGCCCGATCTCGACGAGCGCGTGCAGATACAGGTCGTCGGCCGCCTCGGTGAACTCGTTGGCGATGACCGCGGCCATCGTGTGCTGCGGCGCGAACAGCGACGGCGTGATCTGCGGGTTGTTGCCGATCACCATCGTGACCGCCATGGTCTCGCCGAGCGCTCGGCCGAGCCCGAGGAGCAGCGCACCGACGATCCCGGTGCGTCCGTGGAAGAGCGCCGCCCGGATAGCCTCGAAACGAGTCGCGCCGAGCGCGTAGGCCGCTTCCCGCTGAGAGGATGGCACCGCGTGCAGGACCTCCCGCGCGACCGCCGAGGAGAACGGGATCACCATCACCGCGAGGATGAGCGCCGCCGACAACATTCCGACCCCCAGCGGCGGACCGGAGAAAAGGGGAAACTTTCGCAAGGCGTCGGGCATCCCCTTCTCGAGGCCGCGGACGAGCGGGATC
>Ga0075423_10005918_pt1 | contig 11451 bp, 13 predicted proteins | sample SoiMethybrSBSTD2_FD_80114 | JGI IMG/M metagenome (GOLD analysis project Ga0075423, IMG submission 80114) | Bulk soil microbial communities from a Populus tree surrounding site in Tennessee, USA - Soil MetaG P. TD hybrid SBSTD2 | ecosystem: Environmental > Terrestrial > Soil > Tree plantation...
CCCGCCCTGTTCGCGCACGGCACCGAGGAACAGCGTCGCCGCTTCCTGCCGCCGATCGTTCGCAACGAAGAGGTCTGGTGCCAACTCTTCAGCGAGCCGGGCGCGGGGTCGGACCTGGCGTCGCTCGCGACCTCCGCGGTCCTTGACGGCGACGAGTGGATCGTGACCGGGCAGAAGGTCTGGACCACATGGGCGCACCTCGCCGACTTCGCCGTGCTCCTCGCCCGGACGGACCCCGACGCCCCGAAGCGCAAGGGCATCACGTACTTCCTGCTCGACCTTCGCCAACCCGGAGTCGACGTGCGACCGCTCCGTCATCTCGGCGGCGAGATCGACTTCAACGAGGTGTTCCTCGACGGGGCCCGCGTGCCCGACGCGCACCGCGTCGGCGACGTCGGGGACGGTTGGCGCGTTGCGGGCGCCACGCTCTCGGGCGAGCGTCAGATGGTGTCGGGGAGCGGCTCGGGGGGCGTCGACCGCATCGGCGGAGCAGGGACGGCGCACCTGCTCTCGCTCGCGCGCCGGCGCGCCGCGACCGACGAACGGGTCGTCCGGCAGGAGCTGATGCGCGCCTACAGCGAGGAACGGGTGCGGTCCTGGACGAACGACCGGGTGCGCGCCGGGCTGCGTGCCGGGCGTCCGCCCGGGCCCGAGAGCTCGATCGGCAAGGTGCACCAGGGCGAGCTCAACCAGCGCATCCAGTCGCTCGCGGTCGGACTCCTCGGCATGGACGCGGTGGCGTGGGAGAGCGACGCCGACGGCTACGCCGAGTCGTTGCCGTTCGAGCTGCGCGGGATGTTGCGTAGCCGCGCGAACACGATCGAGGGCGGCACCACCGAGATCAACAAGAACGTGCTCGGCGAGCGCGTGCTCGGCCTGCCCCGTGAGCCCGACCCGTGGCAGGGACAGCCGTGGCGCGAGGTCCCGCGCAGCTGATGGCGTACGAGACCCTCCTCGTCGAGCGACGCGGCCCGGTGGGATGGCTGGTCTTCGACCGGCCCGACGCCGGGAACGCGATGGACGCGACCATGTTCCGCGAGCTCGAGGCCGCATGGCGCGAGCTGGACCGTGACCCGGCCGTACGCGTGATCGTGAACACGGGCAACGGGCCCGCCTTCCAGACCGGAGTGGACGTCGTGCAACTCGGTCGCGACAAGCAGGCGCTGCGCGAGCAGTCGCGCCGAACGAGAGACGCCGAGCTTCGACTCACGGCGTGGCACAACCAGGTCTGGAAGCCGGTGATCGCGGCGGTCAACGGCGTCTGCGCCGGCGGCGGCCTCCACTTCGTCGCCGACGCCGACATCGTCCTGGCCTCGTCGAAGGCGTCGTTCGTGGATCCGCACGTCTCCCTCGGGCAGGTGAGCGCGTACGAGACGATCGGCCTCGTCCGGAAGTCGCCGATGGAGCCGATCGTGCGCATGGCGCTGACCGGCGCGCACGAGCGCATCGACGCCGCGCGCGCCCGACAGCTCGGCATCCTCTCCCAGGTGGTCGAGCCGCCCGACGAGCTGCGCGACGCCGCCCAGGAGCTCGGCGAGAAAGTCGCGAGCAACTCTCCCGCCGCGATGCGCGCCACCAAGCAGGCGCTTTGGGGTGCGCTCGAGCTCGGGCTCACCGACGCGAGCCGCGCCGGCGCTCGCGCCCTCGTATCCATGTGGGGCCACCCGGATCAGGAGGAAGGCCCACGGGCATTCGCCGAGAAGCGGGAGCCCGTGTGGCAGCCCCTCGAACCGCACGAGAGGACGACGGCATGACATATCCGGAGCTCGAGTGCCTGAAGCTCGAGCGGCGCGGGCCGATCGGGTGGCTCATCAACAACCGCCCCGACCGGCTCAACGCGATGTCCGCGCGCATGCGCGACGAGTTCGCGCTGGCATGGACGGAGCTCGACCGCGATCCCGAGGTGAAGGTGATCGTGCACACGGGTGAGGGCCGCGCGTTCCAGACCGGCGTCGACGTGGCCGAGATCGCGAGCGACGGCGTCGGCATGGAGCGCTACCGGCGCTCGGTCGAGGAGTTCGACCTGCACTTCACGTCCTGGCACCAGCAGGTCTGGAAGCCGGTCATCACGGCCGTCAACGGCCTGTGCGCCGGCGGGGGGTTCCACTGGATCGCCGACGCCGACGTCGTCATTGCCGCGTCGGACGCGGAGTTCTTCGACCCGCACGTCTCGATCGGGCAGGTCGTGTCGCTCGAGGCCATCGGCCTCATCCGCAAGATGCCGGTCGAAGCCGTGATGCGCATGGCCTTCGTCGGCCGGCACGAGCGACTCGGCGCGCCGCGGGCTTACGAGCTGGGCATGATCAGCCAGATCGTCGACCCGCCGGAACGACTCCGCGACGAGGCACAGGCGCTCGCCGAGAAGATCGCCCGCAACTCACCGGCGGCGATGCGCGCGACGAAGCGGGCCCTCTGGGGCGCGCTCGAGGTGGGCCTGACCGACGCCTGCCGCGCCGGCGCCGGCGAGCTCGTGTCGATGTGGGGGCATCCCGACCAGGAAGAGGGCCCGCGGGCGTTCTCGGAGAAGCGGGACCCGCACTGGCGCGACCTCACCGAACCCTGACACTCGGCGCGGGATCTCCTGATCAACCTGCGGTGGCATTGCGGAAGAGCGTCGAGCCCACCGATCGGAGGGAGGCGGAGGCATGGCGGCCGTCACGCAGGATCGTCCGACCCGGTTCGGCCTCGTCACGGGGCTCACGTTCGTCGCCGCGCTCGTGGTCGCGCTCGTGGTGCGGGGCAGCGCCGTCGTCGGCATCGCGGCGCTGTTCCTCCTCTTCGTGCCGCTCGAGAAGCTGTTCGCTCTCCGGCCCCAGAAGGTGTTCCGGCGCGGCATCCTCACCGACCTCACGCACCTGCTCGTGAACAACCTGTTCTCGACGGCATTGGGGATCGCCCTCGTGGTGGCCGCGCTGATCCCGGTCTTCTGGGTGCGCAACCTGAACATCGTCGGGCTTCTCCCGCCGGCGGTGGCCGTCTCGCTCGCAGCGGTGCTCGTGTTCGTGGGCAACTACTGGGGTCACCGCCTCACGCACACGGTGCCGTTCCTCTGGCGCTTCCACGCCGTGCACCACAGCATCGAGACGATGGACTGGGTGGCCGCCGGGCGGCTCCATCCCCTCGACCAGGCGTTCACGCAGGCGTTCACGGTGATGCCGCTCGTGATCCTCGGGTACGGCGGTGGCGCCTTCGCCGGCGTGGCCGTGTTCGTGACCCTGCTGGCGATCTTCCAGCACGCCAACGTGCGGCTGCGCTTTCCCGGGCTCCGATGGGTCATCAATACGCCGGAGTGGCACCACTGGCACCACGCGATCGACCCCGAGGCGAAGGACAAGAACTTCGGGCTGCCGATCGTCGATCGGCTCTTCGGCACCGCGTACCTGCCGAAGGGCAAGCGCCCCCGCGGCTTCGGCATCCCCGACCCCGTGCCGCAGGTGGGGTACCTCCAGCACCTGGCCTACCCGTTCACCGCCCCGGCCCGTGCCGGTCGCGCATAGTCGTTGGAGACGTGCGAAGCTCTGCGCCGTGCCGGATTCCCGGAGGGCCCTGCTCAACGCGACGTTGGGATTGACGACGTTGCTGCTGACGAGCGTGCTCTGGCGCTACCCGCTCGCGCTCACTTCGCTCCAGATCGCCACCGGCCTCGCCATCTATTCGCTCCGGCCGAGCCGGACCACCGCCTGCGTCTACGCGGTGGGTTTCGTCTTCGGCCCGCTCGCGGAGGGCTTGGCCATCCAGACCGGCGCCTGGTCGTACGCGTCACCGAGCGTGTTGGGCATCCCGCTGTGGCTTCCGTTCGTGTGGGGGAACGCGGCGCTGTTCATCCAGAACTCGGCCGACTTCGGGAAGGCGATCTTCGCCAGGAGCTCTGCCTCGAGCGCCGCCCCAGATGTCGTTGCACCGCTCACACACCTCGTCGGGGATGACGCCCCACCGCATGAGCACGCCGAAGATCGCGCAGCCGAGGCAGAACGCGAACACGGATTCGAGCGTCGCCGCCACGACGATCAGGCCGAGCAGCACGTACGCGGCGCCTGAGCTCCCGAACCCGAAGTACGCAACGACTGCCGCCACCGAGATGGTCGCACCGATGCCCTGCGCGAATCGCTTCGGCGGTCCGGGCACGTACTTCGCCGGCAAGGGCAGTCGCGGCGTGACGACCTTGGTGACGAGCTGTCCGAGCGGGCTCAGTGTCGGGCCCGACAGCACCCGGGCGACGAACCCGTACGCGAGGGGGATGAGCAGCCAGAACTGACCGAAGACGGTCGCAGCCACCGCCATGGTGACGACGCCACCGGCGACGAGGCGCGCCGAGAGCTCGTTGACGGGGTTTGGGAACGAGAAGAACTTGCGGGCGGTCATGACTCCCTCCTGCGTGTCGGAGGATCGCCACCCAATATACGACCGAATCGGTCGGGTTTTTTCCAAAGAGACTGCCGGCGGGGCCTGCGGGCAGGCGCCTTCGGGACCGCTGCGGTGTACTAGGGGCTCGACGGCCGAGGGTGAACGAGGAGGAGCGGCGGAGGATGGCGATCGACACGGCACCAACGGGATCGGGGACCCGCTCCGCCCATCCACTGGACGCGCTGGACGCGGCTGAGATCCAGGCGGCCGCGGAGGTGCTGCGGGCCGACAGCCGCATCGCCGACGGCGCTCTCTTCGCCTACTTCGGGCTCGACGAGCCCTCCAAGGACACGGTCGCGGGCTTCACCGCCGGCGACCCGGTCGACCGGCGGATTCGTGTCGTGGTCGTGCCGGGACCGGCGGCCGACGTGCTGGAGGCCGTCGTCGACATCGGCCGCCGCGCCGTCGTGTCGTGCCAGGAGGTGCCGGGGGTGCGCCCGGCCCTGCTCTACGGGGAGTCGTTCAACGCGATCGTCGCGCTGCACGATCATCCGGAGTGGCAGGCGGCGCTCGCCCGCCGCGGCATCACGGACCTGACCCGGGTCCAGATCGACCCGTGGCCGGCCGGGAACTTCGGGCTCTCGCACGAAGAAGGGCGGCGCATCAGCCGCTGCATCGCGTACTACCGGGAGACCGACACCGACAACGGCTACGCCCGGCCGATCGAAGGGCTCATCGCCTTCGTCGACAACGGGCGGGGGGAGGTGCTCGAAGTCGTCGACCACGGCCTCGTGCCGCTCCCGTCCGAGCGCGGCGGTTACCTGCGCGACGACGTCGGGCCGATGCGTGACGACCTCAAGCCCATCGAGATCACGCAGCCCGAGGGGCCGAGCTTCAGCGTCGACGGCAACCTCGTGCGCTGGCAGCGTTGGTCACTGCGCGTGTCGATGGACCCGTACGAAGGGCTCGTGCTGCACACGATCGGCTACGAGGACGGCGACCGCGTCCGTCCGATCCTGCACCGAGCGTCAGTGAGCGAGATGGTCGTGCCGTACGGGCACACGGGACCGATGCACAACTGGAAGAACGCGTTCGACGCCGGCGAGTGGGGCCTCGGACGGATGGCGAACTCGCTGACTCTCGGGTGCGACTGTCTGGGGGAGATCCGCTATCTCGACGTCACGTTCGGCAACGAGCGCGGCGAGCCCTACACGATCGAGAACGCGATCTGCATGCACGAAGAGGACTACAGCATCCTCTGGAAGCACGTCGATCTCCGCACCGGCACCACCGAGGTCCGTCGGCAGCGTCGCCTCGTGATCAGCTCGATCGCGACGGTCGGCAACTACGAGTACGGCTTCTACTGGTACTTCTACCTCGACGGGAGCATGCAGCTCGAGGTCAAGTTGACGGGCGTCATGTCGACCATGGCAGTGGACGGCGACGGCGAGCTCGGCAACGCGGCAATGGTGGCGCCACAGCTCGCCGCGCCGTACCACCAGCACCTGTTCAACGTGCGCCTCGACTTCGACGTCGACGGTACGGCGAACACCGTCTACGAGGTCGACTCGGTGGCGGCGCCGGACGGTCCTGATAACCCGCTCGGGAACGCGTTCACGGCCGAGGCGACTGCGCTCGAGACCGAGCAGCAGGCACAGCGGGTCGTGGACCCGTCACGCAGCCGGTGCTGGAAGATCGTCAATCCTGACGTGCGCAACCGCCTCGGCGAGCCCGTCGGGTACAAGCTCGTGCCCGCGTCCACGCCGACGCTGCTCGCGCGGCCCGAGTCGAGCGTCGGCCGGCGGGCGACGTTCGCGACCCGCAACCTCTGGGTCACGCCGTACCGCGCCGACGAACGCCGCGCCGCGGGCGACTACCCGAACCAGCACGGCGGGGGAGACGGGCTGCCGCGCTGGACGGCCGCCGACCGGCCCGTCGCCGACACGGACGTCGTCGTCTGGCACACGTTCGGCCTGACCCACATCCCCCGGCCCGAGGACTGGCCGGTCATGCCGGTGGAGTCCACCGGCTTCCTGCTCGCGCCGGTCGGCTTCTTCGACCGGAACCCTGCCCTCGACGTCCCGCCGTCGCCCGGGCACTGCGACGGGGAGGCGGACGCCTAACTCCGAGCGGATCGTGACCTCACTCGCGCGGCGCCCCGAAGGGGCATGCCGGCGAGCTTGCCGCCGTCGATCGCTACAGCACCGGGAGCACGTCCGCGTGCCGAACCGGTCGGCCATCCGAGGCGTCGAGACGCGACGATGGCGGCCATGAGGCGAATCTCCGACCGCGAGCGCCGCGCGAGGCTCGCCGTTCGGCACCACCTGGCGCCCTCGGCGAAGGCCACCGACGTCGTGGCGCTCGCCGAACGGATGGTCGGGCTCCACGCGACCGATCCGGCCACCGTGTTCCTGGCTGCCGCCGCCCGCCTGAAGAAGCCCGACGTCGCGGCCGTCGAGCAGGCGCTCTACGAGGATCGGACGCTGGTGCGCACGCTCTGCATGCGCCGGACGCTGTTCGTCCTCCCCGTCGCGCTCGTCCCGATCGTGCAGGCCGCCGTGACAGAGGCGCTCGTCCCCCCCGAGCGCAAGCGGACCGTGCGGATGATCGAGGAGGCCGGCATCGCCCGCGACGGGGCGCGGTGGCTGCGCCAGGCCGAGGCCGAGACCATCGCCGCGATCGAGGCGCGCGGCGAGGTCACGGGAGCGGATCTGTCGAAGGCCGTGCCGCGCCTGCGCAAGCAGATCCCGTACGGCGAGGGCAAGACGTGGGCCGGGAAGATGGGCATGACCACCCGGGTGTTGTTCCTGCTCGCGTGTGAGCAGCGCGTCGTGCGCGGCCGGCCGCAGGGGTCGTGGACGAGCACGCGCTACCGGTGGGCGCCGATGACGTCCTGGCTCCCGGAGGGCATGGCGGCCTTGAAGCCGGACGAGGCGCGCGCCGAGCTCGCCCGGCGCTGGCTGGCCGCGTTCGGTCCCGGCACGGTCGCAGACCTGAAGTGGTGGACGGGCTGGACGCTGGGCCAGACGCGCTCGGCCGTCGCCGAGCTCGACACCGTCGAGGTCGAGCTCGACCACGGCGACACCGGGATCGTGCTCGCGGGCGACGACGCGCCCGTACGGTCGCCGAAGCCGTGGGCGGCGCTGCTGCCGAGCCTCGACCCGAGCGTCATGGGCTGGGCGGAACGGGGCTGGTATCTCGGCCCGCACAAGTCCGCGCTGTTCGACCGGGCCGGCAACGCCGGGCCCACCGTGTGGTGGGACGGTCGCGTCGTCGGCGGTTGGACGCAGCAGGCCGACGGCGAGATCGTCTGGCAGGCCCTCGACGAAATCGGGGCCGACGGGCAGCGCGCCGTCGAGCGCGAGATCGAGCGCCTGCAGGCCTGGCTCGGTAGCGCCGTCGTCCTCCCGCGGTTCCCGACGCCGGTCCATCGCGGGCTCCGCGAGTAAGGTCTGTATGCCTTGACAGGCACATAACCATCTGAGTATGTTGGATGCATGGTGGCAACGACGTTCGACGTGCTGGCGGAGCCCCGGCGGCGCGACATCCTCGATCTGCTGCGGGTGCGGGAGCGCTCGGTGGGGGAGCTGGTCGAGGGCGTCTCGCTGAGCCAGCCAGGGGTGTCGAAGCACCTCCGTGTGCTGCGCGAGGCCGGCCTCGTCGAGGTCCGGGTCGACGCCCAGCGGCGCTGGTACCGGGTGCGTGCCGAGCCCCTCGCCGAGATCGACGCGTGGCTCGCGCCGTACCGGCGGTTCTGGACCGAGCGCCTCGATGCGCTGGAACGCCACCTCGACGAGACCGAGAACGACGAGACCGAGCACATGGAGGAGTAGCGATGGCTGCGAACTCGACCCGGCAGACGACACAGGCCGACGGCACGATCGAAGAGGTCGACGGCCGGCACGTGCTTCGCTTCGAGCGCCGGTTCCGCCATCCGGTCGAGAAGGTGTGGGATGCGATCACCCGACCGGAGCGGATCACGCAGTGGTTCGGCGAAGGTGAGGTCGACCTCGACCTCGTGGAGGGAGGGAAGTTCCACTTCCGCACCACCGGGCCGCCGGAGCTCGTCGAGGCCATCGTCGCCGAGGCCGGGGAAGACGCGTTGGTCGCTCATGACACGGTCCTTCGCCTCGACCCGCCCCGACTCTTCGAGCACACCTTCGGCTCCGATCCCGGCTCGATCGCCCGCTGGGAGTTGCGCGACGACGAGGGCGGTTGCCGGCTGACGCTCACACACACCGAGCCCGCCGGCTTCGACGCCGCCAATGCACCGCGCGACCTCGCCGGGTGGCACACGCTCCTCGACCGGCTCGAAAGCGTGCTCGACGGCAAGAACATCCCGTGGGAGAAGGAGCACTGGGAGGAGCTCCGCGACCACTACAAGACCAAGACGGATGCGGCGTGAAGTTCGAGTACGTGTCGTACATCGAGGCCACGCCGGAACAGGTCTGGCGCGCCCTGACCGAGGCCGACCTGTCAGCCGAGTACTGGGGTCACCGCAACGTCTCGGACTGGCGGGTCGGCTCTCGGTGGGAGCACCAGCGCACAGACGAAGCGCAGACCGCCGATGTCGTCGGCACGGTCCTGGAGAGCGTGCCGCCGGTCCGCCTGTTGGCGACGTGGTCCGCACCCGACGAGACGCGGGCCGACGGACCGACGCGGTTCGCCGCCGACATCCAGTCCTACGGCGAGATCGTGCGTTTGACCGTCACGCAGGAGAACCTCGCCGACGAGAACGAACGAGAGGGGTTCGCCGCCGGGTGGTCGGCCGTCGTGTCGAATCTGAAGTCATTCGTCGAGACGGGCCACCCGCTCTCCCGAGCACCGTGGGAGATGCCTTGGTGACGACAGCCGCCTGCTACGACGCGGCGTGGGCCGCCAGGCCCGCCGCGCACTCGTAGAGGAACCGGCGTAGGCCGCGCTCGAGGAGCCGGCCGGTCCCGACGACCTTCGGCGCGAACGACGCCTCCCAGCGAATGGTGGTCCCGCCGCCGTCGGGCTCGAGGTCGACGTGGGCCCGGTAGTCCCGGACGGGAAGGCCTGACAGCGAGCGGTAGCTCAGACGGCGGTCGGGAACGACCTCGACGATCTCGTCGCGGCCGGTGGTCCGGCCCCGGCGGAGGACTCGGATCGCCCCGACGCCCTCGGGCGGAGGATGGCCCGTGCGCTCGAGCTCGAAGGCCTCGATCGGCGACCAGCGGGGCCAGGTCTCGCCGTCGACCAGCAACGCGAATACGGCGGCCGGTGGCGCTGCCGAGTGTTGCGTGACCTCGATATGGCGGCGTCGCACGCTGCTCCTTGTACCAGACGACGCCAGGGGAATGGGGCGACGCGGGGCTCGGTTGCAGCGCAGCGTGACTGAAAACGGGAGCGTGTTCACCGATGCGGAACGGCGATACTTCTCGGACTTCCGGCTGGGTCGGATCGCGACCGTGGGGCGTGACGGCACTCCGCACGTCGCGCCGGTCGGGTGGAGCTACGACCCCGAGCGCGACGTGATCGAGGTGGGAGGTCGCAACTTCGTGCGCTCGAAGAAGTATCGCGACGTCCAACGGTCGGGTCGGGCGGCCATCGTCATCGACGACCTCGCCAGTGTCGACCCGTGGCGACCGCGGGGCATCGAGATCCGCGGAAGCGCGGAGGTCCTCGCCGACCCGCCGCGCATCCGCATCCGCCCGCAGCGGATCGTGTCGTGGGGGCTCGACGGCGAGGACTTCTTCGCGCGTGACGCCCGCACCGTCGGCTGACGCTGTCGCGCGTGTGGGAGCGAGTCAGGCGCTCGTGATCTCGCGCGGCTCGGTGAGCCGCAGGCTGTTGCCCGACGGGTCACGGAAGCCGCAGTCGATCCCGTAGGGGCGCTCTTCGGGCGCCTCGGTGAACTCCACGCCGCGTCCCCGCATCTCCTCGTACGCCGCCCGGCAGTCGTCGGTGACGAGGAAGATCGTGCCCGCGAACCCCTTCGCCATCAACGTCCGGACCTCCTTCGCGGTCTGCTCGTCCATGACGGGCGGACCCGGGATCGCCATCAGCGTGACCGCGACATCGTCCTGCCCGGCGGGCCCGACCGTGAGCCAGCGGAAGTTCCCCAACTCGGGGACCGTCACGTCGGACCGGGTCTCCAGCCCGACCTTCTTCGTGTAGAACTCGAGCGCCTCGTCCTGGTCGTGCACCCAGAGCTGTGCGCTGCCGATCTGGAGCATTCGTCCTCCTCTTCGTCGGAACGTTCGATGGAACGTGTCCAGCGCACGCTAAAGATGCACCCGGCGCGTGTCTTCTCGAAACGTGCGGTGTCGCGGACGTCCGAACGCCCGCAGCATGCACGCCGGGATCCGGGCGTAGTCGGCCGCGGGCGGGAAGGAGGCGCGGTACGCGGTCGGTGACACGCCATACGTTCGCGTGAAGGTCGTGGTGAACGAGCCGACGCTCTGGAGCCCGACGTCGAAGCAGATCCTGGCGACCGAATAGTCCGTGTCCCGGAGGAGCGCGGCGGCGCGCTCCATGCGGCGTGTCAACAGGTACGCGTGGGGCGACTCCCCGAACGTGCGGCGGAACTCGCGGCTGAAGTGCGCGGGCGAGAAACCGGCGGCCCGGGCAAGGTCGGATACCTCCAGCGGATCGAAGTACCGGGAGTCAACGAGGTCCTTGGCCCGGAGCAGGTCACGGTCGCGCGACGCGAAGACCATCGGCGTGCGTCGTCATTCCTTCCGAGCGCGGCTGGGGGCGACTCGGGGGGGCTCGTCGGGCTGTTTCGGGTACACCGGCGGCCACGGCGCGTCCATGAGGCCGTTTGCGCGGTCCCGCTGGTACATCGCGAGCAAGGGCTCCAGCGACTGCGGATGGTCGTTCATCTCGGCCCACGGATCGCCATGCGCCTCGATCCGGGACGGGAGCGTGGAGATCGTCAGCTCGTCGGGATGGATGTCGTCGATCTCGTCCCAGAACAGCGGCGTCGACACCTGCGCCCCGACGCGCGCTCGCACCGACCAGGCGCCGAACACGGTCTTGTGCGGCGCGTTCTGGTTGAAGTCGAGGAACACACGCTCGCCTCGCTCCTCCTTCCACCATGCCGCCGTCATCAGATCGGGGTGGCGTCGTTCGAGCTCGCGG
>Ga0075423_10005919_pt1 | contig 11450 bp, 12 predicted proteins | sample SoiMethybrSBSTD2_FD_80114 | JGI IMG/M metagenome (GOLD analysis project Ga0075423, IMG submission 80114) | Bulk soil microbial communities from a Populus tree surrounding site in Tennessee, USA - Soil MetaG P. TD hybrid SBSTD2 | ecosystem: Environmental > Terrestrial > Soil > Tree plantation...
AAGGTGATCACGATCCCGGCCGAGCCGGCGGACGCGTCGGTGCTGCCGCCGGTGATCGCGCCGTTCGGCGCGGTGCCGCCGCTGGTCACCGACATCGACCTGTCCGTCGACGACCAGTGGCTCTACGTCTCCTGCTGGGGCACCGGCGAGCTGAAGCGGTATGACGTGTCCGACCCGTTCCACCCGAAGGAGGCCGGGTCGGTGCGGATCGGCGGGATCGTCGGCAAGGTCGCCCACCCGTCCGACCCGGACACGCCGCTGTTCGGCGGGCCGCAGATGGTCGAGGTGTCCCGGGACGGCCGGCGCGTCTACGTCACCAACTCGCTGTACGGCGCCTGGGACGACCAGTTCTACACCGGCGGCGTCGGCGCGTGGATGGCGAAGATCGACTCGACGCCCGGGTCGTTCGCGTTCGACGAGCGGTTCTTCCCGCACGGCGAGTCGGCGTGGCGTGGATTGCGCCCGCACCAGGTCCGCCTGCAGGGCGGCGACGCCTCCTCCGACTCGTACTGCTACCCGTGAGCATGCGGTCCGCGCCGCCCGTCGTGGGCGCCGCCGGGGGGCCGGGGCCCGGGCGGTCGGCCGGCGCGGCCATGGCTGGCGTCGGGCGGGCGTGCGTCCGAGGGCTGGGGCCCGGGCGGGATCGCGCCGCCACCGCGGCTGTGCGTGGCGCCGGGCGGGCATGCGCCCGGGGGCCGCGGCCCCTGCGGGATGGCGCCGCCACCGCGGCTGTGCGTGGCGTCGCGCGGACGTTCGCCCGGGGGCCGGGGCCCGTCCGGGACGGCGCCGCCGGCGCGGCCGTGCGTGGCGGCGGCCGGGCGTGGAGCGGGTGCGGCGGGGGGCCGGGGTGACCGGCGGCTTCGTGGCCGCGGTGGTCGGGCTCGGCGTCTTCCACGGGCTCAACCCGGCGATGGGCTGGCTGTTCGCGGTCGCGCTCGGGCTGCAGGCGACCGCCGACCCGCGCGGCCGGCGGATCGCGGCGCTGCGCGCGCTGCCGCCGATCGCGGCCGGTCACCTGGTCTCGGTCGTCGCGGTGGCGGCGGTCTTCGCCGTCACCGCCTCCGCGGTCACCTCCCGCGCGGTCACGATCGCGGCCGGAGCGGTGCTGGCCGGGATGGGCCTGTGGCGGCTGCTGTCCCGGCGGCACTTCCGCTGGGTCGGCATGCGACTGTCCACCTGGGAGCTCGGGGTCTGGTCGTTCCTGATGTCGTCGGTGCACGGCGCCGGGCTGATGCTCGTCCCGGTGCTCGCGCACCATTCCGGCCTCCCGGTCCCCGCCTCGATCGGCTGGGCCGCGACCGCGTCCCTGCTGCACGCCGCGGCGATGCTGGTGACCGCGGGCGTGGTGGCGGTCGCGGTGCTGGAGGTCCTCGGCCTCGGCGTGCTCCGCCGGGCCTGGCTCAACGTCGACAAGGTGTGGGCCGTCGCTCTCATCGGCGCCGGCGCCGCCACCGCCCTCACCCGCTGAACCAAGCGACTCAGCCGGAACTCACCGGCGGCCGGTTCCGGTCTGTTGTGCGTGTGCCGTTGCCCGGGTCCCGCAGTGGCGGGACCCGGCGCCGCTCAGATCAGGTGCTCGAACTCGCATTTCGCCAGGCCGTCCAGGAATGCGAGCCACTCCTGTCGGGTGAAGCGGAGCACGGCACCGTCACGGTCCTTCGAGTCCCGGACGGCGGTACCACCGTCCGGAAGTGGCGCCACTTCGACGCAGTTGCCGCCGGCGCTCGCCGTGGCGGTTCGCCAGTCGAGGCTGTCGTATTCGATGTGGGAAGACATCGGGTCCTCCTCCGTGTGGGCAGGGCGGCGGCTCAAGCGCCGAGGCGCTCGGCTACCGAATGGATGAGTGCGCGCGAGTCCTGCGGCCCGAGCGCCAGCGCCCGGAGCTGATCGAACGTCCGGCGGTACCGGCTCACGTCGTTCGGACTCTGGAGGTAGAAGTTGCCGATCAGGCCTTCCACGTAGACGACATCCTGGACCTCCTCGAGGTGCAGGATGATGAAGGAGCTGTTGACTCCCGGATGTGCGCCGGTCTGGTAGGGGATAACCTGCAGCGTGACATTGCCGATCCGGCTGCGCTCCGCCAGCGCCGCGAGTTGGGTCCGCATGATCTCCGGACCGCCGACCGAGCGGTGCAGTGCCGCCTCGTCGATTACCGCCCACAGCGACGGCGGGGTGTCGGAGCCGAGGATGTTCTGGCGGGTCATCCGCGCGGCGACGAGCTGGTCGACCTGGTCCGGCGGAGCGTCGAACCCGACGCCGGTGACGAGCGCGTGCGCGTAGTCCTCGGTCTGTAGCAGCGCCGGCACGATGCTCGTCTCGTACTGCTGGATGGAAGCTGCCGCGTCCTCGAGACCGATGTAGGTCGACAGGGCCTCGGGAAGGCCGTACTGCTGCCACCAGGACTGGCGCCTGCTCTCCCGGGTGAGGGTCAGCAGCTGTTCGCGGTCGTCCCTGGATACGGAGTAGAGGTCGCAGAGGAAGCGGACGTCGGCCAGGCTCACGCCTCGCGCGGCGGTCTCGATGCGGCTGATCTTGGCCGGGGAGACTTCCATGCGCTCGGCGACGTCCTCGACGGTGAGGCCGTGTTCCATCCGGAGCGCCCGTAGCCGTGCGCCGAGCTCACGCCGGCGGACGGTGGGACTCGGGCTGGTCACGGGCGAACTCCTCCGGAACGACATGGCGCCGTCACTGGCATCGCTCGATCGGCAATGTCAGCTGGCAAGCGCTTTTGGCACTTGCCATTAGTATGCGCGATCGCGCATCCTAGACCTACGGCCAGAGTCGCTCGCAAGTGGAATCGCGGAAGTCCTGATCCACTTGTCACGGCGACGCCGCGGGCTCGGCCCGCGGCCGTGCGGGAGGAGGTCGGAATTGGATCCGCCATCCCGCCTCAGCGCCCTTTAGAAGGAACCGAGGCGCCGCATCAGCGGCGCCTCAGCTGGGCCGTACGACTGCCATCGTGCGGTCCCTTGCGACATGCCGTCCGACCCCCATCACGGAGCACAGAGGCGATGTCATGTACGAGGGTACGCCGAGATCATCAACGCTGACCAGGGTTTCCCGAACCATCGAGGCGCTGGCCAGGGCGCTGTTCGCCCGGTCCGACCGCAATGCCGGCACGCGCGGCTGGGACGTCACCGTCACCGGTCGGTGGGGAACCTCCCGGGTCTACCACGACCCGCGGTACGACCGGCTGGCGACCTGCCCCGGCTGCGCCGGCCACGGTTGCTCCCGCTGCGCCGGCACCGGCCGCAGCACCGCCGCTGCCGGTGGTGGTGAGCAGCGCCCTCCCCGCTACGACCACCGCTCCTACCGGCACGTGACGACCGCGGAGAGGTCATCCGAGCAGCTCGAGCCGATCCGGCCGGAGCCCCGGCGCCCGGTCGCCCGGGAGCGGACCACCTCCGTCGGGAGCGACCGGTGGGACGGGGTCGTCGTGCCAGCTGGCCGGAGGCCGGGCCGGCGACGCCCGAACCCGGACGCCGCCGGCACCGGGTGGGACAGGAGTCGGCGATGAGCACGCGGGCGGCGGAGTTCGGGCGGGCGTTCGTCCGCCCGGCGCGGCCCAACCCGCTCGTCGTCGCCTGGCGCTGGCGGTACGAGCTGTCCGCCGCCGCCACCCTCGCCCTGCTGACCGTACGGGTCGGTGCACTGTGGACGGTCCTGGCCGCCGCGGCGGGCGCCGCCACCGCTGTCCTCCCCGTGGTGCGCTGGCGGCTCTGGTGCGTGGTCTCCCAGCATCGGGTTCGTACCGGGCTCATCCAGGCCTGGGTGTTCTCCCGTTCGGGCCGGATCCCGATGGTGCTGTGGACCCGGCCGCTGCACGAGGGCGAGCAGCTGCTGCTGCTGCTCCGGCCGGGGCTCACGGCGGCCGACCTGGAAGCCGCCGCGCCGGTGCTCGCGGCCGCCTGCTGGGCCCGGGAGGTGGTCGTCGTCCCGCACCCGACCAGGGCCGCGCTGGTGCGGCTGGTCGTGGTCCGCTACGACGTCGCCGCGTACCCGGCCAGCGCCGCGTAGATCGGCGCTGTCGCGTACCGCTGCCTCCGCAGCAGGCCCGGGTGCCGGCGCAGCCACCGGCCGAGCTGACCGGACAGCAGCGCCCAGCCGAGGTCGATGGTGATCGCGACCGCGAGGAAGACCAGCCCCAGCAGCAGGAACTGCTGCGACGAGCTGCCGAACTGCGGCAGGAAGGCGAGGAAGAACACGGCGACCTTCGGGTTGGAGATCCCGACCAGGAACGCCTGCCGGAACGTGCGCCCGGCCGGAACCGCCGCCGGCTCGACCGCCGCGCCCGAGCGCAGCGCCCGCACGGCCAGCACGAGCAGGTAGGCCGCGCCGGCGTACCGGACCACCGCGAACGCGATAGCCGAGGACACCAGCAGCGCGGTCAGCCCGAACGCGGCCGCGCCGACGAAGCATGCGGTCGCGGCCTCCACGCCGAGCACGGACACGACCGCGGCCTGGCGCCCACCGGCGAGCCCCCGGGCGAGCACGAACAGCACGTTCGGCCCCGGGATCGCGACGAGCGCCACGCACGCGGCGAGGAAGACCAGCACGACGCGGACCGTACGACCCGGCCGGGCGGCCCGCATCCGGTTAAGGTCCCGGAGTGGTGGTCAGGCCGGGGTCCCGTTCGGACGCGGAGTCCGTCCGGCTGCCCGCCCGCCCGGTCGCCCCGGTCGTCGCGATCACCCGCCGGCTGCTGGCCGCGCTCGCCATCCTGCTCGCGGTCGTCGCCGTCGTGCTGATCGGCCGGAGCGGCTACCGCGACGTCACCGGCGACCGGATCGGCGTGATCGACGCGTTCTACTACGCGAGCGTCACGCTCTCCACCACCGGGTACGGCGACATCACGCCGGTCAGCTCGGGCGCCCGCCTGGTCAACGTGCTGATCGTGACGCCGGCCCGGGTGCTGTTCCTCATCATCCTGGTGGGCACCACGCTCGAGGTGCTCACCGAACGGTCCCGCGAGCAGTTCCGGATCCGCCGCTGGAGGTCTCGGGTGCGCGAGCACGTCGTCGTCTGCGGGTACGGCACCAAGGGCCGCAGCGCCGTCGCCGCGGTGCTGGAGGACGGCACGCCGCTGGACCGGATCGTGGTCGTCGAGCTGAACGGCAACGCCGCGAAGGAAGCGACAGCGCGCGGGCTGGTCGTCGTGCATGGCTCCAGCTCCCGCTCCGAGGTGCTGCGGCAGGCCGAGATCGGTACGGCGAAGGCCGTCGTCGTCGCCACCGACACCGACGACGCGACCGTGCTCACCGTGCTCACCGCCCGCGAACTGGCGCCGGAGGCGTGGATCGTCGCCGCGGTCCGGGAGACCGAGAACATCCCCCTGGTCCGGCAGAGCGGCGCCGACCAGGTCGTGGTCTCCTCGGCCACGGCGGGACGGTTGCTCGGGCTGTCCACCTCCGCGCCGCAGCTGGTCACCGTCGTCGAGGACCTGCTCACCGCGTCCACCGGCATCGCGCTCACGGTGCGCCCGGTACGCCCGGAGGAGGTCGGCCGGGCACCTGGCGAGCTCGGCCAGCCGGTCGCCGCGGTGGTCCGCGGCGGCGAGCTGCGCAACTACGCCGACCCGTCCGTACAGCGGCTCGACCAGGGCGACCGGCTGGTCTGCATCTCGGACGTCGACCGGGGCATGGACCCGGGTTCGGAGCCGAGAGCGGCCGTACCCCGGGAAGACAGATAGTGTCGAGGGGTGCCGAGAGCGTCCCTCCCCGCGCCGTCCTACCCCCTTGTCCGCACCGTCCTTGACAACGGCCTGCGCGTCCTGCTCGCGCCGGACCGCAGCTCGCCGGTGGTCGCCGTGGCGGTCTACTACGACGTCGGCATCCGCTCCGAGCCCGAGGGACGCACCGGCTTCGCCCACCTCTTCGAGCATCTGATGTTCCAGGGCTCGGCGAACCTGGAGAAGCTGGCCCACTTCCGGTATGTGCAGTCCTCCGGCGGCACCTTCAACGGCAGCACGCACCTCGACTACACGAACTACTTCGAGGTCCTGCCGAGCAACGCGCTGTCCCGCGGCCTGTTCCTGGAGGCCGACCGGATGCGCAGCCCGCGCATCACCGAGGACAACCTTCAGAACCAGATCGCGGTGGTGAAGGAGGAGATCCGGGTCAACGTGCTGAACCGGCCGTACGGCGGGTTCCCGTGGCTGCTGCTGCCGCCGGTGCTGTTCGACACGTTCCCCAACGCGCACAACGGCTACGGCGACTTCGTCGACCTGGAGAGCGCGACGGTGGCCGACGCCACCGACTTCTTCGACCGCTACTACGCGCCGGCCAACGCGGTGCTCACCGTGGTCGGCGACTTCGACCCGGACGAGGCGCTGGCGCTCGTCGGCGAGCACTTCGCCGACATTCCCGGGCGTCCGCGACCGGTCCGACCCGACTTCACCGAGGCGCCGCTGGACTCGGAGCGGCGCAAGTCGCTGCCCGACCCGCTGGCGCCGGTGCCGGCGGTGGCGGCCGGCTGGCGGGTGCCCGACCCGGTCGGCAGCTTCGGCGACTACCTGCCGTACCTGGTGCTCGGCGAGGTGCTCTCCGACGGTGACGCCTCCCGGCTGGAGCAGCGGCTGGTGCAGGGCGACCGGACCGTGACCCAGCTCGCCGCCTACCTGGGGCTGATGGGTGACCCGTTCGACGTCCGCGACCCGACCGCGTTCGTGCTGCAGGCGCACCAGGCGCCGAACGCGACCGCGGACCAGGTGCTCGACGCGGCGACCGAGGAGTTCGACCGGCTCGCCACGGACGGGCTGGCCGCCGGCGAGCTGGACCGGGTGCGTGCCCGGCTGCTGGCCCAGGTCTTCCGCGACCTCGACCCGATGCTCGGCCGGACCCAGGCGCTCGCCGCGGCGGAGCTGGTGCACGGCCGCGCCGAGCTGCTGGCCGAACTGCCGGGCCGGCTGGCGGGGGTGACCGCGGACCAGGTGCGGACCGCGGCGGCGACGCTGCGACCGGACCGGCGAGCGGTGCTGGAGATCGCGCCGGGAGGTGCCAAGTGACCGCCGCCGTGGAGACCCCGGCGCTCGCCGAGGCGGTGCCGCCGCGGAAGCTGGTGCCGCCGCTCGGGCCGGTGCCGCGGGTGAAGCAGCCGACCTCCGCCGAGCGGGTGCTGCCGTCCGGGCTACGGGTGGTCGCGGTCCGCCGGCCCGGCGTGCCGCTGGTCGAGCTGCGGCTGCGGGTGCCGTTCGGCGGGACCGCGGCGAGCCACCCGGCCCGCGGCAGCGTGCTGGCCAACACGATGCTGGCCGGCACGGCCGAGCACAGCCAGGTCGAGCTGGCCGCGGAGCTGCAGTCGCTCGGCGCCGACCTGTCGGTGTCCTCCGACAGCGACCGGCTGATCGTCGGCGGCGCGGTGTTGCGTACCGGGCTCGGTGCGCTGCTCCGGCTGGTCGCCGAGGTGCTGGAGACCGCGTCGTACCCGACCCGCGAGGTGGCGGGGGAGCGGTCCCGGCTGGCCGAGCGGCTCGCGATCCTGCGCTCGCAACCGTCGGTGCTGGTCGGCGAGGCGCTCAACAGCCGGCTGTACGGCTCCCACCCGTACGCGCGCGAGCTGGCCACGCCGGAGGCGGTGCAGGCGGTCACGGCGGCACAGCTGCGCAAGCTGCACTCGGACCGGGTCCGGCCGGAGGGAAGCGCGCTGGTGCTGGTCGGTGACCTGTCCCCGGCCCGGGCGCTGGACACGGTCGAGGCGGCGCTCGGCGGGTGGACCGGGGAGTCGACCGCCCGGCGGCTGCCGCCGCTGCCGCCGGTCCGGCCGCAGCCGCTGCTGCTGGTCGACCGGTCCGGCTCGGTGCAGGCTTCGATCCGGCTCGGGGGTCCGGCGGTGCGGCGAGAGGCGCCGGACTACCCGGCGCTGCAGCTGGCGAACCTGGCCTTCGGCGGCTACTTCTCCTCCCGGCTGGTTGAGAACATCCGCGAGGACAAGGGCTACACCTACGGTCCGCACAGCCGGATCAGCCACAGCGTGGCCGGTTCCCGGCTGGTCATCGACGCGGACGTGGCGACCGCGGTGACGGCGCCGGCGCTGCTGGAGATCGACTACGAGCTGGGCCGGATGGCGACGCTGCCGATCACGGTGGAGGAGCTGGAGAACGTCCGGCAGTACGCGGTGGGTTCGCTGGCGCTGTCCATCTCCACCCAGGCCGGCCTGGCCTCGACGTTGTCCGCGCTGATCGGCGTCGGGCTCGGGTTGGACTGGCTGCGCGAGCACCCGCGTCGGCTCGCGGCGGTGACGCTGGAGGAGACGTTCGCGGCGGCGCGGACCTACCTGGCGCCGTCCGGCATGCTGGCGGTGGTCCTCGGCGAGGCGGCGGAGATCCACGATCCGCTGGCCACGCTCGTCCCGGTCGAGACGGCCTGACGTGACGCTCTCGCAGATCCCGGTGTTGTCCCGGGTCGGGCACGACCGCGCGGCCGAGCGGCGTACGGACGAGGCGTGGCTGGCGGCGGCGTGGGAGCGCGGGCTGGCGCTGGTGGTGACGCCGGAGTACACGACCGCGGTGGTGGAGCAGTCGGCCCATGCGGCGCTGGCGCTGCGGCCGTGCTCGTCGGTGCCGGCCGGTGCGGAGCGCTACTTCCTCGGGCTGGCCGGCGGCGACCCGGTGTTCGCGGTGCGCGGGCCGCAGGACCTGGTCGGCGATCGCTGGGTCGACCTGCGGGAGATCGGCGCGGCGCTGGACGACCGGGACGCGGGGCTGCTCACCACCGCGGTGGCGCTGGCCCGCTGGCACGACCGGCACCCCGACTGCCCGATCGACGGCACGCCGACGGCGCTGGTCAACGGTGGCTGGGTGCGGCGGTGCCCGACCGACGGCTCCGAGCACTTCCCCCGTACGGACCCGGCGGTGATCATGCTGGTGCACGACGGTGGCGACCGGTGCGTGCTGGGGCGGCAGGCGGTGTGGCCGGAGGGGCGGTTCTCGATCCTGGCCGGGTTCGTCGAGCCGGGGGAGGCGGCCGAGGCGGCGGTGGCCCGCGAGGTCGACGAGGAGGTGGGGCTGTCCATCACGGACATCACGTACGCGGGGTCACAGCCGTGGCCGTTCCCGTCCTCGCTGATGCTCGGCTTCACGGCGCGGGCGACCGGCTCGACGCTGAACCTGCGCGACGGGGAGCTGGCGGAGGCGCGGTGGCTCACCCGGGACGAGGTGAGGGCCGGGGTGGTGCGGCTGCCGCCGCCGGTGTCGATCGCCCACCGGATCATCACGGACTGGCTCGCGCAGGGGTGACATGGTCGGCCACCCCTGCGCTCGCGGGTCGGCTCAGTTGGTGAGCGGGCAGGTCGTGCGGTAGTCGTCGACCGTCGCCTCGGTGCCGGCCCCGGCGCCGCAGAGGAACTGCTCGTACCGGTCGTCGTTGTCGACGAACTCCTTGAGCCAGGAGATCGCGTACCGGGCGATGGTGGTGTTGGGGCTGTTCGGCGCGAAGTGGGTGGCGCCGGCGAGCTCGACGTAGGTCTTCTCGGACGCGGCGTCGAGCGAGTTGTAGAACGGGATCGAGTGGGTGGCGACGGGCGCGACCGTGTCGTTCTCGGCGCCGACGATGAGGCTCGGCACCCGGTTGCCGGACCAGTTCTTGGTCAGGTCCCAGGGGGTGAGCGCGACCGCGGCCTGCAGCGCCGGCCGGTCGGCCGAGGCCTCCAGGGTGCCTCCGCCGCCCATCGAGTGGCCCATCACGGCCAGCCGAGTGCTGTCGACGCGGGCGCGGACGGAGCTGCGGGTGGTGAGGTAGTCGAGCGCGGCGAGCAGTTCGGTGCCGCGGGCGTCGGGCTGGTCGAACGTGGTGACCGTGTCGATGATGAACACGACGAAGCCCTGGGAGGCGATCCGCGGGCCGAGCCAGGCGACGCTGGACTGGGTGGCGGTGAAGCCGGGCGCGACCGCGACCGCGCCGAACGTGCCCTCGGCGGTGGAGGTCGGGAAGTAGATCGTGCCGCCGCCGAACCCGCTCACCGACAGCCGGGACACGGTGGTCTGGGAGGTGGCGAACGGTCCCCGGGTGGCGTTGACGCTCGCGCTGGTCGGGTCGGGACCGCGCTGGAACGGGTTGTCCGCCGCCAGCGCGCGACCGGGCAAGGCGAGGAATTGGGCGAGCGCGAGGACGAGGACGGCCAGGACGAAATTCTGTTTACGCACGCCGGCTCCTTTCCGAAGGCTGCGGTGTCCCGGACCATAAACCGCGTCCCGCCGGATGTTCCACCGAATTCACCCGCCCGGTCTACTCACCCGCAAAATCGTCGTGATGCTCCCACAAATCGATATTGAATTCGCTGTGCGCGGTTCACAGGTCATTGATCGTCTGCGCCTCCTGCACCGGGAGGAGCCGTACCGGGCTGGTCGTCGTGGTGGTCCCGCCGATCGGCCGGAACCCGTCGCCGCCGACCGCGTAGTCCGCCGTCCAGGTCAAGGTCACGGACACCGCCATCGCGCCGGTATGCCCGTAGGTGTGCGCCACCCGCCCGGCGGTCACGCGCCCGCTGCTGCCGTCCCCGAACCGCCACTCGTAACTCACGATCCGCGGCCGGATCCGCACCGCCTGCCCGAGCAAGGTGACCGTCCGCTCGCCCTCCCCGAGGACGTTGCAGGTCTGCGCACCGTCCCCACACCAGAAGTACGTCTCCAGATTGACGAACGAAGCTCGCCCCGGATCCGACCGCACCGCCCCCCGATAAAGCCCCAACTCCCGAAACGCCCCCAACACCTCAGCCCGCCCCGGCACCGCCACCACCGCCACCGGCAAGAGCCCGCACAGCGCCTCGATTGGTGGCGGTCCGCCAGCGGTCGCTGCTTCCGTCCCAGCGTCCGCGCAGAAGGCTGCGCCCATCCGATTCCAGGTATCCGTGTCGGTGGTCCCTGATCGTGGCGACAAACCAACCTTGCTGGTTTTAGGGTCGCTTCTTATCGGTTCCCGAAGGCCAACTCGCAGGTTCCCATCGTGTGCTGCGGCGCAGACCTTATGCGTAAGGGGATTGTCACATCCTCCATCGGCGACCGCGGCAATGCCGATAGCCAACGATGGCATGATCAACACAAGGAGCGTCGTTGATCTCAGTCGAGTCCTCATTCGACTGCCTGCATCTTCTGGACGTTCCACGAATCCTTCGACCATCCAAGCGTCAGCGCGAAGATCTCCGACCTCAGCGCGCGTGAGTTCTCAGTCTTGCCGTTCCGAGCGATCGACTTTCCGGTCGCTTGGTCGTAGGTAATGTTCACCAACGCGGCACTCCTCAGGAACCTAACGGACTCGGTGTTGGTGATTCGGATCTCCCCGCCCTCGACGTGTCCGCCGGACTTGAAGAACTTCTCGATTCCGTCTGCTTGAGCCAGGCATGTTTCGCAATTTCCGAGTCGTCGCAGCGACTGCACGTCACCTGTATGGCTCGCGTAGTCGAGAACTTCGACGTAGTAGCGGGCGAAGGATTGGGCGCCGGCGGGGGTGTCTTGGGTG
>Ga0075423_10005920_pt1 | contig 11450 bp, 8 predicted proteins | sample SoiMethybrSBSTD2_FD_80114 | JGI IMG/M metagenome (GOLD analysis project Ga0075423, IMG submission 80114) | Bulk soil microbial communities from a Populus tree surrounding site in Tennessee, USA - Soil MetaG P. TD hybrid SBSTD2 | ecosystem: Environmental > Terrestrial > Soil > Tree plantation...
CGAGGAAACCCAAGCGCAGGCGCAGGCGCTGGCGAATCGCAGCGGCCACGCGCGCCCGGCGCTGGCAACCGCGTATGTCGCGCCGCGCAACGCCTTCGAGGAAAACGTGGCGACGGTCTGGCAGCAGGTGTTGGGCATCGAGCAGGTCGGCATCCACGACAGCTTCTTCGACCTGGGTGGCCACAGTCTGCTGATCACCCAATTGATCAACAAGCTGCACCGGCTCTACCAGGTCGAGATCGCCATCCAGGGGCTGTTCGACCACCCGACCGTCGCGGGTATGGCCCAGGTGATCGCCGACGCCTATCAGCAGCAGACCGACCGACCAGAGCAACCGATCAAGGAGCAGCTGCGTGGCGTGACGACGGCCGAGCGCCAGAGCTTACTAGAGGCGTATTGGAAAAGGCGGCTGGCCACGGCGCTACAGATTGCGCCGGAGGATCTGCCGGCGCATGGCGGCCTGGACGAGTATAACATGGAGGCGATCATCGCCGATGTGCAGTGGAGCTTTCAGCGCGATCTTGGGCTGCAAGTGTTTCCGTACGAGATCTCGAAGTTGCACTCGATCGGCGCGATCGCCACTTTTACGGCTGCCGAGCTGGATCGCTTGACCAAGCTGAAACAGAACACTGTCACGGCACCGACATCGCGCTACGCCGAATACGAAGCGCGCGAGCAGCTGACCCAGCGCGTCAAACGACCGCCGCTGGCCACGCCCGCGCGCAAGAACCCGCCGATTGTCTTCGCGCAATCCAGCCCGCGCTCGGGCTCGACGCTGTTCCGCGTAATGCTGGCGGGCCATCCGGGGCTGTTCGCGCCGCCTGAGCTGGGCATCCTGTGGTACGACACACTGCGCGATTGGCAGCGCAGCCTGGTCGATCCCAATTACGGGCACGGCTTCGCATGGGCCGGGCAGGGCATGCAGGTGACGTTTATGGAACTGCTGGGCCGTGATTCGGAATCGACCAAAGCCTACCTGGACGAGCTGGCGGCGCAGGATCTGCCGATTCAAGCGATCTACACCCAGCTTCAAGAGCTCGTCGCCCCGCGCATCATCGTCGATAAATCGCCAACATACGGCCTGAGCCTGGAGACGATGCAGCGCGCAGAGGTGCTGTTCGACAAGCCGAAATATATTCACCTGGTTCGGCATCCCTACGCCGTGATCGAGTCCTTTGTGCGCATCCGGATCGACAAACTGTTTAGCCCTGCGATATACGGCTCGGATGATGTCGATCCGTATGTGGTGGGCGAGAAGGTCTGGTTCACCTGCAACCGCAACATGCTCACGTTCCTTCAGCAGGTCGAGCCCGAGCGCCACATTCGCGTCTACTATGAGCAACTGGTCAGCCAGCCCGAGAAGGTGATGCGCGGCATCTGCGACTTTTTGGAGCTGCCGTATGACCCGGCGGTGATCCAGCCCTACGACGATAAGCGCACGCGCCTGATCGCCGGCAATGGCGACCCCAACCTGCTGACGCACACGCAGGTGGATGCGACGATGAGTGAAACCTGGCGCAAGGTCAAACTGCCCTGGCGACTGGGTGAACCAGCGCGCCAGCTGGCGGACGAGTTGGGCTACGAGCTGCCCTCCGAGTCCGCAGCCCCGACCGAGCCATCGGCTGAATCCGACGAACGCGCCAGGATCGCGCGCCTGATCGCGCGCGCGAAACAGCTCTCGCCAACCGAGGTGCAAGCGCTGCTGGAAGAGCCGGACAAAATCATGTAACGCGCCTGCTGTAGCCTGGAACGTCGGTCACGTACGCCGAATTCACCTATAGCGAGCCTACAAACTGGCCTGACGATAGACGATGGACGATAGACGATACGAGCGCATCGTCTATCGTCCATCGTCACGTTCACAAATCACATAGGATTGCTCTTTTCACGAGAAAGACCCAAAGAACACAGTGTCTTTGGGTCTTTCTCGTGAAACGTGTCGCGGGCGGCTATGTGTGTGGGCGAGTTGTGCGACGATGGATGAGTGGTACCTGGGTGTGAGTGTCTACAATTGTAGACACTCACGCTTCACGCTTCATGTTTCACAGTTCCAGCAAGATGCGCAGATAGTCGGCGACCTGGGCGAGGGTCTGCGCGCTGACCATCCCCCACGGCCCGCGCCGCCCGTCCAGGCGCTCCTTCGCGATCGAGCGAAGCGCGTCGCACAGGACATAGCTACGAGCAGTCAGTCCGCCTTCTGGGGGATCGACCACGACGCGAAACGGGATGTGCCGGGCGGTGCGGGTGAAGGGGACGACCATGATCAGATCGGCCGGGCCATGGTTAAAGCGATCGGTCGAGACGATCAGCACTGGCCGCGCACCAGCCTGCTCGTGCCCCCGGATCGGGTCGAGGTTCGCCATCCAGACCTCGCCACGGGAGGGTTCACGCGCCATCTAGCGCGCCTCCAGACCGTCGGCCAGCGTGGCATCCCACACCGCGCGCTCGGCCTGCACCTCGGCCCATGCCGCTGGGTCGGCGCGCAGCGCGGCGTACTGCAGGTTGGCCGCATCGAGCAACTGCTGGCGGCGATACAGCTCGATCGCCTGCGCGACGACCTCGGCCATCGGCGTTCCCGCCGCGCGCGCCAATTCGTGCAGGGTGGCGCGGGTCTTCTCTGAAACACGAATGGTGGTACTCATCGCGGCTCCTGTGCGGTGGTCATCTACAATAGTGTAGACAGTATAGCGGCCACCTGGTGGGCTGTCAAGCCATCGAAAGTCCTTATCTGGGCATGCCCGCCCATGTGACGCGGGACCACGGACCATCATAGTATGCGCTGGTCAGCGAAGGAAGCGACGCGCGGGTGTGCCAAGTCGGGACGAGATTGCGCTGCCTACGCCTCCACCACATCGTTTCCGATGCTCGTCACCGTCCTACGCCACAGCGCACGCCAGGTTCAGCGCGAGCAGCCGCGCTAAAACCAGCCGCGCCGATGGAAGAGACTGAGGATGAGTGCCGCCACCACCATGACGACGACCAGCATGATCCAGAACGCGGATGACGTGTAGAGCGGCAGTCCCTGGAAATTCGTGCCGAAGAAGCCGATAATCGCGGTGATCGGCAGCAGGGTCGTTGACACCATGGTCAGCAGTTTCATGCTCTGATTGGTGCGATGCGAGACGTGCGACACGTAGATGTCAAAGGCCCCATTCACGGCCTCTTTGGCCGCCAGCAACGTATCGCGCAGCCGCATGAACTGGTCCGACACATCGCGAAAGTACGGTGCCGTCTGATCATCGGAGATAAACGGGAAATCGGCACGCAGGAAGGCGGTGAAGATCGTTTGGTGCTGGTTGGCCAGCCGACTCAAGGCAAAGATATAGCGTTTGAAGTGGAGCAAATCCCCCAGGAAGGTGTCGGCGGTCGTCGTGAGGGCGCGCTCCTCAATCTTCTCAAGGGCATCCTCCAGCTGCTCCGTGAGATCTTCATAGGCGTCCAGCAGCTGGCCGAGGATGATATAGAGCATAAAGCCCGAATCAAGCTCTACCAGCCGGGGATTTTGGCCAGCGCGGGTGAGTAGCTGGTCAGCGAAGGGCAGCGGCTGCTTGTGGGTGCTTACGAGAAAATTACGCCCCACGAAGAGATCGAGTTGCCGCGCGCGTACCCGATAGCTGGCGTTATCCACCTCCACCACGGTGGTGGCAACAAAAAAGTGCTGGTCAAAGACCGCAAGACGCGGCCGCTGCCAGGGCGCGAGTGCAGCCTGCACTCCAAGCTCGTGCAGGTTCAGAAGTCGTGCGACCTCGTGCAGATCCACCTCGGCATAGTCCGACAGGTCAACCCAGGCAAAATTGGCATCGTCAGCGACCACCGCCGGTAGCTCCTGCAACGTGATCTGGCGAGGGTCCGTCCCGGCGTGAAAGACCCAGATCGCAACAGGCGACTGGCGCGGCGGCGTACGCGGGTGCCGCGCCGCGCCTTCGACCTGCACCACTGCTTCGGTGGTTTCAGGAAGATCGGTCTCATGGCCGGTCAAGACACGCGCATCGTCGTCGGCAACCGTCGTGCCCTGATCACGGATCGTTTGGTGTGGCATCTGGCGTCTCCTCTTTACCCGCATAGCAAAAGGCTGGAAGCCAATTGGCCTCCAGCCTTGCCGAGAATTAAGTGATTGGTCGGGGCGAGTGGATTCGAACCACCGGCCTCCGCGACCCGAACGCGGCGCTCTACCAGGCTGAGCCACGCCCCGACGACCTCTGTGGATGTACTGGTGCCGAAGGTGGGAGTCGAACCCACATGAGGTTGCCCTCAACGGTTTTTGAGACCGTCGCGTCTGCCATTCCGCCACTTCGGCGACGCCACGCTATTATAGCCGAGCAAGTGCGCAAAGTCAAACACATGTGGTATTATGCCCCAGACAGATCGTAGATTCGGACGTGGGCAAGGGCTCCGTGTGTGCAAGCACAATGAACAGCAAGAGAGGGAATCCAACATGGCCGACCTGTTTTCTGAAATGGAACGCGAGCGCCGTACGCTGCTTGACATGATCTCTGGCCTCGACGAGGACCTGCTGAATCGTAAGGACATCGTCGGCGATTGGTCGATTAAAAATCTGCTCGCGCACTTTGTGGGGTGGGAGGCGTGGCTAGTCCAGGTCGTGCCGGCGCTGCTCGCAACAGGCGAGATCCCTGAGCCCTTTCGCGATGCTGCCGCCGACGAGGACACCTGGAATGCCATGCAGGTGGCCGAGCGCGAGGAGCTGACGCCCGGCGAGCAGCTGATGGAACTGGAACGCACACGCACTGCTTTGATCGAGTATTTGCACAGCTTGGACGAAGCAACGCTCACACGGCCACAGCCCTGGCCGCGCTGGAAAGGCACGCTGACGGGCTATATATTCGCCGTTACGCGCGACCACGAGGCCGCTCACCGCAAGGTGCTTCAAGCGGCGCTTGAACGGTTTGCCTAGATAGACAGGATCGTCCAATCCGCGAAGGGTGCGAAGCGGCGCGGAGGAACGCGGGCGCTTCGGAATGCGGTCTTTCGCGTCGCTTCGCGTGTCTTCGCGGATCACAAACCGGTTGCTCGACCGCCAATAGGAGAAGGACGACGTGTTGATCTCACCTGCCGTCGCTCGCGCATACCTCGACCGCGACCGCAACCAGAACTTGATGTTCCTGGGCGCGCTCGACTTCGAGATCGTCCGCTCGATACACGGCAGCGAGCGGGATGGCGCATTGGCTGCGCTCGCGCTCATCGTAGAGCAGCATGGCCCGCTACCCGACGTCTGGCCGACGATCATGCTGCTGGCAGCCGACGCCGACGCGCTCGTGCGGCTCCTGGAGCTGCACGACTGGCCGACGCGAGCGACCTGGAGCATCCGGCAACCTGATCTGCTGCCGATCCTCGAGGAGCAACTGGGCATGCCGCACGACCCGCTGCGCGGTCTGCTCTACTATATCGTCGAACAGCCGCAGCAGCGCTCGCACCGGCTGGTGCGCCGCCTGACGGCCGACGACGCCGACGTACTCGACCTGGAGCCATGCTCGCTGAGCCCAACCGCCATGCGCAATTGGCTGAAGCGCGGCTGGCGCATTTTTGGCGCTGTCGAAAGCGGCCAGCTCCTCTGCCACGCGCTCGCGGCCTACCCGATCGGCGACACCGAGGAGGTCGCCGCCGTCTACACCGCGCGTCAGGCGCGTGGCCAGGGCCTCGCCAGCGCCGTCGTCGCCGCCACGATCGCCGACATCATCGCGCATGGTCATCGGGCGATCTATGCCACTACGAAGACGAACATCGCCTCGCAAAACGTCGCGAAAGGGCTGGGGCTCGTGCCGCTCTTCGAGAGCTGGGACATCTTGACGAGCGAAAACCCGCCCCGATCTGCGGCCTAACCCTCCGTGAAGCAGAAGCAGCCGACATATCTCGCCCACACACTACCGGGCTTCGAGGCGATCGCCATCGAGGAGATCACCAAACGGTTCGCAGGCGCGGTTGTGCGCGGCACGCACACCGTCGCCGATAAGAACGGCCTGGTGCTGTTCGACTATGCCGGCGATGTCCGCGACCTCTTGGATCTGCGAACGATCGAAGATCTGTTCGTCGTCGTCGCGCGCCTGGCCGATCTGCCGACCAACCGCGAGGCGTTGCGCCTGCTGGAGAGCACGGCGGCGCGCACGCCGACGATCGCGGCTGGGCTCGCCCTGGCGCGTCAGGCGCACCCCGGCCATGGCGGGCGCGGCAAGCTGCGCTATCGCGTGATCGCGCGCCAGGTCGGGACGGCGGCCTATCGCCGGGTGGATGCGCAGCGCGCGATCGAGCGTGGGATCGCGGCACGGCCCGATCATCAGTGGCGGCTGGAGGAGGAGGGCGCGCTGGAGTTCTGGCTGACGCTGCTGACGGGCCAGGCGCTGCTGGCGTTGCGCCTGAGCGACGAACGCATGCGCCACCGCACCTATCAGCTTGAGCATCTGCCAGCATCGCTGCGCCCATCGGCAGCCGCAGCGCTGGTCTGGCTCTCGCGGCCTGCGGACGGCGATGTGTTCCTCGACCCAATGTGTGGCGCTGGAACGATCCTGATCGAGCGTGCGCACGCCGGGCGCTACGCGCAGCTGCTCGGCGGCGACATCCGCGCCGAGGCGGTCGCGATCGCGCTCAGCAACATCGGCCCGCGCTACAAGCCGATCACGCTGCGCCGCTGGGATGCGCGCGCGCTGCCGCTCGACGCCGCCTCGGTCAACGTTGCGGTCGTCAATCTGCCGTTCGGCAAGCAGATCGGCACGCCAGAAGATAACCGCACGCTGTACCCGGCATTTCTGCGTGAGGCCGCGCGGGTGCTCCGGCCCGGCAGCCGGCTGGTCGCGCTGACCGGCGACACGCGCACGTTTGTGGAAGCGCTGCGTCGGAGCGCGTTCGCCCGCCAGCAGGTCTACCCGGTGCGCCTGCTGGGCCAGCCGGCGAGCGTCTACGTGCTCGAACGAAGCTAGGCATAGCGTGCCCTGCGTTGCTTCATGATGCTCTAGACAGAACCTCCCGACATGTAGTACACTGTATATCAGGAGGAATACAAGATAGGAGTTACGCGGTGGAATAGTTTGGGTGGTCGAGCACCAACTGCGCGCCGCTCCCAGAAAATCCACTGGTAAACAAGAATTATGACAGACACACAGAGCCCACCAATGCGCATTCTCGCCGTCTTCGCGCATCCGGACGACCCCGAGTTCTCGCTCGCGGGGAGCGCGGCCCGCTGGACCGACGAGGGTGCCCAGGTCACCTACTGCGTTGTGACCAACGGTGCCGCCGGCAGCAACGATCCAAACCAGGATCTCGACGAGCTTGTGCAGCTTCGCCAGGCCGAGCAGCGCGCGGCTGCCGCCGTCCTGGGCATCCATGAGGTGCTGTTCCTCGGCTACGCCGATGGCACGTTGCAGCCGACGCTTGAGCTACGGCGCGAGCTGACCCGCATCATTCGCCAGCTCAAGCCCGACCGCGTCGTCTGCGGCGACCCGACCGCCATGTTCTACGGCGATAGCTACATCAACCACCCCGATCATCGCGCCGCCGCCGAGGCTACGCTCTACGCGGTGTTCCCCAGCGCGGTGACGCGGCCGATCTTTCCGGAGCTGCTGGCCGAGGGCTACGAGCCGCACCAGGTCAAGGAGCTGTACATCTCCGGGACAATGGAGCCCAACACCTATGTCGACATCTCCGGCACGCTGGAGCGCAAGATCGAGGCGCTGCGCTGCCACAAGAGCCAGCTCGATCCCGGCGATGGCGAATGGATTCGCCAGTGGGCCGCCGAGGCGGGTAAAGCCGCCGGCTTCGAATACGCCGAGGCGTTCCGCGTGATGAAGCTGGTAGACGAGGAACGATCGTAGGCTGCCGATCATCAGCGCCGGTCAGCGGGTTGGTCCCCCATGACCGGCGCATGGTGCCGCTAGCCCGCAATCAATCGAAAGGAGGAACGGTATCGCGCGACACGTTTCCCCGCCGCTGGGCCGGATGAGTTCTGCGTTATTGGTTGTGCGCTTCTGCCGAATATGTGCAGTGCGCAAAATGTAAAACGCAGCACTTGGTCCGCCTTCCTTGGGTAGTTGCCCGGGCCTGGGACGGAGGTAACGCCCCTTGTATACCCTGCCCCAACGAAGGGGTAAGCTCCCAGGACGACTCGCCGGTGACGCCTTCCGGCGACCGCCCTCGAATTCGTGCCCTGATCGACATTGCAGATTGCAGATTGCTTAAACCCAATCTGAAATCTAAAATCCAAAATCGGCGGAGGCATGCTCCGAAAGGCTTTACAGAAGGAGTGATCTCACCCGACCAAACAGCAAGCAACTGAGCGCGCTACGCCCCTGCGATTTCGCTCGGTGGGGGGTGGTAAGCAAGCGTACAGGCCGAATGCGCGGTCTCACTGAGCACAACCTGAACCGAAGCCAATTGAGGAGGATATATGTCTCACGTCGATCCGACGCTGCAACGGGCGTTCGCGGATAACGTCTGGTTGCACTTTTTTCAGATGGGACACATGAGCAGTACCTCCGCGCGGCCCACGATCCTCGTTCGCGGGGAAGGGTCGCGCGTGTGGGACCAGGACGGCAACGCCTACATCGATGCACTTGCCGGCCTCTTCTGTGTGAACGCGGGCTATGGCCGCCGCGAAATCGTCGAAGCGATGGCCACCCAACTGCTGGAAATCCCCTATGTCACCCCGTTCTCATTCCCCAACCTTCCGCAGATCAAACTGGCCGGCAAGCTGGCCGAGATCAGCCCGATGGGACCGCAGACGCGCACGTTCTTCGTGACTGGCGGCTCCGAGGCGGTCGAAGCGGCGCTCAAGCTCGCCAAAGCCTATCAGCGCAAACGCGGGTTTGGCGACCGGTATAAGACGATCTCACGCCGCGTGGCCTACCACGGCACGACCATGGGCGCGCTCTCCGTCAACGGGCTGACCGGCGTGCGCAACGGGTTTGGCCCGCTGGTCCCCGGCGCGCGCCATGTGCCGCTGCCGCATCACTATCGGTGCGACTACTGTGCGCTCGCCGCGCAGTGCAGCGGAACCTGCGCCGACGAGATCGAGCGGCTGGTCGAGTTCGAGGGCCCTGAAACGATCGCGGCGATCATCATGGAGCCGGTGCAGAACAGCGGCGGCGCGATCGTGCCACCGCGCGACTATTTGCAGCGCGTGCGCCAGATCTGCGATCACCACGGGATCGTGCTGATCGCCGACGAGGTGATCTGCGGCTTTGGCCGTGTCGGCGCATGGTTCGGCTCGATCGCGTTCGACGTGGTGCCCGACATCATGACCTGCGCGAAAGGGCTGACCTCGGGCTATGCGCCGCTCGGCGCGACGATGGTGCGCGCGGAGATCGCCGATGCCTTCATCGGCGACGAGGGCGACAAGTTCATGCACGGCATCACCTTTGGCGGTCAACCGGCGAGCTGCGCCGCTGCGCTGGAGAGCATCGCGATCATCGAGCGCGAGGGCCTGAACGAGCGCGCGCGTGTGATGGGCGATTATATGATCCGCGAGCTGCGCGCGGCCCTCGGCGAGCACCCTAACGTCGGCGATATTCGCGGCATGGGGATGTTCATGGCGCTTGAGCTGGTGCGCGATCAGCAGAGCAAGTGCCCGCTTGAGGAGCCGAACCTGATGGCCTGGCTGTCGGACCAATTCAAGCGCCGTGGCCTGATCTGCCGCGCCGATGATCGGCTCGACCCGGTGATTCAGCTTGCTCCACCGCTGAACATTCCCCAAGAAGATGTCGATCAGATCGTCGCGATCGTCGCTGATGTTGTGCATACGCTTGGCCGCAAGCTGGGCACACAGCCGACGATGGCGGCGGTTAAGCTGCCGCAGCCGGTGAGCGTCGGCTAGAACACTCTGGCTGAACGATGCCGATAGTTTTCACCACCAAGACACCAAGGCATGAAGCCTTGGTGTCTTGGTGGTAAAACCCTGGTGTTATTGAGGCCAAGCTGTGCTAGCTCCGCCGGAATTGCCACTGCGAGATCAGCGCCACGACGACGAACGTCGCTGCGGCGATGCTGCCGAGCATAATCCATGTGAAATCGCCCGGCACGCTCCCACGCAGCATAATGTCCTGGAAGCCGATGATGCCGTGGGTCAGCGGCAGCATGTAGCCGACGTTGCGCACCGGCGGCCAGAAGTTTTCGAGCGGCAGGAAGAACCCACTGAAGAAGATCGATAGCAGCAGCACTAGCATCGAAAGCTGCACCGCCTGGCTCTCTGATTTGGACCAGGTCGAGATCAAGAAGCCGATGCCGAGCGATGCCAGCGTGAACAGCACGACCAAGCCAACAAATAGCAGGATGCTGCCGAGGAATGGGATGCCCAGCGCGAGCATCAGCCCAACCAGCACCGTGCTGATGATCACGATGAACAGCGTGTAGCCGAGATATTTGCCGAGCAGCACCTGTAGCATCGAGACGGGCGCAACGCGGAACACCTCCAGCGCGCCCAGCAGCCGCTCGCGCACCAGTGATAGCGCGCCCAGTGTCACGGCGATGTGCTGGAGGATGAGCGCCACCACGCTCGGCGCGTAGAACGTCATAAAGTCGAGCGACTTGCCGTGGATGTTTTGGTATTGCTGCTGGAGCGGCGAGATGAGCACCTGCGGCGGCAGCTTGCTCAGCACCGTCGTGGCTTGTTCGAGTTGCGTGATGCGGTCGCGGGTCTCGCTGATACGCGCCTGCTGCTGGTCGAGCGTGCCGTTGCTGATCGCCTGGTCGAGTGTGTCGAGGCTGTTGCGCAACTCCAGCAGTTGCTGCTGCGTCTCGGCGGCATCCGTGCCATTATTGCTGACCTGGCTGACCAGCAGTGGGCTCGACGCCAGCAGCTCGATCGCCTGCTTGAGCTGGCGAATCGATTGCTGCGTCTCGGCGGCTTTTGCAGCGGTCAGCCCGCTCTTGAGCGCGTCGAGCTGACCGCCCACCTGGCTCAACATCTGCTTGGTCGAGGCGGCCTGCCCTTGCATGCCTTGGGCCGTTTGCAGCAAAATCGTGCGATTGATTTCGTTAACCTGCGCATAGCCGAGGTACTGAATCCACTGCTCGTTCAGCGGATTGATCTCATTGTATCTGAACTCCACAGGTGCCTGCTCGCCGCGCAACACGCGCTGATTAATATCACTTGGCAGAACTTCCACCACATCGATCGTTCCCGCGCGCAACTGCTGCATCGCGGCACCTTCGTTCGTGTCGGCGCTGATGAGCGAAAAGTTGGTCTGAACCGCGCCCTTCAGATCCTCGATCTGCACCTGATCGAGGCCTTCCCTTGGCAATACCAGCGCCGTTCGCAGCAGCGGCCGCTCGCCCTGGTACCCTGCGCCGAACAGCAGCAAGATCAAAAACGGGCCAAAGATCAGGCTCAACACCAGGCGCGGTTGGCGGCGCACTTCGTTGACTTCTTTGGCAAAGAAAGATAGCAGCCGAATAATAAGCTTAAACATAGTTTTCTTTCGCTTCCGCCTGCTCCATGAGCTGGATAA
>Ga0075423_10005921_pt1 | contig 11449 bp, 1 predicted proteins | sample SoiMethybrSBSTD2_FD_80114 | JGI IMG/M metagenome (GOLD analysis project Ga0075423, IMG submission 80114) | Bulk soil microbial communities from a Populus tree surrounding site in Tennessee, USA - Soil MetaG P. TD hybrid SBSTD2 | ecosystem: Environmental > Terrestrial > Soil > Tree plantation...
AACACGCGCTTTGAACATCAACGCTCGGACCTCGCAGATTAAGCTTGTACGACACGCGAGTAGTGAGGTAGTCCTTCTCGTTCGAGATCGTGAGTGCTGTCATGTCAACCGAATTGATGAGCGCAGGATTCGAATAGATGTTGAAGATATAGCTGTTCGTTCCCACGCCGCCAAAAACGCCAATCATCGCCTCGCATTGCTCGCCCGAATAGCCCGCGTTCTCCAGAGCTTCCCATGCGCACTCGAGGAAGATGCGATGCTGCGGATCAATCAGCTCCGCTTCTCTCGGTGAGTAGCCAAAGAATTCCGCATCGAACATCTCTACGTCGTCGAGAAAGCCCGAAGCTTTCACGTAGTTGGGATCGCTCAATTGATTGCTATCGACGCCGAAAGAGCTCAACTCTTCATCTGTGAAGAATGCGATAGACTCCACACCGTCCCGGAGATTTCGCCAGAACTCATCGAGGTTCTTCGCGCCCGGAAAACGTCCCGCCATCCCAATGACGGCTATTTCCATCCCAGTCATAAGGCTCTAATAGGATCGCACTTCGAACTGACGCTGACGTCGCAGGTACGGCTTTGCCGCCCGAGTTGGCTTCGCGGCAGGGCTATGCCCCCGGTTTTCTTTGCGCAGGCTGCCTGCGGCGGCTGACGGCCTCTTTTTGCATGCCTGCTCTATCGCGGCTCTGCTGATAAGAAGACGATTCGTCATCCTGTTTACTCAAGTATTTCGCAAGCGAGCTAACAGTCGGGTACTGGAACATATCTGTGATGGAGAAATCTTTATTGAGCAGTTTTCTAAGCTTGCTGTTGGCTTCGACCATCAAAAGCGAGTGGCCGCCCAGGTCAAAGAAGTTGTCGTTGACATCCAACCTATCCTGATTGAGTACTTCGCACCATACATCGGCAATGGTCTGTTCGATCTCTGTCGAAGGAGCTACATAATCACTCTTATGGACCACTCCGGACGGAGCAGGCAACGCCCGCCGATCCAGTTTATTGTTAGGCGTGAGCGGCAGCGCATCAAGTATCACGAAAGCCGCCGGCACCATGTAATCAGGAAGCCTTTCTTTCAACTGGCTGCGCAGGTCGGCGATAAGCGACGTCGACTCCGTATCGCTCACCACGTAAGCGACCAACCGCTTGTCATCCGGCACGTCCTCACGTGCGAGCACGACTGCGTCTTTAACGTTCGGTTGTTGTAACAGCGCCGCCTCAATTTCGCCCAACTCTATGCGGTAGCCGCGCACCTTGACCTGAGTATCAACACGCCCGCGAAAGTCTATGCAGCCATCGGGCAGGTAGCGGCCCAGGTCGCCAGTCCTGTACATCCTGTCAAAATAATCTCTGTCAGGCGTTATCGCCGAACCGTTGCCTTTATAGCCAACGAGGCTCCATATCTCGTATTCCTGGATTCCGTCCCTACTCATAACGACATAAGGCAGCCTGTAAACTCTCAAGCTTCTTGCGCCAAGCTCATACATCAACGAGATGAGCATTGCTTTGTCTTCTTCGACATTTTTGCCCGGCGTGATCCGGTGCTCTTCGGGTGTGTAAGTAATCGGATCATCCACATTGCCATCGTCAATGCCGACTATCGGAAGCAGAGTTTGGATGGCAAACCGGCCGCGAAGCTTGAGCACAAGAAACAGGTTCTTAAGGAAATCCCTCGGCTTCTCCAACCGGTCAAGTAAGAGCGTCGAGATAACGAAATCCTGCGAGCCTTCATCGAGCCCTGATTCTTTCAGGAATGTGTCAGGTGGAAGATCAATTTTCACCATTAGCGCATCCAGGCCCTTGTCTCTGGCCTTTTGCACGAAGAAAGGATTTAGATCCAACCCTCGCATCGAGGCTCCCATGCTCGAAAGCACCTGCATGATCTCCCCGTTGCCAAACCCGAAATCAATCCCTTTAAGCCCTCGGTAATTATCAAATGGAAGGAGAAACTTGAGCACATCCACGTTTATTCCACGCGAGGCGTAGCTCCCATTTGCCCCTTCGATCAAGTACCGGCAGAAGCCCTCGTAAACGGCGTCGTGCATGATGTGGTTGTTTATGAAAATCCGCGTCCTTTCAAACAGTTCATCATCAAGAGACTCGACCAAACTCAATATGCTTTCGCTCGGAAGGTTCTTCTTCCAGGTGATCTGCTGGTGCAACCGATCGCCATCACCTTCGAGCCTCGCAATCTCGGCCCTCGCGCTCTCAGACAGCAGCGCGCCGTGATCCTCAACCACTGCGGTTTCGTGGAACCTGTTCGGGATAAACCGCTCAGCGGTTATGTCGGGCTTGTTCAAGTAACCGCGAGCTATGCCGGGGCCTGAAAGATAAATTTCACCAGTCACTCCCACGGGCACGGGGTTCAGGTTTCGGTCGAGTATGTAAGAGTTGCAATTGAAGATCGGAGTGCCGACCGGCACAAAGCCATTCTCTCGAACGCGCTGCTCATCAACTTTCCAGAGATGCGAGTAGACGGTGTACTCGGTAGGACCGTAGGCGTTCATGAAATTGCATTTCCCTGCCCACTTGAGAGCGAGCTCTTGCGGGCAAGTTTCGCCGACGGCCACGAGGGTGAACTTTTCGGGGTACTTCAGCAGGTCAGGATCGAGCGCTTTGATTGCCGACGGGACCATGACCATCACGGAGATTTGATGCTCGTTGATGGCCTCGGCCCATCTTTCAGGATCAAGGTCAAACCTGTCGAGCATTATCAAAATCGCTCCATTCAAGAGAGCCATGAAAGTCTCTCCCACAGCCGCATCGAAGCTGTAGGACGCGTATTGCGATATGCGGCTCTCGGTTGTGATGCCATAATTGTGAGCCTGCCACGCGGCAAGACTTGCAACTCCCCTGTGCTCTATCACGACGCCTTTTGGGTGTCCCGTGCTACCCGACGTGTAGATCAAATAGGCGGCATTTTCGGGTGTGACCGGGCTTGATAAATTTTCATCGCCCTGGCTGGCGATCATGTGCCAGTCTGAATCTATGCAGACGACTTGCAACCAGAGGGCGGGTAATTTTTCAAGCACGCTCTCTTCAGTCAACAGCACAGACACACTCGCGTCATCCAGCATGGTCGAGAGACGTTGCAACGGATAAGCCGGATCGAGCGGGATGTATGCGCCCCCGGCTTTCAAAACACCCATAAGGCTGAGGACCATGTTTATCGAGCGTTCCATGCAAATTCCGACTCTCACTTCGGGACCGACCCCCAGGCTGCGAAGATGGCGCGCCAGTTGGTTAGCGCGGCGGTTCAGTTCGCCATAAGTGATCCGCTGCTGTCCGAAGACGACTGCCGCAGCATCGGGTGATCGTTCAGCATGAGCCTCAAACAGTTCGTGTATGCACTTGTCAACCGGATAATCCGCAGACGTATCGTTGAATTCGACCAACAACTGATGGCGCTCGCCGTCAGTCAAAATTTGCAAGTCTGACTTTCTTTGTTGAGGGTCTGAAGCAATCGACGCGAGCAAAGTACGAAAGTGACCGGCCATGCGCCTAGCTGTCACTTCGTCAAACAGATCGGTGCTGTAGTGCAATGCCGACTGTAATCCTTCTGGCGTCTCTTCGGCTGAAAGGATCAAGTCGTATCCGACAGAAGTGCTGGGAACAGTCAGGGGGGAGAACGACAAACCCGGCAATTCGATCGTTTCCATCGGGGCATTTTGAAGGACGAACTTGACCTGGAAAACGGGGGTGTGGCTCAAGTGTCGTTCAGGTCGAAGGGCAGCAACCAGTCGCTCAAACGGCAAATCCTGATGCGCGTAAGCATCAAAAGCCTCGGCGCGAACACGGCGGAGCAGTTCAATGAAACGAGGATCGCCGGAGAGGTCTGTCCGCATCACAATCTGGTTGATGAAAAATCCTATCAGCCCTTCGGTTTCTGCGTGATTGCGGTTGGCGATGTCTGTCCCTACTACAATATCTTCCTGCCCGGTGTAGTGACTCAGTAGCGTGTTAAAAGCCGCGAGCAAAGTCATGAACAAGGTCGCGCCTTCGCGATTACCAATCGTCTTGAGCGACTGCACGACAGTTGCGGGAATCTCGAACTCGTGCACAGCGCCTTTGAAAGTATGCACCGCCGGGCGAGGCCGGTCGGCCGGCAATTCGAGCACTGCCGGGGCGCCGGCGAGTTGTTTCTCCCAATACGATAATTGCTCTTCAAGCGCTTCGCCCTTTAGCCATTCCCGCTGCCATGCGGCGAAGTCCGCATATTGTATTTCCAGATCAGGCAACGGTGACGGCTTGCCTTGCAGGAATGCAGCATAGTGGGCCGCGACCTCCTTGACGAAAATTCCTGCCGACCATCCATCGCTGATGATGTGATGCATAGTGAAAAGAACTACGTGCTCTTCGCTTGCCAATCGCAGCAGCCCTACTCGCAGCACAGGACCATCGGAAAGGTTGAAAGGTTGCTCGGCTTCTTCGTTCGCGAGGCGCAAAACCTCCGTCTCGCGTATGGCTTCCGGCATGTGGCTCAAATCCACCACCGGAATTTTGACCGGCTTCGCGGGGTTAATGACCTGTGCAGGCTGGCCGTCAATCAAGACGAAAGTCGTTCTCAGCGATTCGTGACGTTTCATGACTTCGCTAATGGTCTGCTCGAGCACAGCCACATCAAGATGTCCTTTTAATAGCACGGCAGCCGGGACGTTATAAGCAACGCTGTCCGGTTTCATCTGGTAGATAAACCACAGCCGCTGTTGTGCGAATGACAAAGCCAGCAGGCCATCTCGCGAAGCCGGCCGGATCGGTGGGACCTGCAAGCCTCCGCCCGCGTTCTTCACCGCCTTTATGCTTTCGGCCATGCCTGCGATGGTTGGGTTTTCAAACAGCGTTTGCATTTGCAATTCAACTTGAAATGCCTCGCGCGTGCGTGACACCAGTTGCGTCGCATCCAGGGAATGACCTCCGAGGTCAAAGAAATTATCCTGCACGTCTACCTGCTCGATGCCGAGCAAAGAGCACCATATCCCCGCAAGCACGCGCTCCGTCTCGGTTCGCGGAGCGACATACTCGTTCTGCTGCTCACCGCGTGTTTGTTCGGATCCGGGGAGAGCTTTGTAATCAATCTTTCCGTTTGGCGTCAGTGGGATCGCACTCAACTGGACGAACGCGGCAGGGATCATGTAATCGGGCAGTTGCTCTCGCAGAAAATCGCGCAGGTTGCCGTTTTCAGCAGCCGCATCGTCCCTGAAGGCAACATAAGCAACAAGCTGCTTGTTCTCGCGAGGTCCATCGCGAGTTATTACAACTGCCTGACTGACTTCCGAATGGCGCATCAGCGCGGTTTCGATTTCACCAAGCTCGATACGCACACCACGGATTTTCACTTGCTGGTCTGCCCGACCGAGGAACTCGAGGTTCCCATCTGTCAGGTAGCGTGCCAGGTCGCCCGTCCGGTAGAGCCGCTGGCCCGGCTCGCCGCTGAACGGATTAGGGATGAATTTCTCTGCGGTCAGGTCTGCGTGATTCAAGTAACCACGTACCAGCCCGGCGCCGCCAATATAAAGTTCTCCTGCCACTGCGACGGGAGCGGGATTCAAGTGACTGTCCAGCACGTAGACCTGAACGTTGGCTATCGGTCGCCCGATCGGCACGCTGGTTAATCCGTCAAGCTTGGATTTATCAAGATGGGTCTTGTAGGCGGTTGCGGTTACAGTCGCTTCGGCTGGTCCATATGCATTCACAAATCCCGACTCATGCATTAAGACATCCGCCCACTTAGATAGCCGCGCCAGCGATGGGCTTTCTCCTCCGACAAGCACCATGTCAATCCACTCAGGCACGGGAGCTTGCCTGGCCGCAAACTCATCAACCATCTGGTGCCAGTAAGCGGGCGGCAGGTATAAAGTCGTCACACCTGATTTTTCACATTCTTCAATCAGGTCTGCGACGGGCAGTTCATCGGGCCGGCTGTGCAGCACGAGCGAGGCGCCGCTTCCTAACGTCATGAATATTTGCTGCGCCGAAGCGTCGAAGCTTAAAGACACCATCTGGAACAATCGCTGCGACGTGCCGATCCCTGAAAGCGCAATCATCGCGAGAGCATCATTTGCGATTGCGCCGTGTGTTGCCATTACCCCTTTGGGTTTTCCGGTTGACCCTGACGTGTAGATCACATACGCAAGGTTCTCCGGCTCCACTTTATTCGCCGGGTCTTGCTTACTGTGCTGCTCTATCAAATCCCAATCAGAATCGAGGCAGACTACTTGTGCCCACACCACTGGCAACCGGTTCATCAAATGCTCCTGCGTCAGCAACACAGGCGCACCCGTATCTTCAACCAGGAATGCGAACCTCTCGATGGGATAGTTGGGATCGAGCGGGACGTAAGCGCCTCCGGCTTTGAGAATGCCGAGCAAGCCAACGAGCATCTCAATTGATGGTTCGACGAACAGCCCGACCAAAACATCCGGCCCGATGCCGAGGCTGCGAAGATGATGGGCGACTTGATTTGCTTTCTGGTTCAGCTCAGAGTAGGTCAGACTGCTGCCATTGAATATTACCGCCGTAGCGCTGGGCGTGCGCTTTACCTGCTCTTCAAACAGACTGTGAGCGCACAGCCTCACGAAGAATTCCTGCGAAGTCTGGTTCCACTCTGCGATCAGGCACTCGTATTCGCCGGCTGGCAGCAACGCGTCTAATTCATAACGCGCGGACGGATTTTGAATCATCACTTCGAGAGCCGCCCGGTAATAACCTCCGATTGCTTCGGCCTGCTCGTCTGCCAGCGAGTTTGGATCATAAGACAAAACCAGCTCGACTTCCGAAGTGACGCTGTTTAGATTGAACAGAGCGCCAAAAGGAACATTCGCTTTTGCATACGAAGTCGTGCTCGTTATATCGATGCCGGGAATTTCCTGCATACCCTGCTGGACGTGAAAGTTTGTGTAGGTGAAAGACGTTTCAAATAAAGGCTGCCCGCCGTTGCGACTTTGCATTTCGGCCATCGGATACCAGCGATAAGGCAGGCATTCCCTTTCCGCGTCGAAAACCTGTCGCACAAGGTCTAACCACGTGCCGCCATCTAGTCGCATGCGGAACGGCAACGCGTTAAGGAACAGGCCCAACACCTGATCCGCGTCGCTCGTCTCGGGCCTACCGTGCGATACAAGTCCGGTCACCACGTCGGCCTGTCCCGCAAGCAAGCTCGTCACTCTAAGGTGCGCAGCCAGAAGCACACTCTTGATGGGCGCGCCTGCCCTTTGTGCAAGTTCCTTCACGCCGTTTGAAGTTTCGGTCGAGATCGGCACAATCAAGTAGTAATCTTTGAGCTGATCTATATCGCGGACCGCAGACCAGCGCAGCAACGGCGACAGGGTGCTCCCGGTCAGTTTTCGCTCCCAGAAATCTCTCGACTCTTGCGACTGCATCGCCTTGCGCTCAAGCTCAACGAAGTCGCGATACAAAGTCGAAATCTCCCCATCGCTTTTCACACTCTCACCGCGGAGATTTGACAGATAGCTGTTGAAAAGTTCCGTAAGAATTACCGCGAGACTCCAACCATCAAGAATCGAGTGGTGAAAGCTCAGGGTGAAGTGGAAAGACTCATCCGAGAGGCGATGAATTGCCAGCCTCATTAACGGCGCGATGTTCCACTTAAACAAACTGCCTTTTTCCGTCTCAGTCCAGCTTTCCATCAACCGCAGTTGTTCTTCCCGGGAATGCGAGCGCAGGTCTATGGTTTCAAGCGGGACGGGAACTGAGCGATGAACGAGCTGCAAAGGCTCGCTGTAATTCGTCAGCTCGAATGAAGTGCGCAGGATGGGATGGCGGCTCCAGAGATTTTCTACCGCGTTGTGCATAGCTGCCTTGTCGAAGCGGGCCTGCACTACAAAACCGAAGAGGTCGTGATAAACAGCCGATTTGGGATTGAGTTCTGTCTCATAGACCATGCCCGCCTGTAACCGGGCGAGCGGGTAGGCATCCGCCACGTCATCCGGCAATTTCAAGCGGTCCTGTTCAGAGATGAGCGAGAACGGCTGCGCCCGCCGGCTCTCGGTCCTGGTCTCTTGAATACTGATTTGCGCAACGAGCTCACGAATCGTCTGCCACTGGAACAACTGCTGAAGCTCAATGTTCATGCCCTTCTCTTCAGCCTGTGCTATCACTTGCACACTTCGTAGCGAGTCGCCGCCGAGGTCGAAGAAGTTGTCGTCTATGCCGATCTCAATGCCCCCCAGAACTTCTGACCAGATTTCTGCGAGCGATTGTTCAGTCGCAGTGCGCGGAGCGGCAAACTCTGCTCCCGCCTGTAGCCGAGTTGAAAATGGTTCTGGGAGCTTATTACGGTCCACCTTCCCGCTCGGAGTCATAGGCATTTCGTCGAGCAGAACGTAAGCGGCCGGCAGCATGAACTCAGCCACTTTCCCTCGTAAGTATTCGCCCAATTCTCCGGCCACCGCTTTATCCTTTGACGTGCTGACAACGTAAGCGACCAGGCGTTTATCTTCAGCGGCGTCGCCTGCTGCCATGACAGCGACTTCGCGCACTAACGGATGCTCAGCCAGAATGGATTCAATTTCTTCCAGCTCTATTCGGAACCCGCGCACCTTCACCTGCCTGTCGAGGCGCCCGAGGAATTCGATGTTTCCATCTCTCAGGTAAGCCACGCGATCACCCGTCCTGTACAATCGCTCGCCGGGCTTCTTGCTGAAGGGATTCGGTAAGAAACGCTCTGCGGTGAGGTCAGGGCGATTGTAGTAACAGCGCGCAAGTCCGTCGCCGCCTATGTACAATTCGCCGGGGATGCCGGTGGGCACGAGTTGCATGTCGCTATTGAGGACGTATACCTGCGTGTTGCTGATCGGCCTGCCAATCGGAACCGAAGCACCGCTGTCTAACTCGCCGCCAACCATATAGCAACATGTAAAAGTCGTGCTTTCAGTTGGTCCATACCCGTTGATCAGGACGCCCCCGTTCAACTCTCCAGCGACCTTTTCGACATGAGACGGAGACAAAACATCGCCGCCTGCAAGAAGCTGCTTGAGATTTCTCAAATCATCAAGCCGCTGATCAACCATCGTGTGGAACAAAGCGGCTGTAAGCCATAGCGTGGTGATCTTATTCTCCCGTATCGCCCTGCCAAGCTCCGCCAGCAACGGCGATTCGACGGGCATGACGACAAGTCGCGCACCGTTGCAAAGGCTTCCCCAGATTTCAAAGGTAGAAGCGTCAAAAGAAATGGGCGCGAATTGCAGGAACACTTGATCGGAATCGAAATTCGCGTAGTTGGTTTCTTTAATGAGCCTCACTACGTTGCGATGGGTAACGGCAACTCCCTTTTGGCCGCCCGTCGAACCAGACGTGTACATCACATAAGCGAGGTTGTCGGGCGCGACGCAACTTACAGGCGTTTTTTCGCTCTGCTCTGCGATCAACTTCCAATCCGAATCCAGGCACAAAGCCTGGCCCATATACGCGGGCAAGCGATTCAACAATCTCTCTTGCGTCAGCACGAGATGCGCACTAGTTTCTTCCAATATGGCCGCCATGCGTTCGAGTGGGTTTCGTGGATCGAGCGGCACATAGGCCCCGCCTGATTTCAATATTCCGAGCAACCCTACGATCATTTCCAACGATCGCTCGGCGAGAATTCCGACGAGCACATCCGGACCGGCTCCCACGCCTCGCATGTAATTGGCGAGTTGATTGGCCCGGCGATCCAACTCGGCGTAGGTCAATCGCCCGCTTCCAAACTCAACGGCGATCGCTTCAGGCGTGCGCCGGGCGTGCTCTTCTACCAGCTCGCAAATGCTCTTACGCACCGGGTAATTGGTCGCCGTGTCGTTCCGCTCGACTATTAGTTGGCGCATCTCATCTTCGCTCAGCATATTGAGCGAAAGAATCGTTCCGTCGACACACTTGCTTATGCCCTCGATTAGATTCACGAGATGCGTGAGCATTGTGCTTATTGTGGCGCTGCAGAAGCGTTGAGGGTCATAAGTGATTTCAAGTGAGATGTCTCGATCGAATTGTGGTGTGAGGGTAATTGAAACATCTGACGGGCTGGAGATTTTAATGTCGCGAAGGTGAAGGCCGCCGCTGTTTCCGTTCGCGAGCAAATCCAACGGCGGCGCGTCCAGCACAATTGCCTGCTCGAATAGAGGCAAGCCTTTGGGTATCCCGATTATCTCTCCAAGCTGGGCTACAGGATTGTAGGTGTAGCGGTACAGGTGCGCTTGCTGCGATTGCAATGCCTTGAGCCATGGCAGCACTTGCATGACAGGGTTGAGCTCGACTCGCATTGGCAACAGATTCATGCAAGACCCGATTATCAAATCAGAGCCTTCCAGTTCTGCAGGCCGCCCAGACACTCCTACGCCGAACAGCACGTCCGGGCTGTCGCTGTAACGGCTCAATAGCAACGCCCACGCGCCAAGCACAATTGTCTTTGCGCTCACCCGATGCTTCTGCTCAAGCGCCTTCACCTGTGCTGTAATCTCTTCCGGAACAACAAGCCGCTCTGTTGTGACACCGGCGTTTGGCCCACGCGACTCCCTGCGATCCGCCAGAGGCAAGACGGTCGGCCCGGCGAAGCCGTCGAGAGACCTTTTCCAAAAGGCCATGGCTGCCGCCTGGTCTCGTTGCTTTAGCCACCCGATAAAATTCTTGTAAGGTTGAGGCTTCGGGAGATTGATTCTGCGCCCGCTTGACAACTCGTCGTAGAACGCAGCGACCTCCTTCAAGATCAAAGGCAGGCTCCAGCTATCGAGCACCAGGTGGTGATAGCTCAAAACAATCTGGCAAGTATCATCAGTCGTCCTGCAAACTGCTAACCGAGTCAGTGGCGCCACTGAAGTGTCAAATCCCTGCGCGCGATGCCTATTGATCAGTTCCTCTAACCGATTCTGTTGTTCGTCGACAGAGACCCCGCGCCAATCCTGCTCGTCCAAAGAATAGTCGAGCCGCTTATGGACCACCTGCACAGGCTTGTCGGCCCGCGCCCACACGAAGGATGTTCTCAACATCTGGTGGCGCTTTACTACTTTCTGCCACGCCTCGGCTAACGCGGAAACGTTCAGCTCATGCACCGTGCAGATCGAGTGGCCGAAATACTTCCCGGAATCTGGCGACTGGCGTTCTTCCAGAAGCATCGCCTCCTGGACGTAAGAAAGCGAATAAATGTCCTCGACATTCGTCATGTCCATTGAATTACCTGTCGTCCTCTTTGAGTTGTTCGAGGTTTCGTTCCGGAGATGCCGAAGGTCTTTGCTCCGGAGGAGCAAGATGTTTATAGCCTCACGTTTTAAATAGGCTTCGCGCTCCGGAGGAACGCAATGTGCCGTAGCAGGTTGGGTTTACATGCCGCTCCTAACGGAGCGGATGTCTTGGGTGATGGGGAGCTATAAACATCTTGCTCCTCCGGAGCAAAGACCTTTGGCATCCGGAGCAAAGACCTTTGGCATCCGGAGCAAAGACCTTTGGCACCCGGAGCAAAGACCTT